>Ga0209380_10000008_pt1 | contig 156987 bp, 148 predicted proteins | sample HubBroMetageWFT6_FD_188347 | JGI IMG/M metagenome (GOLD analysis project Ga0209380, IMG submission 188347) | Warmed and freeze-thawed soil microbial communities from the Hubbard Brook experimental Forest, New Hampshire - Hubbard Brook CCASE Soil... | ecosystem: Environmental > Terrestrial >...
AGCGGTTTTTGCGTCATGTGTTAGTTATTGGGGCATTTGCCCTATCGATAGCCGGCTCGGGAGCGCTTGCGCGCGCCGATTCCGGGAACACCCTACCCCAGCTCGATTACACCGGATCCGCACAAGCGGTGAGCGCCCAAACGTTGAGCCCCGACGTCGCTGAGTGGACCTCGCGGCTTATCGTCCATTCTCCCTCTCGCCATCACGGCTCGATGGATCGATTCGCGGGGGGCATTCTCGCGCGTGCCTCCAAGATCGCCCAGCGCCTAACGAGCAGCGCGTTGCGCTTTCTCGGCGTGCCCTACGTCTTTGGAGGGACGACGGCCTCTGGATTCGACTGCTCGGGTTTCGTCCAGCACGTCTTTGCGTTGCTCGGCGTCGGTCTGCCGCGCACAGCGGATGCGCAGTACGATTTCGGTAGGCCTGCGGTCGGCGGTCCGCGCCCCGGCGATCTCGTTTTCTTCGATACCTACGGCGGCGTATCTCACGTGGGCATTTATCTGGGGCGGGGCGAGTTCGTCCACGCGAGCTCCAGCCACGGCGTAATGGTCAGCCACCTCTCCGATTCGTATTGGGCGGCACGGTACGTCGGAGCGAAACGGTTGCTCGCCACGCGTTAGCGATTCCGCAAAATCAAGGCAAGCGAGTAGACGCCGCCGTTACCGGCGGCGCTTGCTTTTCCCGCCTCTCATGAGCGAAGGTATCCATGGGTCATTCCGAGCCTGTCGAAGGGTGACCCGGCGTGTGAGAAATGCTGCACGACGATGGGGTGTAGCCAAGCGGTAAGGCAGCGGACTTTGACTCCGCCATGCGTTGGTTCGAATCCAGCCACCCCAGCATCCCAGCCAGGATAGGGCGCCGAGCGCGTGGGAATGGACGAATACCTCGCCTATGATCGCCGCTGAACGAAGGAGTCGTCGAATGAACTTGCTGGCCTCGAGCCGCCGCGGCGCCGTGGCGATCGTTACCATTGCTGTGTTAGGGGGGTGCGGCTCCGCGTCGCTTGCGGGAGGCGCCCCGCAATCGAGTCTCTCGAGCACTGCGGTGGTTCCGGAGTGGCAATCGAAAAGTCTAGCACGCCCGGTCTGCGGAAAACCGCGTCCGGAGCAAGTGCAATGCTATGCGTTGATTCTCAATACGAAGATCCAGCACGACGTCTCCGGGTGGGCGCCGGCCGATTTTCAAGCGCGATACAATCTCCCGTCGCAAACACAGGGAGCGGGGCAGATCGTCGCCATCGTCGACGCGTACGATAACCCCAATGCGGCCTCCGATTTGTCCGCGTATCGCACGGAGTTCGGACTCGGAACGGCCAATTTTACGAAGTACAATCAGCAGGGGCAGACGAGCAACTATCCATCGGGAAGTTCCAGCTGGGGCGTGGAGATCGATCTCGACGTGCAGATGGCGTCGGCGGTTTGCCCCCTCTGCACTATTTACCTGGTCGAGGCGAACAGCAGTAACTCGAGCGACCTCGAGGCGGCCGAATCGGAAGCCGTCAAGCTCGGTGCGCATATTATCAGCAATAGCTGGGGATGCGGCAACTCCGTCGCATGCCTCGACACGAAGTACTTTAACAAGCCGGGGGTACTCTATGTTGCAGCGACCGGCGATTCGGGACTAGGCCAAGTAACGGCGCCGGCGGCCTTCGACGACGTCGCGGCGATCGGCGGGACGGTGCTTTCCAAGAACGGTTCGGAGTATAGCGAGGCGATTTGGAGCGGCGCCGGGGGCGGCTGCGCGACGACCATTCACAAACCCAAATGGCAGCACGACAAGGTCTGCGCCGGCCGAGCGGTCGGCGATGGTTCGGCGGTCGCGTGGCAAGTGGCAGAGTACGACAGCTATGGTTACGGAGGCTGGTTCACGGTAGGCGGCACCAGCGTTGCATCGCCCCTCATGTCGGGAATCTTCGGGTTGGCCGGGAACGCGACGCAACAAAAGGGCGGGCGAACCTTCTGGAAGGGCAAGCACCACAAGCATCTCTACGATGTCTGCGGCAGCTCGTGTCTCTTCAGCACCTACTCGTACGAGGGCGGGTGGGGATCGGCCAACGGTCTCGGAGCCCTCTAACTGGCGCATTCCAAGACGCTTCACGTCACCAACGGCGATGGTGCGCTCTACTTGCTCAAGAAGGCCGGCATGTTCGGCACGCACGTCGCCTGGCGCGACGCGCTCAACGACGGCCCCGTTCCGGGCGGATTATCGCTGGAAGAGACGAGCGCGCTGCGGGCGCGCTATCAGGCGGAGCGCGGATACGGCAATCCAATCAAACTGATCCACGAGTTCGAGCGGCGCGACGAGCAAATCCGTCACGCCGCCGAGTTCGACGAGATCGTGATGTGGTTCGAGCACGATCTCTACGATCAGCTCCAAGTGCTGCAGACGCTCACGGCATTGGAAGAGCTCGATCTGGAGCCCGGAAGGGTCTCGGTGGTGCAAAGCGACCACTATCTCTCCGGAATGACCGTCGACGAGATCGTGCCGCTCTTTGCGAAGCGGCGCACCGCCACGCCGGCGATCTTCAAGTCGGCGCGCCGCTCGTGGGTACGCTTCACCTCGAGTTCGCCTAGCGATCTCTTTGCCGCCGCAGGCGAAGACGCGATCGGTCTGCCGTATTTACGAGCGGCGTTGCAACGCCTCTGCGAGGAGTATCCCTGGAAACGCGACGGCCTTTCGCGATCGCAACGTCAGGCCTTATATGCCGTCGCACAGGGGCCGGGTCGCGCCGAAGAACTCTTTGCGCGCACACAGGCCCGCGAAGAAGCGTACTTCTTAAGCGAGCGGGTCTTCGAAAAAATGCTCGAGGATCTCGCGACCGGCGATAGCGCGCTGATTGAAGAAGAAGAGGGCATCCTCGTACCGACGGTTTTAGGCCGTCGCGTTCTCGCCGGCGATGGGGATTGGCTCGATCGCCGTTCGATCGACCGGTGGATCGGGGGCGTACGCCTGCTTCCCGAAAATCTCACTCGTTGGGACGATGACGCCGCGCGCTTCGTTTAGCCGAATGGAATTCAAGGCCAAGTCCTTCCGGGGCGCGAAATGGCTGGCCCGAAGATGACCCATGACGAGTTAAGCATAGACGTCAAGAGCGAAGACGGCGGCAGTCGCCTCGTTTTCAATCTCCGCGGCAGCCTCGACCTGGCAACGGCGCCGACGGTGCGGGCGGCACTGAGTGAAGCGACCGAGAAGGGCAATCACGACCTGATCGTCGATCTCAGTCAGCTCGAGTTTTTGGATTCGACCGGCCTGGGCGTCTTAATCGGCGCGCATCGCCGCGCCGCGGAGCGCGGCGGCTCGTTCAGACTCATCGTCAATGAGGGATCGATTTTGCGACTCCTCAATATCACCGGCCTGATCGCGGTCTTTTCCGTCTTTCATACGATCGAAGACGCGCAAAGCGACCGGAGCCGGCTCGGCCCGTCGCTCTAGATCCTACGAGTACGCTTCGTCGAGAAGTTCGACGACGTGTTTGACGGTCGCCGGATAATGCGCCTCGCGTAAGCCCGCTCCAACCTGGATCGCGCATCCTGGGTTCGAGGTCGCGACGATGCCGGCTCCGGTTCTGCGAATCGCGTCGACCTTCCGGTGCTGCAGACGGTCGGCCATCTCGGGCTGCGTTAGGTTGTAGACTCCCGCACTGCCGCAGCAAACCGAGCCCTCGTCCAACTCTACGAGCTGCATTCCCGGAATCGTTTTCAATAGTCGCCTCGGCGCTCCGGCGACGCGTTGCGCGTGGACGAGATGGCAGGCATCCTGATACGTCACCGTCGCGTCGATCGCGCGCGCCGGCGGGCCGAGATCGACGGCGTCAAGCACTTCGGTGACGTCACGTACGCGTGCGGCGAAGTTTCGGGCGCGCCTCTCCCATTCGTCGTCGCCGGCAAAGAGATTGCCGTATTCCTTGAGGGTGCTCCCGCACCCGGCGGCGTTCACGACGTAGACGTCGGCGTGTGTCGTTTCGAACGTCTCGATGTTCCGCTTCGCCAACTCCCGTGCGAAGTCGGCCGCGCCCTCGTGCAACGCAATCGCGCCGCAGCATCCCTGACCGCTGGGCACGATGACGGTTAAAGCCGCGCGCTGCAGCATTCGCACCGTCGCGCGATGGACGTGCGCGAAGGCGACCGCCATGATGCAGCCGGCGTGGAGGACCGCGACGCCCTGTTCGCGAGGCGCCTCGAATCGCTGGTCTCGCGGAACGAAGAATTGCCTCGAAATTCGAGGTGCGAGCCTGGCCGTGCGCCCCAGCCCGACGACGCCCGCAAGCGATATAAGCCGCGTCTGTTGAAGGAAGCGCAGCACCGCGGCGGCCGCACGCATGATCTCCGGGCGGCCGAAGAGTGTGCGCAGAAGCCGCCGAGCCGCTCGCTCGCGCGCCGGATCGAGGGAAGCCTCGGCACGCCGGATCTGCACGCGAGCGGCTTCGACGAGCTGACCGTACGCAACGCCCGAAGGGCAGACCGCCTCGCAGGCTCGGCAATCGAGGCACTCCCACATCTGCGCCACGAAGCCCGAGCTGAGCAGATCGAGACGCGATTCGCCGACGGCTTTGATGAGACTAATACGGCCGCGTGGGCCCGAGGTTTCTGTCATAGTCTCGAGATAGGTGGGGCAGGATGGCAGGCAGAGACCGCACCGAATGCAGGTGTCGTATATAGACGCGTGCGGCTGGTCGGTTCCGCTAAAGCCTCGTTCGACCGGCTGCGCTTGCTGCGGGCAAGCTGCAAACTCGCTCATCCGCGTACGTGCCTTCGCCCTAAAAGTGCGCACTTCTCCTACAGGAAACGGGCAGCGTGAAGAAACGAATCAGAGTGGCGGTAACCGGCGCCGCCGGGCAGATCGGATATGCGCTCATCTTTCGGATGGCCTCCGGCCAAATGTTCGGCCCTGATACGGAGCTGGAGTTTCGGTTGCTGGAGCTGGAGCAAGCGCTTGGAGCGCTGGCGGGTGTCGCTATGGAGTTGGAAGATTGTGCCTTTCCGCTTCTCAAGAACGTTTGGTACGGCGCCGACATTGGAGAGGCGATGCGCGGCGTCAACTGGGCAGTCTTAGTCGGGGCGGTTCCGCGCAAAGCGGGAATGGAGCGCTCGGACCTCTTGCGCGTGAACGGAGAAATCTTCACCGAGCAGGGGCGCGCGATCGATGCGCACGCCGCCGACGACGTCCAGGTTTTCGTCGTCGGCAACCCGGCGAATACGAACGCGCTGATCGCGATGAATAACGCGCCGAGAGTTCCGAACGACCGGTTCTTTGCTATGACGACGCTCGATGAGCTGCGCGCGCGGGCACAGCTCGCTCGCAAGAGCGGCGCCGACGTTACCGAGATCGCTCGAATGGCGATCTGGGGGAATCACTCGACGACGCAGTTCCCCGATTTCGCGCACGCGCGAATCGGCGGACGTGCCGTGCACGAAGTCGTTGCCGACCGGCCCTGGCTCGAGAACGAGTTCCTCGCGACCGTACAGAATCGCGGCGCCGAGGTCATCAAGACGCGAGGGGCCTCCTCCGCCGCTTCGGCGGCAAACGCGGCCGTCGTTGGGGTCCACAACCTGACGCACGATACGCCGGCCGGCGAGTATTATTCGGTCGGGCGATGCTCCCACGGCGAGTACGGGGTCGACCCGGGCTTGATCTTTTCGTTCCCGTCCCGCACCGAGCGTGGGGTTTCGCGAATCGTCGAAGGGCTCGAGCACGACGAGTTCGGCCGTGGTAAGCTGGCCGCCACCCTCGACGAACTTCGCAAGGAGCGCGACGCGGTCAAAGACCTCGGGCTGATTCCCGCGAACTAGCCAGTATGAGCGGCCCCGCGGGCGAGCGCCCGGAACTCGATCTGGTTCACGTCAACGTTGCGTCGACGGCAGGTGCGTACACCGTCGGCAGCGCGTCGTTCTTCCGGTATATCCTGCGGCTCGGCGAGCTTGGTCTGCCGCTCTCCCTCGCCGACCAGGAGGCGGTCGACGTGCTCGCCGCCGTGCCGCACGCGCTGGGAGCGGAAGAAGAGGTCTCCTTTCTTTCCGGTCCGGGCTGGCGCGTCGTTCCGGCGCAGGGCGATCTAGATTGGCCCGTTTTAGAGGCGACCCCCGAACGGCTGCACAGCGTGCTCGAGCGGGCTCGCAGCATCCTCTGGCTGAACGCGGCTCGCTTTCACGTGAGCGCGCGCGAAATCGCGACAATCGAGCGAGAGCTCGACGAGGTCTACGGCGTGCTCATGCGCGCGGCCGCGGCGGGCGTCGCGGTCAACGTTTCGTACGTAGCGTAAGCCCCGCGTGAAGCTCCTCTGCGAGCTGCCGCTTCGCGGTGCCGGCGGCGAGCCGATCTCGTTCGCGCGCACCGTCTACTCCCACGGTTGCGCGCAATTGCCCCCGGCCACCGTCGAAACGGAGCCGCTCGTCTATCGGCGACGCTTTCGCGCAGGGGGGCGCGTTCTCGACGTCGCGATGCGCGAGCACGGCGGCAAGCTGGTCGTCGAAGCCGGCGCAGCATTACAGCGAGGCGAGGCGCGCGCGCTACAAGCCGAGGTCGCGCGGATGTTTCGCTTCGGCGACGACCTCGCGCCGTTCTACGCGCAGATCGCGGACGACAACGTGCTCGGCTGGGCGGCAGGTGGAGCCGGACGGATTCTCGCCAGCCCCACCGTATTCGAGGACGTCGTCAAAACGATTTGTACCACCAACTGCACCTGGTCGGCGACGATCCGCATGACGCGAGCGCTCGCAGAGCTCGGCGATGGTGCCTTCCCCGAAGCGGCGACGCTCGCCGCTACGCCCGAATCCTGGTATCGCGAGGTCGCGCGCATGGGATATCGCGGTCCCTACGTGCGGACGATCGCGCGCGGCGTCTCCGCGGGAGAGCTCGATCTGGAATCGCTGACCGACGCGCAGCGCTATCCCGATTCCAAGGTGGAAGGGGCGCTGCTCGCGCTACCCGGAATCGGGCCGTACGGCGCGGCACACGTCATGCAGCTACTCGGGCGCCACCGTTCCCTGGTGCTCGATTCGTGGACGCGCCCGAAGTACCGGCGATTGGCCGGAAAGAAACAGGCCGCGGATTCGACGATCCGGCGCGCCTTCGCTCGCTATGGTAAGTATGCGGGTCTCGCATTTTGGCTCTACCTCACTCGCGACTGGCTCGACGGCGAGGAGTAAAAAGGGCAGGCGCCCGCTCGTGGTAGAAACCGACGTATGCGTCTGCCAAAATCGTTCACCGCGCTGCTCGCCGTTGCACTGCTGCCGCTGCCGGTTTTCGCAGGTACGACCGGCGGAGTCACCGGTCGCGTTACGGACGTCCAGACTCGCGCGCCCCTCGCGGGTGTACTCGTTACGGCGAACTCACCCTCGCAGATTGCGACGTCTACCACCGACGCAAGCGGTACGTTCCGATTCTTATCGCTTCGGCCCGACACGTACACGATTTCGTTCAGCAAGAGCGAGTACGATCCGATCACGCAGCCCGGCGTGACCGTCGTGGCCGATCAAGTCCAAACGTACAACGCGCCGATGCATCGAACGCTCCGAACGATCGCGCACGTTACCGCGCAATCCGCGACGGCCTTGGTGCGGCCAGGTACGACCAGCGACGTTTACTCCGTCAACGCTGCGGGTCAGCAGGCGCGCCAAGGATTCGCCGGTCCGGGAACCCTCAATAACGCGTACGGCGCGATCGCTTCGGTGCCTGGCGTGCTCCTCGATCCGGGCGAGGTCGGCTGGTGGCAGACGGTCCACGTTCGCGGTGGCGACATCGATCAGGTCGGCTACGAGCTCGACGGCATCCCCGTGAACCGCGCCTACGACAACGCGCCACAGACGATGCTCTCGAGCTTAGGGAGTCAAGAAGTGCAAGTCTACACCGGCGGCGTTCCCGCCGGCTCCGACGCACAAGGCATCTCGGGATACGTCAATCAGGTGCTGAAGACCGGCACCTATCCGGGATACGGTGACGCAAACCTCGGCGTGGGCTACCCAGCGTTCTACCACCAGGCGTCGATCGAAGCCGGGGGCTCGACGCCGGATCGCCTCTTCAGCTACTACGTGGGAATCGGCGGAAGCAATCAATCCTTCCGCTACGTGAACGACAACAACGGCTCGAACATTCCCGATTCGTTCTTTTATCCGGTGAGCGCCGTTCCGGGCAACACTTGTGGAATTTCGACGTGCAGTTCGCTGCCGGTCTCAAACGGTTTCGTCTACACGGGCGCTCCGTCGCCGGTGCTCTTTACCAGCGGCCTCGGCTTTGCGCTTGCGACGCAGTCGCTGCGCGATACGATCGTCAATCTGCATTTCGGAATCCCGCAGGCGCACAGCGGATTGCGGGACGACGTCCAAGCCCTGTATATGACGAGCGAAAACCTCAATCAGTACTACAGCTCGGTCAACGATTTCGGGGCCAACACGATCGAGGCACTCTACGGCCCGCTGACCTGGGACGATACCTATTCGTATAACGGGGCCGTGATGCAGCCGTTCAACCAGAATGCAGTGAAGAAATACTTCTACCCGTCGAGTCCGCCGCATCCGTTCCAAGGCCTGCTTCCCTCGAACATCCGCGATCCCAACGACAACGGCGTCGCGGTCGAGAAGCTGCAGTACCAGCACGAGTTCACGCCGTCGTCCTACCTGCGGGTCTACGGATACATGCTCTACTCGAACTGGGACATCAACGGCTACAACTCCGACGCCCAGCCGCTGTACGGCTGGGAGCTTCCCTACTTTTTGCCCGACCACACGCACGGCTTCAACTTGAGCTACGTGAACCAGCTCAGCTCGCAGCATCTGCTCAGCGTCACGGGCGCCTACACCTACTCGGCTCTCCAGCGGTATTTCGTTACGTACTTTCCGTCTGACTGGCCCGTGACGAGCTTTGTGGGGACGAACGGCAAGTGTTACGATCCGTCATCGGGAGTGCAGATCGGTTGTTACGATCAGACGCAGGGAACGCTGACCGATCCCTCGCCGCCGCCGGGATACTCATGCAAGGCGAGTCCGAAGCTTCCGGCCTGCGCGCCCGGGATCGATCCGCAGTGGCTCGTGACGAAGACCTTCGAGAGCGGAAATCAAGGACTCAACCAAGTCGATGCGGCGCTCACCGGGTATTCCGTGAACGATCAGTGGCGCCCCGACGATCGCATCAACGTCAACCTAGGACTGCGCATCGAAAACTTCGCTTATTTCTTCGGCGATACGAGCCCCAACGATCCGGCCCGGCAGTTCTGGTTCAATGCCTACAACGCCGAGTTTTGCTACGCGCCGGGTGTGAACAACAACAAGCCGATCGACCGCACCAATAACGGCATCGGTCCGTGCCCTGTCGTCAACGGGGTCACGACCGTCCCGCTCGGGCAGTCACCGTATGGGCCGTTGGTCAATACGAGCGGCGGTTCGTACGCGACGGCCCGCTTTCAGCCACGGCTCGGCATGACGTACACGCTCGGTCCCGACGACGTGTTGCGGGGCTCGTTCGGCATCTACGCGCGCCCTCCAAACTCGTCGTGGGTGCAGTACAACACGATCGTTGAGGATCTGCCGAAGTTCCTCGGCGAGCACTTTTACGGATACGGTTTCAACTCGCCGGACCACTTGATCCGCCCCGATACGTCGTATAACTACGATCTCTCATGGGAGCACCGGCTGAGGGGAACCGATTGGAGCTTCAAACTCAGCCCGTTCTTCCGTGCAACGCGCGACCAGCTGCAGAACTTCTACATCGATCCGCAAGGCGGCCTGGAGTCTGGGCTCAACGTCGGCAGCCAGCAGAGCAGCGGCGTCGAGTTCGCGGTGCAGAAGGGGGATCTCTCGCGGGACGGGCTGAGCGGCCAGCTGTCATTTACGTACACGCACAGCCAAATTAAGTACCAAAACTTCACCAACACGAACCAGAACGTCATCGATCAGCTCAACGGCTACATCCTCGGCTACGACGCGTTCCTCAAAGGACACGGCGGCTTCCCGTGTTATTTTTACGAAGGAGCCGGTTACACGCCGGGCGCCGGAACGAACAACTGCAAGCAGCGCGGCGTCATCACGAATCCTTACTACGATGCGCCGTATCAGAACATTTTCTCCGATACCGCCTGGTATCCGACCTATGACGTCATCCCCGGTCCGGTCGCCGCCGCAAACGGGTATGCGGTCCCCTACGTAGCGGGATTGCTCCTCAACTACCGCCACCAGCGCTTCACGGTCACGAACTCTTGGAACTTCGTATCGGGGGCGGAGTACGGCGCACCGACGGCGTGGCCCGGGTTCAATCCGCAGTCTTGCTACGCGGCGCCGGCGTCGTGGGTCGCCGCGCACGGAAAGGCGCCGGATCCCGCTTCGTGCGACGATTTCGGAACGCTCCCGCTCTTCATTCCCGACCCGTTCTCAAAGGGATACGACAATCTGGGGGCCTTCAAGGAGCCGTGGCAGTTGCAGATGGGACTCGCCTTCAGCTATGACGTCACGCCGCGCATCACCGCGCGACTAGGCTTTACGAACCTGCTCGACATCTGCGGGCAACGCGGCTACGCGTGGGATAATCCGAACGTCTGCGCCTACGGCTCGCTGCCGACGAACTTCTTATATCCCGCCGGGAACTTCTATCCAAACTCCCTCTCCTCGCGGCCGCCGCAGCAACTGCAGTATCCCTACTCGTTCTGGTTCAACGGCAACAACACCGGATTTTTGGGCGTTACACAACCGCTGCAAGTGACCGGTTCCCTCAGCGTGAAGTTGTAGGGCAAGTCTGGGCAGAAGAAGAGTGGCGTCCCCAAGCTCTTGGAGATCGGAGAAAGAATGAGCACGAGAAGAAGCCTTGCGGCTGCGTGGATGATATTAGCGCTTACCGGATGCGCCGGCGAAGCGCAAATTGCTCCAAACGTCGGGAACAACGAAGGCGCCCGGGTCGGTGCAGCGAGCCACCGCCATCCGTCCAAAGGCGGCAACTTTGCCTCTTCGTATTCCGGACACTATTTGATTGGGTGCTTTGAATTAGAATGCTATCCGGTTCGGTTTACCGGTTCGGGAAGGGCGGCATTCCTTGGGAAAAGCAGCGAGAAGATCATTTTTGACTACAAAGGAGGAGGCACGTCGGCTACTCTGTCCACGTCAAAGGGAGATAGCATTACCGCAAGTCTCGGCGGTGCTACCTGCGGAGCCCCCGTCGCGTACGTTGTGACCGGCGGGACTGGGAAGTTTTCAGGTGCGAGCGGCACGGGGACGGTCAGCATCGGCAACTGCGTCAAGCACGCCAAGAGACGCGGAAGTTACTCGGATAGTTGGAGCGGGACGCTGTACTACTAGAAAACGATCGGAAGACGTTATCGATCCGGCGTGCGGTCGCGCGGGTGGGCTTCGTCGTACGCGCGGCGTTTGTGCCCCATTGCAAGCTGCAGATAGATGCCGGTGGTGGCAAGACTCTCGTGCCCCAGAAGCTCGCGCACGGTCTCGAGGTCGACCCCGTTCTCGACGAGATGCGTGGCGAAGGAATGGCGCAGCGTGTGCGGAGTGGCGCGCTTCGCAATGCCGCTCACGCGATAGATCGTCCGGAAGATGCGCCAGACGTGCTGCGGAGTGAGTCCCTTGCCGCCCCGCCCGAGAAAGAGCGCCGGATCGGCGCTACGCGGTCGAACCCGCAGATACGCGTCGATCGCCGCCGCCGCCGTGCGATTGATCACCACCACCCGCTCCTTGTTCCCCTTGCCGGTGACGCGGATCGTACGCTCGCCCAAATCCACGTCGGCGAGCCGGACGCCGGCAACCTCGGCACGCCGCATTCCGCTTGCGTAGAAGAGTTCCATGATCGCTCCGTCGCGCAGCCGCGCCGTCTCCGTACGGCCGGCCAGCGAGGTCTGCAAGAGCTTGACGACCTCCTCGACCTTGAGTGGCGCCGGGCGCCGCTTGGCAACCGATGGGCCGGGAATCGCGGCGGCCGGGTCGTTCTCGAGGACGCTCGTGATCTTGAGAAACCGGTAGAGGGCCCGAATCGACGAGAGCTTCCGGCAGACCGTCCGGCTGTCGTAGCCGCGATCGTCGAAGAGGTGCGCGATGTATCGCCGGATATGCGACGTATTCACGGAGTGCAAGGTGACCGGACCCTGATCGCTCAGAAACGCGGAAAACTCCACCAGATCACGCTCGTACGCGGCGACCGTGAGCGGGCTGCGCTTTCGCTCGGTCAGCAGGTAGCCCCGAAGGTCCCGGATGAGCGGGTCCGGTTTTACCGGGAGCTTCTTCACGCCTTCTGAATGCGACATAATAAATCTTTCATCGCATTCGTGAGACGCGAAAGGGACTCCTTGACCATCGAGGCCCGGCCGGGCTGGGGGCATGGAAGATCGTGAAAGCAGCCGTTTGCACCAGGTATGGGCCGCCCGACGTGCTCGAGGTCCGGGAGGTACGGAAGCCCGTTCCCGGCGATCGAGACGTGCTCGTCAAGGTCGGCGCGGCGGCGGTGACGCCGAGCGATTGTTTTATCCGCAGCGGAATCCCGTCGGCGCCGATCTTCACCCGGTTCCTTTTTCGGCTCGTTGTCGGCGTCTCAAAGCCAAGGCAGCCGATCCTGGGCATGGTGGTGGCGGGAGAGGTCGCGCAGATTGGTAAGACCGTGACGCGCTTTCAGCGCGGCGATCGCGTCTTTGCCTTCACGAAGTTTCGGTTCGGCGCGTACGCTCAGTACGCGGCGGTCGCCGAAACGGGGATTCTCACCGGCGTTCCGGCCACCCTAACCGACGCCCAAGCCGCCGCCATTCCCTATGGGGGGCTCCTCGCATTGCATTGCTTGAAAAAAGGGCGGGTCGGGCGAGGGGAACGGGTTCTTATCTACGGCGCCTCCGGCGCGGTCGGGACCGCCGCCGTCCAGCTCGCCAAATACTTTGGAGCAGACGTCACGGCGGTCTGCGGCCCATCGAACCTCGAACTCGTCCAATCGCTCGGCGCGGATGTTGCGATCGATTACACCACGCAAGATGCTCCGAACCCCGGCATAGAGTACGACGTCATCTTCGATGCCGCCGGAAAGAGAAAAACGTCACCGTTCAAGGCGGCATGCCATGAGGCTCTCCGCGCCGGAGGCGTTTGCGTCAGCGTTGACGATGGGAGGCCGCAGATGGCTCCGAGCGACATCGCGCTGCTCGCACGGCTCGCCGCAGCCGGTGCTCTCACACCAGTCATCGACCGGTGCTACTCGCTCGCCCAGATCGGCGCGGCACACGAGTACGTCGAGCGGGGGCACAAGAAGGGAAACGTGATCGTCAATGTCTCCCACGAATCGGCGGCCTAGCGCGTCTTACACGTCAATATCCAAGCCGTCAGCTGCAGCTTCTTCAGCATTGCGGTGTCGTGGTTCTTACTCGCCTCGGCGCAGTTGCCGTCGAGGAACCGCTGTTGGCTGTGGTAGTACTCGACGTCGACCACGAGGCGGTTCGCGTTGGTGTAGAGGTCGAACGACTTGCACCAGTGCTGTGCGTAGCACTGCTCGACGACCGCGAAATCGTAGACCTTCACCAGGTCCTTAACCTGATCGTTGTCGCCCTTCTCGTCGGCGGTCAGGCCGCGGTCGTGCGCGGCATTCGCTACCCACGTGTCGTAGGTGAGCTGCTCCTGGTACGTGAGCGGGAAGCCGGTCTTGTTCTCGTAGCCGTCGAGATTGTCGGGATCGACGCCGTCGAACCCCTTCTTCTTGCACAAGTCCAGGCGTTGCGCCATGATCGGCTCGAGAATCGACGTCTTGCGAATGTCGAGCCAGCGTTCGCCCTTCCAGTTACCGTCGGGCTTCCCGAGTACGCTCCTTGGAAACTCGTGCGCGTCGCGACGCCAACGTTCCCAGGTGCCGACGGAAATATAGCACATCGCCCGGCGTCCCATTTTGTGCAGCTCCGCGACGACGGATGCCTTTGTATCGAACATATCGAGGTCGTAGATCTTCGCCGGGACACCAAGATCGAGCTTACCGTCGTACTGAATCTGATACGATGCTCCGGCCGTTGGAATCCATCGCGCGTCCCCGCTCGACGCGGTGCCGGGGAGTGCCGGCGTGGCGTTTGGCGGCACTGCGGATGCTGCGCCGCAGGCTGCGAGCAGCAGCGTCAGCGAGAGGGCGAACGAACGTTGCGATGTCATAGCGTGGTGCGTCCTATTCGGTGTCGATCGGCATGGTCGAAGGCGTTGCCGGTCGCAGGAAGGGCGGCGCTCCGTGCGGCGCGAGCGACGAGGAAGTCGCGCCGGCGCAGGCGCCCAGGCAGAGCGCCAGCGCTGCCAAGGAACCGGCGGTGAATGAGGCACTCCGAGCCCATCGAAGACCGCTTCGTGAGATTTGCGATCCTTCTTCTTCCGCTTCTGCTCGTTGCGTGCAGCGGTTCGCCCCCGCCGTACGTCACGACCGTTGGAGTTTTACCGCCGGGCGCGACCCTGACGGTGCACGCGGGAACCGCGGTCGTGAACGCATACCAGCCCTTGACCGGGGGCCCTCGAGACCTCTACACGATCTCCGCGACGGCGCTGCCGAAGCAGGCTCCGCCCGCCGCACCGCGCCGGCATGCCGTCAACTCGGGAATCGACGTCAGCGCGCCCGGCAGCTTCCAGTCGCTGCTCGTCCGCGTTCCCGACGGCGTCAACCTCGTCGTGCAATCGGAGCGCGGAAACGTTAACGTCACCGACATCACGGGAAACGCGCTCATCGTAGCGCGGCGCGGCGACGTCAACGTGAAGGTCCCGGGGTACGCGCAGGTCGCCGCGGGTGACGGCAACGTCTCGGTGATGATGGGTGCGACGCAGTGGCCGGGCACGCTGCATTTCTCATCGGTGCGCGGCGACGTCGAGGTCTGGATCGGTGCGCGAGCGGCGTTCACCGTTCACCTGCATACCGGCAATGGCGTGCTCTTCACCGACTTCGGGTTGCGCGGCACCTCGGAGGGAGCCGCGGAGACGATCGACGGCAGCGTTAACGGCGGATCGAATCAGCGCATCGACATCGAAACGTCGGCCGGCGCGATCCGGCTCTTACGACTCCAGCCGCAGGCGTGAGCGCGCGAGCAATGCTTCGCGTGCTTTGACGAGACGGACCATCGCCTCGTTGTAGGGCGTCGGCGTGCCGGTGCGGCGGCCGAACGCCACGACCGCGCCGTTGATGTGATCGATCTCACTTTGATGGCCCGACTCGAGGTCGTAGGCCATCGAACTCTTGGCGTCCGCGCCGAGCGCGATAACTTCGGTCACGTACTGCCAAGGATTGACGAACGGAAGGTTGATCTTTAGCGCGGCCGCAACGCCGGCCGTCTCTTCCGCAAGTGCCTCGGCGAGGCGAGCGGCGTTCGGATCGCGCGGGATCTCCCCCGCGTCGCAGTCGAGCAGCGCCGAGAGGGCGTTGACCGCAGCATTCGCGACGAGCTTCCCCCAGAGGTGCGGACGGATGTCGTGCACGACAGAGGCCCGCAAGCCGCTCTGGATCAGCAGGTCGGTCACGGTCCGGGCCGTCGTCGGCGAAGCCGTTGCCGAGCCAATGATCGTGTTACCCTCCTGCGAGCTACGAATGTGTCCCGGGCCGACGGTTTGCGACGATTCGGTCGTGATGCCAATTATGACCGGAACGGCTCCGCCGAGCGCCGTCTTGATTGCATCCTCGTTGCCGATGCCGTTCTGCAGCGAGATCACCGGCGAAGCCGGATCGAGTTCGCCCGCAAACGCGCGCAGGGCGCGCAGCGTGTCGACCGCCTTGACGAACAGGAAGAGCATCTGCGAGCCGTAGAGATCGCGAGCACGCGCGGCGACCGCGACCCTTCGAGCGGGCTCGTCGTTGACGCGCAGGCCGTCGCGACCGACTGCCGCGGCGAGGCCGACGTTGTCGTCCAGCATCGTTACGTCGCAGCGCGCCGCCAAGTGAAAACCGAAGAGGGTGCCCATGGCGCCGGCGCCGATGATGCCGATGCGCGGACGCTGCGGACTCTCGGCCACGCGCGTCAAAACTGGTACTGAAGGCCGAAGGTGTTGCGCCGCGACGCGTGCGTGATGTCGCGCTGTCCGAAGAAGAGCGAGGCACCCCGGCCCAGGTGAATGTTCCCGTACAGGTCGATCATCGGATAGGTCAGGTCGTAAATCCGCGTCTCGAATCCCAGGCCGTGCAGCGGCTGATATTGCCCAAGGACGCCGATCTGCGAGTACAAGACCCCTGCACCGACATGGAAGTCGTTGGCGTTCTTCTCCAGCAACGCGTTCCAGGTGGTATTGTTTCCGATCGCGTTGGCGCCGACCAAGAAGCTCGTGCTAGAGTGCGGGAGGATCACGAGGTTGATATCGCCGAGCGGGCCTTGACTACTGGTCAGCACCGGATTGAGTCCCGGATTATGTTGCGGCGAGAGACCGCTCAGGCGGACTTGAATGGCGACCAGGTTGCGCGCGAGGCTCGCAAGCTTACCCTGCAGCCGCGAACGCAGCTCCGGATTGACGCCGCCCGCCGGCGGCGTAGCGGCGGCCCCTGGTAAGGGCGCGGGATACGGCGAGGTGCTCGGCACCGTCGGGGGCGCCGGCGTCGCGCCGGTATCGACGCCGTAGACGCTGCTCGTGCCGCCGAGTTGGCCCAGGAGCGAGTTCGCTTTCTGCATCACCGCGTCGAGATTCGCGATCGTGCTTCGCATTTGAGCCTGCGTCTGCGGATCGCCCGTGATCGTCCGAAGGTCCTTGGTCATCGCGGCGAGAGTCTGCGTCGTTTCGGCGATGCTTTGAGTCGTCGCCAGGATGTTTGCCTTGAGCCGTGGGTCGGTCGCGAGATCCTGCAGCGCCGTCATCGAGCGATTGAGCGCGACGGCTGTCGTTTGGAACTGATCGAGGAGCGCGCCCACCTTCTTCGAGTCGGTCGTCGCGGCACCGTTGAGCGTTGCAGAGAGCTGCTCGACGTTCGCGCTCGCCTGAGTCAGGCTTCCCTGTAGGCTCGAGCCGAGAGCGAGGAGCTCGCCCGAGAGCTGACTCAGGGAGGCCTTCGTACTAAGCGTGAGATCGTTGGCGTTGTTGAGCGTCGTTTGCAGCGTGTCGAGCAGCTTGGGCGTTCGTTGCTCGATCAGCGACATGACGGTGTCGAAGCGTTTGAGCTCGCCCTGCCCCTGCTCGAGCAAGTCGGCGATCGAGGCGCCGTTCATGCCGCGCGGCTGCTCGGCAATCGGCAAGACCTGACGCGGCAGCAGCGGAACCGGCGGCTTCTGCCTCGGCGGAATTATCACGACCACCGGCGAGCCCGTGAGCGGGGCCTGTATCAAAAAGCGTGAGGCCGCCGGGATGTCGATGTCGCGGTTGATAGCCAAGATCACGTCGACGGTGTTATCGGCCAGCAGCACGATCGAGTCGATCGACCCGACGTCGACGCCGCTAAAGTAGACCAGAGCGCCCGGCGTGGCGCCGGCGGCGGATTGGAAGTGTATGCCGACGCGATAGCCCGTATGACGCGTGCCGAAATCCGTAATGACGTAGAAGATTCCGAAGAGCAGGAGCAATGCGATGATTGCAAACGCGCCGACCTGAGCTTGCCTGGTCATTGCCGCCTTATTATTCGCGCGGCGATAAATGGCCTCGCAGAAGGCCAAGCGGGCGCGATCGAACGGTCCATCGTAAGCTGCACGGTTACGCTAAATCGGTATCGGACCGACCTCGGAGCCCTGCAAAAACTGCGCGACGATCGGATTGGTTGAATTTCGTATCCGTTCGGCCTTGTCGTAGGCAATGATTGCCCCCTCGAAGAGCATCGCGACGTAATCCGCCATCGAAAAAATCGACGGTAGGTCGTGGGAGATCACGACTGCGGTTCCTCCGAGCTTCTTTCGGAGCCGCAAAATCGTATCCGTGATCAAGTTCGTTACGATCGGGTCGAGCCCGGTCGTCGGTTCGTCGTACAAAACGAGCTCGGGGCCGGTAACGATCGCGCGCGCGAAGCCGGCGCGCTTGAGCATTCCGCCGGAGAGTTCGGCCGGCAGATTATCGTAAGCATTGGTCAGGCCGACGCTATCGAGCGCATCCATCACGAGGCGCCGAATCTGCGCTTCGGAGAGCTTCGTTCGCTCCCGGAGCGGCAGCGCCACGTTCTCGCCGACGGTGAGGCTGTCGAGCAGCGCGGAGAATTGAAACGAGAGGCTGATCTTACGCCGCACGACGTTGAGCTGCTCTTCGGGCATGTGGCAGATGTCTTGACCGCGGACGTAGACGTGCCCGGCGTTAGGAAGCAGCAGGCCGTCGAGCAGCCGAAGGATCGTCGATTTCCCCGCGCCGGTGAGGCCGATGATGCAGGTGATGGCACCTTCGACGATGTCGAGGCTGCACTTCTTGAGCACCACGCGATCGCCGAACGCGAGACTCACGTCGTCAAGGCGGCCAATCAAGTTCGAAGAACGCTCCACGATTACCGGAAGAGCAGGAACGAGAGGACGAAGTTCGAGGCGAAAATTAGAATGATCGCGAGAACGACGGCGCCAGTCGTCGACTTTCCAACGCCGGCCGCGCCGCCACGCGTCGAGAGTCCCTGATAGGCTCCTACCGTCGCGATGATCGTCGCGAAGACGAAGGCTTTGACGAGACCCTTGAGCACGTCGCTGAAGTCGATCTGCTGGCGCACCGACGCAAGGAACGAATCGTAGGCGATATGGGCGTACGTCTGCGCGACCCACATTCCGCCGACGATCGAGATGACGTCGGCGAAGATCGTCAGTAGGGGGAGCATGACCAGGAGTGCCGTAAGCCGGGGTACCACGAGAAAGCGCGTGGGCTCCAGTCCCATCGATCGCAGCGCCTCGATCTGCTCGGTGACGACCATGGAACCGAGCTCGGCGGCAATCGCCGCCCCGACGCGGCCCGCGACGACGACGGCGGTGAGCATCGGTCCGAGCTCCCGTACCGATGCGTACGCGACGGCGCCTCCCACGAATCCGCCGAACCCGTAGGCTACCGCCTGCTGTGCCGATTCGAGCGAGATCACCATCCCGGTGAAGAGCGCGGTGAGCAGCACGATGACGACCGACTGCACGCCCAAAAGCGCGCACTGCGAAACGGTTTCATTGGCACGAATGCGAAAGCGCGCCATGAATCCAACCGACTCGGCGGAGAGCATCGTCAGGCCGCCCGCGTACTCGAAGAAGTTCGTGGTCGCGCGCCCGAAGCGGTCGAGAAACCTCACGGCGTATACTCGAGGGTAGCGACGGCTTCGAGAACGGCTTGCGTTGCCTCGATCCGTTTGACCGCGACCCCACGCTCGGCGGTCAGGTTGAAGGTAACTTGATTGGCTCGCTCCAGGCGCCGGTCGACGTCGCGCAGATGCGCGCGCGCCTCGGCATCGAAGTCGCCGAAATACCGCCGCACCTCGGCGATGTATGTGGTGCACGCGCCCTGGTCGACCGCTCCCTCCCGAATCGCCGCTTCGATGTCGCGCTGCGCACGCACCATCGCGCGGTTGGTGATGTGGAAGGCGCCGACGCGCGCGACCAGCTGCGTCAATCGCGCGTCAGCGGGCATGAACCGGCGTCGGCGTCTCGAGCGCCGCGCTCTGCAGGGCGAAGAGCCGGCGAATGCCGCGGTCGGCGAGCGCGAGCAGCGTCTCGAGATCGCGACGGTCGAACGGCGCCGCCTCGGCCGTGCCTTGGAGCTCGACGAAACGGCCGGTGTCGGTCATAAAAACGTTCATGTCGACGAGCGCCTGGCTATCCTCGTCGTAGGCGAGATCGAGCAGCGCGGTTCCGCCGACGATGCCGACGCTCGTCGCAGCGACCATCGCGCTGAGCGGCCAGCGCGCGCGATCGGCCGGATCGAAGCGCGTGCGCAGCGCGAGTGCGAGCGCGACCCACGCGCCCGTGACGGCCGCCGTGCGCGTTCCGCCATCGGCTTGAATCACGTCGCAGTCGAGCCAGACGGTCCGTTCGCCGAGCTTTGCCGTATCCGTGACGGCGCGAAGCGCGCGGCCGATAATGCGCTGAATCTCCTGCGTTCGTCCGCCGACTCGCCCTTTAGACGCTTCGCGCTGCGTTCGTTCCTGCGTCGCTCGCGGCAGCATCGCGTACTCGGCGGTAACCCAGCCGAGGCCGCGTCCCTTCATCCATGCCGGAACGCGCTCTTCGACCGACGCGGCACAAATAAGCCGCGTATTACCGATGCTGATCAAGACGCTTCCCTCGGGGTATTTGAGGAAGTTCGGCTCGATCGTCACCGGCCGCAGTTCGTCGTGAGCTCGGCGGTCGCTACGAATCATGCGGGCGTTCCTTACTCAACCGTGACGGTCTTAGCGAGATTGCGCGGCTGATCGACGTCCTTCCCTTCGATGTCGGCGATATGATACGCGAGCAACTGGAGCGGGATCACGTTGACGATCGGCGAGAGCAGTTCGTCGACCTTCGGCACCCAGAAAACGTGATCGGCGACGCTTGCGACCTCCTCGTCTCCCCGGTTGGCGACGACGATGACCGGCGCTTCGCGCGCCTTGGATTCCATCAGATTCGAGAGCATTTTCTCCCGTACGCGGTCGTCGGTCGCGATCCCCACGACGGGCACGGTCGAGTCGAGCAGCGCGATTGGTCCGTGCTTCATCTCACCCGCAGGGTAGCCCTCGGCGTGAATGTAGGAGATCTCCTTGAGCTTCAACGCGCCCTCGAGCGCGGTCGGGAAATTGACGTATCGTCCGATGAAGAGAACGCTCTGTGCCTTTCGCAGTGCGCGCGCGACCTTGCGTATGTCGTCGGACGTATTGAGCACGACGTCGACCGCTGCCGGGAGCAGTCTCGTGCCGTCGGCAATCTCCTTGAGGCGCCGTTCGTCGGTCGTCCCTCGTAAGCGGGCAAGGTAGAGTGCGAAGAGCGTCATCGCAATTACCTGCGAAACGTACGTCTTGGTTGCGGCCACGCCGATCTCGGGGCCGCCACGCGTGTAGAGCATTCCGTCGGCGAGACGCGAGAGATGCGAACCGAGGACGTTGCAGATTCCGAGGACGTCGGTCCCTTCCGCCTTCGCGATTCGGACCGCTTCGATCGTGTCGGCGGTCTCACCCGATTGCGACATCGCGATAACGAGCGTGGTCGGATCGATCACCGGGTCGCCGTAGCGAAACTCACTTGCAAGCTCCATTTCGACCGGGAGCCGAACGAGGGAGCGGAGGAGGTACATGCCGACCATTCCCGCGTGATAGGCGGTCCCGCAGCCGGTCACGGCGATCTTGCTGATCGCCTTCAAACGCTCGGTAGTAATCGCATCGAGCTCGCCGCCGAGATGGACGCCCCCGCTCTCGTCGATGCGGCCGCTCAAGGTCTCTTTGATGACGAGCGGCTGCTCGAAGATCTCTTTGAGCATGAAATGTTTGAAGCCCGTCTTTTCGGCGGACCCCGCGTCCCAGGTAATGACGATCGGGTCGCGCTCGATCCGCGCCCCGGAGTAATCGGTAAGCCGGATGCCGTCGCGGGCGACGACGGCAATCTCACCCTCCTGTAGGATGATCTCGCGGCGCGTGTACGGGAGAATCGCGGGCGTATCCGAGGCGACGTACATCTCGCCCTGGCCGATGCCCAGAACGAGCGGGCTGGCACCGTTACGCGCAAAGATGAGATGCTCGGGATCGTCGCTGGAAATCACTCCGAGAGCGTACGCGCCGCGGACCTCGTGCACGGTCCGGCGCACCGCCGCTTCGAGGTCGCCGTCGTAGTGCAGCTCGATCAGATGAGCCAAGACCTCGGTGTCGGTCTCGCTCCGAAAGACGTGCCCGAGCTCGAGCAAGCGGGCTCGTAACGCCGTATAGTTTTCGATAATTCCGTTGTGGACGACGGCAATTCGTCCGCGGCAATCGAGGTGCGGGTGAGCGTTTGCGTCCGACGGCGCGCCGTGCGTCGCCCAGCGAGTATGTCCGATCCCGACCGCCCCCGAGAGCCTTGCGCCGTTATTGAGGCGCTCCGTCAAGCGCGCGAGCTTCCCTTCGGCCTTGGAGCCGGCCAGCTCGCCGGCCGCATCGATCACGGCGATGCCGGCGCTATCGTAGCCTCGATACTCGAGGCGCCGCAGCGCGTCGAGTATGATCGGAACGCTATCGCGCTGCCCGATATATCCGACGATTCCGCACATGGCCCGCTATTTGATACCTTCGCGGGTTCGACGATAGAGGATCTTCCCGTCCGCGATCTCATCGAGCGCGATCGAGACCGGCTTGTTCGGATTGATCGTCTCCTTGTCGACGAGCGGTTCGCTCGCGAAATACTCCCGGCGTTCCGTCGCTGGAAGCTGCTGAACGCGGATCCAGTTGTTGAGCTGGCGAGCGCGCTTGGTGACGATGTTGACGAGACTAAACTTTGAGTCGGCATGCTCGAGCAGCACGTCGAGGTCGCCGAATACTGATTTACTCATAATTGAACGAATGATTCCTTTTCCTGTGAGCGTAGTTCTCTTACGACGATTCGACCCTTTGGATCGAGTCGTCGGGATACCGGTGGATGCGAAAGCGTTCGGCCTGCAAGATTGCGTCCAGGTCCCGCACGGCCTCCTCCGGACGGTCCTGCGCGTTGACGACGATGTAGTCGAAACGGCGGATGAACTTCATCTCCTGCTGCGCGATCTCGAGCCTGCGCGCGATCTCCTCGTTCGTCTCGGTACGGCGGGCGAGCAGACGCTCGCGCAGATTCGAGAACCGATCCGGAACGAGAAAGATCAGTATGGCATCGGGATACGCCGCCTTGACCGCGAGCGCGCCGTTGACCTCCGGCTTCAGGATGACGTCGTAGCCTTCGGCCAAGGTTCGCTCGATGTAATCGCGTGGCGTTCCGTAAAGGTTGCCGTCGTACTCGCGCCACTCCAAGAGACCGTCGCCGCGTAAGAGCCGCTCGAACTCGAGATTCGAAAGGAAGAAGTAGTGCTCTTCATTTCGCTCCTCGGAACGAGCCGGCCGCGTCGTGGCCGAGACCGAGTACCGAAGGCTGGGTCGACGCTCGCGCAGCGCCTCGACCAGCGTATCCTTGCCGGCACCCGACGGCCCCGATACGACGAACAGCAGACCCGGCCCGGTGATCAACCCTCCACCCCTTTCACGCTCTCATGCCACGGGACCTCGGAGCGGCCAAGGCCACGCTTATTATGCGGGCGGGGCGCAGAGCGCGTTCTTCATCGCGTCGATTACGTTGGGATCTTCGGCTGCACCGGCCGGGCGCACGTAGCTCGTACGGATCGCGGCGCCGTCCCGAACGGCGAAGCCCTCGTCGAGCCGCCTGCTTCCCGGAACCGAGAAGGTCGCGACGCCCGCCGCGCCGGGACAAGGCCCAAACGGGGTGCTTCTACCGAGGCGAGCACCGCGCTGGTGTAGCAAAACGTCGATCGTTACGGTCGACGCGAGATCTTGCAGCGTTCCGTCAAACGGGCGTCGCGTGAACGTGTACTCCTGCGCGGCGGCCCCACTTCCACTCGACCAGGCGCTGCTCGGCCCCGGCATCGGTTGCCATCCTTTTGGAGCCGTCGCCGAGCTGCCGCGCCCGCAGGCTGCGAGCGCCGCTCCGAGGAGCATCGCCAAGAGTATTTGCTTCTTCACGATAAGAGGGTTTGATGCTGACCGATTGGGTCCTCATTGGGCGGCTCGCCGACGAGCTCGAACGCGTCCTTCGGGGCGCTCGCGCCGACGACGCCGGCCTGCTCCCCGACGGTCGAATCGGCATCCTCTTTCGCTCGCGCGGCGCCCGCGTGTTGTTCGCCCTCGACCTGTTCGCGTCACCGCCGTTGGTAACGCTCGAAGAAGGTGAGCTCGGAATCGCTGCGGAGCCGGGATTCGTGCGGGTGCTCGCACGCTCGCTTCAAGGCACGATTCTCGCCGACGTGTCGGCACGCCGCAACGACCGTCTCCTGCGCTTAACGTTTGCGTCGCGATCGCGCTTCGGCGTGGGCGAGCGGCTCGAGCTCTATCTCGAGCTCGTTCCACGATTCGGGAACGCCGTTCTCGTCAAGGACGGAACGATCGTTGCCGCCTACAAGGAGTTCGGCGTTTCGGAGAATCCCCAGCGAGCCGTCGGAGCGGGAATGTCGTATCTTCTGCCGCCGGTTCCCGATCGCGTCCGTACGCTCGCGCCCGTCGCGGACCCCGCCGAGACGCAAGCGCTGCCGCCGCTTTTTGTCTACCGGCGCGAGGGCAGCTTACTGCAGGCTTACGTCGCGGCGCTGGAGGGGTTCGCGGACGCGCAGTTGACGCGCGAACCTTCGCTCCTGGACATCTTCACCGAGCTGCACGCGCAACTCTCGGAGCGCGCGGGGGGCTCGCGAATTGCCGCACGTCGGAGCGCTGTCGTCAAACGCCTCGACGAGCGCGAACGACGATTGCGTAACGAACTCGAAGCGCTCGCGTCGAAGCGTGGGACGATCCTGCAACGTGAGGCGTTGCGCGCGCAAGGCGAGGCGATCTTCGCGACGTTGCACGATATGGAGGCTGCGGAGCGCGACGCCGAAAAGGAGCGCGCCGTGAAACTCTTCGCCCAGTACAAACGGCTCGGAAAGAGCCTCCCGCACGTCGAAGCGCGCGAGGCGGCCGTTGCGCGCAGCCTCGAAGCGGTGGAAACGCTGCACTGGGAGGCAGAGCGCGCCGGGAGAGATGATCTAGCGGCCGTTGAAAGCGCGGTCGCCGGGCTTGGGCCGCGGGGGCGCGCGACCGCGCCCGCTCTACAGCCGAGCCGCAAGCGTCCGCCGCTCGAGTTCCGTACCGCAAACGGTTCGCGCATTCTCGTCGGGCGGTCGCCGAGCGAGAACGCCGATCTCACCTTCCGAGTCGCCCGGCCGAACGATCTATGGTTTCACGCGCAGCGCATTCCCGGAGCCCACGTGATTCTCGCGCGCGACGACCGTGCGACGGCTCCCAACGAAGATATCGAGGTAGCCGCGTCGCTTGCGGCCTTCCACTCCCGCGCGAGAGCGGCGACGTCGGTGCCGGTCGATTACACATCGCGCAAGCACGTCCGCAAACAGCGCGCCGCGCCTCCCGGCCTCGTCTGGTACACCCATGCGAAGACGGTCGTCGTGGAGCCGAAGGCGATCGATTCGCTTCGCTAGGTGCGCTGGGGGAGCCGCAGTGCAGACGCCTCCCAGTCGAGGTTTGCGAAGAACGCCTCGATGTACTTGCCCTTGTCTGCGGGCTTGTAGTCCTTGATGAAGGCGTGCTCCCAGACGTCCATCACGACGACGGGAACGAAGCCGGCCAGGTTTCCGTTCTCGTGATCACCGATCCAGTGATTGGTAATGCGGCCGTTGGTCGTGTCGCAATAAGCGATCACCCATCCCACGCCGCGCATCCCGCCGACCGCAACGAAGTCCTTCTTCCATTCCTCGAACCCGCCGTAGGCCTCGCCGAGCGCGTCGTAGAGCCGTCCACTGCGCACCTCGCGCGGCTGCACGCTGAGGTTATCGAAGTAATACTCGTGCAGCCGCATGCCGTTATATTCAAAGCCGAGGCGCCGGACCAGTTCGGCGAAGCCCGGGTCGCTGCCGGCGGCCTTGCCTGCACTGCGAATCTCGCTTAACCGCTCGTTGAGGAGATTGACGTTCTTAACGTACCCTTCGTAAAGGCCGAAGTGCATCTCGAGCGTCGCGTCGGAGATCCCGTGCAAACCGGCGAGTTGCCATTTTTTCGGTTCGTAGCTTTTCATCGGAGCGTAAACGTTCATTACAGTTCCTCGATACCCCCTAAACCATTACGCAAAACCCGCGGTGGAGAGCGCCGCAGCCTTCGGGCAACGAGGAGGACACTCCCTTGGAGCGCGCAACTCCCTCTCCCAGCATACGAACTCCAGGAGGCTGTACGTGAAGAATCCATTGGACTCGCTCTGGGGCACCGTCATTAGCGGTTTCATCTTGACCGCGATCCTGTGGGCGATCGCACGCATGATCGTTTCGCAGGCACTCGGGACGGGTGCATAATATGCAAGCCAATCTCGACTGGTTCTTTCGCTGGTTTCACATCATGGCCGGCATCATGTGGATCGGGCTGCTCTACTTCTTCAACTTCGTCAACGCCGCGGCAGTCAAAGAGGCGACCGCAGCCGGCGAAGCCGGTCCTATCTCAAAGTACGTCGTGCCAAAGGCGCTCTTCTGGTTTCGCTGGGGAGCGGTCGTCACGTGGATTTTCGGCGCCGCTCTTCTCGGCAATTTCAATGCGGGCGGGACGAACGGCTTCGTGGCCGCGTTCACGCTGCAGGGCGCGATGGCGCCGATCGGCTTTGGCGCGTGGCTCGGCACGATCATGCTGCTCAACGTCTGGGGGCTGATCTGGCCGAATCAAAAGAAGATCCTCGGCTTCGTTCCGGCCACCGATGCAGAGAAGGCCAAAGCCCGGCGTATCGCCTTTCTTGCTTCGCGAACGAACACGATGCTCTCGATCCCGATGCTCTTCTTCATGGCGACCGGATTTACGTCGCAGAGCCAAGGCATCTACCACTAGGGAACGAGCACGATCTTACCGATGTGGGCGCTCGATTCCATGCGGCGATGGGCCTCGGCGGCTCTCGCGAACGGGTAGACCGAATCGACGATCGGCCGGATCGTCTCGCGAGCGGGGAGTAGCGGCCAGATCTTGCGCTCGAGTGCGCGTGCGATCGCAGCCTTCTGGCGAGCGCTTCGCGCGCGGAGGGTCGAGGCGAGAATCGTTCCCCGCTTGGCGAAGAGACGGCCCAAATCGAGCTCGACGTTGCGGCCACGTGGAGCCGCGATGCATGCGATTCGTCCGTCCGGCGCAAGCGATGCGAGGTTTCGCGCGACATACTCGCCGCCGACGATGTCGACGATGACGTCGACGCCTCGGCCGCGCGTAATGCGCTCGACCTCGGCCACGAAGTCCGACGTCCGATAATCGATCGCGTGCGATGCGCCGAACTCAAGGCAGGCGCCGCACTTCTTCGGGGTCCCGGCCGTCGCGACGACCGTGGCGCCGCGCGCTCGCGCGAACATGATCGCGGTCGTTCCGATGCCGCTTGTCCCACCATGCACTAAGACCGTTTCACCGCCGCGCAGACGCGCGCGCGTAAAAAGGTTGTCGTAGACGGTGAATGCGTTTTCCGGCAGCGTCGCGGCCTCGATGGGACTCCAGCCCTCCGGAGTCGGCAGCACCTGGCCTGACGGCGCGGCGGCGTACTCGGCGTACCCCCCGCCATTGACGAGCGCGCAGACTACGTCGCCGGTCTTCCAGCGCGAAACGCGGCGTCCGACTGCAACGACCGATCCCGCGACTTCGAGGCCGAGAATCGGCGAAGCCCCCGACGGCGGCGGATAGTTGCCTTCGCGCTGCATGACGTCGGCTCGAGAGACCCCCGCCGCATCCACGGCGATGAGGACGTCGCCCGGACCTATTTGCGGGGTATCGGTCTCGGCGACCCGCAGCGCGTCCGGGCCGCCGGGCGCATCGACCCCAACGTATCGCACGCTATTCCGGCTGCCTCAAAACGAACATCGCGTCACCGAAGGAGTAGAACCGATAGCGCTCTGCAACCGCTTGCGCGTACGCACGCAGGACTCGATCGCGCCCCGCGAACGCGCTGACGAGCATTAGGAGCGTGGAACGCGGCAAGTGAAAGTTCGTGACCATTGCGCCGACGGCACCGAACCGGAAGCCGGGCGTGATGAAGAGATTCGTGACGTGCTCGCCCGGCTCGATTCGACCGTGCTCGCGCAGGTTACCCTCCAGTGCTCGCACGACCGTGGTTCCGACCGCGACGATTCTGCGACCGCAAAATCGGGCGGACTCGATCGCACGAGCCGCCTCGGCTTCGATCGAGTAAGACTCTGCGTGCATATCGTGTTCGTCGATTGACTCTGTCGCGACGGGGCGAAACGTTCCCAGCCCGACGTTGAGCGCAAGCCGGGCGATCTCGATGCCGCGTCCGGCGACCTCGCGCAGCAGCCGAGGGGTAAAGTGCAGCGAAGCCGTTGGGGCGGCGACGCTCCCGGGCAGACGTGCGAAAACGCTCTGATAGCGTCGCTGCGCGCTGGGGGAATCGTTGCGAATGTAGGGTGGCAACGGCATCCGTCCGGCACGCTGGAGAAACTCCTCGAAGGCCACGCCGATGCAAAGCTCGATCTCACGCATTCCTTCGGCGAGCTCGGCGCGAACCGTCACTTCGCCGAGTGCGCCGAAGACAATGCGATCGCCGCACCGCAGGCGCCGCGCCGGCTTTGCAAGCGCAATCCAACGAAGCGCTTTCGGATCGTAGTGCATCGAGCCGGCGGGATGCAGTAAGAGCAGTTCGACTCGGCCGCCTCCGCGCTTGCGCTCCCCGACCAGCCTTGCCGGGATCACGCGCGTCTCATTGAGGACGAGCAGATCGTCGGGCCGGAGCAGGTGCGGAAGACTGGAGAACGAGCGATGTGCGATCGCGTCGCCGTCGAGCACCATCAAGCGACTGCGGTCGCGCAAACGCACCGGATGCTGCGCGATTAGCTCTTGAGGCAGCGCGTAGTCGAAGAGCGCAACCGATCGCTGCGGCGCTTCAGCCGAGAGGTTCGACAATGGTACCGGGAAAGTAGAGCGCGAGGATCGCGCCGGAAGCGGCGCCGCCGAGCGCCATGCCGCGCGCACCCCACTGACAGAGCCCGACGCCGTGGCCAAGGCCGCCGCCGTCGAGCAGCAGGCCGGTACCGTCGGGCGTGCGGCGTACGTTGGTGAGCAAGAGACTCGGGAGCGTGCGCGTCCCGATGCCCCGGCGGAAGGCGCTGCCGCCGACGATCGTCGAGCCGAGAGCGGTCACGACCTCGAAGCCGCGCGCCCGTCCGCTCGCGTCGTGCCCGGTAATCAGAACGTCGGTCACACGTGCCGGTGCCGGCAACCCCGCGCCGAGGTTCGCGGTGATTACGTCGAAACCAAGGTTTCGTTCCCAGCGATAGTTCGGCGAGTCCGAGCACGAGGTGCAGACGACGCCTCCGAGATACGGAATCGCAACGTTGCCCCACGCGTCCGCGGACGATTCCGTGCGGCCGCCGCAGCACGACGAGTACGCGACCTGCGCGAAGACGCCGCCAAACGCGAGAACCGCTCCGGCGCTCGCGTCGACTGCGGCGATACCGGAGGGAGTCTCGGCCGACATTCCGTCGTAGCGCTGGTCCAACTCCGACGGAACGAGATCGTACGAGCGGCGCGGATCGCTGCGCTGCAGCACGTAGGTTCGCGCGCAGATCGCCTGCGCCTCGAGTGCCGCCGCCGGCCACGACGGCGGCATCTCCCGCGGGACGACGCTGTAAAGATACTGCTCGAGAGCGACGACGTTTACGATCCTGCCATCGTCGATCCGCTCGAAGTTTCCGCGATAGAGCCTTCCGGCGAACTCGAAGCTCTGCGCCGAGACCGGCGTCGCATCACCGCTCCCAAGCAACACGCGCAAGGCCTGCCGCGTGGAGGACTGCGACGGATCGGCTTCGGTCTGTGCGCGCGCCGCGCGCACGCCCGCCAAAGGCGCCGCTCCGAGCAGTATGAACGTCGCGCGCCGCACCCTCGAACTCGCTAGAGCAGGCGTTCCTGCGCAGGAGTGCCGCCGGCCAGCCCGAGATGGCGGTACGCGAGTGCGGTCGCCCGGCGGCCGCTCGCGGTTCGGGTGACGAAACCTTCCTTGAGGAGAAACGGCTCGACGACGTCTTCGAGTGTCTCGGCGTCTTCGGTGAGCGTCGCGGCGATCGCCGCGATTCCGGCCGGACCTCCGCGATACTGTTCGACGATCGTCCTCAGAAAAGCGCGATCGAGCCGGTCGAGCCCGAGCTCATCGACACCCTCGCGCCGCAGGGCTTCGCCGGCGATTGCCGCCGTGACGTGGCCGTCGGCGCGCACCTCCGCAAAATCGCGGACGCGCCGCAGAAGCCGGTTGGCGACGCGCGGCGTCCCTCGGCTTCGCGAGGCGATCGTCCGCGCGGCTTCGTCGTCAATCGGGACGCCGAGAACCTCGGCCGAGCGCCGGACGATGCGCTCCAGGTCGGCAACGCCGTAATAATCGAGATGGTGCACGATACCAAAGCGCTCGCGCAGAGGCGCGGTGAGCATCCCCGCTCGCGTCGTAGCACCGATCAGCGTGAAGCGCTGCAGTGGAAGTTTTAGCGTCTTTGCATAGGCGCCGCGGTCGACGACGAAGTCGATTTGAAAGTCCTCCATCGCGGGATAGAGAAACTCTTCTACGACCCGGCTGAGCCGGTGAATCTCGTCGACGAAGAAAACGTCGCCCTTCTCAAGCGATGTCAGAACCCCAACCAGATCCTTTGGTTTCTCGAGCGTCGGACCGCTCGTCGGTCGAAAGTTCGCACCGAGCGCGCGCGCGATCAGGCCCGCAAGCGTCGTCTTGCCGAGGCCGGGCGGACCGTAAAAGAGCACGTGTTCGAGCGGCTCGCCTCGCCGCATCGTCGCGTCGATCGAGATGCGCAAATTCTCTACAACGCGTTCTTGGCCAACGTACTCGTCGAAAGAACGCGGTCGAAGGCTCGCACCGTAGACCTCGTCTTCCAGCGTATCCTGCGGGTCGACCACGCGCTCGTACTCCGGTACTGAGGCCTCGAGCGAAACGTCGGCCGGCCCGAGCAGACGTCTGCGAGCCTCCGTCATGCAGACTCCTTCGCTTTGTGGCGATATATTTCCGCGAGCAGCCGCTCGGGGTCGTCGATCGTCGAATCGCCGTCCAGCGTTCGTCGAATCATCGCCTCACCTTCGCCGCGTTTGTAACCGAGCTGCAGCAAGACCGCAAGCGCCTCGTCCGCGAAATCAGGAATTGGTTTCGGCGGCGCAGGGGGCGCGTCGCGAATCAACAAGAACTTCGCAACCTTTCCCTGCAGCTTTGCGACGATGTCCCGGGCTTTCTGCTGTCCGATCCCCGGGAGGGTCTTGAGGAACGCGTAGTCGCCGCGATCGATTGCGCCGGCGATCGTCGACATCGGAGCGCTGAAGGCACGCGCGGCGGAACGAGGGCCGATCGATGCGACCGTCAGCAGCGCCTCGAAAAAATCGCGTTCGATCGCATTCGTGAAGCCGTAATAGCTGAACCGGCCGCTGTTCCCGTCGAGATTCACGACCGCGTAGATTTCCAGCGTAACGCGCTCGCCCGGCGTAGCCGGAACCTTCTCGGCGATGCAGGGCGGAAGCACGACCTCATATCCCAGTCCGCCCGCCTCGATCACCGCCGTCTCACCGGCGCGCTCGATCAGCGATCCCGAAATTCTAGCGAACACTCAGCACCTCGCTGCGCTCCACGACGTTCATGAATGCGAGCGCGAGTGCGAGCGCGTCGGAGACATCGTTGGGTTTGGGTGGACGGCGAAGACCGAGGAGCCGCGTGACCATCGCGTTGACCTGTTCCTTGCGAGCGCTCCCCGATCCGACGAGCGCGCGTTTCACGCGCGTATGCCCGAGCGAGTGGACCGCGATGCCGGCTTGCGCGCTCGCCAAGCAGAGCACGCCCCGCGCGTGCCCCATCAGCAACGCCGCACGCGGATTGGTGTAGCTCGTGTAGAGCTCCTCGATCACGACCAATCCCGGCTGGGTCGCCTCGATGACCTCGCATATGCCGGCGTGCAACTGGCGAAGGCGCTCTTCGAGGGTCGCGTCCGTACGCGGAATCACGACGCCCGCCTCGATCAAACGCACTCGTCCGTTGCAGCGCTCGATTGCGCCGTAACCGGTGGTTCGCAGCGCGGGATCGACGCCCAAGATTCGCACTCCGTCGGGCTTCAGGGCGGGGGCATTCCGTTGACGGTCAAGGTCACAGCGGATCCCGGCGCGAGCCTCGTTCCCGCACCCGGCTCGGTCCCCACCACCTTACCGTCTGCGCCGACCGTGGTCGTGTACTCGCGGCGTCCGACCGAGTATCCGTAGGCCTGCAAGAGCTTGACCGCGTCGTCGGGAGTCGTGCCGACGGTATCGGGCACCTCGCCCGACACCGAGAGCGTAAGCATCACCGTCGAGCCTTGCGGAAGCACCCCCGCGGGCGGCGTCTGCTCGACGATCTTGCCGTTATTCGCGCTTTGCTGCACGTAGCGCACCGAGACTTGGAATCCGGCCTGCGAGAGCGCCTGCTCTGCCGGGTCGTAATCCTGACCCACCACGCTGGGCAGCGTTGCCACCGGTCCGTTAGCGGCCGGCGTCGGCGCCTCGTTTGGCGTTCCGCTATTGACCAGGACGCGCACCGTTGCATTGCGATCCACCGTGGTTCCCTGCACCAGACTCTGCGATGCGACCGTATCGGCCGGCAGACCCGGCACGCTCTGCGACGTATCGAGCGCGATGCCGAGTTTGGCGGCGAGCGCCTTCGCCCGCGCCACCGGCATCCCCACGAAGTTCGGAATCGTGACGGGCGGGGGTCCGTCGGAGACCGTCAGAGTGATGCGGCTGCCCTCCTGAACCTTGGCTCCCGGCTTGGGGGCCTGTTCGATGACGTTGTCGCGCACCGTGTTGTCGAAATGGCGTTTGAGCGATACCGCGAATCCCTCTTGCTGCAACGTTCGCTGGGCATCGTTGACGTTGTAACCGCGCACGTCTTCGAGTCCACGCAATGGCTTGCCGTTGCTCACGACCAGCTCGACGACCTGATTGCGCTCGACCTTGGTACCGGCAGGCGGCGACTGCCGGATCACGTGATCGGGCGCGACCGTCTCGCTCGCGCTCGTCGTGAACCGGGTGCGCAGTCCGGCATTTACCACCGCTTCTTGTGCATCGGCCTGCGTCATGCCGGTGTAATCCCGCACGATGATGCCGCCCGCGAGCACCGGTAACGACCTCGTGAAGATCGCATAGCCCAGCGCGGTTGCCACGATCAGCGCCGCAATCAGCGCAACGATGGTCCACGCCGAACGCCGCGGCGCGCGGCTCTCGATCTCATCGGCGTCGCGATACGCGCGGTCCGGCATCGGCGAGCGCCGCGGCGGTAGGCGCATCGACCCGATCGGACCGGTGGGCGCATCGTCGGCGATCCGGAATCCGGCAACGCTGGGACGCTCGCGAGCTTCGCGTAGCGCGGTGGCAAGCTCGCTCGCCGACTGAAACCGGTTCTGCGGTCTCTTCTGCAAGAGACGATTCACGATCGCGGCGAGCGCCGGGCTCACACCGGTCTCCCGCACGTCGATCGCCGGCACGGGGTCGCCGATGTGCTTGAGCGCGACCGTTACCGGCGACTCACCGGTGTACGGAAGTTTACCCGTCAACATCTGAAAGAGGACCACCCCGAGGCTGTAGAGGTCCGACGTCTCGTGAACTTCGTGCTCCTGGGCTTGCTCGGGTGAGATGTAATAGACGCTGCCCATCACCAGACCCGGCTTCGTGAGTGCCATTGTCTGCTGCGAGACCGCACGGGCGATGCCAAAATCGGAGAGTTTGACCACGTCATCCTTGGTAACCAGGACGTTTGCCGGCTTGATGTCGCGGTGGAGGAGGCCTTGACGGTGCGCGTAGGCGAGGCCGCTTGCGATCTGCACGCCGTAGTCGATTGCGACCGGTTCCGGAAGGCGACCATCCGCGGCAATGATCTCGGCGAGAGAAGGGCCGTCGACGAGCTCCATTACGATGAAGTACGTATCGTCCTGACGTCCGACGTCGTACGTGTTGACGATGTTGGGATGCGAAAGCTTGGCGGCCGATTCGGCTTCTTGATAGAAGCGGCGCACGAACTCTTCGTCGGCGGCATACTGTTCTCGCAAAACCTTGATCGCGACGCGCCGGCGTAAGAGGGTGTCGGTTCCACAGAAAACGGTCGCCATACCGCCTTCACCGAGTTTGCGGTCCAACCGGTACCGGTTGTTGAAGATTCGCTCTTCGATCAACTACTCGTTCCCAGCGCTCTCCAGCGCGGTGCGCAGCACCTCGCGAGCGATCGGCGCGGCATAGGTCGCGCCGTACCCGACATTCTCCACGACGATCGCGAGCGCGACGCGCGGTTGCTCCGCGGGTGCGAAGGCGACGAACCATGCGTGCGAGCGGCCCAGTGGGTTCGTCGCGGTTCCGGTCTTCCCGGCGACCGTGACGTGCGGCAACGCTGCCGGCGTGCCCGTTCCCCGTTGGACCACCGCAACCATCATCTTCGTAACCTTCGCGGCGGTATCCGGCGATACCGGGCTTGCGAGCGTTGCGGCCCCATAGGAGCTTTGAGAAAAGCCGCCGTTGGTCACCGCACGGACGATGTACGGCCGGGGCTCGTCACCGCCGTTGGCGATCGTTGCGCCGATCAGCGCCATCTGCAGCGGCGTCATGAGGAGCGCTCCCTGTCCGAAACCCATCTGCGCCAGCTCCCCCGCAACGATGGTCGCTTTTTGTGGAATGCGATCGCGCTCCGCCGGGAGCTGAAAGTCGAGCGGTTCGCCGATGCCCCAACGCCCCAGATACTCGTAGAAGGCGTCGACGCCCATCTTCAGGGCGATCTGCGCGAAATCGACGTTGCTCGAGAGGGTGAATGCGGTGGTGAGGTCCCCGTAGCCGGTGGCTTCGCTCTCGTTGTCGTGCAGCGTAAAGTCGCCGATGACGAGATAGCCCGGATCCTCGAAATGCGAGTCCATCGTGACCGTTCCGCTGTCGAGCGCCGCCGCCGCGGTGAATATCTTGAAGGTGGAACCCGGAGGGTAGAGCCCGTCGAGCGCGCGATCGAGCAGCGGAGCACCGGGGTCGACGCTAAGCGACGGAAACTGGGCGTCGAAGTCGTTGGGGTCGTAACTCGGCACGCTCGCGATCGCGAGTATTGCGCCGCTGCGCGGATCGAGTACGACGCCGGCGCCACGGCGATACTTCGAGAGCAGCTCGAAGAGCTTTCCTTGAATCGCCGGCTGGATCGTGGTAATGACGTCTGCGCCGCGTGCCGCGACGCGCTCGCCGCGCACCTCTGCGGCGAGTTGTTCGAGCTGAGCCACAGCGTCGCCGCTAAAGTCCGGCGAGGTAAGGGCACGATCGAAGCTCCGCTCGATGCCGCTCGTGCCGTAGCGCGTGGAGACGTAGCCGACCGGCGCGGCCAGCTCGGGGCCGAGCGGATACGCTCGCTTCCCCTCGAGTATCTCCGCCAGAACGGTGCCGTCGCTCGCGAGAATTCGGCCGCGCCCCGCGTCGAGAAGCGCGTGACGCGGATTTGCCGCCCGGGCAGAGATTTGCGGAGCCGCAACGATTTGGACGTACGTTTGCCGGATCGCCAGCGCGATGAAGAGCAGGACGAAGAACGCCGATAGATCGCGGATCGCGCGATTCGTCATCGCTCGCGCAGGACCGTCAAGGCGTCGGCCGTTTTCACCACGATGTGCGGGCGCGCGGGATCGCTCGCGAGCAGAGCGTTGACGACGACCTGCCCGGCCGTGCCGGCCGCGTCGTCGACGGTAAGCAGCGCTTCGACTCCGAGCTCCGCGAAGAGTTCCGGAACGACGTACGCGCACGACGGTAGCGTCTCAAAATGGCGCGGCTCGTAGGCTCCTTCGCGCCAAGGACCGCGTTTGCCGAAGGCAGCGGCGTGATAGTCCCAGGCACAGAGCTCCTTCTCTCTCCAAACGAACTCGCCGCGAATGCAGAGCCGCCTGCAGGCCGCGCATTGTACGAGCGGCACCTGCGGGCGCGTTAGCGCCTCAACGAGGTCATCGGGCAAGTCCTCGAGGTTGAGAATGCTCTCCGGTTCTAGCCGCTCGGGGAAGGTCGACTCCCACTGCGCGCGCGCGAGCAGCTCGAGATCGCGCATGGACGCGACGAACGCGTGCTCGTCCTCCGCGGGAAAGGTCCGGTCGATCCAATCGAAGAGACCGTCAAGGGCGATGCTGACGTTTTGAGGGCGTTCGCCGAGCGCGATGAGCAGCGGTGTGACGCCGAGCGGCACTATCCGCACCGTAATCGTGCCTCCCTTTGGGGCGCGCAAGGTGTTTACGAGCGCCAGCGTACTGAGATTCGCGGCGACGGCGAAGACCTGCGCCCTCTCCGCGGATCCTACGAGGCGATCGTCGCTCGAGCGCTGCGATACTCTTGGAGACTTCGCGGCGGGCCGGCCTTGCTGGTAAGCGCCTCCGCCAGTGCCCGCGCTGTGTCGAGACTCGTCAAACACGCAATGCTCGCTTCGACCGCGGCGCGGCGAATCTTGTAGTCGTCGGAGATCTCCCTGGGACCTTTGGCGTCGTTGATCACCAAGTCGACCGCACGCGAGGTGATGAGGTCCAGCACGTGCGGCGAGCCGTCGGCGATCTTGTTGACCGGCTCGGTCGCGATACCGGCCTCCTCGAGCGTCGCACGCGTGCCGGGAGTTGCGACGAGCGTGTGGCCGAGGGCGGCGTAGGCACGCAGTACCGGAATCGATTCGTCCTTTTCCTCGTCGGCAATCGAGACGAGAATCCGCCCACCGCTGCCCGGCAGGCGCACCCCAGCCGCAACGAACCCTTTGCGGAGCGCTCCACCGAACGAGTCGTCGATTCCGAGGACTTCACCGGTCGACTTCATCTCCGGCCCGAGAACCGTCTCGACGCCCCGCATCTTCGAGAACGAAAAAACCGGAACTTTGACGACGACGTAGGGAACGTGCGGGATGAGGCCGGTCCCGTATTCCATATCGCGCAATCGCTCGCCGAGCCCGATGCGAGTTGCCGCCGCGACGAGATTAATCCCCGTCGCTTTCTGGATGATGGGAACCGTCCGGCTCGCTCGCGGGTTTGCTTCGATAATGTACAGCGCGCCCTCGTGCACGACGAACTGAACGTTGATCAGGCCGCGAATACGCAGTTCGGCAGCGATCGCGAAGGTTACCTCGGCAACGTGTCGCTCCATCTGGGGATCGATTGATTGAACCGGATAGACGCCGATCGAGTCGCCGGAATGAACGCCGGCTCGCTCGACGTGTTCGAAGATTCCCGGTATCAGAATCTCGTCGCCATCGAATGCGGCGTCGACCTCGAGCTCGAGCCCCCGTAAATACTTATCGACGAGCAGCGGCGCGTCGGGAAGAATCGCCGGCGCCGATTCGGCGTAGGCTGCGAGCTGCGCTTCGTTATGGACGATCTCCATCGCTCGTCCGCCGAGCACGAACGAGGGGCGGACGAGGACCGGGAAGCCGAGTTCGCGCGCGATCGCGCGCGCCTCGCGAAAACTCCGCGCCGCTTTGCCCTGCGGCCGGGCGACGTTCAGGCGCGTCAGCGCCGCGTCGAACTCTTCGCGGTTCTCGGCCATATCGAGCGATCGCCGGTCGCTTCCGACGATCGGCACCCCTCGACGGCTGAGCTCGGCAGCAAGATTGATCGCCGTCTGACCGCCGAAGGCGAGCATCACGCCCTGCGCCGCCGTCGCGCGGTAAGCCGCCTCGACTTCGTCGGCTGCCGGCGGCTCGAAAATGAGCGTGTCGGAGATATCGAAATCGGTCGAGACCGTCTCCGGATTATTGTTCACCACGACCGGCGATCGGCCGGCTTCTTTGAGCGCCCACGCGGCGTGGACGCAACTATAGTCGAACTCGATTCCCTGACCGATGCGAATCGGGCCGCTCCCGACGACCACGACCGCGTCGCACGGCGTTGCGCGCATCTCGTCGCATTCGCCTCTCGAAATGTAGTAGTAGGGTGACTTTGCCGGGAACTCGGCGGCCGCAGTATCGACCATGCGAAATGCCGTTTCCGAGCGCGCGGGTTCGCTACAGTACGCGCCGTTCGTCAGGCGGCCGAGACTCGCGGTAGCATAACCCGACTCCAAAGCCTCGGCGTAATCTCCGTCCGTCGGGTTGGAGCGTATGCGCTCCTCGATCGCCACCAGCTTGGCAAGCTCGTGAAGCCAGAAACGGTCGATCGCACTGAGCACCGCGATGCGTTCGATTGCCGGCTCGACCCGCGCCGGCGTCGATCGGCGCAAGAGCTCGCAGACCGCGAAGAGGCGCTCGTGCGTGGGACGGGCGACGACTGCCTCCAGCTCGTTCTCGCTCCACTCGCCAAGGGATCCCGTGAGCGTTTCGTAGTTGAGATCGAGCCCGCGCACCGCCTTGAGCAGCGCCGCGCGAAAGGTGCGCCCGATTCCCATCGCCTCACCGGTCGATTTCATCTGGGTGCCCAGCGCGGTATCGGCAATCGGGAACTTGTCGAACGGCCAGCGCGGTATCTTGACGACCACGTAGTCGAGGGTCGGCTCGTAGGCGGCTTTGGTTACGCCGGTGACGGGATTCGGAATCTCGTCGAGCCGCTGGCCGAGTGCGATTCTCGTAGCGATCTTGGCGATCGGATACCCCGTTGCTTTCGACGCGAGCGCCGAGCTGCGCGAGACACGCGGGTTGACTTCAATGATCGCGTACTCGCTGCGTTCTGGGTGCAGCGCGAACTGAATGTTGCATCCGCCCTGCACGTCGAGCGCACGAATCACGTTGATGCTTGCGCTGCGCAACATTTGGTACTCGAGGTCAGAGAGCGTCTGCGAAGGCGCCACCACGATCGAGTCGCCGGTATGGACGCCGACGGGGTCGACGTTTTCCATGTTGCAAACGACGATGCAGTTGCCGGCGCCGTCGCGTAGTACTTCGTACTCGATCTCTTTCCAGCCGAGGAGCGAGGTCTCTAAAAGAGCCTGGTGGATCAGGCTCGCATTCAATCCCGCATCGAGCGTCTCTCGGAGTTGCGCCTCATCGTAGACGACTCCGCCGCCCGTTCCGGCGAGCGTGTACGCGGGGCGAACGACCAGCGGATAGCCGGCGACTCGCGCGAACGCGAGCCCTTGATCGATCGCGGTAACGATCGCGCTCTCCGGCACTGGTTCGCCGATCTCGAGCATTTTGAGTTTGAAACGTTCGCGGTCTTCTGCGAGACGAATCGTTTCGATCGGCGTACCCAGCACTTCCACGTCGTAGCGGCGCAGCACGCCGGCTTCGTCGAGCTCGACGGCGAGATTCAGACCAGTCTGTCCGCCGAGGGTCGGCAGGAGCGCGTCGGGACGCTCGCGCGCGATGATCTCCTCGACGGATCCGACCGTCAGCGGCTCGAGATATACGGCATCCGCGATCTCGGGGTCCGTCATAATCGTCGCGGGATTCGAGTTGACGAGGACGACGCGGTGGCCCTCCTCGCGTAGCGCGCGGCACGCTTGAACGCCGGCGTAATCGAACTCGGCAGCCTGACCGATCACGATCGGTCCCGACCCGATGACCATCACGTTCCGGCGAGGCACTAAAAGCCGGGGATTAGGGGTATGCCGTCAACTCACCTGGCCGGGCGGCTTCTTTCAACTACGGCTGCAAGAGGAAGGCCTGCCATTGCGCTGCGGATCGAACGTACTCGATGCGCTGGTGCATGCGGTTCGGTCTCCCATGCCAGAACTCGACGCGCGACGGCGTCAAGAGATACCCGCCCCACGAGTGCGGTCGCGGCACGTTATCTTCTTCAAAGCGCGCCTCGAAGTGCGCGAAGCGATCCTCAAGGATAGCTTCCGATTCCATCGGTTCGCTCTGTTCCGAAGCCCACGCAGCGATGCGATGTCCGCGCGGGCGAGCGGCAAAATACGCGTCGGATTCTTCCTCGCCGAGGCGTGCGACCAAACCCTCCACGCGGACCTGCCGCTCCAGCTTCGGCCAGTAGAGGAGGGCAGCGGCGTGCGGGTTCTCGGCAAGCTCGCGCCCTTTGCGGCTTTCATAGGAAGTAAAGAAGCGTAGACCGCGTTGGTCGAGCCCGCGCAAAAGCACGATTCGCGCCGAAGGATTTCCCGCACCGTCCGCGGTCGCCAAGCACATCGCAACCGCGTCGATCGCGCCGAAGCCGCCCGTTTCTTCAATCCAGAGCGCGAGCTGCGCAATGGGGTCGTTCACGGGTAACGGCCGAGGCCAAAGCCCGTAAGGAATGCCGCGAGCATTGCCAGCGCGCCCGCAACGGTAAAGCCGAGCGATGCGTCGACGGGCTTGCGCTGGAGCGAGGTGATGCGGCCGAGGCGAGCAAGAACGTCACGCAGCTGCGTCGCGTTCTCGGCGCGAGCGTAGGCGCCCCCGCTCGCCGCTGCGTAACCTCGCAGCGCCCCTTCGTCGATCGTCGCTTCTTCGTTCGTTCCGGGTATCAGGCCGCCGTTCGGCGTTCCGATTCCGACCGTATAGACGGGGATGTGATGGGCGCCGAGCCACTGCGCGACCTCGCTCGGGTCGGTGCCGCTGTTGTTGACGCCGTCGGTGATCAAGATTATCACGCGATGTCCCGCCGGCGGAAACATTTGCGCGGCGAGCTTGAGCGCATCGCCGATTGCGGTCGCGCCGTTGGGAAGGGGAACTTCGTCGAGTGCGGCGATCACGCTTTGGTGATCGGCGCTGAGCGGAGCCACGACGCCGGCGGCACCGGCAAATGAGATGATCCCGATCCGCGTGCCCGTCGCGCTCTCTCGGACGAACGCCTGGGCGGCTGCCTTCGCCGCCTGCGCGCGCGTCGGAACGACGTCGGCCGAGGCCATCGAGCCCGAGGTGTCGATGCAAATGAAGACGGCACCGTCGCGCACCGGCACCGGAAGCGCGAGACGCGGACCGGAGATGCCCAGAACGATGCCTGCGAGCGCCACGATCCAAAGCGCCTGCAGCCCGCGTGGAATCCATTGCCGCGGTTTAGCGGCTTCGATGAAAAAGGCAACGCTGGAGTACGCGAGGTCGTGAGCGGTCGCGCGGCGCTGCAGCCGGTCGTAGAGCAGTGCAAAGACGAATACTGCAACGAGCCCAGCCCACAGCCGCAGCGGATGTTCGAACGTCACGCGCGCCTCAAACCAAACGCCGCATAAAGCGACGCGACGCCATCATCTTCACGGAGAACCCCGGTGCGCCAGTTCGCCGTTTCGAATCGCTCCATCAGCGCTCGCTCTCGCCGTCGTACCGCGCCGGCAAACTCGGCGCGCTCGCGCGCTCCGACGTACGCGCGGACGTTCCCACCCTCCACACCGCGCATTCGCACGATTCCCCCGAGCGGAAGTCCGTCGTACCAGGGATCGCGCGCGACCAGTGCGGTGCAGTCGAAACGGGAACCAAGCTCGGCCAACTCGCGATCGAGTGCCGCATCGAGTTCGTACCAGTCGCCAATCGCCAGCAGCGCCGTACCGCGCGGAAGCGCCGCACGGGCGGTGCGCAGCACGCGCGCGGCGTCGAACTCCCCCTGCGGCTCGCAGCGCGTCAACGCATGGCGCGCCTTCCGCTGCAGGGCTGCGGGCGTCACGCCATCGGCCTCCACGCGAATACAGCGATCTTCGCCGATCGCCGCACCGAACCAAATCTCCAAGGCCTCGCGTCCGGCATCGAGCAGCGGCCGCCGCCGGCCGACCCGCATCGACGGCGATGCGTCGACGATCGCTGCGAGGGTAAGGGCGACGTCCTCCAGGACGACCCGCGTCTGCAACTCGCTCGAGCGAGCCGTCGCGGCCCAGTCGATTCGGCGCACGTCGTCGCCGGGAACGTAGGTGCGCAGTTCGACGAACTCGTACCCGTCGCCGCGATAGATCGTGGGTGAGCCGGCACCGAGATGTCGCGGGCGCCGCCGTACGCGCAAGAGCGCGTCGCGAATCGTCACGGGGCCGGAACCGAGGCGATGATGGCCTCGATGGCGCGGTCGGCGTCGACGCCTTCCGCGACGATCCGGTAGTTGAAGCCGATTCGATGCCGCAACGCGTGCGCCGCGATCGCGCGTACGTCGTCGGGGAGCGCGAAGTCACGCCCCGCGAGCAGGGCGCGGCCGCGTGCGAGGAAGGCGATCGCCAGCGTGGCGCGCGGACTCGCGCCGTAATCAACGAGCTCCGCTACTCGAAACGTCGTGCCCGCGACCGATTGCACGCTGACGCCCTCTGCCTGCCGGGTCGTCGCGACGAGCTCGACGATATAGCGCTTGAGCTTCTCGTCGATGTGCACGGCATGTGCCGCAGCGCGCCATGCTCGCACGTCGTCGAGCGATGCGACCGCGCGCACCGGATGCGTGTCGGCCACCGCGAAACGATCGAGGATCCGCAGCTCTTCCGCGCGCGAGGGATAACCGACGTTGACCTTCATCAAAAACCGGTCCATCTGCGCGATCGGCAACGCGTAGGTTCCTTCGGAGTCGAGCGGGTTCATCGTCGCCATAACCACAAACGGATCGGGTAGCGCGTACGTCTGCGGACCGATCGTCACTTGGCGCTCCTGCATCGCTTCCAGAAGTGCCGATTGCACTTTCGCAGGGGCGCGATTAATCTCGTCGGCGAGCACCACGTTTGCGAAGATCGGCCCCAAGACCGTCGCGAAGGCGCTGTCGCGCTGATCGAAGATCCGCGTGCCGACGATGTCGCTCGGAAGCAAATCCGGCGTGAACTGGATGCGCTTGAACTCGCCTTCGAGTCCCGCTGCAAGGGAACGGCACGCGAGCGTTTTAGCCAGCCCGGGCGGTCCCTCGAGCAGCACGTGGCCGTTGGCAAGCAGCGCCAAGAGGAGCGCCTCGATAACGCCTTCCTGTCCGACGATCGTCTGCGCGAGCGCTGCGCCAAGCTCGGCAGGTTGGCGTGCGACCGTCACGGGGCCGACTCGAGGTAACGTTCCAATGCCGAACAGGCGTCGTCGATCGCCGCGCACAGGTCTTCCTCGTACGTGAAAGCGCTGCGTTCGAGCGCGATGAGCATGGCGCGCATCGTTGGATCGGCGGCGTCGGGTCGGTGCAGCACGTCCGCGAGGGTTTCGCCCTCGGAGGCGCCCGCCATCCGCCAGATGCCGCCCCGGGCAGTGACCGCCGCCGCTCGCGTTCGGTCCGCGCGCAGCACCGCGAGCGCATCGCGCGCGACGTCCCAGCGCGAGCGTACGCGCGGCGGCTCCTGTGGGAGGATTGGCGTCGGCGCCGGAGTCTCCACGAGCGCGCGCGGTCTTCGCCGGACGGCCGCCACGATCGCCACGGCGACCGCGAGGAAGGCGGCGCTCGCGAGCAGCCAAAGAATTACGCGGAGCGCAATTTGCACGCTCGCGCCGAGGATCCGCGAACCACTCTCACCAACGCGCAGCGTCAGGCCGTTCGTATACCATTCCTTCGCCTTGCCGTCGCGCGCGTCGATCGCCTGCAGCGTCGCTGGGGCGATCGCAATCGGTCCGGCGGTGTGAGCGACGACCGTAATCGTTTCGCGATACTCGGTACCGTGCGACCTCGCGGCCGTCTCGCGGTAATCGCCTAGCAGCTCGAGTTGCGCGAGCATCGGGAGATCGAGGTTCTGGATTTGTGCCAGATGCTGTCGAACGCGCAGCCTCAAGATCAAATGGAATGGAACGTCGATCTTCGGCGATGCTGCGTCGGCGCTCAAATCGAATGAATCCACGGTGAGGCGCTGCAGCGCTTGCGCCGCGCTCTCCCCGCTTGTCGCGGCAAAGAGCCCGGCGATCAACGCTAGCGTCGCGGCAGCGCTTCTAACCACTCTGCGAACAGCCGCCTGGCATCGAACGGGCCGGGCGAGGCTTCGGGATGAAACTGGACTCCCGCGACCGGATGTTTTCGGTGGCGGAACCCTTCGTTGGTATTATCGTTGAGATTCGTCATCGTCGCTTCGAGCTCGCCGGGCAACGACGCTGCATCGACGGCATATCCGTGATTGTGTGCCGTAACGAGGACTTCGCCGGCGAGCAGATCCTTTACGGGCTGATTCCCCCCGCGGTGACCGTAGGGAAGCTTGTACGTACGTCCGCCGCAGGCGAGCGCCAAGAGCTGATGGCCGAGACAGATCCCATAGAGCGGTTTGCGTCCGATCAGTCCCCGAAGAACCTCAATCGTTTCCGCGAGGTCGGCCGGATCGCCCGGACCGGGCGACACGAAGACCGCATCGGGGTCGAAACCTAGAATCTCTTCTTCCGTCGCATTATAGGGCAGAACCTCGACCTGCGCGCCGAGGGCTGCGAGCTCCCGCAAAATCGCGCGCTTCACGCCGCAGTCGATAAGCACGATGCGAGGTCCGCCGGCTTCGCCCGCTTTGAAGGGTATACGCGTCGCGACGCTCGGGACGAGCGCGTTGGTGCTCGCATCGCGCACGAAATCGCGCAACGCGTTCCCGGCTTGTGCTAGCGCGGCCTCGCCGACTGCGAGCGCCGCCCAGATCGATCCGTGTTCGCGCAGGGTAATCGTGATGGCGCGAGTGTCCGCGCCGATCAAGGCCGGAACGTGCTCGTCGTCCAGCCACGACCCTAAGCTTTGCTTGCAGAGATGGTGCGACGGGTGATCGGCGATCTGCTTCATTACCGTTCCCGCGATGCAGGCGCGGTGGTACTGCGCCGCGCTTCCCGAAATTCCGTAGTTGCCGATCATTGGGTACGTGAAGGTGAGGATTTGCCCGGCATACGACGGATCGGTCAGCGCTTCTTCGTACCCGGTCATACCGGTATAGAAGACCGCTTCGCCGAGCGCAGTCCCTTCGAATCCGAGCCCGTAACCCTCGAAACGGCTGCCGTCGGCGAGAAAGAGTGCCGCCGGCTTCCTACCGTCCGTCACGCCGCGAACTCTGCAGCCCGGTATCGCGTGAGTCCCCCGACGATTGTCGCCAGCACTCTGCGCGGCAGCCGGCTTCCGGCGAACGGCGTGCACTTACCCTTGGACGCAAACGTTGCCGGATCGACGTTCCAAGGTCGCTCGGCGAAGATCGTCACGTCGGCAGGCTTGCCGATTGCCAAGCTGCCTGCATCGAGTGAGAGAATGCGCGCGGGATTCGTTGAAAGCAGCTCGACGAATCGCATCAGCGATAGACCCGGGAGCGCGGCCGCGTAGGCGCCCACCGCGATCTCCAAGCCCGAGAACCCGGGTGCGGCACGTTGCACGTCGCCGCTCTTCTCCGCGCCGGTATGCGGGGCATGGTCGCTCGCGAACGCATCGATCGTGCCATCGCGGACGGCAGTTCGCAGTGCCTGCACGTCCGCCTCGCTGCGCAGCGGGGGATGGACTTTTGCCGCAGCTCCTCGCGCTTCGAAGAGGGCTTGCGTAAACGTGAGATGGTGGGGCGTGACCTCGGCCGTTACGCAAAGTCCTTGCGCGCGCGCCCCTCGCAGCAGTTCGAGCGCGGCGGCGGTCGAGAGATGTGCGAGATGCCACCGCTTCTGCGTTCGCGCCGCGATCGCGAGGTCGCGCGCGACGATCGCCTCCTCGGGCTCGCAATGCGCGATGAAGGGTTGGCGGAGATCGCGAGCGCGCATCGCTGCTTCGCCAAGCAGCTGCGAATCTTTTACCGTATCTCCGTCGTCGGAAAAGGCAACCACTCCCGCCGATGCGAGCGCGGCGAAGTCGCAGGCTTCCAGGCCCGCACGGCCACGGGTAATCGCCCCAATCGGATAGACGCGGCATCGCGCGTGCCGCTCGATCTCTTCGCTTAGATCGCGCAGAACGACCGGATCGTCGAGGGCCGGCTGCGTGTTCGGCATGCACGCGACCGTGGTGAATCCCCCTCGAACCGCGGCGTGCGTTCCGCTCGTCATCGTCTCTTTCTCCGGAAAACCCGGCGTGCGCAGGTGCACGTGAATGTCGACGAATCCCGGCGCGACGACGCAGTTGCTCGCGTCGATAACCTCTTCGCCCGCCGCCGGTTCGAGGTGCTCGCCGATTTCGGCGATCTTGCCGTCGCGTAGGCGGAGGTCCCGCAACGAATCGAGGGGGGCCGCCGGGTCGACGATTCTTCCCCCTGCGATCAAGAGATCGGGCATCTACGGTTGCCTTGCGTTGACGAGGAGATCGAGAACGGCCATCCGCACCCCGACGCCGTGCATGACTTGGCGCGCGTATCGCCAGCCGGCAAACTCTAGAACGGAATCGTCGAGCTCGATGCCGCGATTATACGGTCCGGGATGCATGACGATCGCGTCTCTGCGAAGCAGCCCCAAACGCCGGTTGTCGAGACGGAAGCGATCGATGTACTCGCGATCGGAGACCGGCGTCTCGGCAATCCGCTCGCGCTGAATGCGCAACAGGATGACGGCATCGACCTCCGGCAAGACGGCATCGAAATCGCGTTCCACGCTGACCCCATTTCCCGCGTAGCTGCCGGGAAGAAACGCCTCCGGGCCGACCAGGACGATCGAGGCGCCGAGCCGCGCGAGTCCCCGGATAGCCGAATGCGCGACGCGGCTGTGCAAGATGTCGCCGACGATTGCAATCGTGCGTCCGCCAATCTCGCCGAAGGCTTCGATGAGCGTGTAGATGTCGAGCAGCGCCTGGGTGGGATGCGCGTGCACGCCGTCCCCGGCATTGATGACGTGGCCGTCGAACGCCAGCGCCACGCGTTGCGGAAAGCCGGCTTCCTGATGACGGACGACGAGGAGGCCGATTCCGAGCGCGCCGAGCGTGATCGCGGTATCCTCGAGCGTTTCGCCCTTTGTCGCCAAACTCAAGTTCTTCGGCGCAAGGTTGACCACGTGCGCCCCGAGGCGCATCTCCGCAAGGTTGAAGGAGGTGAACGTGCGCGTGCTCTCCTCGAAGAACATGTTGGCGCACGCTTTGCCCGCGAGCAGCGGTCCCGGGTCCTTCCGTTCGAATTGCGCCGTACGGTCGAAGACGAACGCGAGCTCCTCGGCCGTCAGATCGTCGAGGTCGATCAGGCTACGCCGAATTCGCACTGGGCTTCCCCGCTCCGCTTCCCGTGATGGTGATCTCGTCGCTGCTTGCAGCTTGCAACGCAAGTGCGACTTTGACGCGCTCGCCGGGTGTCGTCGGCGTGAACCGGCCGACGTAATCCGGCTGGATGGGAAGCTCGCGCAGGCCGCGATCGACGAGGACGCAGAGGCGAATCGCGGCCGGCCGTCCGAGGTCCGTCACCGCATCGAGCGCGGATCGAATGGTCCGTCCGGTATAGAGTACGTCGTCGACGACGACGACGACGCGTCCGGCGAGATCGAGCGGTATCTGCGAGTCGGGCAGCTCGTGCGAGACGCGGTCGTCGCGGTAGAGATTGATGTTCAGGAATCCCAGAGCCGGAGCGCGTCCGCTGATGCGCTCGATCGCGGCAGCGAGCCGACAGGCCAGCGCCTCGCCGCCGCGCCGGACGCCGAGCAGGACGAGGCCCTGCTCGGCCTCGATCGGCTCGAGGATCTGGTGCGCCAGGCGCGCGACGATGCGTTCGATTTCCGCGCTGCGCGCGAGCACGCGGCGTTCGACGTTGCCGGTCATGCGGGCTCCTTCAATGCTCCGAGCGCCGCCTCGACGCGCGCGAGCTCGTCGCGGTACCCGGCGAGCTTCTCGCGCTCTTTCTTTACCACGTCCGGGGCGGCTCTCGCAACGAAATTTTCGTTCTCGAGCTTCTTCTCGCCGCGATCGATTTCAGACCGTAAGCGTGCTGCCTCTTTGCGATACCGTTCCGAAAGCAATTCGCGCGGCGCTTGAGCAACGATCGCGGCGAGTGCCTCTTCCAAATGGTCGCCCGCACGCTCGCGCCGCTCGACGGAGCCGTTCGCCAGCATCGCGACGAGCGCAGCGGCCGCTTCGGGGACGTTATCCGGCACCTCGAGCACCACGCGATCACGCGGGTGGAGTCCCATCTCGGCCCGCAGATTGCGGATCCGCTCCACCGCTCGCTGGACGAGCGCGAAGCTTCGCGCGTCCTCGGCGAACTGCGGAACTTCGAGCGGATCGGGCCAATTTGCGGTGACGATCGTTTCGCCGTCGTGCGGCAGCGCAAGCCATACCTCTTCGCTGATAAAGGGAGCGATCGGGTGAAGCAGGCGCATGGTGGCGTTCCAAACGTACGAGAGCACGCCCGCTCGCGTCGCGTGATTCGATTCGGCCTTCGTCGCCTCCAAATACCAATCGCAGAACTCGTACCAGACAAAGCGCCAAATGGTTTCGGCGGCGTTGCCGAAATCGTACTCTTTGAGCAAGCTTTCCATCCGGACGATCGTCTCGCGAAGGCGCGTGAGAATCCAGCGATCGGGGAGCGTGAGCGCCCCCTCCTGCGGCAGCGTCATCGGCGACGGCAACCCCTCGGGGAGTGCAAGCATATATCGCGTCGCGTTCCAGATCTTATTGTTGAAGTTGCGAGCCTCTTCGCACCGCGACTCTTGATATCGCAGCTCCTGACTCTCGAGCCGCATCTGCCGAAGGATCGAGAGCCGGAACGCGTCGGCGCCGTATTTGTCGGCCAGAACGATCGGATCGACGACGTTGCCCAGCGACTTGGACATTTTGCGTCCGGCGGCGTCAAAGACGAGCGGTGTAATCACGACGTCGCGAAACGGAATCTCGCCCATCACGTACATACCGAGCATCACCATGCGGGCGACCCACAGGAAGATGATCTCCCCGGCCGTGAGCAGCGCCTGCGACGGATACCAGCAGCGCAGCTCGGACGTCTGCTCCGGCCATCCGAGAATCGAGAAAGGCCAGATTCCGCTGGAGAACCACGTGTCGAGCGTGTCCGGGTCGCGCGTCAGCTCGCGCGTCGCGTAGGTCCGCTGCGCGATCTCGAGCGCTTCGGCCTCGCTTTCGGCGACGATCTCCTTTCCCTCGGGCGTATACCAAACGGGAAGTTGATGCCCCCACCAAATCTGTCGCGAGACGTTCCAGTCGCGAATGTTCGCCAGCCACTGTTCGTACGTTCGTCCGTAGCGCTCCGGCACGATGCGCAAGCGGCCGCTGCGGTAGGCGTCCAACGCGGGCGCGGCGAGCGGTGACGCTTTCACGAACCATTGCAGCGAGAGCAGCGGTTCGACGACGTCGCCGCTGCGTTCGCTCGTCGCGACCGCATGCCGATGCGGCTGCGCATCGACGAGAAGGCCGAGCGTTCGCAGATCGTCGACGATTCGCACGCGCGCCTCGAAGCGATCGAGCCCGGCGTAGGGCCCGACGTTCACGTCATCTCCCGAGATGCGAGCATCGAGTGAGATCACCGAGGGCATCTCGAGGGCGTGGCGGACGCCGATCTCGTAGTCGAGCGGGTCGTGTGCGGGCGTGACCTTCACGGCGCCGGTTCCAAACTCGGGGTCGACGCTCTCGTCTGCGATGATCGGAATCGCGCGCTCGAGCAGCGGCGGAAGCCGGACGCTGCGCCCGATCGACGAGGAATACCGAGGATCCTTCGGGTGGACAGCGATCGCGACGTCGCCGAGCATCGTTTCCGGGCGCGTCGTTGCGACCTCGATACCCGCGGCGAGATCGTCGCCGGCGAATGGATAGCGAATGCGCCAGAGCGTGCCGTCGCGCTCGACGTGCTCGAGTTCGGCATCGGAGACCGTCGATTGCGCCGTCGGATCCCAGTTGATCAGGCGCGTCCCGCGGTAGATCAAGCCTTCGCGATAGAGCTTCACGAAGACGCGACGAACGGCCGCGGAGAGTCCCTCGTCCATCGTGAAGCGCGAGCGCTGCCAATCGGCGCCGAAACCCAGCCGGCGAAACTGCGCGTCGATCGCGCCGCCATAGGTTCGCGACCATTCCCAGGCGCGGCTCACGAAGCGTTCGCGTCCCAAATCCTCGCGCGCAATGCCTTCGCGTGCCAGCTCTTTGACCAGAACCGCCTCGGTCGCAATTGCGGCGTGGTCGACGCCGGGGAGCCAATCGGCGTTGTCGCCGAGCATCCGATGGTAGCGCGTGAGGACGTCCATCGGGAGATACGTCGATCCGTGGCCTAGGTGCGCGCGCGCCGTCACGTTGGGCGGCGGCATGCAAATGATGAATGGCGGACGCGCGGGATCGGGCTCTTCGTGAAAGTAGCCGTTACGCTCCCAACGTTCGTAAAGGCGCGGCTCCACGGCTTGCGGGTCGTAGTGCTTGGGCAGATCCATCGGTTCGCCCAGCGTTCAGCACCGGCTCTGACTCAGCCTCTCGAACCTCGGTTGTGCTCCTAGCGCCTCAGATTTGCCCCAGATCGCGGAGCGGCCGGTCGAAGTTTACAAATGAGTAATCGAGACCGGCCGCGACAAAGAGCTGGGGCAAATATGGCCCCTAGGCGGGCATGTCTTTCTTTTGTTCGTGATAGACCAGCGTCGGCGACTCTTTCTTCTCGATAACGTCTTTGTTGACGACGCATTTCTTGACGCCTTGGAGCGACGGCAGGTCGTACATCACCTCGAGCATCGTCTCTTCGAGAATCGAGCGCAAACCGCGCGCACCCGTCTTTCGGCTCTGCGCTTTGATCGCGATTGCGACGAGCGCCTCCTTCGTAAACTGAAGATCGACGCCATCCATGTTAAGGATCTTCTGGAACTGACGCACGAGCGCATTGCGCGGCTCGGTGAGAATTCGGCGCAACGCCAGTTCGTCGAGCGCGTCGAGCGTCACCACGATCGGCAGGCGGCCGATGAACTCCGGAATCAGCCCGAAGCGCAGAAGATCTTCCGGCATGAGCTGCTGCAGCAGCTTCCCGACGCGCACTTCGCGCTTCCCCTCCGGTTGCGCGCGGAATCCCATGTTGTTCGCAGCAACCCGTGACTCGATAATCCGTTCGAGGCCATCGAAGGCGCCGCCGCAGATGAAGAGCACGTTGGTCGTATCGATCTGAATAAACTCTTGGTGGGGATGCTTGCGGCCGCCCTGTGGAGGCACGTTCGCCGTCGTGCCTTCGAGAATCTTGAGGAGCGCCTGCTGCACGCCTTCGCCGGAGACGTCGCGGGTGATCGACGGGTTCTCGCTCTTTCGTGCGATCTTGTCGATCTCGTCAATGTAGACGATGCCCTTTTCGGCGCGCTTTACGTCGTAGTCGGCGGCCTGAATGAGCTTGAGCAAAATGTTTTCGACGTCTTCACCGACGTAGCCGGCCTCGGTCAGCGAGGTCGCGTCGGCCATCGCCAGGGGCACGTCGAGAATCTTCGCGAGCGTTTGCGCGAGATAGGTCTTCCCCGACCCCGTCGGCCCGACTAAGAGAATGTTCGACTTCTGGAGCTCGACGTCGTCCGCGGTACCGCCCACGTTGATGCGCTTGTAATGGTTATAAACCGCCACCGCGAGCGACTTCTTCGCGCGCTCTTGTCCGATAACGTATTGATTGAGAATGTGGTTGATCTCTTTGGGCTTGGGGATGTTGCGAAGGCGCAGGTTCTCGTCGACGTTTTTGTAGAGCTCTTCTTCGATGATCTCGTTGCAGAGCTCGATGCACTCGTCGCAAATATAAACGCCCGGGCCCGCAATAAGCTTGCGGACCTGCTCCTGCGATTTTCCGCAGAAGCTGCATTTGAGCTGACCCTTGTCGTCCCCAAAGCGAAACATCGGGTGCCGGATTCTCCTCTGCCTAGGCCGGTATCGGCAGGCCCTGACGGCTTTCGATAATCTGGTCGATTATCCCGTATTCCTTGGCTTCAGCGGCCGTCATGTAGTAGTCCCGCTCGATATCCTTCAGGATCTGGTCGATCGCCCTTTTCGTCGTCTCCTGATAGATCCGCGCGACCGTCTGACGGGTGGCGAGCAGGTCTCGGGCCGCAATCTCGACGTCGGTAGCCTGGCCACCGATCTGCGAGACCCAGGGCTGGTGGATGACGATCTTCGAATTTGGAAGGGCGTACCGTTTTCCGGGCGCCCCGCCCGTGAGGAGAATCGATCCCATCGAGGCAGCGAAGCCCATGCAAATCGTGGCGACGTCCGGCTTGATAAATCGCATCGCATCGAACATCGCCAGGCCGGCAGTAACGCTTCCGCCTGGGCTGTTCAAGTACATATCGATGTCCTTGTCGGGGTCTTCCTTTTCCAGAAAGAGGAGCTGTGCGATGACGAGATTCGCCAGGTGGTCGTCGATCGCACCACCGACGAAGACGATGCGATCTTTGAGGAGGCGTGAGTAAATGTCGTAGGCGCGTTCCCCGCGCGCGGTCTGTTCCACGACCATCGGTACGAGATGTCCCATGTTACGTTCTAACTACGACGTAGCGCCGGTGGTTTCTTCGTCGTTGGTGATTACGGCGTTGTCGACGAGCAAGTCGAGCGTCTTGTTGCGGACGATGCCGTCCATCAGCGAGAGCAAGCTATTCCCGAGCGCCTTCCGTATTCGATCGGCGGGTTGACCGTACCGGCGCCCGAGCGCGTCGAGCTCCGCGGCGATATCGCCGGGCGTGGCGGTGAGGTTCTCCGCCTTAGCGATCGCTTCGATCAAGAGTCCGGCTTTCACACGCGACTCCGCCTCCGAGCGCACTGCGTCGCGCCGCTGGGCCTCGGTCGTCTCTGCATCGGGCGGCCCAGCGCCGCTCTCGGCGACCAGACGCTCGAGCTCGCCCTCGACCAGCGATGGCGGCAATGGAAAATCGTGGGTGGCAAGGAGTTGCGTCACGAGCGTATTTGCGAGGCTGCGCCGCAATCGGCCGGCGGCGACCGCCTCGAGCCGGCGGCGTAGATCTGCGCGGAGATCGGCGACGCTCTGGTTCTCCGAAACTGCCTTCGCGAAGTCGTCATCGAGCGCGGGAAGCTCGAGTTCCTTGAGTTCGCGGAGACTCACTCGAAACGTCGCCGGCTTTCCCGCAAGCTCGGCGGCGTGGTAATCGTCGGGGAATCGGATCTCGATCTGCTTCGTCTCCCCTGGGCGCATGCCGGCGATCCCCGCAGCGAAGCCCGGTACGAAACGTCCCTCATCGAGCTCGACCGCCTGGTTGTCGGCGCTGCCTCCTTCAAACGGGACGCCGTCGATCGTGCCCTGATAGTCGAGTGTCGCAATGTCGCCGAGCCTGGCCTCCCGCTCGACCGGAACGAGCGTCGCGCGTTCTCGTGCAAGCGCCTCGAGGCCACGCTGCACCTCGTCCTCGGTGACGGTCACGGGTGGCCGCGACACGATCATGCCTTTGTACGCTCCCAGCGCGATCGCGGGACGAACCTCTACCGTGGCCTTAAATTTCGTCGGCCGCCCGTCGGCGGATTCCACGACCTCGAGCTTGGGACGCTCCACCGGCTCGAGATCGTGCTCGCGCAGCGCCTGGGCGTAGACGTCAGGAACGACCTCGTCGACGGCCTCCTTCGTGACGGTTTCGCTGCCGTACGTCTGCTCGAAAATCTTGCGGGGTACTCTTCCTTTGCGAAAACCGGGCAGCCGCACGTTGCGGGCCAGACGGCGGAATACGCGCTCTTCGGCGGCAGCGAGTTCCGCTTCACTCAATGAGAACTCGAGCGCCACCAGCGTTGGAGCGAGCTGGGTCAAAGTAGATTCGGTCATAAGAAAATCAGCGGAAGACGAGATTCGAACTCGCGACCCTCGCCTTGGCAAGGCGATGCTCTACCACTGAGCTACTTCCGCAGGTGTCGCTCGCCATCTTTGGGCTATTATAACGCGGTTCTCGCGCACGCTTGCGGCACGCTTCGTGCGTGCCGCGGCGCTCGACTTCGGCGCCGCTCCCGCCGTCCTGGCTTCGCGGCGCTTTAGACGCCGCGCGAACCGCCTTATAATAACCCAAAGATAGCTCGCTTGTTAGAGTTTTGCCGGGAGATCCACGCGGTATGGGCAAGCAGAGACTCGAACTCTGACGGGTCGCCCCACTGGATCCTAAATCCAGCGCGTCTGCCAGTTCCGCCACTTGCCCGGCGACCTCCATAGATAGAACGCGCTCGGTGCATTTCCTCCAAGGGCCGCCGGTCTGGGGCGCGGCAGAGGCACGCGCGCTCGAAACGATCGATTCGGCTTGCCCGTTCTGCCTATAGAATGGTAAACGGAGTGCAAGAGGTAAGACCGTAGAGCGTTTTCGATGGGCGACGGTAAGACGGAGGTTACAATCAGCCGCAGGGATCTCATTGCCGCGATGCTGGCAGCGACGGCCGCTTCCGTTATTGGCGCGAAAGTGATCGGCGCACCGGCGGGAAGCCTTGCCGTGGCCGCCGCGCGCAACGGGCGTTACTTTGGATCGGCCGTCCGCATCGACGAACTCGACGCGGAGCAGGACCTGCGCGACGCCGTCTTGCGCGAGTGCTCCTACCTCGTGCCCGAGATCGACATGAACTGGAACCAGGTCGAACCCGCGTACGGGCAGCTCTCTTTCGAAAAGATGGACGATCTCGCAACGTTCGCGATCCGCAACGGTAAACGGATTCGCGGGCATACGCTTCTGTGGCATCTCGGCGTTCCGGAATGGGCGGTTCAGATGCTGCGCGAGACCCAAGACTGGAACGTCATCGCGCGATACTTCGGATCGGTGATGCCTCGCTACGGCGACGTCATCGGTGAGTGGGAAGTCGTCAACGAGCCGATCGATACGGGCCACCGGATGGACGGATTGCGCCAAAACATCTTTCTCGACGTCTTCGGTCCGCAGTATATCAATCGAGCGCTCGCGCAGGCCCGCCAGTTCGCACCGCACGGCCAACTGCTTATCAACGAGTACGGGCTCGAGTACGACTTGCCCGAGGAACGCGATCGCCGCTATCTCTTGCTCAAGCTGCTCGAACGTTTGCGAAATCAAGGCGCTCCGCTCGACGGACTCGGTCTTCAGGGGCATCTCGACCTGCGCAAAGGCCATATTTCCGAGACCGCGATTGCAAGCTTCCTCAACGACGTTTCGAGTATGGGCCTATCGATCGTCGTGACCGAGTTGGACGTCAAAGAGTCCGAGTATGTCGCCTCGGCCGAGGAGCGGGATCGCATGGCGGGCGATGAGGTGCGACGATACCTCGACGTCGTCTTGCGCTATCCCCGCGTGCTCGGCGTAACGACGTGGGGTCTGAGCGACCGGCACTCCTGGCTGCAGGTGACGCCCGCCGATTTCGCACGGTTCCCCGGCGCGTGGGCCGACGGAAGCGGGCCTGGCCTCAATCGGGGTCTCCCGCTCGACTCGTCGATGCAGCGAAAGCCGATGTACTACGCGATTCGCGACGCGCTCTGGTCTTTCCCGAACCGTCAGAGGCGCTGATAGTAGAGCGCTTTGAGATAGACTCTTGGGGTAGAGAACCCCGACTCCCACGCAACGCCGCTGGAGAGTCGCAGCTCGCCCCGCGGACCCGTAGCGAAAATAGCGAGCGGACCGACTTGCTCGAGCGAATAGGACGGATTCCCCTCAAAGTAGCCTTCGACTCCGAGATGCGCGTACTGCGAGAGCGAGTGGGTAAGGCCGACGAAGGCCTCGTAATCCTGCAGCCGCGTGCCGTAGTATCCATCCCAATCGAGCCGCCATTGATTGCCCGCCGTTCCGCCGTCGGTTAACAATCGCAACTCCGTCTGATCGCCTTCCAGCTTATTGGACGGGTCGCTCGGCGTGAGGGTCGTCGACGTGTAGTTGACGCCCGCGCCGAAATCGGCCCAGACGTCCTTGTGCGTAAACGCGTAGACGCCGTCCAACTCTCCCCCGGTGAAGTTTGCCTTGACCGTCCCGATGGGATTGCTGACGTAGTTATAACCGCCCGTATCGCCGAGAATACGCACGGCGACGCCATTTTCGATCGTCGATCCCGGCAGCGCGAGCGTGATCCCCGCGAAGACGTAATTCGAAAAGTCGAGCTGACCGCCGGCAAAGACCGCCGAGTTATCGGCGGCCGGCGCGGCCGCAAACCCCGCAAGGACGAACAACGCGGTTGCGGCGACGGTCGTGAGGAGTGAAGTTCGGGACCTTAACGGCATCGCACCCTTCCTAGACAAGAAGTTTTTGCTTTTCGAGCTCGGCTACGCTGGCCTGAGTACGGTCGATCGGCGTCTTTGTCTGCGCCACCCACTCGATGAGTTCTTGCATGCCCTCTTCGAACGAACGTCGCGGCCTGAAGCCGAACTCTTTTTCGATTTTTCCGAGATCGGGAAAGCAATGACGAATATCGCCGACGCGGTATTTTCCGAGAAACTCCGGCTCGATATCCTTGTGCAGCATGCGCGCCAGCGAATGCGCCATCTCAGCGACGGTGATCGGCGATCCGCTGCCGACGTTGAAAACGTCCCAAACGGCGTTATCGCTCTCCAGCGCGGCCAGGAACGCTTCGGCTACGTCTTGGACGTGGACGAAATCGCGTTGCTGCCGTCCATCTTCGAAAACCAAAGGCGGCTGGTCGTTTTGAAGTCTCGAGATGAAGATTGCCGCCACACCGGTATATGGATTGCTCAAAGCCTGACGGGAGCCGTAGGCGTTGAAGAGCCGCAGTGCCACCGTCGGAATCTGCAAGGCCATTCCGACGGCGAGGAACATCTCTTCGTGGTCCCGCTTGTTGATTGCGTAGATGGAGGCCGGCTTGAGCAGCTTTTCCTCCGACGTCGCAACCGGGATCAACTGTTCGCCGTTGCGCGATAGCTCCCACTGGCGAGCGGCAAGTTGTTCGTGCGTGCGCAATGGCGGCGCGACGACCGCGCCGCTCGAGGGTACGCGATAGGCGCCTTCGCCATAGATCGACATCGAGGATGCGACGACCATTCGCCGTACGGTATGCGGCCGCCGCGAAAGCACTTCCAGCATCTGCGCTGCCGACATAACGTTGTTGCGCGTATAATCGACGATGTTCGTCATACTCTGGCCGACGCCGACCGAGGCCGCGAGATGGGCGAGATGTGTAACGCCCCGAAGGCTGGCTTCGAAGACTCCGTCGTCGAGCAGATCGGCATTGATCCGTTTCGCCCGCCGGTCCAAATAGACCGGCCAACCCTCCGCGTCGCGCTCTTCGTCGCCATGAACTTGCGGCAACAGCGCGTCGAGAACGGTAACCTCGTACCCGCGTTCCAACAGAAGATCGACGAGGTGCGATCCGATGAATCCGGCGCCCCCCGTAACGAGAACGTGCTTACTCAACGCGCGACTCCTCTGCGGTTTCCGGTGAATCTTCGCCTCGCCGGAACTTTCGGCGTATCAGCAGCTTGTTCGCATCGATCTTCTCCGTGCGCTGCCAAGCGAGACCTCCGTCTCGAACGTACATCCCGAAGCCGATGCAAAGCGGTATGATCCAGAGGAACCACCAAATCATTGCGGAGATCGGGTTGATGCGGATCATGTACCAGACTCGATCCGCCCAACGCGTGCAGACCAGGCCGGTTCGCTTCCACGTGTTGACGTAGAGGAGCGTCAATTCGATCACCAGCAACACGAGGTTGATGATCGCCAGCCAAACCGTCCAAACCGGCAGGATATCGGCGCGCGTGAAGTACTCGTACGCCGCCCAGACGCCAATCGGAACGCCGACCACGTTGATCGTCAAGGACAAGCACGGGAAGAATATCAGCCAGGATTTGAACCGCTCCCAGGGCGTCATCCCGAGATAGCCCAGCGGCCGGCCGAGCGACTGAAAGAAGCCGCAGATCCAGCGCTTGCGCTGCGTGATGCCCTGCAACCACGTCTTCGGAACCTCTTCGATCAGCGAACTGGAGAGGATACCCAGCCGCTTTCCGTTCTTCCAGTAGCGCAATCCGATCTCGGGGTCCTCGATCGTAATCCACGGATGGAAGCCGCCAAGCGGTATGAGGTCTGAAACGCGGTAAAAGAGGCCTTTTCCGAGAACCCAATACGGCTGGCGTCCGTGGGCCGAGAGGTGAGTGTACTTGTATCCGTCCCACGCCATGTGATCGAACGCGTGCCACGACGTCGGCAGCGTCGCGTTGAGATTCCCTACAACGTTTTGAGCTTGCAGCACGTCGTAATGCCGCAGACCGATCAACGCGCCTTTGAAATGGTCGACCGGCGGGCAACTATCGGCGTCGATGTAGTTGATTACCAGCTTCGGCTCGTTCTTGAGGGTTTGCGCAATAGTGTAGAGCCCGTAGATCAACTGGCGCGTCTTCTTCGGGGGCAAATCTTTGACGCCCGCGCGCTTGCCCTTGTGCCACCAATAGGCCTTGGGATTCCCGTCCCAGGCATCCCAAACGACCTGCCAAGACGGATCCGTCGTCGGCGGCACGATCATCATCTCGACGAACGGAAATTCGGCCGTTAGACGGCGCAGGCTCGCGATGGTCTCGGCATCGTTACTGTTCGGGATCGCCACGACTCGGCAGCGGTTGGCCGGATAATCCATCTTTGCCAGCGAGACGAACGTCGTGCGCATCGTCGCTTCCAGCTCGCGTAAAACCGGATAGAAGAGGACGATGTACGGCCACTCGCTCTCGGGCTCGTTGATCGGCTCCGACATGTCGACCCAGTCGACGGGGAGGCTCAGGAAGTACGCATCGACCGCAAACGTCAGGAAATACGCTATCTGCGTAGCGATGAAGAGAACTATCAGTACCTGCGTGAGTGGGTCTAGCGCTGGAAACGTGGAGTTCATGATTCCTTCATTTTCAGTTCAGTGTGAGAATTTCACTGACCCCTTCCGTGGTGCGAAAGTACTCCAGCGTCGATCTCAGACCGTCCCGAAGGCTCACCTTCGGTTCCCAGTTCAAGAGCTCGCGTGCGAGCGCTATAACCGGCTTACGACGCGTCGGGTCGTCGGGTGGCAGGTCGCGAGCCACAACCTTTAGGGGTACGCCCGCGAGCTCCGAAACGATCCGGGCAAGCTCGGATATCGTAAACTCGCCGGGGTTCCCGATATTGACGACCTTGCCCTTGAGAGCTTCGCCCTTGGCCAACCGGAGTACTCCCTCGGTTAGGTCGGTTACGAAGCAAAAGCTCCGGGTCTGGCTGCCGTCCCCGTAGATCGTCAGCGGCTCGCCCCGCAGGGCAGACAAGCAAAAGTTCGGTATGACCCGACCGTCCCCGGGTTGCATCCGGGGTCCGTAGGTGTTGAAAATCCGCACGATCCGGGCGTCGATGCCCTCTTTGCGGATCGCCGAGGTGATGTAGGCCTCGGCATAGCGCTTCGCCTCGTCGTAGCAGGCCCGGACCCCGATCGGGTTGACGTTCCCCCAATATCCCTCCGGCTGGGGGTGTTCGAGCGGGTCGCCGTAGACTTCGGAGGTCGAGGCGAAGAGCAATCTCGCGCCGGTCTGGCGCGCCAGGTCGACGCCATGCATCGCTCCGAGCGCGTTGACGGCCATAGTCGCAAGCGGTTCCCGGCCATAATCGACCGGGCTCGCCGGCGAGGCGAAATGCATGATCAGATCCGGCTTGTCCAGATCGCGCGCCCAGCTCCACGGCAGGGATACGTCGGCTTCGACGAACGCGAAGTTGCGTTCACCTGCGAGGTGTGCGAGATTGGTCCGCGACCCGGTCATCAGATTGTCGATGCCAACGACGCGGTCGCGGGCCGCGAGCATTCGGTCGACGAGGTGCGAACCGAGAAAGCCCGCGGCTCCGGTGACGAGTACGTTCAAGGGTTCTTATTCGCTTAAGACTTCGTACTCGCTCAAGACTTCGGCGTATTCGACCTCGAGCGTGGGCTCTTTCGCGCGGCCGACGCCGATGTAGCGGAGCCCTTCTCGGGCGACGTCGTCGGCTTCGAACGCGTTCCGGCCGTCCAAGACGAGATTGCCACGCATCAGTTTACGCACCATGCGGAAGTTGATGCCCTTGTACTCATTCCATTCCGTCGCAAGCACTACGGCATCGCATCCGTCGATCGCCTCGTACATTTGCGTGCAGTACCTGACGTCGCCGCCGAGCCGTTCCCGTGCAGCTTCAATGGCAATCGGATCGTGTGCGGCCACCGTCGCGCCCGCCCGTATCAAGTGATCGATGAGGTGGAGTGCGGGCGACTCCCGCACGTCCGAGGTGTTCGGCTTGAACGCCAGGCCCAGCACGCAAACGGTCTTACCTTCGACCGAACCGCCGAGAGCGTTTTGGAGCTTGGTAAAGGTGCGGTGGATCTGCGACCGGTTCACCGTTTCGACGGCGCGCAAGAGCGTCGCCTCGTAGTTGCGGCCATGCGCCGTGCGTTCCAGCGCCCGGAGATCCTTGGGGAAGCACGAGCCTCCGTAGCCGATTCCGGGGCTCATGAACTGCGCGCCGATACGATGGTCGAAGCCGATGCCGCGAGCCACCGCTTTTACGTCGACGTTGACGAGCTCGCAAATATTCGCGATCTCGTTCATGAACGAAACCTTCGTTGCCAAAAACGCGTTTGCGGCGTACTTGATCATCTCGCTCGTCCGTACGTCGGTGATCACGAACGGCGCGTCGAGCGGTTCGTAAAGATTGCGCACGATCGCCTCGGCGTTCGGGTTGGCCGTGCCGACCACGATCCGATCGGGGTGCATGAAATCGGCGACCGCCGATCCTTCGCGCAAAAACTCGGGGTTGCTGACGACGTCGACGCGATGCGGCCGCGCCGCGTTCTCCGCGATGATCGCGGCGACCATCTCGCACGTCTCGACGGGTACGGTCGATTTGATGACGACCAGTTTGGGTCCGTTCAGTTCCCGGCCGATCGTCGCGGCAACGTCCCAGATCGCGGAGAGATCCGCGTTGTCGTCGTGGCGCATCGGCGTTCCGACCGCGATGAATATGATCGCTGACTCTCGCATACCGGCTTCGACTTCGTCCGAAAACGCAAGCCGGCCGGCGTGATGATTGCTAACGATCAGCTCGAGCAAGTCGGGCTCGAAAAACGGCACTTCACCGCGGCGAAGCGTTGCGATCTTCGAGGCGTCGTTGTCGAGGCAAACGACGGAGTTTCCAAGTTCGGCGAGGCACGTTCCGGTGACCAAGCCCACGTATCCGGTCCCGACGATCGCAATTCGCCGCTGACCGTTTGAGCTATGGCCATGGGTAATGGTCGTCGATTCTACATTAGGTAGTCGATGCGACCCGTTCGTTGTCACAAACGTTGGAGGCGTTAATGACGGACCAATGATTTCCATCGCGTCTCCTTTTCGACTTAGGGGGGGTTGGTCGACGAGTGACTCAAGGGCTGCCGTTCGCTAACTTTGGCTAACGGCCCTTTTTAATCGGTATCGGGCGGCCGCAGGTCGAGCGGCTCGCTTTCGAAGTAGCGTTGGTCGTAGGGAGCTGCAATCGGCGTGAACTTGCGCGGCTTCTGTTTGAAATCGAAGCAGTACGGACCAGGCGACTTAGCGCGCGTATCGCTTGCTGCCAACCGCGCCAGCCCGAACTGGTCTTCGACGAACTTCAAGATGCTGCCGTGCTCGTAATGGACATGGGAAACGAGGCCTTGTTTCGCGTACGGCGAGATGATTAAGAGCGGGAGGCGGAACCCGAGCCCGTCGTTATCCACGTACTCCGGGGCGACCGGATCGAACCAACCTCCCGAGTCATCCCAAAAGATAAAGATCGCGCTCGATTTCCAGTATTTCGATTCTCCGACGGCATTGACGATCGATGCCACCCACGAGGGACCCGTCTTCGAACCCGATCCTCCGTGATCGGAGTTCGCATACGTGGGCGTCACCCACGTCACCGATCGAAGATTTCCACTCGAAACGTCGGTGAGGAATTTCGCCGACGGAGAGAATACGTCGTTCTCCCAGTCGGGGCCGTAGCAAATAGACTTGATCGCCTGGTACGCGCTCCAGATGCCGCTGTTTCCCTTAGAGACGTCGGGACCGCCGCCGCCGCAGTCCTTATGCATCCCACTGCCTTGCGTTTTGACCGGCGACGCGTAGTACGCCCACGTGATGCCGGCAGCGTCGAGCTCGCTCGCAAGCGTCTTTGGGTTCCAGCACGGATACTCCGTACCGACCGGAAACTTGCGATCCTTGCCGAGAATATCGATCGCGTTGCCTTCAACGCCGGGACAGCCCCAGCTGAGGCTGGGATATTCAACGGAGTTCTTTGGGTTAACGCCCGCGATGATGTACTGATGCGATTCGAAGCTGCTCGTATCGAAATCGGAGGCGAACATCTCGTCGGCCAGCACGTACTGATTTGCCATGTCGAAGTACGGCTTGATTTCGTCGTGCGGCACGTAGCTGTACGGAGGATTCTTGTTCGGACACTTGGCCGCGCCGGGTTGACCGCACGACCACCGCTGGTTATCGAAACCGTCCATCTTGCAGTCGGTGCCCGGGATTTTCCCCGTGCCGTGGCACGAGTTGATGAACGCGACGCCGTTATGCTGGAGATCCCACGTCGTCGCTAACGTTACCGGCTGCAACATAATCTTGTTGCCCTTTGAATCGTAGCCGAACTTGGCGGTCTTTGCGCCGGGGTAGCCGTAGAAGAGATTGTTGAAGCTGCGGTTCTCCTGAACGACGATGATGACGTGCTGAATTTTGCCGTGCGCGCCGCCCAGCGGTTCGATCGAGGCTTCGCGCGCCGGCGTACCGCCCGGCAGCCCGGCCGTCGGTCCGAGGCCGCCGCTTCCATGGCAAGCCGATAGCAACCACGCCCCCGCGATAACCGCGGAGAGGCCCCGCCCTGGGGCAATACGACGCATGAGCGCTCTCCTTAGTGGCAGCGTAACCAGGGCTAGAATACAACGGGATTCGCTCAAAATTCCTGCCTTTGCTTATTCGGTGTCGGGAGGACGCGCATCGAGTGGCTGGTTGGCGAAGTAGAGCTGGCCGTATGCGGCCTTGATCTTTTTGAACTTCCGCGGCGGCTGCGTGAAGTCGAAGCAATCGGGCTGCAGCGAGTTCGCGCGCGTGTCGCTTGCGCCCAACCGCGCGAGACCGAATTGATCCTCGACGAACCTCAGGATGCTGCCGTGCTCGTAGTGAACGTGCGAGACGTATCCGTGCTTGGCGTAGGCGGAGATAACGAGCAGCGGCAGACGGAAGCCGAGTCCGTCGTTGTCGACGTAGGCGGGAGCTTGCGGATCGAACCAGCCGCCGGAATCGTCCCAAAAGATGACGATCGCGGTGGAATCCCAATATTGCGACTTGCCGATCGCGTTGACGATCGAAGCGACCCACGAAGGACCCGTCTTCGACCCGGAGCCGCCGTGATCTGAGTTTGCGTACGTCGGCGTCACCCAGCTCACGGCACGAAGGTTCCCGGACTGCACGTCGCTCAAAAACTGCGTCTGCGGCGAGACGACGTTCTTGCTCCAGTCGGGACCGTAGCAAATGTGTTTGATCGCCTGATACGCGCTCCAAATGCCGCCGCGGCCCTTGGAGGCGTCGCCGCGCGGGCTGCCGCCGCAGTCGAGCGTGCCGTAACCCTTGACCGGCGATGCGTAGTAGGCCCACGAAACCCCAGAGGCGTCCAACTCGTCACCCAGCGTCGTCGGATCCCAGCACGGTTCTTCGTAGCCGCTCGGAAACTGGCGGTTCGCGCCGAGGACCTTGATTTGATCGGGAGGGCCGCCCGGACAGCCCCATACGCCGTCTGGATAGTCGACCGACGACTCCGGGTTCACCCCCGCGATGATGTACTGATGCGACATGAAGCTGCTCGTATCGAAATCCGAGGCGTACATTTCGTCGGCTAACACGTATTGGTTGGCCATATCGAAGTACGGCTTCGTTTCGGCGTGCGGAACGTAGCTATACGGCGGATTCTTATTCGGGCATTGCGGCTCGGTGCCGACGCCGCAGGTCCAGCTCTGCCGGTTGAATCCGTTCATCCGGCAATCGGTGCCGGGAATCGTGCCCGTTCCGTTGCACGCTTTGATGAAGCCTTGCGCGTTGTGCTGAAGATCCCAGGTGGTCGCCAGGGTGACCGGCTTGAGAGCGATCTTGCTTCCGTGCGAGTCGTAACCGTAGGCCGACGTCGTCGCTCCGGGATATCCGTAGAAGAGATTGTTGAAGCTGCGATTCTCCTGGATCACGATCACCACGTGCGTTATTTTCCCGGAGGAGCTATCGCGATGCGCGAGCGGCGCGGTCGTTCCTGGCATCTCGAACCGCGATGCTTCTCCGGCGTTCCCTTGACACGCGGCGAGCAGGATCGCCGTCGTCACGATCGATAGCCCTCGCATCAATCGGTATCCGGGGGCCGCAGATCGAGCGGCTGGTGGAAGAAAAAGTTGAGGTCGTACTTCGATTTGATCGGAACGAACGTGCGCGGCTTTTGATTGAAGTCGAAGCAGTCTTGTGCCGGCGACACCGCCCGCTTGTCGCTGGCCGATAACGTCGCCAAGCCAAAACGCTCCTCGATGAACCTTAGAATGCTGCCGTGCTCGTAATGAACGTGCGAAACGTGCCCCTTCTTTGCGTAGGGCGAGATGACGAGCATCGGGATGCGTCCGCCGAGGCCGTCGTAGTCGAGGTAGGCCGGCGGTTCCGGATCGTAAAACCCGCCATAGTCGTCCCAAAAGACGAAGATCGCGGTCGACTTCCAGAACTTCGACTCACCGATCGCGTTCACGACCGAGGCCACCCACGACGGCCCTGTATCGGAGTTGCAGCCCGGATGGTCGGAGTTCGCGCAGGTCGGCATGACCCAAGTTACGTTGCGAAAGTCGCCGCTTTGGAGGTTGGTGAAGAACGACGGCGTCTGCGGAGTGAAGACGTCTTTATTCCAGTCGGAGCCATAACAAATGTGTTTCACGGCCTGAAAGGCAGCCCAGATCCCGTTAACCTCTTGGTAATCGGGGCCGATGCCGCCGCTTCCGCCGCACGGCTTTCCGATGTGAGTCGGCGAGAGGCGGCCTGAATAGAACGCCCACGAGAGGCCGGCGGAGTCCAGCTCGTCGGCGAGCGTGGTGTAATCGAAACAGACCGGAATTTTCTGACCGTATAAATTGCGCTGCGCGTCAGTCGTGTAGATCCAGTCGGGTCCTGGAGGTTTGGCTCCCTGTTTGACTCCCGGACATCCCCAGTTGGCCGTCGGATAGTTGACCGACTTGTCCGCTTGCGCGGCGATGATGTACTGATGCGAGACGAAGCTGCTCGTGTCGAAGTTCGAGGCATACATCTGGTCGGCAAGCACATACTGCTCGCCCATCGAAAAATACGGAGCCGTCTCGCCGTGCGGAACGTAGCTATACGGCGGATACTTGATAGGACAGGCCGATTTGCCGGGCGTGCCGCACGTCCAACCCTCCTTGTCGAAGCCGTTCATCTTGCAGTCGGTGCCCGGGATCGATCCGGTTCCGTGGCAGGCGGTGATGAAGCCCTGCGCGTTGTGCGTGAGGTCCCAATCGGTCGCTAGCCCGATCGGCTTCAGCGCGATTTTCTGATTCTTCGAATCGAGTCCGGACGCGACGGTCTTGGCGCCGGGAAATCCGTAGAACAAGTTGTTTAGGCTTCGGTTCTCTTGCACGATTATGACGACGTGATCGATCTTGTCGATTCCGTGCACCGCGAGGCGCGCATTTGCGCTTCGGATTTCGTCCGGCGGCATCGCAGTCGAACCGCCTCCGACGTTGCCCCGGCACGCCGTAAGCACGACTGCAGCGGCAACAATCGGCAAGAGCCGGATTCCGAACGGAACGCGACGCATCGGGAGCTCCTCTAAGCGGGCGGGTGACCGAGACGTGCTATGACGGCGCTACCCCGGAAATCCTCCGCGCAAAGGTGCGTTCCATCATCATTTCGGCAACAATTTAGAAAGTTAAGAATCCTTTACGATTCACGGGCCGGCGTTCGCGCGAGTCGAGCCGGCGCTCGCCGGTGTCGCTCCCGACCGCCTGGAATCTGCGGCTCGTTGTCGAGGAAGCAGGGGGAGCTTCGACGGCATGTCAGAATGGAAGCCCCCGCATCGCGCATCCAGCAGGGCCTTTTTGAATCGCCCTCCGGCCCATATTTACTCTCGCGTGCGACTCGCAGGTTAGGTTTGAGTTCTCAGCCGGACGTTTTCACACGCAGCAGTCTTTATGAGGAGCGTGCCATGACCATTTCCCGTGTTTCGCGCAGCGAAGTTCTCCTCGGGGCGGGCGCCGCAACCATCGTAGGCCTCACCGGCTGCGAACGTGGTGCGTCATCGATGCTTCCGGGATCGCAGAACGCGACCACTTCCGGTTCCTCGCTGAGCCGCGTCGCCGGGGCAAACGTATCGGTCTCGACGCCAACGGGCGACGCAATCCAACAGGCGATCGACAACCTTCCACCAAGCGGCGGCACCATCAATCTGATGTCGAGCAAGCCCTACGTGATCAAGAAGGCACTCGTCATCAGCAACAAGACGAACGTCGCGCTGATGGGTCGCGGACCGCTCGCGACCAGGCTCGTCGCAAAGGACGGCGCGGTTCTTCGCGTCTCCGGCCACGCTGAAGAGTACGTGCTCGTCGTCGAGAACTCGTCCAAAGTGACGATCTCGGCGCTAACGATCGACACGGCGAACCAATCGAACAGCTCCGGAAACCCGCGGATCGGTCTCGGCGTGTGGAGTTCGAGCTCGGTCACCGCAAGCACGGTCTCATTCGTCAACAACCTCGGCGCGAACGGGTTCAATGCGAGCCTGAGCGCGAACCAGTGCCAGTCGGTTCTCGTAGAACGCTGCAAAATGAGCCAATCCCGCATCGGCATCTCGATGTGGAAAACGCAGGGCTTCACCGTGAATTCCTCGCAGATCGAGCAGTGTGCATCGATGGCGCCGAGCTATCCGGGGCCGGTCGCCGCGATATCGATCGTGCAGAGTTCCGGCTTAGTGACGCTCTCGTATGTCTTCGAAAATACCGTCGACGCTGGAATCTTCATCAAGGATTCCCAAGCCGTGCGGATCACGACGACCAAAATCGCCAAGACGATGCCCTTCGACAACCATGGAAACTACGGGATCGTCATCGAGGATTGCAAGGGAACGACCGAGTCGCATCGCGTGCACGTTCAACGCTGCGCACTGACCCACAATAGCGGCGGCGGCATCGCGGTGAGCAAGTCCTCGAAAGTCACGATCGGCCAGTGTACGATCGCGAACAACAACGGCGTCGGCGTCACCCTCAGCGGAACGCAAGACGTTCAACTCCACGCGGACCACATTTCCCGGCTACACTCCGCCAGCTATCCCGGTATCAAAGCCGGCTACTCCGCAATCGACAGCGGCGCCTATATCCACGATTGTGCCGTGCACGGTCTCGGCGCGGGAGTCGCGCTCGGATCGATGAGCAAGGATTGCACGGTAGTGTACAACGATTTCCGCTTCAACGCTCAGTGCTACGCCGACGACGGCCAAGGCAACAACCTTTCGAACAACCTCTGCTAAAAGCGTACTCCGCGGTAGGCTGGGGAAGGGTCCGGCGGCTTCGCCGGGCCCTTCCGCTTCCTCACGATTGCGCCATGCGGCGGCTAAGCAAGCATCCGCATGCCAAAACCGCGAAAAAAGTGAGAAAAATTACAAAAATGGTACAAATGTACCAAGGTACCGAAAGGCAACAATCCAACGCCCGAATGGCTTAGAACTAGCTTCGCTCACCTACCGAAGGAGGCTTCTAGCAATGCGTTTCCACGGTTCAGCGCTTTGCGCTGCGATCGCTTTGGCACTCCTCGCGGGGTGCTCGGCGAACGCCCCCGCGACCGGCACCCTACCGAACACCGGTGCCGCCGCCCCATCCGCCGCGCACGGGCGTGCCCCGGTGTGGTCGGAACATGCCACACTGGTGCCCGATGCGCTGCGACCGGTCGTACCGATGCCGCTGCACGGGCGCCCCGGACCCGATGCCGTCGCTGGCGGTGTCTACGTCAGCGAGTTTTATTCGACTGACCTGTTTGGCTATCAGCGCCAGAATAAGGGCAACAATCCCCCGACCTGCACGCTCCCGGGCGTCGTCTTTCCAAACGACATTGCCTCGGACGATCGCGGGAACATCATCGACCCTGACGGCGGCAGCCGCTCCGTCATGGTCTTCAAGGGCTCCGGCAAGTGCGGCGCGCTCATCGGCGCGTTCCACGATAAGTCCGGTCAGCCGTCGGACGCGACGAGCGCCAACGCCGAAACCGGCCCGATCGCCGTCGCTCACATCTATAGTTCTAAGGCATTCAAGCATCGTGGCGGGACCGTCACGCTCTGCACCATCGCCGGCTCGTGCGCCACGCCGCTCGTCAATGCCAACATGTACGAAGTCGGCGGCGTCGCAATGTCACGCAGCGGCGACTGTTGGGTAACCGCGCTCGACGGCAGCGGTAACCCGACGATGACCTACTTCCAGGGCTGCACGGGGGCCGGAGCGACCGCCACCGGGTTCCTCAATGCGAACATCGGCGGACTCGACATCGACAAAGACGGCAACATCGTATCGATCAGCTCCTACGATTCGCAAGTCTACGTCTACTCCGGATGCAATCCGGCCTGCAAGCTCGTCTCGGGGCCATTCAAGCTCAACGGCCAGGCCATCTTCGGCCATCTCAACCGTCAAGCTATGGCTTTCGCAACGGCGGACTTCCAGTACGGGCAGATCGACGTGTACATGTACACGCCGAAGAAAATCAAGTACCTGTACAGCTTCAACAGCGGGCTTTCGGCGACGAATGTGGTCGAGGGCGTAGCGTTCGCCCCGAGGTCACACGAATAGCGGCGAGTTTCCGTTGCATCGTCGCTCGGAAAGAGCGGAAGGGCGGAGTCAGTACCGCCCTTCCGCTCACTTTTTTTGCACCGCGAGGGACTTGAACCCCCAACCAAGTGATTAAGAGTCACCTGCTCTACCAATTGAGCTAGCGGTGCACGATTTGCGCCCTCCGGGACTCGAACCCGGGACCAACGGCTTAAAAGGCCGCTGCTCTACCGACTGAGCTAAAGGCGCTCGTGTCGATGCGCCGGCTTTCAGTTGTACGAAGTGCTTATCTAGAGTCCTCCGGCAGATGATGGGGTGACTGACGGGGGTCGAACCCGCGACCTCCGGTGCCACAGACCGGCGCTCTAACCAACTGAGCTACAGTCACCACAAGGCGGTATTGTATCATGCGCCCGGAGGGACTCGAACCCCCATCTTCGAGTTTAGAAGACTCGTGCCTTATCCCGTTAGACCACGGGCGCAAGAACTGGTCGGGGCGAGACGATTCGAACGTCCGGCCTTCGCGTCCCAAACGCGACGCTCTAACCCAGCTGAGCTACGCCCCGACACCGCGCCACCAGCCGCGTTCCGTCACCGTCTTTCGCCGATGACAATTCGCGCAACGGATATCGCATTTCGCGATCTCCTCGGCTATCCTTCGCCAGCATATTCCTCGACCGCATAGTTCTGCGACGTTGGCGACCTTTTCGCCCCTCACGTGGTCGAACTCCAAGACCCTCATATCGGTCTCGCCGCAATCAATGCATGCGCGATCCGATAGATATTCTGCCAGCAGCTTTATGTTCCGCTTGTAGTACTCCTTGCTGTTTGAGTATCTGCGACGATTATGTGGCTTCGCATTCCGCCGATAGTGCTCTTTTGAATACTCGTTCTGACACGGTCTACAATAGGAAGCTTTGCCCCTCCCGAACCGCCGTGAGGCGAAACAATCGGTCACAAGCCAGGCCATACATTTCGGACATCTCTTCATGTGCCCATTCTCGCGCACGAGTGTGCCAACTGTATTGCACTGTGCTACAAACTTTGCGATTCTTTTCTACAAAAGCATGCGATGATAGGCAACGTACGTCGACATATCGCCGATAAATGAATCGTGCGCGAGCAAGAACGACTCCTCGATCCGCAAGCCGGCACGTAATAAAGCACGCGCGATGCGACGGTTCGAGCTGGGAACCAGCACGGTGCACCACGACGCCCCCAGGCCGCGCTGCGCCGTCACGAGCGCATACGCCAAGATCTGCACCAGATACGCCTCCGACGCGCAAGCCGTCGGTCCGATACGCCCGTCGGGCCAGACGTAGGCGTACCCGACGCACTCGCCGCTCAAGAAGAACGCGTGGCCGGAGGCAGATCGCGCGAACTCCGCATGGTCGCCGTACCTGACCACCCCGCGCGCCTGACGATCGAGCTCGTTCAACACGCCGGAGTGAATCGCCGGATCGATCGCGTCGACTTGAAACCGATAGTCGCCGGCCGCCATTTTCGCTAGCTCTTCTTCTCGCGGGATCGCGCCGGCAAACCGAACCAGCACTTCTCGCGGCGCCATGCGATACCGAAACGCGAGTGCAAGCGCCGCGTCGTCGCCGGCCGCTACCAGCATTGCGCGCCCGGCGTCATCGGTCTCGGCGAACGCCGCCTCGATCAAACCTGAGCCGATCTCCTGGCCGCGAAATGACGGTTCGACGAAGAGGTCCCCGACGTATCGCTCTGTCTCTGAATCGTGCGCTACGACGATGCCGACAATCTCGCCCGCATCGCGCGCGCTCCAAACTCTGCCCGCCTCCGCGGCTTGCAACGAGAGCCGGAGACCCGTTTCGTCGATACTCCGCCTCCGTTGAATGCGTCGCACGTCGTCGGGCGACGCTGCGACGATCTCAGCCACGTTGCGCGAGCATCGCCAACAGCGCGTCGACGGCGCGGCGGCGATGGCTGACCGCGTTCTTCTCCTTCTCGCCCAGTGAGGCGAAGCTCCGGCCGACCGGCGGACAAAGGAAAACGGCGTCGTAGCCGAAGCCTCCGGCGCCGCTCTCGCTCTCGAGAATATGGCCGGTCACTTCTCCCGTCGCGAGAATCGGCTCGCCGTGCGGCTCGATGAGCGCGAGCGTACAGACGAACCGCGCGGTACGCCGATAGGGTGGGACTCCTCGCAACTCCGCGAGCAGCGCGGTGCGTCGTGCGGCCCAATCGATCCCCGCTCCGCCGTAGCGTGCGGAGAGCACGCCCGGCCTTCCCCCGAGCGCGTCAACTTCCAAACCGCTGTCGTCGGCGAGTACCGCCGCGGCGACGTGACGCTCACGAAGGTCTGCGGCAAGCGCCTGCGCCTTGAGGATGGCGTTGCCGGCATACGTACCAGCGTCTTCCGCGACCTCGATGTCGAAGCGCTTGCGCGGCGTCACGATCTGAATTGCCGAGCGCGCAAGGAGCGCTTTTAGTTCGCGCAGCTTGCCGGGATTCTGGGTCGCGACGTACGTTTTCATGACGAGCCCAACCGAAGGACGGCCATGAATGCCTCTTGCGGCAGCTCGACCTTACCGACCCGCTTCATGCGCTCCTTTCCCACCTTCTGTTTCTCAAGCAGCTTCCGTTTGCGCGTGATATCGCCGCCGTAACACTTCGAGAGCACGTTCTTACGCATCGCGCTGACCGTTTCGCGGGCGATGATCTTGCCGCCGATGGCCGCCTGAATCGGAACCTCGAACATTTGGCGCGGAATCAGCTCCTTGAGTTTCTCGGTGAGCGCGCGGCCGCGCTGCACGGCCTTATCGCGCGCGACGATGAAAGAGAGCGCGTCGATCGGCTCGCCGTTGAGCATGATTTCGAGCTTGGCGAGCCTGCCCTCGCGGTAGCCGATGACCTCGTAGTCGAGTGAGGCGTACCCTTTCGTACGTGACTTGAGCGCGTCGAAGAAATCGACGATCACCTCGATGAGCGGCATCTCGTAGGTAACGATCACTCGGCCGTCGTGCAGATACTCCATGTTCGAGAGCGTCCCGCGACGGTTCTGCGTTAGCTCCATAATCGCCCCGACGTAGTCGGGCGGTGAGATGATCGTTGCCTTTACGTAGGGCTCTTCGATCGTCGCGATGACGTTGGGCGCGGGAAGCTTCGACGGGTTGTCGATCGTCAGCGTCGTCCCATCGGTGCGGACGACCCGAAAAACGACCGACGGCGACGTCGCGATCAAATCGAGACCGTAATCGCGCTCCAGCCGCTCCTGGACGATCTCCATGTGCAGCAGTCCCAAGAAACCGCACCGGAAACCGAAGCCGAGCGCCATCGAGCTCTCCGGTTCGTAGACGAGCGCGGCGTCGTTGAGTTTCAGCTTCTCGAGGGCATCCCGCAGGCCGTCGTACTCGCCTTCGTTCGGGTAGAGCCCGCAATAGACCATCGGTACGGCCTTACGGTAACCGGCAAGCGCTACGTGGGCCGGATCGGTCGCTGACGTGATCGTGTCGCCCACGTCGATCTCGCCGAGCGATTTGATGTTTGCGATGATGTAGCCGACATCGCCGAGCTCGAGCCCACGCGTCGCGCGCATCTGCGGCGCGAAGATGCCGACCTCGGTGCACTCGAAGACGCGTTCGTGCGCCATCGACATGAACCGCATCCCAGGCGCTACCATCCCGTCAACCACCCTTACGTAACTCACAACGCCGCGGTAGGGATCGAACTGCGCGTTGAAGACCAGCGCGCGAAAATGGTCGCGATGACCCTTCGGCGGTGGGATGCGATGCACGATCGCTTCGAGGATCTCTTCGATTCCGATCCCGTTCTTGGCGCTGGCGAGAATGCACTCGCCCTTCTCGATGACGAGCAGCTCTTCGACTTCGCCCATGACGCGCTCCGGATCCGCGGCCGGCAGGTCGATTTTGTTGATGACCGGGACGATCGTCAGGTCGTGCTCGAGTGCGAGATGATAGTTCGAGAGCGTTTGCGCCTCGATCCCTTGGGCGGCATCGATGATGAGCACTGCCCCCTCGCAGGCCGCGAGCGAACGCGAGACTTCGTACGAGAAATCGACGTGGCCGGGCGTGTCGATGAGGTTCAGCGTGTAAAGCTCGCCGTCACGTGCGCGATACTCCAGCGTCACCGGATGCATGCGAATCGTGATGCCGCGCTCCCGCTCGAGGTCCATTGCGTCGAGCGCCTGCGCCTCTTGGTCGCGCGAGTGCAACGTCCCGGTGATCTCCATCAATCGGTCGGAGAGCGTTGTCTTGCCGTGGTCGATGTGCGCGATGATGCAAAAGTTGCGAACCTTGCTCGCGACGTCGGTCCGGCGGGGCCCCTCGGATTTCAGCGTCAAGTCAATAGCTCGGTATGCAGCTATTGGCCAAGGCGTATAACTCCGGGCGTACCAGAAGTTGGAGGACGAGCAGCACGATCAGGAACGCGAGATCGAGGCCTCCGACCGGCGGAATGATCCGGCGAATCGGCATGAGGACCGGCTCGACGATCGATGCCAGGTAATACACCCATCGGCCGCGCCGCAAATCGGGAAACCACGAAACGATCGCATAGACTAAAAGCACGCCCGTGTACGCGTAGACGGCGTAGTAGAGGACGCTTGCGATGCTGCAAATGAGCTGATTCACGGCGGCGGCGGTTCTACGATGCGGCCTGACGCGCCCGCTCGATTGCCTCCAGCTCTTCGCCTGAGGCTTGGACCGTCGGCTTGAAGCTGGCAACCGGCTTGCCGAACGTGCGCGTATCCTCGCGGGAGTAGATGCTCGTCAGCACGACCCCGTCGCCTTGCCGATTCAACAAGGCAAGCGCGTACGAGAGGCCCGAACCGCTGCCCGCGAATGCGTCGTACCGCACGAAGCCCGCACGGGAGAGATCGGATGCGGAGAGCGCCTCTAACTCGCCAATACGCGCTTCGAACCGGCGAAGCGAAGCCGACGTCTCCTTCTGCCCAGTTTCGAGAGCGCCCAGCCTGCCGGAGGCGCTGCCGTCGCCTCCAGCGATCAAATGGTCGTGCAGCTCGAGTAACTCATGGGCGCGCCGAAACGCAGGACGGACGACCGCGGCGTGATAGAGCCCGAGCGCCGCGAGGGCGCCCACGAATGCGCCTGCGGCAGCGTAGAACGTCAGCAACTGCATCCTTACTTGAGAGTTTCGGGGCGAGGCCACGACGAGAGCTAGGGGGCTCACGGCACCCGTAAGGGCCCGCTTACCGTTGCTACCTTCCGGTTCTGGCGGGGTTCGCGGGGTTACGCCGCGTGAGGCCTAACTCCCATCATGGCCACGCCATGATACCATACGGCCATGCACGGATTACTCGCAGTAGCCGGCTTAGTCGTGGCGCTTGCCGGCCGCATGCAGCTTACGAGCATAGACTTTCCCACCGAGGGCATCATCCCGAACTCATTGGTGGCAATGGAGTGCGGCGGCGACAACCACACGCCGCGGTTGACCTGGACCGGCGTTCCGGCCGGGGTTAAGTCCTTCGCCCTCGTGTTACACGATCCCGATGCACCGCTCCGCGGCGGATTCTATCACTGGATCGTCTACAATTTACCCGCAACTGCGCGCTCGCTAAAATCCAACCCGGGGCTCCCCGCAAGCCAACTTGGTGAGACGTCGGTCGGGAAACCGGGCTACTTTGGACCCTGCCCGCCGCCGAACTCGACGCATCATTACGTCTTTACGCTGTATGCTCTCGATATCGCTCACCTCGCAGCATCGCCGCCACTAACGGCCACGCAGCTCGAGCAACGCATCGCCGGGCACATCCTCGCGCGCGCCGAGCTCACCGGTACGGTCTCGACCGGGTCGAACCCTTAGGACCGCGTCGCCCGCGCGTCGAAACGCGGCACCGATGGACGACATAACGCTCAACGAAGTAACGATCAAAGTGCGTGAGAACGGCCCCTATCTCGTGCGCGGAACGGTGACGCTGACCGACGCGGACGGAAACCCTTACACCATCGAGAGCCCCAACGTGGCGCTCTGCCGGTGCGGCGGTTCCCAGACCAAGCCCTTCTGTGACGGATCGCACAAAACGAACGGCTTCGCGGCGACGGAGCGTGCGATCGTCACGGCGAGCGAACCGGCGTAATGCCCTCGTACGTTCGGGAGGGCTCCGTTCCGCATAAACGCCACATTCAGTTCCGCCGCCCCGACGGCGGCCTCTATGCCGAAGAGCTTTTCTCGACTAAGGGCTTTGAGAGCGTCTACTCGCTCCTCTATCACGTGCACCCGCCGACGGCGACCCTCGACGTTCGCCCTTGGGAGCGTCCACCGACGCTCTTCATGCCGAACGATCCGCTTCGCAACCGCCATCTCAAAACGGCTTCACTCGACCTTAAAGGCGATCCGATCTCATCGCGAACGCCGCTATTAGGAAACGACGACGTGGTCATTGCCGTTGCGCAGGCGCGGGAGCCGATGGAGTACTTCTATCGGAATACCGGCGGGGATGAGCTTCTCTTCATTCACCAGGGCGCGGGATTACTCGAAACGCAATTCGGCGAGCTCGCCTATCGCGAGCACGATTATCTGTTGGTTCCGACCGGAACGATCTACCGCGTAATACCTGCGTCGCCGACGCGCATTTTGTTTTATCAGACGATCGGCGCGGTCACGATTCCGCGCCGATACCGTAACGAGTTCGGTCAACTCGAAGAACATGCACCGTACTACGAGCGCGACTTTCGAGCGCCGGTCCTCAAGCCGCCGGTTCAGACGCAGGGCGAGTACGAGATACGCGTCACCAACGGCGGCCGCAACGCGATCTATATCGTTCAGAACCATCCCTGCGACGTCGTCGGGTGGGACGGCTATTGCTATCCTTACGCCTTCAACCTCGACGAATTCGCGCCGATCACCGGCAAACTCCATCAGCCGCCGCCCGCCCATGCGACCTTCGATGCTCCCGGTGCGGCATTTTGCGCCTTCGTCCCGCGCATGTTCGACTATCATCCGCTCGCGATTCCGGTGCCGTACAACCATTCGAGCGTCGATTGCGATGAAGTGCTCTACTACGTGAGCGGAAACTTCATGAGCCGCCGGGGCGTGGAGGAAGGCTCGATCACCTTGCACGCCGCGGGTGCTCCGCACGGGCCCCAGCCCGGCGCGGTCGAGCAGAGTTTGGGCAAAACGTCGACCGACGAGATCGCCGTCATGATCGATACGTTCAAGCCGCTCTTGCTCGCGCAAGCCGGACTCGAATGCGAAGATCCGGAGTATTTCCGCTCGTGGGTTGAGACGCCGGCGCCGGCCTAGCGCGCTACAATGCCGCTTCGATTCGCCCGCGAGCCGTGCCGAAGCCGATGCGCCGGAAGCCCGGTCTCTCGCACCAGCCGCGCAGCGTAATCTCATCGCCGTCGTCGAGGAATCCGCGGCGCTCGCCGTCGGGCAGTTCCAACGGACGTTCGCCATTCCAGGTGAGCTCGATAAGACTCCCCTGCGTACCGGGCTCCGACCCGCTGATCGTGCCCGACGCGAAGAGATCGCCGGGGCGCGCAACCGCTCCGTTTACCGTCGCGTGCGCGAGTTGTTGTGCGACGTTCCAGTACATAGTGCGAAAGGTCGTCTGCGAGATCGTCGCGGGCGCCGCGCCTTCGTCGCGCATTTGGGCGGTTTGCAGATCGACCGCGAGATCGATCGCATAGGCCCAAGCTCCGTCGACGCGCAGGTACTCCAACGGTTCGGGGTTCTGCGACGGCCCATCGACGCGAAACGGCTCGAGCGCGTCGAGCGTAACGATCCACGGTGAGATCGTCGTCGCGAAGGACTTGCCCAGAAATGGCCCCAGCGGCTGATACTCCCAGGCCTGGATGTCGCGCGCGCTCCAATCGTTGACGAGTAGCAACCCAAAGATGTGATCGGCCGCATCGCCCGCGTGAATCGGTACGCCGATCGAGTTGCCGGGACCGGTTACGAAACCCATCTCGAGCTCGATATCGAGACGCCCGCTGGGTCCGAACCGCGGCGCTGCGGCGTCGGGCGGCTTTCGCTGTCCTGACGGGCGGCGTACCGGCGTGCCGTCGACGACGATGGTACTCGAACGTCCGTGATAGCCGACGGGCAGCCAGCGCCAATTCGGGAGCAAGGGCTCCGCGTTCGGGCGAAAGAGCCGCCCGAGATTCGTCGCGTGCTCGATCGATGAGTAAAAGTCGACGTAATCGCCGACCTCCATCGGGACGCGCAGTTCGACGGCACGTCGTGGTACTAAGAAGTTGTCAGCCCCGGCCTCCCGCAAACGTGGATCGCCGTCGACGCGCAGCAGATCGCAGAGGCGCTCGCGCAACGCTTCCCAGGCCGGGCGTCCCGCCGCGAGCAACGGATTGAGCAATGGCGCTCCCAGAAGTTCGCGCTCGCAGCAGTCGTCGAAGACGCCGCGCTCGGACGCGGCGCGGCAGTCGAGAACCATTTCACCGATCGCGACGCCGATTCGCGGGATGCCGCCGGATCGCACGAAGACGCCGAAGGGCAGATTCTGAATCGGAAAATCGCTCTCAGCGGCGACCGGAACCCACGAATCGAGTCGCGGATCGGTGGTAGCCGACGACTCGATCATGCCGGCGGCAATAGGTTCAGCGCCGTGAGATCCTCAACCGGGTCGTCGAAGCTGCAGCTACCGTACGATACGAATGCAGAGCGTCGAGCGGTTTGAAGCTCGGCGATGCCGACGCGCTGATCTCTCCACGCAAACGCGGTGTCGTCGAACGCAAACGCACCCGGGTCTTCTTCGGCGATAATGGCCGTGAGCGTTTCTCGCGGAACGCGCGGCGCCAGGGCGGCCGCGGCGAGCAGATTCAGAAAGCCGTGCATCATGAACCCCGTCGCGCGATCGAGCCGGCGCACCGGATGGTGCAATCCAGCCGTCGCCTTGAACGGAGTTCGCGCATCGGACGCGGCAGCGACGAACTCGGCGAGCTCATCCACACTCGGAAAAGCGTCGGCCGTGACGCCGCCGCAACGAATCTTCGCAGCCAGCGCAAGACGCGCGATCTCGTTGAGCGTCTCCGGCAGCAGCCTCTGCCACGGCTGCGTGCGCGGAATCTCGACGAACGCCGGAAGGTCGCGCGTTCCGGAGCATACGAGCTCGGTCTCAAGCGCACCGAGCACGTCGAGCATTTCGTCAAACGAAAAATGCTCTCGAAAAGGCGCGACCGTCTCTCCCAGCGGGATCTCGAGTGCGTCCACCTTCGCACCACCTTCTCGGAGCCGAGCGACCCGACTGAGCGCTTCGCTCTCAGGCTCGACGATCGCCGAGATGGGCGCATCGAACGTTTCCGTCAGCGTGGCGAGGGTCGCCGCCGGAATGATGAATCGCCCGAGCATCCAGGCGTGCGGGCCGCGCCTCGCGTCACGGTACTCCGCCTGCGCCTGCGCGAGCGGCAACGCGGCGGGCGGAAAGAGACCGGCATAGTCGATCAGCGAGCCGAACGCGGCGCGTACCGAGGGGAGAAGCGCCGTCGATGAGGTCATGCCGCCTGCTTCGACAGGGCACCCCTAGAGGCTTCGCCAAGTCGGTCCGTCATGAGCACGGCGACCGAAGCGCGCAGCAACCCGCTCGCGCAGATCGATTGGGATTACGTCGAGTTTTATGTCGGCAATGCGAAGCAAGCCGCGCATTTTTACATGTCGGCCTTCGGCTTCGATCAAGTTGCCTACGCGGGACCCGAGACCGGCGTACGCGACCGCGTGAGTTATCTGCTCGAGCAGAATAAGCTGCGTTTCGTCCTCACAGCGAGCCTCGTCCCCGACGATGAGGTCGCCCGTCACGTTATGCTTCACGGCGACGGCGTCAAGGACATCGCAATCCTCGTCGAAGATGCGAAGGCCGCCTTCGAGATGGCCGTACGCGGCGGGGCGCGTGTCGTACTCGAGCCCACGATACTCGAGGACGCGACGGGCCGCCTCATCAAAGCGACCATCGCGACCTACGGCGAGACCGTTCACTCTTTCATTCAACGAGATGGGTACGCGGGAACCTTTGCGCCCGGCTTCGTGGAAGAGCGCCGCTCGATACCGCACGCCCTCAAGCCGGGCCTGCAGTTCATCGACCACTGCGTCGGTAACGTGGGCTGGGGCGAAATGGACGCGTGGGGCGATTTCTACGGCCGCGTTTTCGGCTTCTCGCAGCTCGTCTCGTTCGACGACAAAGATATCTCGACCGAATTCACGGCCTTGCGCTCAAAAGTAATGACCGATCCGCGCCATCAAGTGAAGTTTCCAATCAACGAGCCGGCCCAAGGCAAGAAGAAATCGCAGATCGAGGAGTATCTCGAGTTCTACCGGGGAGCCGGCGTCCAGCACATGGCGATTCGCACCGACGACATCGCAACTACCATCCGAGCTCTGAAATCCAACGGCGTCGAGTTTCTGGATACACCCGACTCGTATTACGAGATGCTCGCCGAGCGGGTCGGTTCGATCGACGAGGCGATGGAGACGCTGCGCGAGTTGCGTATCCTGGTCGATCGCGACGATATGGGATATATGCTGCAGATCTTTACCAAGCCGCTCCAAGATCGCCCGACCGTCTTCTTCGAGATCATTCAGCGCAAGGGCAGTCTCTCGTTCGGCAAGGGCAACTTCAAAGCGCTCTTCGTTTCGATCGAGCGGGAACAAGAAAAGCGAGGCACACTATAGCTACCGCGGTCGCACTCGATCGCGCGCACCTGCTCGAGCGGTACCGCCGGAATCGGGAACGCTCCGCGCGGCTCTTCGCCTTGATCGACGACATCGCGTTCTACGATCGTCCAATACCGTTGCGGCATCCCTTCGCGTTCTACGAAGGGCACATACCCGCGTTTAGCTTTCTCACGCTCAACGCGCGCGGACTCGGCGAAGGCTCGATCGATCCCGCGTTCGAGCGTCTCTTCGAGCGCGGCATCGATCCGGGGAGCCTCGACGAGGCGCGTCGCCACAGCCGAACCGACTGGCCGGATAGAGCGACCGTCGCGGCTTTCGCCGCGGCCTGCGACGAACGCGTAATGCTGGCACTCGAATCGTCGAAGATCGAAGACCCCGACGTGCCGCGCTTGGTTCGGGCACAGGCCGCATATACGATTCTCGAACATGAGTCGATGCATCAAGAGACGTTGATGTACATCGTTCATCAGCTACCGTACGATCGCAAGCGCAGGATCGCGGCACGCCACGCCGATCACGCAGTCGCGGAGACCGAGATGCGCAGCATCCCCGCCGGTACGGCGACGCTCGGTGCGGAGCTCGACGAGATCGAGTTCGGCTGGGATAACGAGTTCGGCCGCATGCAGGTCGAAGTGCCCGCGTTCGAAGTCGCGACCTATCCGGTGACCAACCGCGATTGGAACCGGTTCGTCGCCGACGGCGGCCCCGTTCCCAACTTTTGGCGCGAACGCGACGGCGGGTGGCTCTTGCGCTGCCAGTTCGAAGAGATTCCGCTTCCGGGTTCGTGGCCCGCCTACGTTACGAACGACCAGGCGCGAGCCTATGCGGCGTGGCGCGGAATGCGCTTGCCGACGGAGGCCGAGTATCACCGCGCCGCGTTCGGCTCGCCCTCGAGCGAAGAGCGCGCGTTTCCCTGGGGCTCCCAAACTCCGGCCGCAGAACACGGCAACTTCGATTTCGCGCGGTTCGATCCGGAGCCGGTCGACGCGCATCCCGCCGGGAAGAGTGCGTGGGGCGTCGCCGACCTCGTCGGCAACGGCTGGGAGTGGACCTCGACACCGTTTGCGCCGCTACCGGGCTTCGAGGCGATGGCGTCCTATCCGCAATACTCCGCCGATTTCTTCGATGGCAAGCATTACGTGATGAAGGGCGCCTCGCCGGTTACGCCCCGCGAGCTGATTCGCCGTTCGTTCCGTAATTGGTTCTACGGCGATTATCCGTATATGTACGCGAAGTTCCGCTGCGTCGCTTGATGCGACTCGCGGCAGTTCTCTGCGCCGCCGTCCTCACGGTTGTTTCCGTTCCGGCATGCTCGAAGAGCGCCGGCCCGAATGCCGCCCCATCGGATCGACTACGAATTGCAATCCCGATCAGCCCGACCCAGCTCAATCCAATCCTGGCACAAAATACCATCGAAACGTTTGCCGACGGGCTGATTTTTAATTTCCTCGTCACGCACGATCAGCATCACCATCAGATCGCCGATCTTGCGGCGACCGTGCCGTCGCTCCAGAACGGCGGGGTCAGCGGCGATGGTATGCGGATCACGTACCACTTGCGGCACGGCGTCAAATGGCAAGACGGCGCGCCCTTCACGAGCCGAGACGTGAAGTTCACTTGGCAAGCGATCATGAACTCCAACAACAACGTCGTTTCCAGACGCGGCTACGACCAGGTCGCATCGATCGATACTCCCGACGACTATACGGCCGTCATGCACATGAAGCGGATTTTTCCGCCCGCCGTCGACACCATCTTCGCCGAGAGCGATACGCCAATCACCGTGCTGCCCGCTCACCTGCTGGCAAAGTATCTAGACCTCAATCACGTCGCGTTCAACGCCGCACCGATCGGCACCGGGCCTTACGAGTTTGTGAGCTGGGCGCGCGGCGATCGCATCCTTCTGCGGGCAAACCCGTCGTACTTCCGCGGAGCGCCATCGATCAAGACCTTGGCGCTCGCAATCATTCCGGACGACAATACCACCGTCGCGCAACTGCAAACGCACGAGGTCGGCCTAGGGATTGAAATTACGAGTAGCGTCTATCGTGGCGTCGCCGGCGCGCCGGGGGTTCGCCGCCAACTGGCGGAGAGTCCATCCTATATCGCGATCAACTTTAACGTGCAGCGCCCGCCGCTCGACGACCTGCGCGTCCGTCAGGCACTCGTGATCGGCATGGATCGCGCCGCTATCGTGCGCGACGACACCTACGGAACCGCGCAACTTGCCGTCGCCGACCTTGCTCCTTATTACTGGGCGTTCGATTCGACGCTGCATCCGGCGCCCTACGATCCGGGACGGGCAAAGGCTTTGCTCGATTCAGCCGGCTGGCGCCCCGGAGCCGACGGCGTGCGCGTGCGCAACGGAAAGCGGCTCTCGTTGCTGCTGGTGTACGGGCTCGGCAGCCAGACCGTCCACGCCATTACCGCGCAAGTGCAGCAGATGTATCGCGAACTCGGCATTGAGGTCGAGCTCAAGGGCTTCGACTACGCAACGCTTTACGCGGCCGCCCAGAGCGGCGGAATCCTCAACGGCGGAAAGTTTGACCTTGCCGTGTACGCATGGGTCTCCGGGTCCGATCCCGACGATTCGTCGCAGTGGAGCTGCGCGATGATTCCTCCGGCCGGCAACAACGTTACGCGCTACTGCTCGCCCGAGATGGAGGCAGCGCAACGGCTCGCGCTTTCGACGTTCGACCAGGCGACGCGCAAGCGGGCGTACGCGCAGATTGAGCGACTGCTCCTGCGGGATGCGCCGGCGGCATTTATTTACTACCAAAACCTGCGTTACGCACACGCGGACCGGCTATCGAGCTTCACGCCGAACGGCATTAGCGAGGGCTGGAACGCCCAGGAGTGGCGGCTCTAGGCGCCGTACGAGAAGCGGCCCGCCGCGCGGGCAGCACCTGCCTTTTAGGAGAACGATTTGTCCACGACCATCGCAACGGCGAAGAGCGTGCCGGTCACCGTCGCGTACGGCGACGGCATCGGCCCGGAGATCATGGAAGCAACCCTTCGGGTTCTCGAAGCCGCCGGCGCGCGGCTGGCGTTCGAGCGAATCGAAATCGGCGAGTCGATTTATCACAAGGGCCTGAGCAACGGCATCGAGCCCGAGTCGTGGGAGTCGCTCCGGCGAACGAAGGTCTTTCTAAAGGCCCCGATCACGACACCACAGGGCGGCGGCTTCAAGAGCCTCAACGTCACCGTGCGTAAGACGCTCGGAATGTACGCCAACGTGCGTCCCTGCGCGTCGCTCCATCCGTACGTCGCGACGAAACATCCGAACATGGATATCGTCATAGTGCGCGAGAACGAGGAAGACGTCTACGGCGGTATCGAGCACCGGCAGACCAACCAGGTCGCGCAGTGTCTCAAGCTGATATCCCGTCCGGGCAGCAAGCGCATCATTCGCTATGCCTTCGAATACGCGCACGCAAACAAGCGCAAGAAAGTCACGTGCTTCACCAAAGACAATATCATGAAGATCACCGACGGCCTCTTCCACAGAACCTTCAACGAGATCGCGCAGGAGTATCCCGAGATCGAGAGCGAGCACTGGATCGTCGACATCGGCGCGGCCAAGATGGCCGACACGCCGGAGGCCTTCGACGTCATCGTTATGCCGAATCTTTATGGCGACGTTCTCTCCGACGTCGCCGCGCAGATCACCGGTTCGGTCGGACTCGCCGGCTCGGCGAACATCGGGGATCACTGCTCGATGTTCGAAGCGATCCACGGCTCGGCGCCGCGGCGCGCGGGGCAGAACATGGCCAATCCATCGGGGCTGCTGCACGGAGCGATCCTGATGCTCGTGCACATCGGGCAGGCCGACGTCGCCGGGCGCGTCCACAACACCTGGCTCCGCACGATCGAGGACGGGATCCACACCTACGACATCTTTAAGGAAGGCACGTCGCGGAAAAAAGTCGGTACGAAGGAGTTTGCGGACGCGATGATCGAGCGCTTGGGCCAAAAGCCCGAGCACCTCAAAGCCGCCGATTACGACACCGAAGCGCAGATGAACCTGGCAATCCGTCCGGCCGGTAAACCGCCGATGAAGCTGCGTGCCGGCGTCGACATCTTCATCGACCGGCGCGACGGCGATCCCGACCAGATCGCGGGAGTCATGCAGCAGCTCAGCGTTCCGGGCGTCAAGCTGACGACGATCAGCAACCGGGGTACGAAAGTCTGGCCGAACGGCAATCCCGATACGTATTGGAGCGATCATTGGTCCTGCCGATTCGAAGGCGATGGCGAGCTCTTTACCGCGGCGCACATCGTCGCACTCCTCACGGCCGCCGAGCGCGCCGGTTTCGACGTGATCAAAACGGAGGGCCTCTACACCTTCAATGGCGAGCGCGGCTATTCGCTCGCCCAGGGGGAGTAACCCTACTCCGGAAGAGTGGCGATGAGGATCGTCAGTTTGTTGCCGAGCGCGACGGAGATCTTGTTCGCGATCGGCGCCGGCGACGACATCGTGGGCGTCACCCACGAATGCGATTTTCCCGATGACGCGCTCGGCCTGCCGAAGTTGACCGCGGCCACCCAGCCGGAGGCGGCGACGGCCGCAGAGATCGACCGTCACGTTCGCGAGAGCGTCCACGCCGGCTCCAGTCTCTATCTGCTCGACAGTGCGTTGCTCGAGCGACTCGCGCCGGATCTGATCGTCACACAAGAGCTGTGCGCGGTCTGCGCCGTTTCGTACGACATTGTAGCAATCGCAACGAAACGCTTGCGCTCCGACCCCCGCGTCGTTTCCCTCGAACCTCTCTGCCTGGACGATGTATTTGGCACGATGCTATTTCTCGGCGACGTCACCGGCCACCCGGACGAGGCTCGGCGAGTCGTCGCCGGCCTCGAAGCGCGAGTCGCTGCGATCCGTCCCGCGAGCCGGCGGCGGAAGACGCTCGTGCTCGAGTGGACCGACCCGCCGATGAGCGCAGGGCATTGGATTCCGCAACTCGTCGAAATCGCCGGCGGCATACCGATTCTCGCCAATCCCGGCGAGAACTCGCGACGCCTTGAATGGAGTGCGATAGCCGCGGCCGATCCCGCAGCCGCGATCGTTTCACCATGCGGATTCGATCTCGAACGAACGAAACGGGAAGTCGCCGCTCTCGACCGCATCGCGCAGTGGCGCTCGCTGCGCGCGCGCAAAGACGGACGCGTATTGGCGATGGACGGTAATGCATACTTGAGCCGGCCCGGACCGCGCCTGGTCGATGCGGCGGAGATTATGGCGCGGTGGTATACTAGCGGCGCGGAGTACGCTGGGTGACCGCCCTTCGACGCGGTTGAGGGGAGGAAAGTCCGGGCTTCATAAGGGCTGGGTGCAGGATAACGTCCTGTCGGGGTGACTCGAAGGAAAGTGCCACAGAAACATACCGCCTCAAAAGGGAAGCGAAGTGGGGGTCCTGGCGGTTTTGCCGCTGGGGGGCGCACAGGCGCGAAGCGCCGGAGCGCCTCTTAAAGTAAACGGGGCCCCCCAAAATACGAAGCATTTTGGGGTAAGGGTGAAATCGTGAGGTAAGAGCTCACGGGGCTCTGCGGTGACGCAGGCCCGGGCAAACCCCACCTGAAGCAAGACCGCTCGATTATAGGGACGGCCCGTCCGAACGAGCTAAGTCGCATCGAGGCGGCCGGTAACGGTCGCCCCAGAGAGATGGTCATCACCCATTCGTGGGGACAGAATCCGGCTTACAGGCGTACTCCGCTCGCAACCGATGGGGCGCCGCGCGCGTTCTAGCGAAGGAAGCATAAGATGAACACGCAGCAATTTACCCCCGAAATGACCGTCGACGACGCATTTAAAATGCATGCGGGCGCGCGGCGGGTTTTCGCGCAGTTTCATCTGGGCGGCTGCTCGAACTGCGCGATCAGCGAAACGCACACGATCGGCGCAATCAGCGACGATTACGGTATCCCGTTGGCGATGCTCTTGGAAAACTTGAACGCGCTCTTCGACCAAGGCACGCTATCGATCGGCGACCGCGTGAAGATTCCCGATGAAATTCGCTCGCGGATTCCCCAGTTGGCGAACGTTCCCGAGGTTGGCGAGATCACCGGCGCCGAGAGCGGAGCTTATACGGCCGACTTCGGCGAGGTACGCCTGCAAGGGCTCGCCGAGGACTTTATCGCCGTAGCGAGCTAGAGCGGCAACGCCTTGCGAGCAGCGAAACCCTCGTCGGCCCCGTGCCAATAAGCGACGCCCGATTCTCCCAGCTTCCAGCAGAGATAGATCGGCTCGTCGTCGAGCGTCGACGGAAAGTCGACAAGCCCTAGGTCGATATCCTTAACGACGCATCCGAGCGATTCGATCCGATAGATCAATCGTCCGATTTCGTGTTTGAGTTCGCCGAAGCGAGGCGTCGGCAAGGCGGACCGAGCGGCAGCGAGCCGCCGGCGCGGCTGCGCGTGGTGGAGCGCCGGGTCCGATTCGAGCAGCTTGATTGCCAGCTCACGCCGCCGGGCGAGGAGCTCCTCGATGAGCGGCTCCAGCTTGGGAATGAGGGCGTTGGCGCGTTCGGGCGAAAATAGCTTCATAATGAGTTCGTTGCGTATCGTCTTCGTGACGGGTCTCTCGGGCGCAGGCTCCAGCCAGGCAATTAAGTCGTTTCAAGATTTGGGCTTCTATTGTATCGAACACCTGCCGCCGGCCGTCCTTGAGGGCGCGGTAGCGGCGCTCGAACGCTCCGGCGTGCGTGAGGCCGCCATCGCGCTCGATCTTCGCGGCGACGCCGCGCTCGGCGACCCGCGCAGCGCAATCGACCGCGTCGCAGAGAACCATGACGTGCGGCTGCTCTTCCTCGACACGACCGACGACCTCCTCGTGCGGCGTTTCAGCGAAACACGCCGCCGTCATCCTTTTTCGCTCGCCGGCTCGGTGCGCGAGGCGATCGAGATGGACCGGCGCGTACTCGCGCCCTTGCGCGAGCGAGCCGACGCGATCATCGATACGACGAGCTTGACGCCCGGAGCCCTCAAAGCGCGAATCGCAGCGGCCTTTCTCACCGATCGTGCCGCGCGGCTGACGATGACCTTCGTTTCATTTGGCTTTAAGTTCGGGCTGCCGATCGACCTCGATCTGCTCTTCGACGTTCGCTTTTTGCGCAATCCGAACTACGACGAGCGTCTCTCGCCGCAGACCGGCGAGGACCCCGCGGTTGGGAAGTTCATCGAAAGCGACCCGTCGTTGGACCCGTTCCTCGCAAAGGTGAGCGATCTGCTCGAATACTTGCTTCCGCGTTATCTCGCCGAGGGTAAGACGCAGCTAACGATCGGCATCGGCTGTACCGGTGGGCGTCATCGGTCGGTCTACGTTGCACGCCGGCTCATGGAGCGATTCGCCGAGGACCCGAGACTCGACGTTGCGTTCGAGGCGCGCGATCTCGCGCGAGCGGCGTGATGCGCGAACGATTCGCCGGCTCGCTGAACTGGCTCTTGCCGGGTGTCGGAGTGAAGCGATGGATTCTCGTTGCCATTTTTGGCATCGTCGTCCTGGTCGACACGGCGACGCGCTGGCTGATCGCCGAAGGAACCGGGATACACATCAATGAGGTCCTCGACGGTATTGTCGACGACTATTTCCCGCCCGCGTACCTTACCTGGATTCTTGCCGTCGTCGGTATCACGCTTCTCGTGCTCGGGCTCTGGATGTGGCTACGTGCGGTCGTTCGGATCGCGCGCGGGAATCATCCCAAGGGCTTTCGCGAGGCGTTGGCCGGCCGTCGTCTGCAGCAGGGCTACAAGATCGTCGCGATAGGCGGCGGCACTGGCCTTTCGACGCTCCTGCGCGGACTGAAGCGCCGCACCAGCAACCTCACCGCGATCGTCACCGTGAGCGACGACGGCGGTTCTTCAGGGCGTTTGCAAAAGGAGCTTGGTGTCTTGCCGCCGGGAGACGTGCGCAACTGTCTCGTCGCGCTCGCCGACGATGAAGCGCTCGTGACCGACCTCTTCCGCTATCGCTTCACCGAGGGCGAAGGGCTGAGCGGCCACTCCTTCGGCAATCTCTTCTTGGCCGCAATGTCCGGCATCACCGGCAACTTCGATCACGCGATCAAGGAGTCGAGCCGCGTCCTCAACGTCGTCGGGCGCGTGCTGCCCTCCACGCTCGGTGTCGTTCAGCTCTGCGCCGAACTCGACGACGGGACGATTCTCGAAGGGGAATCCAATATCTCGATGGCGAGCCGGCCGATCGCCCGTGTCTTCTTCGATCCCCCGGCCGCCGCGCCGCTCGACGAGGTGATTGCGGCGATTCGCGATGCCGATGCGATCGTGCTCGGCCCGGGCTCCCTCTTCACTTCCGTAGCACCGAATTTCTTGGTGAGCCGGATCGCCAGCGAAGTGGCGCACGCCGGCGCCGTGAAAATGTACGTCTGCAACGTCATGACGCAGCCCGGCGAGACCGACGGAATGACGGCCGCCGATCATGTTGAGGCACTCCTTCGCAACGCGGGAGAGCGAGTCTGCGACTACGTGATCGTCAACGACGAGCCGCCCTCACGTCTGCTCGGCGCCTACGCGCAAGAGGGCCAGGTGCCGGTCGAGCCCGATGTCGATCGGATCATCGCTCTGGGTCTCGAGCCGGTGCGCGCGCCCGTAATCGGCGAAACCGAGATGGTTCGCCACGACCCTGAGAAGCTCGCAACCGTCGTTCTGGGGATCGTCGACCGTACCGTTGCGGAGCGCGCGACCTTGATGAAGCCCGCCAGCGCCTACCGGCGGTCGGCCGCTTCGGCTTGATCTACGGCGGCGGCTTCTGCGGCAGCGTTAGATTGAGTTGAAAGGGTTTGCCCGGTTCGATATTCGCGGTCGCGGCGAGTGATTGATACCCGTTCGCCTGCACCCCATAGTCGGCAATCCCGCTCGGAACCTTGTCGATCGAGAACTTTCCGGATGCGTCGGTCGTTGCGGTGAGTACGGTGTCGATCGTCACCGTCGCGCCCGCTATAGGCGCGTTCGTTGCCGCGTCGACGACGACGCCGGTTACGCTCGCAAATCCCGCTGCCGGCGGCAGCGAATCGTCGTTGCATCCCTGCGTGCCGAATAAAAGCAACGCAATCGCCAGGTAGAGCGCGCCGCGATACCGTTTCATAGGCGAACTTCTTCGGCATGCCGAAGCCGCCGCTCCTATGGCAACCCCCGTCGAGTCGCCCCAAACGGCAGGCTTGATCTACTGTGAGAATGCCCTCGGGGCAATTGGCCGCACGCCGCTCGTACGGCTGAATAAGGTCGTCGACGGCGCGGCCTGTCTCGTGCTCGCAAAAGTCGAATACGTGAACCCCGGCGGGAGCGTCAAGGACCGGCCTGCGGTTGCGATGCTCGACGCAGCGGAACGTCAAGGTCTGCTCAAGCCGGGCGGGACGATCGTCGAGCCGACGAGCGGGAATACCGGAACCGGTTTGGCTATGGCCGCCGCGATCCGTGGATACCGCTGCATCCTCGTCATGCCCGACAAGATGTCGCGCGAGAAAATCGACCTCTTGCGCGCGTACGGCGCCGATGTCGTCATCACTCCGACGAACGTTCCCGCCGATTCGCCCGAATCGTACTACGGCGTCGCGAACCGCCTCGCATCGGAGATTCCAGGCGCGTTTCAACCAAACCAGTTTCACAACCACTTCAACCCCGAAGCGCACTATCACACGACTGGCCCCGAGATCTGGGAAGACACGCGCGGCGAGATCACGCACTTCGTCGCCGGCCTCGGGACGGGCGGTACCATCTCCGGCGTCGCGCGGTATCTCAAAGAGCAGAACCCTGCGATCCACGTCGTCGGCGCCGATCCCGAGGGCTCGATCTACTCGGGCGACATTCCCCGCTCGTACGCCGTCGAAGGGATCGGGATGAACTATCTTCCCGAGACAGTCGACCTGCGCGTCATCGATGAGATGGTCCGCGTTTCCGACCGCGATTCGTTTCTGATGGCTCGCCGGATCGCGCGCGAAGAGGGCCTGCTCGTCGGAGGCTCGTCGGGAACTGCGGCGGTCGCGGCCGTCAAGCTCGCAAAGGCGCTCCCGCCCAGCGCGATCGTCGTCGTGATTCTCCCCGACTCGGGGCGCGGCTACATGTCGAAAATTTTCAACGACGACTGGATGATCGCCAACGGCTTTCTCGCCGATTCGAAACGTCACGCCACCGTCGGCGACGTGTTACGCAGCAAGACGCCCGTTCCCCCGCTCATTACCGTGCAGCACGACGACACTGTGAAGACCGCACTCGATCTGCTGCGACAATACGAGATTTCTCAGGTTCCCGTCATGCGCGGACACGAACAGGTCGGCAGCGTCAACGATATTGGAGTAATGCAGAGCGTCTTCGATCACGCCGACATTATCCATCAGCCGGTCAGCGACGTTATGGGGCGCCCCTTCCCGGCGCTCGAGCAATCCGACGAGATCGAGCGTGCATACAAACTGCTCACCCTCGCGAATCCCGCGATCGTGGTGACAGACGACGGCGACCTAATCGGCGTCTTGGCACGTCAAGACATCATCAGCTTCCTCTCGACAAGCTCCGACGTCATCCGCAAAGCATGAGATTTTCGACTAAGGCGATTCACGTCGGACAGGATCCGGATCCCGCGACGGGTGCGACGATCGTTCCGATCTATCAAACTTCAACCTATACCCAGACGCGGGTCGGCGAACATAAGGGCTTTGACTACAGCCGATCGATCAATCCGACGCGACTCGCGTTAGAACGCCAGCTCGCGTCCCTGGAAGGTGCCCGCTACGGGAGCGCCTTCGCGAGTGGAATGGCGGCGACATCGGCGGTCTTGGGCCTGCTATCGGCGGGCGACCACGTCGTCGTTAGCGACGACCTCTACGGGGGTACCTACCGGCTCTTCACGCGCGTGCTGCAACGGTACGGGCTCGACTTCGACTACGTCGATATGACCGACTTGGCGGCCGTCCGTGTTGCGCTCAAGCCCACGACCAAGCTTTTCTGGGTAGAGACGCCCACCAATCCGCTGCTGAAGCTCGTCGATATCGCGGCGATCGCGTCCCTGCGCCGGGCCGATCAGGTCGTCGTCGTCGACAACACCTTTGCGACGCCGTACTTTCAACAGCCGCTCGCACTCGGAGCCCAGATCGTGGTTCACTCGACGACGAAGTATATCGGCGGTCACAGCGACGTTGTCGGCGGAGTAGCGATCACCGACGACGAGCGCCTGCACGAACAGATTCGATTCTTGCAGAACTCCGCCGGCGGCGTCCCCGGGCCGCACGACGCCTGGCTAACGATGCGTGGCGCCAAGACCCTCGCGCTGCGCATGCGCGAGCACACGCATAACGCGCAGCTCGTCGCCGAGTACTTATCGGCGCGTTCCGACGTAGCGCGCGTTTACTACCCAGGACTGCCCTCGCACCCGCAATACGAGCTCGCGATACGACAAATGAGCGGCTTTGGCGGGATGCTTTCGTTCGAGCTCGAGGGACCGCCCGCGCGCGCGCTCGATTTTGCCGCCCGGCTGCAGTATTTTAGTCTCGCCGAAAGCCTTGGAGGCGTCGAGTCGCTGATCTGTCATCCGGGGCGCATGACACACGGTTCGATACCGCAAGCCGAACGCGAGCGTCGAGGGATAACCGACGGACTTCTGCGCCTTTCCGTGGGAATCGAGGATATCGCCGATCTGCTCGACGACCTGCGTCAAGCCCTCGAAGCTACGGTTGGTACTCGGGATAGCGGACTGCCGTCACCTGTTTGAGCACGCTCTTTGCCTCTTCAGGTGAGGAGTCGCCCAAGCGCGCCGTTTCCGAGAGCACGATGCCGCGCTGACCGTCGGCCCAGACGATCGCGTACTCTTTCTTCGCGTCGAAACCGCTTCCGAAGGCTACCTCAACGAAATAGGCCGGCATTCCGTTGAGCAGCGCCATCGGCGTCTTGCCACGGATGAGCGTTCCGTCTTGTTGCCCGTGCGTCTGGCTCTCGAACTGACCCTCCCACTGGTCGGGCGCACCGGTGTAGGCCTCCATCAAAATTTGGATCAGGCGGGCGTTCTCCTTACCTGGACGGAGAAGCCAGGTTGCAACGACCTGCAGGTCCTCGGTGAGGTCGGAGGGCGACATCTGTTGCCGGTTCACCAGCACCGCGTCGGGTGGCGCGAGGAACGTCATCCCAGGATCGGTATACAGGCGCGGATCGGGTGAGGGCGTCGGTTGGGTTACTTGCGCGTTCGCCGCACCCGCGACGAGCAACGTAAGCGTTAGCGCTAAGAAAAGAGCTCTCTTCATTCCTCATCCAGAGCGCCGGCGAGCGCCGGCAGCGATATTTCGTACCGATACCCGACGTTGCGGTGGTCGTCGTCGAATTCCTCGTGGCGGACGCTAAGCCCGAGCTCACGGATGCGCTGCGTGACCACGCGAGCGCCGATATCGAGGTTGTACTCGTCGCGACGCCCACAATCGAGATAGCGCAGGCGCAGGCGGCTCAGCGCGGCGCGGTGCGTTGCGATGCGTTCGGCCGGATCGTACGCAAGCCAGCGGGCGAAGACGTCGTCGCGCAGTTCGCCGGTGCCTCGATGGAAGGGGAGATCGAAGTCGAATGCGGTGGCGCTTCGCGGCGAGTAGGCCGCTGCATAGGCCAGCATCTCCATCGTCGTATACTCGGGCATGCTCCGTTTGTGCTTCCGCTCGAACGCCTCGACGTAGGCCGGAATATCGAAATCATGGGCCTCCAAGATTCGATGAACGGTGGCAAACGCCGGCGGATGGGCGTAGCGAAAGTACGCGTCGCCGCTATGCGACGCAAATGCGCCAAACGTCCCGGGATGCGCGAGGACCAAATGCATCGCTCCGAAACCTCCCGACGATTTTCCTACCACTGCCCGGCCGCCCTCAGCCGCGATCGTGCGATACTCCCGATCGACGTAGCCAACGACATCCCGCACGACGTACGTGCCATAGGCGCCGTTGTGCACCGAATCGAGGTACTGTGAGCCGCCGAGGCGGGTGAAACCGTCGACCAGAACGACGACCGCCGGCGGCATGCGCTTCTCACGCACCAGCCGGTCGGCCCATTGAAAAACGTTCGTCTCCCAGGGGCGCGTCGAAACGAGCGCAGCGACGTCACCGGTGTATCCGTGCAGCACGTAGAGGGCCGGATACCGGCGCGAGCCCTCCGCTTCGTACCCTGGAGGCAGGTAGACGGCGACCGGCCGCGTGGCCGGGTCGCCCAGCGGATTCCCCGACAAGGCGTCGCTCTCGATGAAATCGACGCGCGCGTCGCCCTTGAGTGCGAGGAGTCGCGCGAAACTCGAACGCTCGTGCATGGCGCAGAGCTTCGTCGCACGAAATCACGGCGCCTAGAATGAGGCAGTTGAATCGCGCGATCGATTTACGCGGCGCGCTTTCGCTTAACGTCATCACGATGATCGGCATCGGCCCGCTCGTGACGATCCCACTGGTGATCGCAGCGCTCGGCGGGCCGCTGGCGCTCGCCGGCTGGATTGGCGGCGCCGTCGTGGCGCTTTGCGACGGGCTGGTTTGGGCCGAGCTCTCATCGCGCTACCCTGGTTCGGGCGGCACGTACGTCTATCTGCGCAACGTCTTCGGGCCGCGCGGTCTGGGCCGCGCGCTCGCCTTTCTCTTTAACTGGCAGTTTCTATTGGCCGCGCCCTGTCTGCTGGCCAGCGGCTATATCGGGTTTGCGAACTACGCTGCTTATCTCGATCCCGCGGTAGGCTCGAACGTCGTCTTGCACGACGCGGTTGCCGTCGGCATCGGGATCGTGACGCTGCTCTTGCTCTACCGGCGGACCGCGCAGGTCGCATCGGTGGGGTCCGCGCTCGCCGCGGCAGCGGTGCTCACGCTCGTCCTGGTCGCGATAGCCGGCCTCTCGCACGCGAACTTCGGGCAGGCATTTCACCTGACGCACTCAGCGAGCCTCGGCACGGGCTTTCTCGCCGGCTTCGGGAGCGCACTCTATATCACGCTCTACGATTACGCCGGCTACGCCGACGCCGCGCTGCTCGGCGACGAAGTCGTCCGTCCGCAACGGACGATTCCGCTCGCAATCGTGCTCTCGATCCTCGTCGTAGCGACGCTCTACGTCCTGCTTCAGCTCGGCGTGCTCGGCGCGGTGCCGTGGCAATCGCTGCTCGACGCACACGGCCAGCCGACGATGCAAGCGCAGTACGTCGGCTCCTTCGTCGTCGAACGCACGTGGGGACCTCCCGCCGCGGTGGTCGTTACGCTGCTCGTGCTCGTTACGGCCTTCGCGTCGCTCTACGGCAACCTGCTCGGATTCTCGCGCATCTCCTTTGCCGCCGCGCGCGACGGCGCGTTCCTTCCGCTCTTCGCCCGGCTGCACCCGCGCAAAGCAATCCCGTACGTCGCGCTGATCGTCATCGGCGGCTTATCGCTCGTTGCAAGCCTCTTCACACTCGACCAAGTGATCGCGTTCCTCACCGCGGGCATCGTGCTCATCCAAGCGGTCGCACAAATCGCCGCGCTCGCGGTCTTGCGCGCGCAGCGCGCGCATTCACCGTTCATGATGCCGCTCTACCCGCTACCGGCGATCGTCGCACTGGGCGGCTGGATCTGGGCGTTCGTTGCATCGGGCGCCGGTGCGATCGCGCTCGGCGTCGGCTGGCTCGCCTGCGGCGTCGCCGTCTATTTGATCACCGCACGGGTGCAGCGCTGGTGGCCCTTCGTCCTTGCCGCATTGCTTGCATTCGTCGCAACAAGTCCGGCTCGCGCCGTTGCCGCGCAAGGATGGTCCAGCTGGAGTACGTCGCGCGTTGCATTCGACCACGGCTATCCGGTCTTCACCGTCGGCGGACGCCCGTTCTTCGTGTACGGCGCGGCGTTCTTCTACGAACGGGTTCCGCGAGCGCAGTGGCGCGCCTCGCTCTTGGCATACAAGAACCTCGGCATCAATACCATCGATCTGTACGTCATTTGGAACTGGCACGCTCCATCGGCGGACGTACTCGATTTCACCGGATCGACCGATCCACGGCGCGATCTCTTGGGTTTGCTGCGGCTCACGCACGAGCTCGGTTTTAAAGTCGTGCTGCGGCCGGGTCCGGTGATTCGGAACGAGTGGCGCAACGGCGGCTATCCGCCATGGCTCCTCGAGAAGCCCGCGTATCAGATGCCCCTTCACGACGTGCTCGAAGGGCGCTATCCGGCCACGGCAACTTTCCAGAACGCGCACTCCGACGCGGCCGCCGCCGAGTGGCTTGCAAACCCAACGCATCTGGCCAACTCGGCGCAGTGGCTTCGCAACGTGCTGCGCGCGGTCGAGCCGTACTCACACGACGTGCTTGCGATCGCGCTCGACGACGATCAGGGCGCCTATCTCGATAACGATACGTGGCCGGCACCCCACTGGCACGCCTACCTCCGCTGGCTGCGCGAGACGGTGGAATCGGTGGCCGGGAGTCGCGTCCCACTCTTCATCAACACCTACGAGATGCGCGTTCCGAGCGCCTCCCCCGCGTGGGCGTGGGGAAACTGGTATCAGAGCGGCGAGTACCGCATCTCCGGCCACGATCTCGCCGATCTCGATTTCGCGACGGGCCTACTTCAAACGCAGCCACGCCTTCCGGTGATGCAGTCGGAGTTTCAAGCTGGCTGGCTGCAGGGCGCCGACGAAGCCGAACCGCGGCCCAGCGATCCCTCGAATACGGCGCTTGCATTGACGGAGTTGCTGCGTGATGGCGCGCACGGCGTCGTGAACTTTCCGGTGCAAGATACGATCGATCCACACGGTTGGGAAGCTCCGTGGGCAAACTGGTCGTACGCGTGGAACGCGGCGCTCACCGTCGACTTGCACGCCGCGCCGCGTTACGCACCGACGCGCGCTTTCGGCGACGTCGTACGCCGGTACGGCAACCTGATCGCCGCAACCCATATTGCGGCCGACGCATCGATCGTCTGGCCGCCGACTCTCTTTGCGCCCGGATCGCTGAGCGGGACGGATTTCGCCGCGCTCGCTGCAGCCACGAGCACGATGCAGCGAGCCTGCGACGCACGTGCGCTGACCTGCACGCTCGTCGATTTGGCTACCGCGAGCGCGCCGACGCTGCGTTCGGGCACGTTTGTGCTGCCTTCTTTATCGGCGTCGCTCGCACGGCGAATGCTGCCGGAGCGCGCCTCGAAGCTCCGCGACTTGCGGCGTGCGCAGCGGCTTTTCTCCGACGTCTCGTCGGTGCGCCCATCATCCCGATTTCCGCATGCGCGCGATTCCACGCTCCTGCTAGCCGACGACGGATCGTACGGTTTCCTCGTCGCCATCAACGCCGGCGACACCGTGCGTCGTGTCGCGTTCGGCAACGTTCCCCTCGCTCGCCGGCGTGTGAACGTCGGCGCCTTTACGGTGCCTTCTCGCGGGACCCGCATCGTGCCGATCGGCGTAGAACGTGCAGCGCCGGTTTCGGCCCCGACGCCGTCGCCCGGAGTGCCGCCCCCGTTTGCCGATCCCGACGGCACCGCAATCGCCAACGCGCACCTTCGCGTCGTCTTCGCTCCGTTCGCGGGCGCGCGCATCGCCGAACTGAGCGACGCGCAGGGGAACGCCGCGACGAGCATCGGGCTCTTACGGGATGCGATCGACCCCGAACCGCCCGTCTCCTCGCGCGATTACATCGCAGCGTACACGCATCCGCTCCCGGCCGGTACGTTTAACCGCGCCTACGTCTGCACGCGACTCGACGCGTTGACCACGCAGCGCGAATCCTGCGCCTACGACGCACCGGACTTGCCGCGCGGCGGTGGGACGTTCGAACGGACGTTGACGATGACGGGCGGCGGGAGCGAACTCACCGTCGACGAGGCGTTGCACCCGCACGACGCTCGCTCGGCGGCGCGACTTGAGAGCGTTTCCGGCTTCGCGTTCGTGCCGTCCGATCGTCTCATGACGTCGGCTGCCGGCGATACGCTCGGGATTCTGCACGGGCTGCGCCTCATGCGCATGCAATGGCGCCGCGACGACGTTGCGCACGCGTACTGGCAGCGGACGCGCGGCGCCGAGATCGTAACGTTGGTTTTCGTGCGGCGCTCGATCGCGATTCGGCTCGGTCTCTACTCCGTTTCCGGCGCCGCCGAGGCGCAGCGGTTGGTCGACGCGAAGCAGTAGCGCCATCGTTACCCGCTCGGAGGTATTCGCAATGTCAAACGTTTCCTGTCAATGTCCCAATGCTGCGTGCGCGGCCGCGCCGCACCGAGGCAACGCGCAATGCACCTCGTTCTCGCAGTCGCTCTTTAACGGCGGACCCAAGGCTCCGGCCGGGTGGTCGGACGTCCCCGGCAAGCCGCTTGCATTTCGGTGCGGAGCGTGCACGCAAGCTAATCCATAGAAAACCCGCCGTCGACGCTTCTATGGTCCCACGGCATCGTGGCGCCGAGGCGCAGCGCTCGGTCGACGCGAAACAGCGCAGCCGCCGGGGAAGTGGCGGAATGGCAGACGCAGCCGCCTCAAAAGCGGCCGAGGCAACTCATGTGGGTTCGACTCCCACCTTCCCCATGAGATTCGAACACGAAATTGGCTCAAAAACCACTCCATTGATAACGGATTGATAACGAGCGCGATCGGTGCCGCGGATGCCGCGCGGCTGCGATGCTCGCTCAGCCAACGGTGCGGGCGGGACGAGGAGGCAGATCGATAATGCAAGAGCCGCCCACAGTTTCGCGAGCGGCTCGACGTTCGGCTAGGTGTGAATAACCGGCGTTAGCCTTACGGGCTCGCCCCCGAAGCTAGAATGACAATGAGAAGATGGTCCCGCACCCCACGCCACCGCACCCCGTTCCGCCACCGTACCTCGTGGTGCCGAACAGCGTGCCGCCCACGTTGGTCAGGCGGCCGGCATACGGGGCTGCGCCGTCGCTACCACCTCCAAAGCTGTAGAGCACGATTTCCGGTTTGGACTTTGCCAGTAGCGCAAAAATCGTTCCGTTGTTGCTGACACCACCTTCGGAGGTCGTACCATACAGCGTGCCGCCCACGTAAGTCACGCCAGCATACGGGTACTTGCCGTCGCTACCGCCTGCGAAGCTGTAGAGCACGGTTTCCGTGCCGGAGGTCGTGATCTTGTAGATCGTGCCGAGATCGCGAGCACCACCTCTGAAGGTTGTGCTGAACAGCGTGCTGCCCACTTTGGTCACACCGCTAAACAGCGGGTAAGCGCCGTCGCTACCGCCTGCAAAGCTGTAGAGCACGCTTTCCGTACCGGAGGTCGCGATCTTAAAGACCGTGCCGAAGTTGCTGGCACCACCGCTTTCGGTTGTGCTGAACAGCGTGCCGCCCACGTTCGTCAGATCGGAAGTCGGGTTTGCGCCGTCGCTACCGCCTGCGAAGCTGTGGATGACGCTTTCCGTGCAGCCCGCAACGCGACACTTGAGCTTAAAGACCGTGCCGTAGCCGCTCGCACCGCCATTAGAGGTCGTGCCGTACAGCGCGCCGCCCACGTAAGTCACGCCAGCATACGGGTACTCACCGTCGCTACCGCCTGCGAAGCTGTAGAGCACGCTTTCCGTGCCGGAGGTCGTGATCATGTAGACCGCGCCGAATCCATTTGCCCCACCGTATTCGGTCGTGCCGTACAGCGTGCCGCCCACGTTGGTCAGGGTGCCATTAAGCGGGTTTGCGCCGTCGCTGCCGCCCGCGAAGCTGTAAAGCACGGTTTCGGCGCCGGAGGTCGTGCTCGCAAAGACCGTACCGAGTCCATTTGCCCCGCCGTCTGAGGTAGTCCCATAGAGCGTGCCCGCCACGTTGGTCAGGGCGGCCTCTGGTAGTTCGCCGTCGCTCCCGCCGGCGAAGCCATAGAGCACGGTTTCCGTCTGGACGTTCTTTCTTATTCGGCGCGACCCGTCCGGGCCGAACGGGAGGCTGCGAACGAGTGACGGCGTGACCGACGTTGGCGTTGACGAAGAGATGCCGTTGTTGCCGCCGCATGCGGCTAAAAGCGCTGCGCTAACGCACGCGCTGACGAACTTGTATGATTGCATCTGTCTCCAATCTCTCGGACGGATGTTGCGCCTCTGCGACGCATCATCCGAAGTGAACAGAAACGAGACCGCCGTAACGAGCCCGTTTGTCATTTACACCTCTACTTGCTATGGAACGTAGTTGTGGCTATCGACGGCGTAAACCGGTTCGCTAAGGCCGTTTGCGCTGCCGAGGGTTGCCTCATTCACGCCGCCCGGATAGCAAAATGACCGCAACGCCCGCGGTCATCAAGGCAGTGGAGACTCGCATAACGTTCTCTCCAATCTCTCAGGCGGCCCTGAGCAGCAACGTAACCGCCGAGCGGCAAGTAAGCGCTAGTTCACCGCTGCCCGAGAGTATCCCCGCGGCTCATCCTTGTCGACCCAGTCTGAAATCGAGCGCGCGGAAATCGTGCCTCTGGACGAGCAAGCAACGAGCGCTTCTAACTCAGGCTTTGGGCCTGACGTTGGGGGCCGGACGGTCTTAGCGAATAGCGTTGCGCGGGCATTGCGTTGCCTAGGAGCCGCGCGATCGACAGCGGATGGCCACCGGCCCGACGGCGCGAAACGCGCTACGCGCCCCTGTCGCCTCGTCGAGACCTTCTTCGCCCGCTGGCCACGGATTGGTCACGCACGAAGTAAAACGGACCGTCGCGAACCTCAGTGAACCTTCGCGATACAAACGGACTCACGCACCAAATGCGGCTTTGTTACGCGACCGGCGACGAGCGAAAACGAGCCTCAAGAGATTCGACTCCCACCTTCCCCACCAAGAAATTGGGATATTTCAGCGTTTTTTGCTCTACTGTACACGGACTGCACACGCGCCCCATTTCCTTGCCTTGCGATCCGTTGGCTTCTTTTACCCTTTGAGAGCAAGGTCCAAGGACGCGACGGCCTCGCGATTGAGCTTGCTGAAATTAAGTGGACCCCGTACGAAAAAGGGCGAGACCTTAACGCCTAGTAAGGCCTGCTCTTGCGGGCCATTCGGCGGGACGGGGAAGACCGCCAACGATTCGGTACGAAACGAGCTTTGCGTATTTATTCGCATCATTCGAAAGCTCAACGTTCAATTCAACGCAACGATGGTGCCCTCGGGACCAAATCACGCGCCGAAAGTGATCGTTAAGAATATCAACCGTAAGGCTTAATGAGCCCATTAGCCGGGAGCCGGTTCCCCGCAAACGATGTACCAGATATTATCGCTATAAGGGTCCGAGACATTGCGTTCCATGTCGAAGATCGAACGCTCTATCGTTAAGGCAATACAACGCTCCCAGGACTCCGTGAGGCGCCAATCTTGAAGGGCTATGGATGAATTGCTGATGGTTTCGACGTAAGGCCCCTGACCGTCGCGCCACCGGACGCTTTCAAGCCCAAGAATAGCTGCTCCAGCGTTCCCCAATTCTTTGAGTACGCCCCTAATGTCGGTACCGCGCCATGCAACTTCACCGTAGGGGAGAGTCCTGGCGTCCTTACGGAATTCGTCCGAAATAAAATCCCAGACGTTTTCGCCGCGTAGGCAAGGCTCAAGCCATTCCCAACCTGGGGTATCCGCTAAAGTATAAAGCACATCCCCACCGTGATAAAAGCTGAAGTCTGTAATTGTTGTGAGGACTCCCGCGTACTTCAATTGCTCCGGCTGAAGCTTATGGTGATAGTGATAGCTTCGCATGAATTCTTCAAGGGCTTCAATGGGAGCCACCCTAACGGGCGACTTCTTCGGCCAGCGCGGTTGGTAGGGGTGACCCACGTCCATGCGCCATTTTTCCTCGCGCTTGCCCGCATTACTTTTAGGAGATCACCCCATGGAGCAAAGACCCAAGAAGGGTATCTAATGTCTCGAACCCATCAGCCGTTACCTGTTCTTCACCGACGAGCCGCTCGTCAGGCACCGAACGCTCGTCGCTATTCATCCAGCGCTACGGCTACGAATTGAAATGTACGATCTTCTCTGAGCCCATTATCACCATCAATATATTCGCAAAGGAAACTACGGAACCATTGCATAGGGGAACAACTCGGCTTCGCACCGGATGATTTACACCCTCGACCGTTAACGTTGCGCACCCTGGGTAGCCCGTAGTACTAAAATATCCAGCCGAGAATTGAATCAGATACACCCCACGGTCCTCGTGCCCTACGATGAAATACTTTCCCGCAATGATTTTGCCCGTGCTTCCTACCACACCTGACCCGGCCTGAAGATAAGGAACCGGAGGGGCGATGGTCCGGTGAATGCCCGCTGCCGAAGCGTAGCCAACAATTCCTAACGCTAACCCGCCGATAAGAAGCAAGGTAGACTTGATCATGTTAGGCCTCCTTCTGGTTCTTCGACACCCGTGGTGATCATCTCAACCTTTCCAGGGCTCTGGACTCGGACAATACTCCGGCGACTCCCACCCTAATCCCCGAGAATGCAGCAGCCAGCGAGCACGTTCTACACCAGGTGTAATTCCCGACGCTTGAACGATAACCGCGCCACCAATAGAGGCGTTAATGTCTGGAACACCCGGCTTGTCAGGCGTACTTAAGAAAAACTCGACAAACCTATGGCGCAGAACCGCGCCCAGGAAAATGCCGTTCCAATTCTTGGCACCGGTAAAAGAAAGCGGCTCCCTTTCCGGGACCCAACCGGCCCCGCTACCCGTCATCACGTTGGGGTCTGAAGAACCCATCACATTAAGCGTTGCATTGGCGCCCGGACCTGCATAGACCACAAGCCTTACCTGGCAATAGCCCACCGTTTCAAATGCCGAGCCAAAGGGATGCTCTTGTTGTCGCTGTAGGCCGGTGTCGTTTTGGAGGGCACAAAATGTTGGGGCGGCGGAATGTCCGCACGAGAAACGGCAGCGCTCAAAAACAGAATCGCCAACGAAGCGCAGGTTCCCGTAACCGCCTTCATGTTTTGGTTCTTCCATAGCCTTGCCAGCATTACTTTTCGGGGATCATCCATGGAACATGTGAGTCTCCTAGCCGGGCTTTACGCCCGAGAACTCACAGTCTCCGTCTGTCCGAATCCGCGCCTACAGGTCAGGGCGCCGCGCGATTCGATCGCGGATGAGACGGTTTTGATCGCCACCTTAACGGTGGTAACCGTCGCGTGTTGGGTCGACCCGGCGCTCGAACTGCGGCGGCCTTGCCATAGCGCGAAGAACCTCTGAGCGCGGTCATCGGATACGTTGCCTGAGCCTGCCGCAGCTGAGCGACGAGGGACCGAGCGGCAACGGTCGCTCTGATCGGCCACGAGGGATCCGACCGCTCTAAAGCCTAGCCCGAGACTCCGCCCTCGGCGCTCCCCTTGTCGGCAAGGATTCCACTTGTCCAAGTCGGTTGTCCAAGTGTCCGTTCCGCTGAACGCGCCGGATCGCCATCATGGATACATGTTCCCGCTTTGGGGAACTGCGTTGGGGGCAGCGCCAGCCCGCGTCCGTCTGCGGAGCTCTGTAAGCTTCGGGCGCGATTGTTTGCTTCGGATGATGCATCGCAGGCGCATAATCCGTTTGGACGGTGGAGCGCTGTTCGGGCTCATATGAGCATAGGACACTCCGCTTTGGAAGGGAGCTTTGCATGAAAGACCTAGTTCAGATTGTCGGAGCGTGCCTCACCGCGGCGCTCTTAGCCGCATGCGGTGGTCCGAACAGCAGTCTGTCCAGCGTAACCTCGCAAGCGCGGCGGGCGCAATCGCAGACCTTGTACGTTACAAACGACAGGTATTACAATTCCAACTACGGCAGTTATTCAGGTGTGAATAGCGTAACCGTCTACGCCGCTACAACGGGCAGACTTACACCGAGCCAGCGCATCTACGGCTCGAACACCAAGCTCAAGACGCCCATGGGAATCGCTGTCGATTCCAGCGGCAACATCTACGTCGCGAACAGCGGTGGCAGGAGCGTGACCGTCTATGCTGCGGGTGCAACTGGCAACGCCGCCGCAATCCAGACCATTTCTGGCTCGAAAACCGGACTCGCTCAGCCCTGGGGTCTCGCCCTGGATCCGAGTGGCAACATCTACGTCGCGAATCAAAACTACGGAAGCGGCTCCTACGCCATCGCCGTCTATGCCGCGGGCGCGAACGGCAATGTCGCGCCGATTCGGACCATTAGTGGCTCGGCAACCTTGCTATCCTGTCCTGCTGGTATCGCTTTAGATGCCAGAACGCCGCCCAACATTTATGTGGCGAACAACTCCTGCAGTGGGAGCAGCGCGGGCAACTACGCGATCACCGTGTACGCCGGTGGCGCGAATGGCAATGTTGCCCCCATCCAGACCATCAACGGCAACTACACAGGCCTGTCGTTCCCCGTCGGTATCGCCGTCGACGGAAGCGACAACATCTACGTCTATAACTGGGGGGGAACGGTCCCCAGTATTACCGTTTATGCCGCCGGTGCGAATGGCAACGTCGCGCCCATCCAGACTATCGCCGGCAACCACACGAGCTTATACCACGGCGGGGGTGTCGCTTTGGACGCAAATGGCGGAATCCACGTTGCGGACCATAGCGCGGGAGGCCGTTTCAGCAGACCATCTTTTAGCGTGCCGTACTTTGCCAGTGGTGCAAACGGGGACGTCCAGCCGGCTGGGGTTTTACAGGGGAGGGTAACTAAGTTGCAGGCCCCCGAGTACATCTTCATTCGCTAAACTACGGATCGTTTGTCGGGTTCAAAACGGAGCTGCGCTCCCTTCATTCCAGGCGCCAATCGACCCGGACGTTCGATTACGCCGCTCGGCGTCGCCACTACAGCTTCGTGCAGCGGCAGCTCATTGCAGACGTACCCTACGATTTCTTATGGCAAATGCGCGAGATCGACGTACTGCCGTCAGATCTCGCCGGCTACGACGGCCCTCTGCCGTCTCCGGTTCTCGAGCATTGTGCGATGGAGCTGGCGCGACCGCTAGAACGAGCCGACGCCGCTCGGTGCGCGGCCGGCCTGACCCGCCGCAATTTCGTTACTCAGGACTGTCAGGGAATGGTCACACGCGAGCCTACAATGAAACGAGCCGTACGATCTTGAACCGAGCGCAAAGTCATTCGTGCCAAAGTCGGGCTGCTCAACCCGGCATCGGCACCGCGGCGCTTGCAGCCGGTCGCGGATCGCAGCCGCCGGCTGGCGCGGTAGGCGCGAATGCTGCAGCAGACGCCGGCATCTATTTGTAGTACGAGGAACGTTATGTCGAAAAACGGCGGCATCATCGGAGTGTCGGATCACGGCGGCTGGGCCGTGTTGGTGACGGTGGCGCGCGATGGGACGCTTCTCGACCGGCGCCGCGTCGAACTTGTGGACGATAACCTGCCGGCGCTCCCCCAACACCACGAAGGCCAGATGCTTCCGCCGGACGAGGCCGTGGAGTTGGTCGAGCGCGTGCGCGTCTCGGCGGAGAGGCACGCAGTGCTCGCGCTTGACGCGGTCGCGACCGCCGTGCAGCCTATTCTCGGCGTTGCCCTTCGCAACTGCCCACCGCTTCCGCCTACGATTGCCGAGCGACTCAAGGACTACCGTGCACGGAACGTCGCCGACTGGGTGATGTACCGTAACGCGCTAGCCGCCGCTGCCGCCGCGCGCGGCTGGCCCGTCCATTGGTACGACGCGAAGAAAGTATTCGCCGCGGCGAGTCAGGCGTTGCGCGTCGAGAGCTTCGACGCTCACTTTCTCGATCTGCGGCGGACCGTCGGGCCGCCATGGAACCAGGATCACAGGCTCGCAATGGCGGCGGCCGTAGCCGCGGCAAACGCACTTGTGGCGTGAACGGAAACGACTATCAGCCGTCGAAGGCTCGCCTTCTAGGAGAACTGGACAAGCTGCGGGCCTTCGCAGCCCGCCCGAAAGGTAGGAATCTCTTGAGAAAGACTCTGGCGTTATTCGTCTTTGTCGTTGGCTTGGCCGCACCGGCCGCCGCGAATCCGTCCACAGGCATGGCCGCGATGCAGTATTACGTCGGCACCTGGTCCTGCATGGCCGGGAACGTCGGCCAGCCCCTCAGCAAAGCAACGGCAACCTTCACCATCGATTCCGGCCTGATGCGTCAGTGGGTCGTCGTGCCGGCGCAAGGCAAGATGACGAAGCCCTACGTGCTCAACATTATTACGTCATATGATGCGAAGAGCGGTCGCTACGTCGAAACTCAGCTCGACAACATGGCCGGCTGGTCGGTCTCATCGGCGAAACCATGGACTGGAAACACCGAGCAATGGACGGACCAGTTTTCGAGCACCAAACTCGGCCACAGTCAAGTAGTACGTACCAACCAGAACAGCTTCGCTTTCATGGGTTTTTCCACCGTGACTTCCATGAAACCGAACTTTAAGGGGTCGTGCACTCGCTCTTCGTAGACTACTCCCCGTCGGGTGGTCGCAGATCGGGAGCCTGGTGCAAGAAGTAGTTCTTGTCGTGCGAGCCTTGAATCGGGACGAACGCTCGCGGCGGTGCTGAGAAGTCAAAGGCGTCGCCTTCCGGCGAGTTCGCCCGCGAGTCGCTTGCACCGAGCCTAGCGAGGCCGAACTGATCCTCGACGAACTTCAAAATGCTTCCGTGCTCGTAGTTGACGTGCGACACATAGCCTTGTTTTGCGTACGGCGAGACGATCAGCAACGGCAAACGGAAACCGAGCCCATCGTTATCGACGTACGCGGGAGGTACTGGATCGAACCACCCCCCCGAGTCGTCCCAATAAATGAAGATGGCGGTCGTGTTCCAGTATTGCGACTCGCCAATCGCATTGACAAGAGACGTTACCCACGACGGTCCGGTGAGCGAGCCCGAGCCGCCGTGGTCTGAATTGGCAAACGTCGGGGTGATCCACGTCACCGTGCGAAGCTTGCCGTTCGAGACGTCGGTCAAGAACTGCGACGGCGGCGTGATGACGTTTTGCCAATCGGGGCCGTAACAAATGTGCCTGATCGCCTGATACGCGCTCCAAATGCCGGTGAGCCCCTTCGAGTTTGCGCCGCGTATGTCGCCTCCGCCGCAGTTGAAGCTTCCTTTGGTGCGGATTTGCGTGGCGTAAAACGCCCACGACAAGCCGGCGCTGTCCAGTTCGTCGGCGATGGTCGGTGGGTCCCAGCACGGCTGCTCGGTGCCGCTCGGAAAATTGCGGTTTGCACCGAGGATGGCTATCTGAACGGAAGGACCACCGGGACAGCCCCATACCCCGTCGGGATAATTGACCGATGAGTTCGGGTTGACACCGGCAATGATGTACTGGTGTGACATGAAACTGCTCGTATCGAAATCGGAAGCGAACATCTCGTCGGCCAAGACGTACTGATTCGCCATATCGAAGTACGGCTGCACTTGGTACTGCGGTACGTAGCTATAGGGCGGGTATTGATCGGGGCAGGGCTGTCCCGATGGGACGCCGCACGTCCACTTCTCCTTGTCGAATCCGTTCATCCGGCAATTGGTTCCTGGAATGCTGCCCGTGCCGCGACACGACTTGATGAACCCTTTGCCGTTGTGCTGGAGATCCCACGTCGTCGCAAGCGAAACGGGTTGCAGCGTCACCTGCTGACCCTTCGAGGTGAAGCCGTAGCCCGACGTCCTCGCGCCGGGAAAGCCGTAGAAAAGGTTATTGAAGCTGCGATTCTCTTGAACGATGATGACGACGTGCTGGATAGGGCTGCCCGAACTCGAATGCCGGTGCGCGAGCGCTCCGCGCGTTTGCGGACCGAGGCCGCCGTTGCCCTGGCACGCGGGCAACAACGCCGCGGCGACAGCCAATAATAGGCCCCTCGAAAGCGAAATAGGCACCAGCGCTCTCCTCATATACCGGCGTAGAGATGCGGCGAGGAATTACGCGTTTGCGCCCGCGGGACCCTTGAATCGGGAGCGGCCAGGTTCGGTCCGAGGCAGTTGTCCAAGTCGGTTGTCCAAGTGTCCGTTCCGATGATCGCGCCGCAGCGCCATCATGGATAGGTGCTAGAATCCCTCTTTAAATTTTGCTTCCCAATAGCTGGTGTCGACAACCGTCGTTCTTCAGGCCTCGCCACTGTTGGAGCGAAAGGAGCTCTCGGATGAATCGTTGCCTTTGGCCAAGACTTGGTTCGCTGTTTGTAGGAATGGGCGCCGCCGGGGTAGCGGCGTGCTCGAGCGTTGGAATGCAGCCTTCGGCTTCCAGTGCACTCCCTGATGCCGGACACTCGACCGCGGCCCTGCGCGAGACGGCTTCGGGGCTGCTGCTTCGGCCGCCGGGGCCGTACACGAGCGCGACACCCCCGTTTAACCCCGGCGAGACCCTGACTTACGCATGGAATCGCAGCGACACTCTTACCAGATGGTCGGGACCCACAGCCGCGCCGAGCCCGGGGCCGACGAATACCGCTACCGGCACCTTCATCGACAAGTTCTCCGTCGACAAGAAGACCGGCATATATACCGAGATAACCAAAGATACGACATCGGCTGGAGGAAAGGCGAAACAATCGACCCTCTTTGGTTTCGTTGCATCGGGGTCGCTTATCACGCAGGTTGACTATTCTTCCAAGATTGCCGAAGCGCTCAACGGCGGCACGCTTAAGTACAGCGCTTTGACCACGTATCCGCGAGGGGCGACGGCATTCGTCTATCCGGCGACGAGTGGTTCCTCTTGGAGTGGCGCGGCCGCAAGCATTGCCAGCTACTCTGAGACACAGTCCGGATCGGGGGGATACAGCGCCAACGGCAGTAGCACCAATGGCGCGGACGGCTCGTACAAAGGCCAGGACCAGCTCGCGAACTACGGCAGCTATGGCGGCTACGCCGAGCAGTACGACTTCGCGTTCGGCTCGCCGGCGACGTACGTGCTTTCCCTACCGGGGCTCGGGGTCAACCCCGAAACGTGGAAGTTCGCTGCGGTGAAAAACGAACATATTCCAGTAACGGCTTCGGGAACGGCGCCATTGCCCTTCCCGACCGGGAGGACCCAAGTGCCCGACTGGTATCCAGGAGGGGGTGCGCTGCCCGACCCCGCGTACGTCGACAATTATACGGTTGCCGGAACGGTGGCGATGCCGTCGGCATGCGGTACGCTTTCCGGGGAAGAGGCCACGGATGTAAAGGAAGCATACTGGGATCTCGACCCAATCCTTGGAATATACGAGACGAACGCGATGGACTACTATCTCGATTCAACCGACACCACCGTGTGCATGGTGGAGGTGCTTCAGCAGACGATGTACTCAAATGGCAATGCGTGGGAGAGCCTCGGTGCGTGGGGCGGCCCTTGGTCCCAGCTTAACTATAACGCGGCGTGGGTTCTGACCAGCAAGACGGCCACCGGCGCGTTTGCTCGTGAGCTCAATGCGATGCCGGTGGTACCGCACGTGATTGACGCCTTTGGACGCAACGGGATCCCGGCACGGCGTCTGCTCAAACGCCGGCAGTTGTAAGTCAACGAAGCAGCGGCGCGACGCGGGACGAGTTCCATCGCGCGTCAGGGCAACCGCGCCGCTGCAACGTCTCGCCCAACCGATCATGTTTTCGCAAATCCCGTCGAGCCACGACAAGGCGTATTGCATCCATCGAAAACCGTCGGGGGGTCGAGATCGACGACGACAGCGGGACCCGAGCGTGACTTCGGAGTATTGAGGTAGCCATTAGGCTGCTGCTACAGGAGAGCGCTCATGCGTCGCACTTCCTTCATTTGGGTGCCGCTTGCAATTGCTGCCGCGGCGATACTTCCAACCGGCTGCGGAGGCAATAACGGCCTAATCGGGCCGGGATACGCGGTCCACGCTCAGGGTACTCCCGCGCGAGGGGAGCGCTATCCGGGATCGAGCGGAAAGATCCAGCACGTGGTTATCATCATTCAAGAGAACCGCAGCTTGAACAATCTCTTCATGAACTATCCCGGCGCCACGACACAGAGCTACGGCTACAACACCAAAAAGCAGAAAATTACGCTTCAGCCCGTCACGCTTGCGACCACCTGGGACCTTCAACACAATGCTAAGGGTTTTATCAAATCATGTCACGGCACCGGGAGCATTCCCGGCACGAACTGCCGGATGAACGGATTCGACAAGCAGACGTGGACGTGCAATACACCCTCCGGACCCTCCTGTCCGAATTCGGATCCGCCGTACAGTTACGCGCCGCAGTACGAAGTTCAGCCGTACTGGGACATGGCAAACCAATACGTTTTGGCCGATGAAATGTTCTCGTCCGACTTCGACGTCAGCAGTTTCGTCTCGCACCAATATGCGATCGCGGCCATAAATCCGAACAACTCCGTGAACTATCCGGTGAGTCTTTGGGGCTGTACCGGCGGGCCTCCCGATACTATCCAGGTCATCGGTCCGAACCGCAAAGTCCCCGCCGGGACCGAAGTGCCGTGCTGGGATCCCACGACGCTGGGCGACGAGCTCGATTCAGCCGGACTCTCGTGGTCGTTCTACGCATCGAACGTCAAAGGCGCCGGCAGCTTCGCCTGTGGCGGTAGCCGCGTCCGTGGCGACGCCTCGAAGGGCCGTGTCGGCATCTGGAGCGCCTACCAGGCGATCAAACACATCTGTTACGGCCCCGATTGGGATGCCGACGTCATCTCACCGCCCTCGCAGTTTTTAACCGACGTTGGAAACGGACACCTTCGCACGGTAACGTGGATTACGCCAACGTTCTCCAACTCGGATCACGGCGGCTCGGGATCGAAGACCGGTCCCTCGTGGGTTACGCAGCTCGTCAACGCGGTCGGCGAATCGCCGTTTTGGGATTCCACCGCCATCTTCATCTTCTGGGACGATTCCGGCGGCTGGTTCGATCCGGTGGCTCCGGCCTACGTCGATAACGACGGACTCGGATTCCGCTTACCGCTCTTGATCATCTCGCCCTACGCAAAACAGAACTACGTCTCGCACGTTGCCTACGAGCACGGCAGCATCTTGAAGTTCATCGAGGACCAATTCGGACTCGGACGACTCGCCGCCAGCGACACGCGGGCGAACTCGCCGGAAGGCGATGCCTTCGACTTCTCGGGAGGGCCCCGCAACTTCGTACCGATAACCTCGCCGTTCGATCGGAACTACTTTTTGAATCAGCCGGCCGACCAGAGGGCGCCCGACAACGAGTAACCGCGCGACGCTCAGCAGGGATGACCAAGTTACCGCTCGGTAGTTCAAGCAGTGAATTGGCTCTGCCGTTTCGAGGTGGTAGAGTTAGGCAATGAAAAACGCACGCTGCGCGGGACTCGCCCTCGCCCTCGTGCTCGGCGGTTGCGTGCAGAACTCTTCGCAGCGCAACGTGACGAGCGCGTGGGTGCCGGTCTCCCCCCCATCCTCGCGGAATGCGCTATCCCTTCGCCGCGCAACCGCCCAATCCGAAATCCAACACGTCGTCATCATCGTTCAAGAAAATCGGAGCGTCGATAACCTCTTTCAGTCTCTTCGCGGGGCGAATACGCAGTCGTACGGGCTGAACTCCCAAGGGCAGGTCGTACCGCTGCGCCCCCGACATCTTGCCGCATTCTTTAATCCGGGCCACGTCCACCTCGATTGGCTTGCCGACTACAACAACGGCGCGATGAACGGCTTCGATCAAGAGACCTGCACCGGGCACTGTCCGGCCGATCCGGCCTATAGTTACGTGCCCAGGACCGAGGTCCAACCGTATTACGACATGGCCGAAGCCTACACGTTCGCCGATGAGATGTTCCAGACCAATCAAGGTCCGAGCTTCCCGGCCCATCAGTATCTCGTCAGTGGAACGTCCACTCTCAACAACGGTTCGAACGATCGTGCTGCGAGCAATCCGCTGACGGCCCACGGCGCGCTCACGGGCGGGTGCGATTCGCCGCCGGGGTCGCTCGTAGCGGTCATCAATCCGCGCGGAGGCGAGCCAGACTCGCTGCGGTCGTTCCCGTGCTTTCACCGAAAGGCGCTGATGAACGAGCTCGACGGCGCCGGGATCACCTGGCGCTACTATCAAGCAACGCACGGTCCCGGACTCTGGAACGCCGTCGACGCTCTTTACTCGCTCTGGTCGAATCAAACCGAGTACGATGCGAACGTTGCGGCGCCCTCAACCAAGGTCCTTACCGACATCGCTCGGGGCCGGCTCGCAAGCGTCGTCTGGGTTACGCCGAGCCAAGCGGCCTCCGATCACCCAAAGGTCAACGACGGCTCCGGCCCTTCATGGGTCGCGTCGGTCGTCAACGCTGTCGGCGAATCGCAGTATTGGAACAGCACGGCGATCTTCGTTACGTGGGACGATTGGGGCGGATTCTACGACCACGTCGTGCCGCACGTCTTCAACTCGTACGAGCTGAGCTTCCGCGTACCACTAATCGTAATCTCTCCCTACGCCCGGGTGCACCACGTCGACCACAATCCGCACGAGTTCGGGAGCATTTTAAAATTCACGGAGAAGATCTTCGGATTGCGGTCGCTCGGCACGACCGACGTTCGCTCCGACGATCTCTTCGATTGCTTCGACTTCAATAAACCACCCGCCAAATTCAACCCGATCCCGACGAAATACCCGCCGAGCTACTTCTTTACGCAGCCCGCGCAAGAGCCTGACGACTAGGCTAACCGGCAACGGCGCTCCCAGACCTCACGGCTCACCCAACTCGGGTGGGCCGTCCCGGGGCAAGTGTAATAGCAAGTGTGCGAATGTATAAAACCTTAAACATGGTATAATCGTACCATGAAGAATCCGCTATACTTCTCGTTGGCTATCCTTATATCGCTCGCGGGCTGCGCCCAGAACTCCGGAGGCGGTCCCGCCGTGCTGACCCCTGCCGGCCAGGTCACCCACCACCGGGGCGTCCGCCTCCAGTCCCCGATTCAGCACATCGTCATCATCGTTCAAGAGAATCGCAGCGTCGACGACCTCTTTCAGTTCCTGCCCGGCGCAAACACTCAATCGTATGGATACAACCACTCGCACCAGCAGGTTCGGCTGCAATCGGAATCACTCGCAGCGCCCTTCGACGACGCCCACACGCATGCGGCGTGGCTGACCGAGTACAACAACGGTGGAATGAACGGCTTCGATTCGGAGATTTGCAAGGGAACGTGTCCGCACGACGCCGCCTACGACTACGTTCCTCAGAGTCAAGTCCAAGAGTATTACACGCTCGCCGAAACGTATACGTTCGCCGACAACTTTTTCGCGACCGATCAAGGGCCGAGCTTCCCTTCGCATCAGTACCTCGTAAGCGGAACCTCCACCGTCAGCGACGGTTCGCCGAACAAAGCTGCAAATAATCCGGCATCGCCAAGCGGACAGCTCGTCGGGGGATGCGACTCGCCATCGGGTTCGCTCGTTGGCGTCATCAACCCAAAGGGCGGGGAGCCGTCAACGCTCAAGACTTTCCCCTGCTTTCATCGCCAGTCGCTCATGAACGAGATGGATAGTCAAGGCGTTAGCTGGAAGTACTATCAAGGCACGCCCGGCAACGGACTCTTTAACGCCGTCGACGCCATCTACTCGATCTGGTCCAATCACTACGAGATGCAGGCGAACGTCGTCACGCCGCCCGAGCAAGTTATTACCGACATCAACAACGGCCAGCTCGCCGACGTGGTCTGGGTCACCCCCACCCAAGCTGCATCCGATCACCCGAAGGTGAACGACGGCTCCGGCCCCTCATGGGTGGGTTCGGTCGTCAACGCCATCGGAAATAGCTATTACTGGAACAATACCGCGATCTTCATCACCTGGGACGACTGGGGCGGATTCTACGATCACGTATCGCCGACGATTTATAACTCATACGAACTCGGCTTCAGAGTGCCGCTGATCGTCGTTTCGCCGTACGCCAAGCAGGGCTACATTTCGCACAGCCAACACGAGTTCGGCAGCATCCTAAAGTTCACCGAGGAGACCTTCGGTCTGCCGTCGCTCGGAACGACCGATTCTCGCGCAGACGACCTTTCCGACTGCTTCAACTTTTACAAGCAAAAAGCGAAGTTCAAGCGGATCAAGACGCGCTTCCCGGCGAGCTACTTCTACCACTTGCCCGCCGCCGAGCCGAACGACTAGCAGAGTCTTCCTGGGGAAACGCAGCGGCCGGGGGGGGAGACTCCCCGGCCGCAGTGCTTTCTTGCCGACTCCGTTGCCGGCGTGAGGAAGCCGCTATTGAATCGTAACGCTGGACGGCGCCGAGGCGATGCCGTTCGTAACCACGACCAAGCTGCTCGCGCCAGTTTCGATCGTCGACGGAACGTCGAACATCGTCGATACCTTCTTGTTCGACCCTACGCCCATGTAGCTGTGATTGTGCGTGCGGGCATAGAAGATGTGCCCGGTGGCGGCGTTCGTGATTCGCACGAGCGGGTAGTTCGTCGCTTGCTGAACGTCGTCGCCGTACATATTCGCCTGCGACACGCCGTTGAAACGACGTCCCATGATCGAATAGGTGTTTCCGTGGGTCAGCGTCGACGGTACCGACGTGATCTGCGGAGCGTAGCTCGGCGAACCGAGGCTGTGCGGCGTATAGACCTCCATATCCAACGATCCGTCGTCCTCCAACACCTGGCCGGTCGGTAGCATGAGGAGGCGAATGTTGTACGAAGAGTCGTTCGGCGCTTGTGGGAAAGCCGGGATGCTCTTGAGCTTCTTCCCGTTATAGATGTAGAGCGATGACGGCGCGTTATACAACCCCGGACTTGCGGCCACCATCACGGTACCATCGGTCAACAGCGTCGACGGGCCGTCTGCCACGTCGAGTTGTTGGCTCCCCAGGAGCGGGAAGGTGGGGCCCTGGGTCCACGATCCGGTCTTGATGTGATAGACCGCCGATAATCCGCTCGCGCCCGCAACCCAGACGGTATTATTTGGGCGTAGCGTCTGCGGTCCGATCTCGAATCCGGACGTCAGGTTCACCGGAAGCGTCCCGGCCGTCTGCCACGACGAGGTCTTAGGACTGAATAACTCCGAGTTCGGCTCGCTACCGACGTCGGCCGTCAGGATTTCGCCGCTCGGCAGAAGGCTCCAACCCTCTTCGCTGTTGGTGTCGGCCTTGCCGGTGCCGACTTGCGTCCACGTCATCGTGCTTTCGTTCAACTGCGCCTGTACGGAGGTGCAGCAGTTGCCGATCATATAGGTGCCGTTCGAAAGAACGGCGCTCTGCCCATCGCCGATGCGAGACCACCCGCTCGGCGGGGAGACCGCGGTCCACGTATTACCGACCGGGTCGTAAATCGCACCGAGCGTCGTCTCGGTACCGTTGCAGAAGTTGTACTCGCCTCCGTTGATGATGAGTTTGCCGTCGGGGAGCACCGCCGAAGCAAAATAAAGCGGCGCGTACGAGGACGGCAGCGAGGCGAGCTGCGTCCACGTGCCGGTGACGTAGCTGCCGGTCTTATCCGGCGTCAGCTTGTAAACGTTGGTGCCGCAATAGTCGAAGACCAAGACCGTTCCGTCAGTCATCAGCTCTTCGGTCTGCGGCCCGTTCGGAAATGAGGGGACCGAGGAAACGGGCTGCCAGCCCCCCGCGCGCGCGCGTGCGCGTTCCGCACCGGTGATGACGTGACGTCGCGCCGGCGGATGCGGCGGCGTGCGGAAAAGACGAAGAACGTGCGGTTGCGCGATTCCCGAATCGACGACGTGCGTCGATTGTGGCGACGACGCGGTGGCGCCAGTCGGCGGGGAGGTCGCGGCCCCGTTGCATCCGGCGACGAAGACCGCCGCCGCGATGGCTGAGAGCGCAAAGGGAAAACGTAGCATTAATACCTCCTAGAGCGGGGGAACGACGGGAGTATTGGCGCTCGAACCGCCATCACCCGTTTGAAAAAGCGCTCGCCGGCTAAAGAGCCGGCAAGCTTGCGAAGAACGAGCGGGTACGCCGAGCGCTCCTAGCGCTTCTTACGGTTGCTCTGCTTCCGGGCTGCGGGAGCCTTCCGGGCTGCGGGAGCCTTGCGAGCCGGCGCTTTCGCTGCGGCCTTCTTGCGAGTACCGCCGCGCGAGCCGCGCTTCGACATCACGGCTTCCTTCAGCGCTTTGGCCGGGAGGAACTTGAAAACGCGCTTTGCGGGAACTTTCACCTGCTCGCCCGTCGCCGGATTGCGCGCCATTCGTGCCGCGCGATCGCGAACTTTGAATTGGCCGAAGCCCGGAATCTTGACCGGATCACCCGTCATGACCGCCGCTTGAATGTCGTCGAAGACGCCGTCGATCAGGACGACGGCATCCTTGCGCGAGAGCTCCAGGCGGTCGACCGCGGAGCGGACCAAATCTAGTTTATTCATCGGTTCCTTTCGTGTGAAAAAAGCAGCCGCCATTCGACGAAATTACTTCGCGCTGCTTGCTACGAAATGATGAGGGACTCCTTGTCTGAAATCAACAAGCACATGGCGGGTAAGAGCGTAGCCGTTTATCCGGGACCGCTGCGCGGCACGGCCCGCGTGCCCGGAGATAAGTCGATATCGCACCGGGCGTTGATTGCGGCGGCGGCCGGCACGACGCCGCTGCGCATTTCGAATCTCAATCCCGGTCGCGACGTCCTTGCAACTCGCACGGTGCTGGCTGCACTCGGGGCGCGGATCGTTCCAGACGACGGTGCGCTCCTCGTTAGCGGGGGACACCTCGCCTCACCCGCGGTCACCCTCGACTGCATGAACTCGGGTTCGACGGTCAGGATGCTCCTCGGCGCGTGCGCCGGTGCCGGCATCGCCGCCTGCTTTGACGGAGACGCGTCGTTGCGGCGCCGTCCGATGGAGCCGGTCGCCGCGCAGCTGCGCGCCTTTGGCGCGCGGATCGAGACGACCGCCGGAGCCTTGCCGCTGCATTTGCTCGGGACGCCGCAGATCGAAACGCGTCACTTCATACTGCTCGCTCCGTCGGCCCAAGTGAAGTCGGCGCTGCTCTTCGCCGGACTCTTTTCGGGGCTCGGGGTGCAAATCGACGGCGATCGTGGCTCGCGCGATCATACGGAACGACTCCTTGCGTATCTCGGCAGCGAGATCGAGTCGAGCGGCGGATCCGTGCGACTCGTTCGAATTGCCCTCGAGGGTGTGCACGTGGAGGTCCCCGGCGACTTCTCGGCAGCGGCCTTCTTCGTTGCAGGGGCGGCCGTCACGCCCCGAAGCGAGGTCGTTCTTCCCGAGGTGGGCGTGAACCCGACTCGATCGGGCCTGATCGACGCGCTACGCTCGATGGGAGCGGCGATCGAGATGCGAGCGCAGCGTCTGCGCTGCGGCGAGCCCGTCGCCGACATCGCGGTCGCGTTCCGCAAGCTGCGCGGGACGAACGTCGGCTCAGAACTCGCCCTGCGCGCAATCGACGAGATCCCGCTCTTAGCGATTGCCGCCGCCTTCGCCGAAGGCACGACGACGATCGCCGGCATCGGGGATCTGCGGAGCAAAGAGTCGGACCGCATCGCCGCTATCGAACGGCTACTCGCCTCGGTCGGCATCGCCGCGCGTTACGACCGGGGAACGCTGGAAATCACCGGCGGCATGCCGGCGAGCCGTTCGGCACCGATCGAAACCGGCGGCGACCATCGAATCGCTATGGCGGCGGCCATCCTGGCACGGGCCGTGGGGCCGCTCTCCATCGACAGCGACGAAAGCCTCGACGTGAGCTTTCCGGGCTTTCTAGAGGCGCTGAACGGGCTCAGAGAGCCCTAGGCAGCCGAATCCGAAGGCTTCGAGTCGCTCTTCGACTCGGCGGCCGGTGACGGCTCGGCCTTTGCACTCGCTGGGCTCGCCTCGTCCTTAGGCTTCTCAGACTTGCTGGAGCCCTTCGAGCGCGAATCCGTCACGTAGAAGCCGGACCCCTTGAAGAGCACCGGCGCGGGATTGAAAACCCGGCGAACGGGCGCCCCACAGGCAGCGCACGGCTCCCGATAACTCTCGTCGAACCCGTGGCGCACTTCGCGTATCCGGCCGCACTTCGTGCAGGCATAGTCATAGAGCGGCATGGCTAGAGTATAGTCGCGTTAGCACTCATGGTCAATGACTGCTAGCCGAACCCAACCGCTCAGAAGTCCGCGAGCACGGCAGCGTCGCGATTGTACTCCACGAGCCCCTTGAAATGGACGAGCGAGTCGTCGAGGGCGCTTGCGACCCGGCGTCCGCGCTGCCAGCGATCGAGCAGCGTACCGAACCGCCCGTGATAGGCCGGATACGAGAGCCGGACGTGCAGCCTCGAGCACGTCGTCCGGCGTTCGATTCGAAACTCTATCCGACGGCGAAGCGAGTACGCCCCGACGAGCGATAGGCGATAGTTTGCGATCAGGCCATCGACCTCGTAGAGTTCCTCTTCGTCGCCGGGAAGCGTCGATCGGATCGCGACTTCCGTCCCGACGCTCACCGGCTCGTCGGTAATAGTGCGACGCGCGCTACGAAGAAAGGCGAGCCAGACGGGCCATTTCTCAACGGCGCAGAGGAGCGCGAACGCGTCCTCCACGGAACAGTTGAGATCGAGGCTCGCGCTGTGCACTTGCGACCCGGGCAGAATTGCCTCATCACTCACGAGCATAAGGCGAGTATTCTGCGTTGCGCCGACGGCTACCCTTGTATTTCGCGGCCGGCGAACGCCCGCGCGAAGAGCACGAGCGCCGTCACGCCGAGCGGAAGCGCGCGCTCGTCGATTCGGAACTGCGCGCTGTGGATTGGGTGCGTCGATCCCGCCGCTTCGCTGCGAACTCCCAGACGCATCAGCAGCCCCGGCACGCGTTGCGCAAAGTACGCGAAGTCCTCCGCGCCCATCGTTGGCATCGGCGCCTCAACGTGCAACCGGCTGCATGCGCGCAGATACCCCGAGAATTGCTCCGCGAGTGCTTCGTCATTGCGAACCGGTGGATAACCCCGAATCACCCGCACGTCGGCCCGCACGTTGTAGGCTGCGGCGACGCCCGCCACGATCCTTCGAATGCGCGTCTCCAGTTCGGCGCGCACGGCCGGATCGTACGCACGCAGCGTTCCGCTCAGATTTACCTCGTCGGCGATGACGTTGTTGCGAAATCCGCCGGCTATCGTGCCTATCGTAACGACCGCGCTCGCCAGCGGATCGGTCTCGCGTGCCACCACGTTCTGCAGCGCGAGAACTATCGCCGCCGTCGCGGGAATTGCGTCGATCGAAGTGTGCGGGTAGCCCCCGTGGCCGCCGCTGCCGCGAACGGTGACGTAGAGCTCGTCTGCCGAGGCGTTGACCGGTCCGGCCGTAACGCCGATCGTTCCGACGTCGAGGCGCGAGTCGACGTGCAGCATGGCGATCGCTTCGACTTGCGGGTTTTCGAGCGCCCCCTCTTCGATCATCGGCAGGGCCCCGCCGGGGCCTTCCTCGGCCGGCTGAAAGAGCAGCACGACGCGGCCGGCAAGCTGCGCTCTCGTTTCGGCGAGTACTCGCGCGGCCCCGAGCAGCATCGCGGTATGCGCATCGTGCCCGCAGGCGTGCATCTTGCCGTCGACTTCCGATGCGAAGGGTTCGCCGCTTCGCTCGAGGATCGGCAGGGCATCCATGTCGGCACGCAGTGCGACGACGCGACCCGGCATACCGCCGTCGACGCGTGCCACGACCCCGGTCCCGGCCGCCCGGCGGTGCTCGATTCCAAGCGAGTCGAGCTCACGCTCGACCAGTGCGGCGGTCTCGTGTTCCTCGAAGCCTAGCTCGGGACGCCGGTGAATCGATCGTCGCCACTCGACGACCCGTGCCGCCACCGATTCGTTTATTTCGGTCTCCATTGCGGCCGAAGTTAACGGACCGGTACTTTCCTTCCCGCCGCCGAAACGAGGCCGCCGGATATGATGACCGCCGATCTCGCACTCGCGATGTTGATCAACCGTTCGAGCGCGTTCTACAACGCGAACCCCCCCGTTTACATGACGTACGTCGAACAGACGCACGTAAGCGCGCCGACGCTGGGGCGCGCGCAGGACATCAACCGCTCGATTGCGGTACGGGTCGCCGACAACCTAGCCGTGATGAAAGACCTCCCCAACGGCCAGCAGCGCGTCGGTCAGGCCTTCCCGATCGTCGCCTACTTTGACCCGCTCTCGAACTTCAAGTTCGGCTATTTCGCGAACCTGAAGCGGGTCGACATCACGCTCGACCGCGGCACGCCATTTTTTCTGGCGATCCCTCCGCCCGATCCGAGCGTAAACGTCGTCATCCCGTACAACAGCTATTGGGCGGCTCGTTACGCGCCGGACTCGACGGATGCGGCGCTGCACCTCCTGATCGATCCGACGCCTCGTGTCGCGCAAGGCCTCTACCCGTCGGACGTCGTCGAGGATGCCGCGACCAAGCTCCCGTCCCACATCGAAATGCGGACCGCAGGCTCGAGCGACGAGATGTTCTCACTCGACTATGCCGTCTTGGACGGTCATTGGGTGATCGTTCACGGCACCTTCAGCCAAACGATGCACGTCGCGTTTCTCACCTATAAGATCGTCGCCGACGTGACGTTTAAGGATATCGCGTTTCCGACGGAGTCTCCCGACCCGCGTCTGGCCGGAACGCCTACGCCGGGAGCGTCTGCCGCTCCGTAGTCGTCACCGAAACGTGCCCCGTGCCGGCACGGGTGGCGCCGTTGGGCGAGGGCTGGTCTTTCGGCGCGACCCACATGTAGACGTTGGGAATCAGCAGCAGCGTCAAGATCAGCGAGCTGAAAACGCCGCCGATCACGACGATGCCGAGGCTCGAGCGCGAGGCCGAACCGGGATCGAGCGCGAGCGCGAGCGGTATGTTGCCGGCCATGACCGAGAAGCTCGTCATGATGATCGGACGGAACCGCGTCTGCGCGCTCTCCTTGATCGCCGCCAGTTTATCCAAGCCGCGCGTTCGCAGCGTGTTCGCATAGTCGACCAAGAGAATGCCGTTCTTCGTCGCGATGCCGATTAGCAGAATGGTGCCGATCAGCGAGAAGAGATTGAGCGTACGATGCGTGAGGAAGAGCGCCCCGATCGCGCCGATCGCGGCCACCGGGACCGAAAAGATGATGATAAAGGGCGAGACGTAGCTGTTATAGAGCGCAACCATCAACAGATAGACGAGGATTACGGAGACGATCATCGACAAGCCCATACCGACCAGCGTCTGATGCATGAAGTCCTGCTGCCCGAGCGGCGCGGGGCGGACGACGATGTTCGGCGGCAAATGCAGCGTGCGCAGCCGCTTCATCAACCCGTTCTCCACCGCCGAAAGCGACGAGCTCGCAGCGTAGTTGGCGTCGACGTGAACGACGTTGCGGCGGTCGGTTCGCGTGATCAGCGGGGCCGTCGGCGTCGAGTCGAACCGTGCGATGTCGCTCAAATAGACGATGCCGCCGGTCCCGGAGCGTATCGCTATCGATTTGAGCTGCTCCATGTTCGTGCGGTCGGCCTCGGGATAGATCACCTGGACCTGCTCCAAGCCCGAGGTTGTTTCGAACTGCGTCGCGACGTTACCACCGAACGCTGCGCCCGCGGCCTCCGCCGCCTGACCCAAATCCACGCCGAGCGCCTGTGCCTTCTCACGGTCGAACTGAATCGAAATCTCCGGCGCGAGCTGCGTGCCGGTGCTGTTGACGCTCGTGGCACCGGGAACGCGCCGCAAGAGCTGTTCGACCTGCTGCGCGTAGCGCGTCGGATCGCCGCCCGTTAAGTCGGTCACGAGAAGGTCGATCGGCTGCGCGTTTCCGCCGCCGGTCGACGTGGCCGGAACGACGACGGCCTGCACGTCCGGCGCCAAGTTTTCCTTCGAAACTTTCCGAAACTGTTGCGCCCAGTAATCCGTCGAGTGCGCGCGCTCGTCTTTGAGCCAGACGTGAACCTGACCGACGTTGGTTTGGCTCACGAAACCGCCGAAGGACGCGGCATATGCACCGGCGACCGTCGTAATCGCAAAGGTATCGGGTGAGTTTAAGAACTTGCGTTCGAGCGCGAACGTTCCTTTCTCGACCGTCGTTAGGGGCGTGCCGATGGGGTAGATGAGCTGAATGTAAATCTCACCGCGGTCGACCGGCGGAATGAACTCCTCGCCGACCGCCCCGGCCGCGACCATGCCGAGCGCTAGGAGAAACGTTCCGCCGCAGAAGAACGCGACGAGCCGCCCGTGGCCCAGACTCCACGGCAGCACCCGTTCGATATACCAGGTCCGCGTTTGATCGAATCGGTCGCCGAACCAATCGATCACCGTCCACGGCTTCCAGTGCGAGCGCAACGCCCAGAGTCCCGCGAGCGTCGGCGTAATGGTGAACGAGACGAAGAGCGACGTCAGCGTCGAGATGACAACCACGATCGCAAACTCCGCGATCTGACGCCCGACCTGTCCCTGGATAAAGGCAATCGGAAAGAACACGACGACGTCGACGAGCGTGATCACGACCGCCGCGGCACCGATCTCCTCGCGGCCGCGCACGGCCGCTTCGGCCGGCGGCTGCTTGAGCTCGGTAAAGTGACGTTCGATGTTTTCTAAGACCACCGTCGAGTCGTCGACGAGGATGCCGATGACGAGCGACATTCCTAGCAGTGAGATCGTGTCGATCGTAAGGTTCATCAGCTTCATCGCGGTAAGCGCGATTGCCAGCGACGTTGGAATCGAAATGCAGACGACGATCGCGCTGCGCCAGGAGCGCAGGAAAAAGAGCATCGCGATGCACGTAAAGAGAATCGCGAGCGCGAGCGTCCGAATGACGATATTGATTTGCTGCTGGGTAAAGCGCGACTGGACGTTGATGACGTTGAACTCGATCTCGGGGAACTGTCGCTCGATTTGCGGAAGCGCCCGCAACGCGTTGTTGGAGGCGTCCACTTCGCTCGCATCGGCCGCCTTTTGAACCTGCAGGAAGAGACCGGGACGCCCGTTGATATGCGCGGCTTCGAGCTGGGGCTCGTATCCGTCCGTCACGGTCGCTACGTCGCCAACGTGCACGACGGAGTTGGTGGCGGACCACGGATCGACGACGCCGGCGAGCGCCGAGAGCCCGCCGCGCAGGTTCTCCACCTGAGCACCGGTCGAGTTGGCGATGGCGGCCGCCGCGCCCGATCCCGAGGACGGGAGGACCGCCAAATTGCGAACGGAGTCGAGACTCTGGATATCGCCGCGTATATCGATCGTGGTTTGGCGGTTCGGCTCGTAGGCAAAGCCACCGGGAACGCGTTGGTTATCGTTTTGCAGCGTGTTGATAACGTCGTTGATGGTAAGATTCGACGCGGCAAGGCGGACCGGGTCGACGACCACCTCGTACGCCGGCGTCACGACCCCACCGACGTTGACGTACGAAACGCCGGGGATCTGTTCGAACTGCGGCGCGATCACGTTGGTCGCGTAGAGCGCGAGCCGTGAAAGCGAGAGCTTGCGTGAAAAGAGGGCGAGGGTGAGCACCTGGGATTGCGTCGGATCCCGCAAATTGACCGTCGGCGGGCTGATATTCGTCGGCAAATATTTTTCCGCAGCCTGAATCGCCTTATTCGTCAGCGCGAGGTCCGTTGCCGTATCCGACTTAATGTCGAAGATGGCCGTGATCGACGCTTGGCCTTGTTGAACGACCGAATTGTACGTCTGCAGATCCGGCGTGCCTGCCAAGGTCTGTTCGATCGGCTGCACGATATTGTCGCGCATCTCCGTGACCGATGCGCCGTTGTACGCGACCGAAATGCTGACGGTAGGCTGGCTGACGTTCGGGTAGAGTTCCTTGACGATCGTCATGGTCGAGAGGACGCCGGCGAAGAGCATCATCGCAACGATCACGAAGACGAGCGTCGGCCGCTGGATGAAAAGCCGGGTCAGGCTGAAATTCACTGCTGGAACGAAACCTTTTCGCCGTCCCCCAGGCTTACCTGACCGTTGGTCACGACGCGCGTTCCGGGAGCGATGCCCGTGACGACCGAGGTCGTGCCGTCGGTGGCCACTTCGGCAACCTTTAACGTTTTGACCGTATCGTCGCTCTGAACCACCATGAGGGCGTCGTGGTTATCGTCGGTAAAAGCCGTGGCGGGCACTCGTATCCCGGCGATCGGGGGGGTCGCAATCTTCCCGGCAACGACCATTCCCGGTCGCAGACGCCCGCCTCGATTCGCAAGGAGCACCTTGACCTCGAAGTCGGTGGAACCCGGATTGATTTGATTGAGCACGCCGGCAATGCGGCCCGAATAGCGTACGTTCGTCCCGAGATCGGGTACCGAAACCGTCGCCGGCGCGTTGCTGACGATGCGAGCGACTTCTTCGCTGGAGGCGTGAAGCACCGCATAAATCGGATCGACCTGTTGCAGCGTAAAGATCTGACGCGAGCCCGGGTACTCGCCGGGGTTGATATTTCGGTTGACGACGACGCCGTCGATGGGCGAGACGATCGCCGCCTTACCGATCTGAACGCGAACGAGCTGGGCTTGCGCGGCGGCGACTTGTTCCTGCGCGGCCGATTGCTGGACCGCCGCCGACTGTAGGCCCTCTCCGCCGAGCGATCCGTTCGCTTGCACGTTCGAGCGCGCCGAGGCCAGGTTAGCACTCGCCGATGTGAGCGCCTGCTGATCGTTCCTCACCAGCGTCTCTTGCGCGTCGACGGCTTGTTGCGAAACGTACCCCTGCGTCAAGAGACTCTGATCGCGCTCGAGATTGTGCTGGTCGTTCCTTAACGTCTGCTGCGCCTGCGCGACGGCGGCTGCGTCGGTGTGAAGCGTATCGACGCCCTGCGCGATCGTTAGCGAACCTTGATACTGCGTGTGAACGGTATTAGCGTGATTGCTGTTTGCGGTAGCGAGGTCCGACTGCAGTTGCGCCTGCAAATCGGAGGTATCGAGCTGGGCGAGCAGCTGGCCGGCGTGGACGGTGTCGCCCTCGCGCACGTAGACGGCATCGGCAGGCTCGGCCAGCGTGCTCTGGACTGCGACGTTCTGATAGGGCGCGATCACGCCCGCGAGCTGGCGCGCCGGTTCGATGGAACCGAAGCTCGTCATGGTCGTCTCGACGTACGGAGCTTGGCTCGGGCGCGCCGCCGGCCGCCCGGCACAGCCGCAGACGGCTAGGATCACGAAGAGCAGACCGAAGAGTCGCCGAAAGGGCCGTTCCCTAGCTATCATAGTTGGTCCGATTGTAACGAAAGCAGGAGTTCTGAGTCCTGGAGTGAGTCTGAGAATGGGCGTCCCCGGCGAGCCGGCCCGGGTTCTGGTGGTCGACGACGAGCGGGCTCTTCGTGAGCTTCTCGAGTTCGGACTCGAGCAAGCGGGGTTTTTGGTGCGCTGCGTTACCGAGGGTTCGGCTGCATTGTCGCTGCTCGAAGCCTGGTCGCCGGATCTCATCATTTTAGACGTGATGTTACCCGGCGTGGACGGCTTCGCGCTCCTTCCGGAGATCCGACGGCTCACAACCGCCCCCGTTGTGATGCTCACCGCTCGTACCGAGATCGCCGAGAAGGTTGCCGGCCTCACGGCTGGTGCCGACGATTACGTCGGTAAGCCGTTCGATATCGAGGAGCTCGTGGCACGTCTACGCACGCTGCTCCGCCGGCCTCGAATCGAGCAGCACGAAACCTTTACGTATGCGGATCTGAGCATCGACGCCGCGAGCAGAACGGTCTACCGCGGCAATCGCCGCATCGAGCTCTCCCCACGCGAGTTTGACTTGCTGCGCGTCTTCGCCGAACATGCGGAAGAGGTGCTCACGCGCTCGCAACTTCTCGACTTGGTCTGGGGGATCGATCGCGACGTGATCCCCAATACCGTCGAGACGTACGTTTCGTTCCTGCGAGCGAAGCTCGACAGCGGCGAGCGCGTCAAACTCATCCAGACGCTTCGCGGCAGCGGCTACGCTTTGCGGTCGACGCCGGCGTGACGACCAAGCTCGCGCGGCGGATTCAGGGCCTGGCCGCGGTCGAAATCTCCCTCGTCCTCGTCGCGGCGATCGTGACCGGTGCACTCCTCGCCTTCGGCTTCTACGTTCGTACGCTCTCCAACGAGCTAAGCGGTACGATGACGCAGTTGCAGGCCTCCCTGACGCGCTCGAACCCGGCGGACGCGCGCGCCGGTGGCACGTTCGCGGGCTCGCTGCTGCTGGGAACCGGGAGCGAGATCGTCTTTCTCGACGCCGCGACGCGGGTGACCGTCTATCGCGTACATCGGGCCGACGCGCATCCTACCGTCTCCGTCCGGCGGCGCGGCGACCTCTCGGGCGATCCACGCGTCTCGGGTCCGGTCGCCAACGTCATTCTCGGTCTTGCGACGGCGTTTGGACTCCAACCGCTCTACGCGCATGCCGGCAACCTCTACATCATCGTCAGGAGCAACAGCGCAACCCTCGTCTCGACGGTGCGCGCATTTCTGATTCCGTTACTGATCGCGCTGCTGATCGCGATCGCCTGCGGCATCTTGATTGCCCGCGCACTGACGGGGCAGGCGCTGCGCCCGCTCGACGATGTGACCAGTGCGCTGCAGCGCTTCGCTTCGGGGGACTTGACGCCGCAACCAATCGCAGCCGACGAGCGACACGAGCTCGGCTCCCTGGCCGCTGCGTATAACGGAGCGATTGCGCAAATGGAGCGGGCCTTTGCCGCGCGCGATCGGGCGAACGCTTCGATGCGCCTCTTCATCGCCGACGCGGGACATCAACTGCGGACGCCGCTGACGGTCGTTCAAGGGTTCATCGCGATTCTGCGGCGGGGCGGCTTTGAGAACGCCGCCGATCGCGAACGGATTCTCGAAACGATGAACGATCAGAGCCGGATCATGGGCTCGCTGATCGACAAGCTCATCCTGCTCGAGCGCTGGGAGAGTCCCGAAGCTGCCACCTCGGCCACGCCGATCGATGTTGGAACGCTCGTTGCCGACCTCGTCGCTCCTATCGCCGACGCGCATCCCGATCGCCGTTTCGATCTCTCCACGCCGCCAGGTATCCTCGCGGCAATCGATCCGACCGAGCTGGGTTACGTCGTAACCAACCTAACCGACAACGCGGTGAAGTACGGCGAGGGCGAGATTGCCGTCCGCGTTCGCGCGGACGACGCGACGGCCCTTATCGAAGTCGCCGACGAAGGCCCGGGCATTGCGTCGACCGATGTGGCCCGCGTCTTCGATCGTTTCTATCGCGGCGCGCAGCGCGACGTGCCCGGATCGGGCCTAGGTCTGGCGATCGTCAAGCGCGCGGTGGAACGCGCACACGGCGCGATATCGCTCGACACCAGTCCAAAAGGCTCGCGTTTCACCGTCCAACTCCCACTCGCGTCCTGAATCGCTGTCATCCTGAGCTCGTCGAAGGATGGCGGAGAGGGTGAGATTCGAACTCACGGAACGCTCAACACGTTCGCCCGCTTTCGAGGCGGGTGCCTTCAACCACTCGACCACCTCTCCGAGGCAGTGGGTTGGCGCCGCTCTCGAAAGAATTCCTGCAGCTGGGCCGCGGCTTTTGCTTCGAGGACGCCCGAGGTTACTTCGAGCCGGTGGTTCGTCCTCGGCGATCGAAGAATCTCGAAAGCTCCTCCGTCGGCGCCGCCCTTGGGATCGCCCGCGCCGTAGACGAGCCGTTTGATCCGCGCGGCGATCATGGCACCCGCGCACATCACGCACGGCTCCTTCGTAACGTACAACGTCGCCTCGGAAAGCCTCCACGCGTCCAAGCGCCGCGCCGCCTCGCGCAGCAGCAGCATCTCTGCGTGTGCGGTAGGATCGCGATGTGCTTCTTTTTCGTTCTTTGCTTCGAGCACCAGGTCGCCACTGACCAAGAGCGCGCCTACCGGCACCTCACCCGCGTGCGCCGCTTCTTCCGCGAGCTCAAGCGCTCGCTGTAAACGGACTTCATCGTCAGTCATAAATGCGCGCCCGGAGGGATTCGAACCCCCGATCCCAGCCTTCGGAGGGCTGTGCGTTATCCAGCTACGCTACGGGCGCACGAAGCGGCGCTAACGCGCGGCGTCGGGCGGCGAGCCCGCGCTCGGAATGTGCTTGAAGAGATCGAGCTTATGATCGACGAGAGTACGGTAGAACTTCCGCACGCAGTCGGGGTGTCCGAAGAAATACGTCCGCGCGTACGCGAGGTCTTCGCCCGAACTATCCGGGACGTAGTGGGAGATCTCAATTTCCTCCATCTGGCCGCGATCGACCGGATGCGGACAGAAATCGCACGGAATCGTCGACATGAAATATACCTAGCCTTTGTTGTTTTTGGCTCGGGTAGGACTTGAACCTACGGCCAAGGGCTTATGAGTCCCCTGCTCTACCACTGAGCTACCGAGCCGAGCCGTACCTGCGGTTTCGACACCGCAGTATAGCAAGACCCCGCGGGAATCCACAACCGTTGCAGGAGCGATGCCCGCTCGGTGCCCGCCGATTGGCCGGATAGAGAGAATCGCGGTCGGAGGGACTCGAACCCCCAGCCTACAAGTTCGTAGCCTGTTGCTCTATCCAATTGAGCTACGACCGCGCGACCGCCCTCTTTTAATCCGACGCGAGCGGCTCCCCTGCTTCAGCCGAACCCCGCGCTAATCGCTGTCCAAAATACCCAGAGACGTCTTCTGGCGCAAGAAATATGCCTTGCTGTGACTCGCGGTAATTGGTTTGAATTTGATCGGGTACTGCGAGTAGTCGAAGCAGTCAATAATGCTCGCCGCGCGTTTATCCGTCGAAGGCGGCCCTAATGTGCCAAGATTGAAGTTGTCCTCGACGTAGCGCAAGATGCTGCCGAATTCGTACTGCGTCGGCGAGATGTAGCCGGCGCGTGCATACGGCGAAATGACGATCGCCGGAACGCGGAATCCTAGTCCCCCGTAATCTTTGATTGGCGGCGCGTAGTTATCGTAAAAGCCGCCCCAGTCGTCCCAGAGCACGACGATTGCGGTCGAGCCCCAATACGAGCTCTCGCCGATCGCATTGACGACGCTCGCGACCCACGCAGGGCCGTTGTCTTGACTGGCACCCGGATGGTCGGAGTTGTTTTCGATCGGTATAACCCAGGATACCGCGGGAAGTCCGTTGCTTGAGATGTCGCCAAAGATCGTCGTTTCGGGCCAAACGACGTTCGTGCCCCACTCCGGACCGTTTCGAACGGCCCAGATCACGTCGAAAGCGTTCATCAGTTTACCGAAGCTCGTACTCTCTGCATGGCACGGCTTTCCGCATGGCGGGACGTAGTATTTCCACGAGACCTCGTGTGCGTCGAGCAGATCGCGCAGCGTCCGGTATTTCGTCTCGAAGTCTTTCGTACACGGAGCGGGGCCGAGCGTGCGCAGGTAGTGATTGCCCGCGGTGATGAGATGCGTTCGAACGCCGGGAGGCGCGTCGCATCCCAATATGCATCCCACCGAGCAGCCGGGGAAATCGACCATCGCTCGATTCGGCTCGACCACGGTGTCGCCGGCGATAAGGTCTTGATGGGCGGTAAAGCTGTCGCTGCCCTGGGTGCTGAACATGTGCTCCGCCAGCGTGTACTGGGTTGCCATCTGCCAGTACGGCTGGATTTGCATCGGATCGGTGTATTGGTATGGAGTTAGACACTCAGGGCCACCTTTGCCCGCATTAAAGTCGACGAGATCGAAAGCGTCCATCTTTCCGCCGTCGTACGCGATCGAATAGCCAGTCTTGTAAGAGTGGTTCATGTCTTGCGGGTCGAGAAGATTGCTCTTCGTCAATGCTACGGTACCGGCGTGGCGAATCTTTGGCTTACAGCTCATGTTCTTGACGACCTTACCGGTGGTCGTTCCGTCGGCCCCGGGAAAGGTCGCGAAGAAGTCGTTGAACGTGCGATTCTCCTGCACGATGATGACGATGTGTTCGATCGGGCTCGAACTGCCCGTCCCGGATTGCGGACGCTGCGGAGTGCTCGCAAGTGGCGAGCCGACGCCGCCGTTACAGGCCGCCAGCAGTATGGAAGCCGCGAAAATGGCGAAGGCGCACGTAAGAGCCGAAATTCTCAACCGTCGCGCCTCCTCAATCATTACGTCGTTAGGATCCCCGGAGAGAGAGGGATTCGAACCCTCGATACGACTTTACACCGTATAACGGTTTAGCAAACCGCCGCCTTCAGCCGCTCGGCCATCTCTCCGCGCCGCTGCTGACGATTTGCTCCAAGCGCACCCCCTACCTTCGCGCCGAGCGCCGGCCGGGCCAGATTGCTTAGCTATTCGGTTGCGGCCGCTACGAAATTAAACGATTGCGCCGCGCCCGTGGTGTTTCCCGGAGGGAAAAAGCGCACCTGAAACGTCCGGTTACACGCTGATTGGAAGACCTCGTTAACCGGGGGATTCGTCTCGTTGTTGACGTTAGTCACCGTCATAACCGGGCATCCGTCCGGGAAAAGGCTTCTTTGAAATCGCACTTCGTACTCACCGCTTCCGAGGTAGCGAGCGGTGAATCCGGACCCCTTTAGAATCTGGCCGCCGGAGCTGACTTGTCCTGCGACGATTCGGGGATTTTGGAAGGCCGGCGCGCCGAATCGAAAACTCTGGGCGTAGGCTTGCCCTCCGATTGCGATCGCAGCGGCGATCGCTAAGACGATAGTTGCTTTCATCGATGTACTCCTCATGATTGACTCCGAATATTTATTGCCGCGACGCGGTCGGGCCGTCGAGGGGACGTTCCGGCACGACCTCGGCCCTTACGACCTGTCGCCGCGGCGCGCGCCGCGTACGAAAGCCGTCGATGCCTGCAATACGACCCGTTGGTAAGACCAAACTAATTGCGGACAGCAGCGCGAGGCATCCGTCGATCGATCCCCAGCCGCTGACCGTGCCTAGCACTCCCCGCGCCGCCATGTAGTCGAGCGGAAGAACGATTCCGAAGAAAGCGCCGAAGCGGGAAAAGAGCCCGAGGAAAAGCGAGATGCCGACCAGCAGTTCGCCGAAACGCACGAGCTGCGCAAAGACCGGCGCGTTAGGCGCAACCACGTTGACGAGGAAGTCGTGGTACGGTCCCGCGGTCTTAGCAATCCCGTTCTGAAGGTACGTCGGAAAAATACCCGTCGGCGGTAAGAATGCCGAGCTCTTTAAGAATTTTGGAACCGCGTGGATGAGCCAGATCGTGCCGGTGAGAATCCGCACGAGCGCCAGCCACCCGCCATAGGTTCGCGACGACGGAAGATTCACGCGACGACCTCCTTTCGGGTTTCGACGAGATCTGCGATCATCGCAGCGGCGTCGGCGGCCGCATGCGGTCGCGCCAATCCCTCGGCTGCCGCGATCATCTGCTCGCGGCGCTCGCGATCGGCGAGCAGACTTTCGACGGTCGAGGGCAGGTCGCCGATCCGTCGCGTCCGCATCGCGGCGCCGGCCTCAACGAGTACTCGAGCATTTCGTTCCTCTTGCCCAGGCAAGGGCTTGCACAAAACGAGCGGGATCTTTGCGACTAAGGCCTCGGCCGTGGTCAAGCCTCCGGGCTTCGTAACGAGCACGTCGGCGGCGTGCATGTAATCGTAGACGTTCTCGACGAAGCCGAGCGCGCGCACCGGGTACTCGACGCTCTCGGCGACTTGCATGAGGCGCGGACCGATTCGCGCGTTTCGTCCGGCGATCGCCACTGCTGCGAGCGGGGCGCGGACCGATCGCAGCGCGTCCAGGATGCGCTCGATCGGAGCGATCCCGAGCCCTCCGCCCATCAGCAGGACGACGTGCCGGTCGCGGGGCAGGTCGAGATGCTCGCGCAACTCCTCACGATTCTGCGAAAACGCCGCGAATTCGGGCCGGACCGGGATGCCGGTGACCGAGATCGCCGAGTCCGCGACCCCGCGCGCCGTCAGTAAGTCGTGCATCGCAGGTGTCGCTACGACGTAACGGTCGATATTCTCGTGAATCCAGAACCCGTGAACTGCGAAGTCCGTCACGATCGCCACCACCGGTGGAGCGTCGGCAAATTGACTCTTGTACTCCGCCATCGCGCCGCATGGAAAAGCGTGGGTGCAAACGACGACGTCGGGCCGCTCGCTCGAAATCAGCGGCCGCAGATTGCTTGCGGTGAACTGATGCGCCCAGGTGCGAAACCGGCCGACTTCCGTGGCCCGCTCGGCACGTGCGTAAATGTACCGGTAGAGCTGCGGAATCGTCTTGACCATGCGCAGGTAACCGTCCGAAACGACGCGCGAAACGACGAGCGCCGCGTATTCGTATGAGTCCACGACGTGCGTTTCGGTCTTCGATTCGATCGACCGGAGCGCGCCCGCGACGGCGTTGGCAGCCGAGAGATGGCCGACGCCTACGCTTGCGGACAAGAAGAGAACGCGAATTAGCTCGTCTCCCCGTTTTGCCCTGGGCGGTCGTCGCCTTCCTCGGCGAAGGTCAAGAAATCGTCTAGGATATCCTGGGCGAATGCCTCGTCGTCGAGCAACTTGCCGGCTTCATCGGTCACGATGAACTCGTCGTCGCCGTCGTCGGAGTCGCGGCGAAGCACCGCGTACGATAATCCCTCGTCGGGATCCTCAAGAATTCCGACGACTTCGAACGGCAACGAACGGCCGTCGCTGGTTTCTATGTAGAGCGTCTCGCTCAATTCCAGAGGCTCGCGTGGGGTCTCGCTCTCGCCATTCGAGTTTGCCATCGGGGCCCTTCCTTCCAGTCCCGTACTACAGGCAGCGTGCGACGTTCGCCTGGTGTTCGGCCAACGTCTTGGCGAAGACGTGGCGACCGTTGCCGCAGTAGACGTAGTAGAGATCGTCGCCCTTCGACGGATGGAGCGCAGCTTCCAGCGACGGCAGGCCTGGATTCGCGATCGGGGTCGGTGGAAGGCCGGTATGCAGATACGTGTTGTACGGCGAGTCGATCTTTAGATCGGTGAACGAAAGCTTCGCCTTGTGCTGGGGAAGTGCGTACTCGATCGTCGCGTCCACCTGCAGCGGCATGCGAAGACGCAACCGGTTGTAAATCACTTCAGCGATCCGCGGTCGATCGGCCTCGCTCTCCGCTTCACGCTCGACGAGCGAAGCCACCGTTACCGCCTGTGGCACGCTAACGTGCAGCGCGTTCGCCCGCCGCTTGGCGTCGCCGGGGAGTTGTTTGAAGAACTCCGTGATCATCAAGTCCCCGACTTGCTGCGGCGAAGCGCCGAGCGGCACCAGGTACGTACTCGGAAAGAGAAAGCCTTCGAGGCTCTTCGTGGGCGTGCCGTCAATAATGAGACGCCGGGAGAACAACGCGGGCGCGAACCGATCCGCGGAACCGATCCCCGCCTTTTGAAGGCGCTGCGCGATTTGCGCGATGGTGAACCCTTCGGGAACGGTGACCCAGGCCGCAACCTGCGCTCCCCCGGTCACGAGCGCTTTCAAGATCTCGCTCTGCGTCTGGTGCGCGGGAAATCGGTACTCCCCGGCGCGCACCGCCCCTTCCTCGCCGCGGAGGTGCGCCAGAGCTCGAAAACTCGTGACGTTGCTGATAACTCCCGCTTCGGCGAGGCGGCGTGCGACCTCGCTAAACGTCGAGCCCCGATCGACCACGATCTGACTCGCCGCCGTCGGATGCGACCGATCGCGGTAGGCCACGTACCAGAGCGCCGCGCCGAGAGCCGCGAGAACGAGAACGATGAGGCTTGCAGCGATTGCGCCGTAGCGCAGCGTTCTCACGCGCGCGACTCGTTACGCCGCCGTGCCAAAAACGATTCGAGGATCAACGCTGCCGCCAATGAATCGACGACCTCGCGCCGCTTGGCGCGCGAGAGGTCGGCGGCGATGAGGCTCTTTGTCGCTTGCGCGGTCGTTAGACGCTCGTCGACGCGGTGAATCGTTCCGCCGAAAATCGTTCGCAAGCTCTCGACGAACGCGTCCATCGATTGCGCGGCGACTCCGCGCTCGCCGCGCAGCGTCAAAGGATCGCCAACGACGAGTTCGTCCACGGCGTACGACTCGATATACTCTTCGATCGCGCTCAGATCGTCGCGCCGGTTCGTGCGCGTTATCGTCGCGACCGGAAGCGCAAACGTTCCTCCGGGGTCGGCGACGGCGATTCCGATGCGCTTGCTTCCGACATCCAGTGCCATCACCACGGGCTATGCTCCTAATGCCCCGAGATGGGCGAGCGCCCTGGGACGCTTCCCCAGATGGTGGGCGACGAGTTCGTCGACGGCGGCGGCGGCTCGCGGCGTGGCGAGCAGGGCCGCTCCCGGCCCGTTGCCCTTCGGGCGCGCCAGCGCCCGGAGATTCGTCACGTCGCGCTCGTCTAGCTCGGGAAGCTCTCGCCCGCGCTCGCGGCAGGGCGCGTCGACGAGGCCGCCGGCCTGCGCGTCAAGCCAAAGAATCCCCGACCCCAACGGCGCGCCGCAGCCCACGCACTGCTCGAGGGGGGGCGCTAAGCCGAGCATGTCAAGCAGCCGCAGCGAGAAGCGCGGAAGTATGGAGCGCGGGGCGCCGGAACTCGCAAGGGCGGCGATCGCCCCGATCAACAGCTCGTAGACGTCCGGTAATGCGAGATCGGGCTCGCAAAAGGCATCGAGTAGCTCGGCAAGCAGGGTCGCGACGCCATAGCGTTGGGGTTCGACGAGCGCCGACCAGTGGGCGTTACGAATCTCCGCCGAGACGATTACGTCGAGCGACCGGCCGCGATGCATCAAAAAGTCGCACTCGTTGAACGGCTCGAGGCGTCCACACAAATGGCTGCGAGGGCGCCGGACGCCTTTCGCAACGGCGTCGAGCTTGCCGCGTTCGAGCGTGAAGAGCGTCACGATCCGGTCGGCTTCTCCAAGCTGCCGTCCCCGCAAAATCACGCCCCGCGTCTTATAGGCGCGCGGCTGCGTCAGAGTCCTCCGATTCCTGTCCCTGGCCGATGCTGCCGTTTGTGTAGATGCGAACCGCAAGAATTCGGCGACCTCGAGTGCGATCGACGCGCAAGCGCGTGTGATCCGCGCCGTCGATCTCCTCGCCTTCGTGCGGAAGCCTCCCGAAGAGTCCCACCGTATATCCGCCGATCGTCTCGAAGTCTTCGGTCGGAAGTTCCGTTCCGAGGCGCGCGTTGACGTCTTCGATATTCGTTCCCGCTTCGACGACGGCTTCGCTATCTGAGATCACCGATATCGATTCCTGCTCGTCGGCATCGTGCTCGTCGCGAATCTCGCCCACGATCTCTTCGAGCAGATCTTCCATCGTCACGAGCCCCGCGGTTCCCCCGTACTCGTCAACGACGATCGCGAGCGAGAACTTATCGCGCTGCATTTCCCGGAGTAAATCGGCAATCTTCTTCGTCTCGGGAACGTGTACGGCCGTACGCATCAGAGCGCGGACGCTACTGCGCGCGAGCGAACCCTCCGCCAGCGCAATCATCAGCTCCCGATCGTGGATCACGCCGATGATGTCGTCCTTCGACTCTTGATAGACGGGAAGCTTCGAATACCCTTCGGCGATCACGACGTCGAGCGCGCGGCGCGGCGAATCGTCGACCGAGACCGCGACCATCTCCGGACGCGGTTTCATGATCTCGCGAACGATCGTATCGGCAAACTCCATCACCGAGTGAATTAGCTCCCGCTCCTGTTCCTCGATCACGCGCTGCTCGGCACCGAAGTTGACGAGTGCGCGGATATCCTCTTCGGTCACGTAGGGGCGATGCGCGTGTTTGATGCCGAAAAGGCGCAGAATCCGGTCGGTCGTAAACTCAAAGGTTCGCGCGATCGGCGTGAGCACGTAGGCGGTGTAGCGCATCGGGAGTGCGAGTTTGAGCGCCCAGCGTTCGCTATCGCCCGTGGCGACCGTCTTAGGGATGATCTCTCCGAACAGCAGGAAGATCACCGTCATGACGATCGTCGATATCACGGCGCCCGACGGGATTCCCAACGTCAGCGCGATATACGTCGCGAGCGAGTCCGCGGCGAGGAGGACGATCGTGTTCCCCACCAAGATCGCCGTGAGAAAGCGGGTTTTATCGTCGACGAGCTGCGCGAGGTTTCCGGCACCCCGCACGCGTCGCTCGGCGATCGCGTGAGCCCGCAGGCGCGAGATCGAGACGAGTGCGGCCTCCGACGCGGCGAAGAAGCCTGCCAGGAGGACGAGCACGACGAGCGCGACGAGCTGGTACGGCAGGCCTGCGGGGCTACTTGGGGCCGGGTCGGTGTTCAAATCGGCGCCATTATAGCATAACGTGAGGGCGCACTAGGAGATAGAGCACGAGCGCGACGAGCGCGCCGAGCACTGCCCCCCAGAAGACCTCGAAGGGGCGATGGATGCGCGCCTCGACGCGGCTCTGGGCGACGAGAAAGGCGCCGAAATACGCCAGGAGCGCCGCCAGCGGCTTCTGGTAGAAGAGCGCCAGGATCGTCGCCACCGCAAAGGCCAGCGCCGCGTGTCCCGAAACCGCCCCGCCCTGCAGCGCGGACCCACGTCCGAACCAGGCCTTTGCGAAGACGGTAGCGATCGCGACGACCGCGAGCGCGATCAGGGCCACGTTCGCCGGAACCGACTGGACGGCGGCAAAGACGCGCGCACCGCCGCTAAGAATTCCCTGGTAGAAAATTAAATACGCGCAGAGTGCGGCGCCGATGGCCGCGATCAGCACCGCGCCGGCCGCAGCGTCCTTCGCGCTCTTCGCCAGCGGATGATGCGCGACCGTGAGGAGATCGACGATGGCCTCTATGGCGGTATTCATCAGCTCGAGGCTAAGCACCAGGGCGATCAGCGTGATGGTCGCGACGACGTAGTAGCGGTCCAAGCGCAGTACGAGCGTCGCGAGCAGCACGAGTGCCGCAATGATAAAGTGCACGCGCATGTTCGGCTCGGTGCGCGTGGCGTAGATGATGCCTTCGAAGGCGTGATGGAACGAGCGCAGGAAGCGATGCCGCTCGATCGGGAGATAGTGCGGCGGACTCGGCCGCGGCGGAGCCGACGGGCGCTTTCCGCGATCGTCGGCGGGATGGTGCATCAGCGGCTCGCGCGGTACGGCCATGGAAGATCGATTGCCCTGGCGAGGCGTCGCTCCTCTCGCCGCATGACGTTTCGCTCCCGCGCCTCGACGTGATCGTGACCCGTCAGATGGAGCAGACCGTGGATCAGCAAGCGGTAGACCTCGCGTTGAACGGGCGCATCGTAGGCCTCGGCTTGACGCCGCGCCGTGTCGACGGAGATCACGACGTCGCCGAGCATGCGCTCGGGAGCGATCGCTTCTTCGAGTGGGAAACTCAAGACGTCGGTTGGAGCGTCGCGTCCGCGATATCGCTGGTTCAGCGCTCGAATCGCATCGTCCCGGACCAGCGAGAGCGAGAGAGCCGCCTCTCCTTCTCCCACGGCGCACAGCAGGCGCCGCGCGGTTGCGACCAAGGCGCGCCCGTCAACGCCGCTGCGCCGAACGTCATTGCGGTAGTAAATCACCGCACGGCGGAGGGCGGCGCCGGGTTCGCATAGGCCGCAACGATTTTGGCGACGAGCGGATGGCGCACGATGTCGCTTTCGTCGAGCTCGACGATGCCGACGTCGTCGATGTCGGCGAGGCGCGCGGCCGCCGAACGCAGACCGCTGCGCTGACCCGGCGGCAGATCGATCTGCGTGACGTCGCCCGTGACAACCATCTTCGAGCCGCTGCCGAGTCGCGTCAGAAACATCTTGAGCTGGTCGTCGGTCGCGTTCTGCGCTTCGTCGAGAATCACGAAGGATTCCGAGAGCGTTCTGCCGCGCATGAAGGCGAGCGGTGCCACCTCGAGCGTGCCGCGCTCCATATATTTGTTCACGACCGGCTCATCGAGCATTTCGCCAAGGACGTCAAAGAGCGGACGCATGTACGGGTCGAACTTTTCACGCAAATCGCCAGGGAGAAAACCAAGCCGCTCGCCGGCTTCGACGGCCGGGCGCGAGAGGATTACGCGAGCCACATCGCGGCGTTTGAGCGCACGCGCGGCCATCACCACGGCAAGATACGTCTTTCCGGTACCGGCCGGACCGATCCCGAACGTAAGCGTCGAGTCTTCGATCGACTGTACGAAGCGCCGTTGACCCGCCGTGCGCGGGCGCACTTCGCGGCCGCGGTGACTGCGCAGCAGAGTCGCAGGCAACGCGGAGCTGCGCGAAACGCTCGCATCCGAGAGCGCCAGCGCGACGTCGTCGGGCGTTATATGCGCGCCGTCAACCGCCGCGTCGAGGACGCGTCGGACAACCTCTTCGGCTCGGGCGACGGCCGCGTCTTCACCTGCAAGCAGCAGGCGATCGCCGTCGGCATGAACTGCCACGTCGAGCGAGGACTCGATCGCCGACAAATTGCGATCGAACTCTCCGAAGAGGCGGAGCCGGTCGGAGAGCCGGCCGAGATCGATGGATCGTTGTGCCGTCAAGGGTTCCTAAGGTATTCGTCACTCAGACCGCGAGGCTTGCCGAGGACCTCCGCGGCGATCACCGCCCGCACCAAATCGCCGCGGTTGCCGAAGAGCCGCCGGCCGATCCGCTCGGGCTTGGCCGCAGGCTCGGGCGCATGGGGCGTAGTACCGGCCGCTCGCGAGGGGGACGGAGGCGCGGCGCGCGAGGGCGTGGCGCGCGATGACGTGGCGGGTGCCGGTTCGGCCGGTGCCGCCTGCATTGCAAGCCGTTGCAGCGCGGCCGGGAGCGGCGGCCGCGGACGCGGACGCGGCGTCGCCCGCTCTTGCCGCTGTTTTCGGAGGCTCGACGTCATACTACCGATGACGCCGACGATCAGCAGAACGACCCAGATGACGACCCCGATTTCGCGCATGCGAAGGGCTTACTTCGTTCCAGGACCCGTAAGCGGCGGCTGCTGTGAATCGGTCGTGCTTTCGGCAGAAGCACCGATCCCGGCGCGCATCTCGGTATCGGCCTGCACGTTTCTAAGGCGATAGTAATCCATCACCCCGAGGTTTCCGTGAAGGAACGCTTGAGCGATTGCCTGCGGAATGCTCGCTTCGGCCTCGACGACCTTGGCACGCATCGCTTGCGTCTCGGCTTTCTGCTCTTGCTCCGCCGCGAGCGCGGCGTATTGCCGCTCCGCAGCCTTTGCCTGCGCGATCCGCCGGTCGGCTTCGGCCTGGCTCGTCTGCAGCTCCGCGCCGATGTTCTTGCCGACGTCGACGTCTGCGATGTCGATCGAGACGATTTCGAAAGCCGTCCCGGCGTCGAGCCCTTTTGCCAGGACCGCCTTACTTATCCGATCGGGATACTCGAGCACCTCCTTGTGATCGACCGCGGCGCCGACGGCGGAGACGACGCCCTCACCCACGCGCGCGACGATCGTCGGCTCGCCGGCTCCGCCGACGTACCGGTCGAGATTGCTTCGCACCGTGATCCGCGCCTTGACGTTGAGCTGGATGCCGTTCTGTGCGACGCCTTGGAAGATCGGCGTTTCGATAACCTTCGGATTGACCGACGTCTGCAGCGCCTCGAGCACGTTGCGCCCGGCCAGGTCGATCGCGGCGGCACGCTGCCACTCAAGCGGAATCTCTGCGCGCTGTGCCGCAATCATCGCGAGCGTTACGTTCTCGACGTTTCCGCCCGCCAGGTAGTGCGACTGCATCTGATCGACGCTCAGGTTCAGGCCCGCTTTGCGCGCCCGCACGTAGTTCGTGACGATCACGCCCGGCGGGATTCCGATCAACCGCATCCGCACGAGCGCGATGATACCGAGCGGAACGCCTGCCGCGATCGTTCGGATCCACAGCCCGATCGGGAAGTAGTAGAGAAACGCGAAGAACAAGATGACGACGATCAGAATGACGATCGCGCCGCTGACGGCAATCATAGAATCTGCTCCTATCCCGAGATTGGCTCGACGAAAACGCGCGCGCCTTCGACGCGCACGACGCGGATGGGGGTTCCCTGCGCGATGAACTCGCCCTTGGTCAGCACGTCTACGCGCCGGCCGTCGATTGACGCGATTCCGGCCGGCCGCAGGAAGCTCACGGCGGTACCGGCGCGCCCGCGCAGATCGCGGTAATCCGCGCTCGCGACATAATCCGGTCCTTGCGCGGCCGTGAGCGCGAGCCGGTGAGCCCACGCGTTCTCCGGCACCGCGCGTACCGCCAGCGTGAACCCGATCACGGTCAGCACGATCGCGGTCGCGATCGTTTCGAGCCCGACGAAGAAAAAGGGCATCCCGAAGGCAAAGAGGATCGCGACCAACAAGGCCCCGACGCCGAGAATCCCAGGCAAACCGTGGCCCGGAACGACGTGCAGCTCCCAAAGAATTCCTAGCAGCCCAAAGACCGCGAGCACGGCCACGAACCCGTTAGAGAAACCCGCGTACACGTGGCTCCCGAAAAAGAGCGCGAGCGCGCTCACGCCGATCAGTCCGGCGATGCCATGCATCGTCTGCATCTCGATCAAAAGACCCAGCATGCCGATCGTCAGCAGGAGCCCGCTCACCACCGGATCGGTCGCGAAGCGTGCGATGCCTTCGGCCCACGAGAACTGTTCGGTGGTGCGTGGCGCGTCGGAGAGGTGGAGCTGCGCGAGCGCGGCTTCGAGCGACAGCGCGGTTCCGACGGCGATTCCCGAACGCACGGCATCGTTCGTGCTGAGCGTCAGAATCGTGCCGGAGCGCTTATATTGCGGAAACTCGACGTTCTTGTCGACCATCGCTCCGGCGAGCTTCGGGTCTCGATGGTTGCGTTCGGCGGTCGATTCGAACTCGGCACGCAGCGCCGAGATCGTCTTCACGGTCGCGGGGATCGGTTCGGCAGCACCGATTGAGGCGCCGGGCGCCATGACGATGCGATTTGCGGTCAGCGTAATGAGCGCCGCCGCAGAGTAGGCGCGCTCGCTGACGTATGCGTCGACCGGCTCTTGAGCCGAGAAGAGTGCGTCGCGAATTCGAAACGCGGCATCCACGAGGCCCCCCGGACTATTGACGTCGAGCACGATGGCCGCGGCATGCTCGCGATTCGCTTCCTCGACCGAGCGCTCGACGAGATGCGCCATCCCGGCGTCGACCGTGCCCTCGATCGGCACGACGACGACCGGACGGGGGAAGGGCTGTCCGGCCACCCCGCCCGTCGCGCCGCAAAGCAAAAGGCCGCACCAGAACCAGACCGGCGGCCGAAATCTCTTCATGCCGCTAGCTACCTTGGCTCAAAGCCCGAGGTTACAGAATCGAGTCAGGACGACAGAAGCTCTGTCACGACTTGGCGGACGAGGTTGCCGTCGGCGACCCCACGCAGTTGCGGCATCACGACCTTCATCACGCCGCCGGCATTGCGCGATTCGGGCGGAAGCTCGGCGAGAACGCTTTGAACGATCTCCCGTACCTCCGCGGCGGAACGCTGTGCGGGAAGGTACGTCAGCAGAATTTCGCGCTCCGCGCGTTCTTTCTCGGCAAGATCGGTTCGGCCGGCCTTTTCGAACTCGGCGACCGAATCCGCGCGCTGCTTCACGAGCCGTCGCACCACGTCGAGCTCGTCGGCGTCAGAGAGTTCCTGGCCGCTCTCCGTTCGTTTGTAGATGAACCCCGAGAGTGCCGAACGGAGTGTGTCGAGCCGTAACTGGTCGCGAGCGCGCATCGCCTCTTTGAGTTCCGAGGCGATGCGGTCTTTCATCGTGCCCACGGCGGCTTGCTAGGCGCGGCGCTTGCGAGCCGCAGCGGACTTCTTCTTACGGCGAACGCTCGGCTTCTCGTAATGCTCGTGCTTGCGCGCCTCCGCGAGGATGCCGGCCTTCTGGGTGGCCTTCTTGAAGCGGCGCAACGCGCTCTCGATCGTTTCGCCCGGAGCGATGCGAACTTCCATTTATCACGACCCCCCTTTCGGCGTGCCCGCGCATTCTCTGCAGAGCACGAAAAAATTAGGCCCAATGGGCCCCCCAAAGCCTAGCACAGGCTGCGGGAGGGCGTCAAATAATCCGCAGCCCTCCAAATAGTGGAAGCAACTATCCCGGCGGCCAGGTCATGCGCCGACCCGCGAGGACGTGCACGTGAACGTGACCGACGGTTTGGCCGCCGTCGGGTCCGGTATTGACGACGAGACGAAATCCGCTTCCGCCGCCGCGTTGGGCTCCGAGCCGCGACGCCACTGCGATCAGACCGTCCGCGAGCCCGCTCGTCGACGAGGCATCGACCATCGTTGCGTGATGCTCGACCGGGATTACCAGAAGATGCGTCGGCGCCTGCGGGTTGAGATCTTGGATCGCAACGAATCGATCGTCGCGATAGACTTCCTTGGCCGGTATCTCGCCGGCCGCGATCTTGCAGAAAATGCACTCGCTCATTAATGCGTCCTGATCGTGAAGGTCCACGATTTCGTCGTCGTGTTTCCGGCTCGATCGGCAACCCGGACCGTGACGTGAATTAAGCCGTCGGGGTAGGTATACGACGGAAGGTATTGGATGAATTGCGCGGTTCGCACGCACTCCGACGTAACGTCCCGTCCGTCGATCCATAGCAGCGCGCTCGACGCATTGACCGGAACCGCGTCGGACGCGAAGCTTGCGTACACCGCCGGCCGGTTCGTGTTGATCGTCGCGCCCGCGTCGGGCGCGAAATCCGCGATGCCGGGGCCGAAGCTCGAGGCCGAGACGGTCTCCTGCGCCGGCGCTTGGACCGTGGCGTTACCGATCGTGAGTCGCCCGATCAGCGCGACGTCCTCGAAGTTCGCACCTCGCGGAATCGTATAACTGCCGGTGTAGACGCCCGGAGCACGCTGCTGCATTGCTTGGTCGACCACATCAGATCCGATGTCAAACGTCGCGGCTCCGCCCGGCGTTCCGCGCAGCGTTACGTGAATAGTATCGCCGGCGCGAAGGGGATGGTTGGCATCGGTTTCGACGCCGGCGACTTGCACGCTCGCCCCGCCCGCGGGAGCGCTGGCTACGACGCGGCTGGCAAGTATCTCCCGGACTTCGTTGGTCTCCACGTTGTACCGAACCGTCACCGAGTCGCTCGGGCGCAGCGCGTCGAACGAAGCGGCATTGCCATTGAGCGAAATCTCGGTCGTGCGGCCGGCCGCGATCACTTGACCGTCACCGAGCACGAACTCGTTGCCCGCAATCGCCACGATGTGCCCGTTGCGCGAGCCGTATTCGTCGACGATCCGCACGACGCGTCCATCCTTGCGCATCTCGACCCGCGCGAAGTCCCCGGGGCGCACGTCGCCGAGCTCGCCGGGCGTCGTCACGTTCACGTTGACGTCCTCGATTTCGATGCTCGCGTTGTTCGCCACCGGAATCGTTTTGATGCCGCCGTTGTGCTGCAGGCTCAACGTCGGTGGATCCGAGAGCACGTCTACGGCGGCCACGGTACCGAACCGCTGGTAGCCGCTTCCGGTCGAGACGAAGCCGTTCGACGACCGGCCGACGAGCTGCGCAACGATCGTGACCGTATTGGTGCGCCGGTCAAAGCTCGCCTGGGCGCCGAGCACGACGGTAAAGAAACGCAACGGAACGTAAAGCACGTCGTGAATATCGAGCGGCGGAGCCTCTAGCATAACCCGTTCCCGGTCGACCTGCGCGATACGGCTGCCGATCGTGAGCATCACGCTCTTCGACCCGATTTGGGTCGTGATGCGATTGCCCGATCGCTCAAAGGAAAGGCCGAGCGCCTCGATCGTTCGGCGCACCGGCACGTAAAGCTCGTTGCGCTCGAAACGCGCCGGCGGATCGAGTGCGAGGGTATCGCCGTTGATGACGATAACGATCGGACGCGGCGCGGCCGCAACCGCGTGCGATTGCCCGATCGCGATCAGAACGGCCAACGCGAGCAGTTGCCGCTTCAATCTTCCTCCAAAACCTCTCGATAGACGTCTGCGGTCTCGCGGGCGCAACGTTCCCAGGTTAGATCGCGGGCGGCCGCGCGTCCCAGTTCGACCGATCGCGTTCGCACCGCCCCATCGGTGAGGATCTGCTCGAGCCGTGCCCGCAAGCCCGCTGCATCGTGCGCGGCGAACGTTAGCGCGGCTACGCTCAAGGGACGAGGCACGGCATCTTCGCACGCGACGACCGGACAGCCTACCGCCATCGCCTCGAGCATCGGCAGTCCGAAGCCCTCCCGCAGCGCCGGCTGCACCAAAGCCATCGCACCGGCGTAGTAGCCGGCCAGACGCGCCGTGGACGCGTCTCCGAGCGCAACGATCGCGCGCTGCGGACCCGATCGCCGTTGCAGCTCGCCGCCGAAGTCGTCGGGCCCCGTTACGTAAAGATCGACTCGCCGTTCCTCCGGCAACGCCGACCACGCATCGAAAAGCGTCGCCAGATCTTTGTGTTGACGGTGATTCCCGACGTAGAGCAGATACGGCCGCTCCCCCGCGTATGCCTCCGGCGCCTGGTGGAAAATCTCCGCGGCGCCGAGCGGGATGACGCGAACCTTGGCGCGGTCTACACCCAGGAAGGTCGCGAGATCGTCGACCGTTCGCTCGTCGTCGGTAATAACGCGTCTCGCGCGCGCGCACGCCCCGCGCACGATCGTTGCGTAATACGGCCCGACCTTCGATTTGAAGTACTGCGGAAAACGCAAATGAATCAAGTCGTGGATCGTCACGACGAACTTGGCGGGGAGCCACACCGGAACGTACTGCGAAAGAAAGTGTACCAGATCGAGCTTCGCCCGGCGAAAGGCCCAGGGGAGCCCGATCTGCTCGGCCCAGCCGAAGTTACCGCCTTGCGTAAACGAAACGTACGCATATTCGGGTGCGACGACGGGAAGCCGTGCGACCAGCTCCCGCGCGTAGGTTTGCATTCCGGCCGAGAGTTGACGGGTCAATCGAGCGTCCAGCCCCACTCGCGCCGTCACGGAAGAAGAGCTTTGCGCGCCGCCACCGCAGGATAGGCGGCCGAGCGGTACGCGACGTACCAGCCGCGCGGACCGTCGAGCAGTGCGCCGCGGGCGAAGAGCAGCCAAGGTAGACGCAGCATCGCTCCGGCCGAGGCCGCGAACAAACGTGGCACGGAGCCCTTCATGTTACTCGCTTCCACGGATGTGTATCGGTCGTATTTCGCGCGGTATGACGACACGTCCGGATACGAATAATGAAGCAGCGTCCCCGGCAAACTCCCGACGTTTCCCTCGCATCGCCACGCTTCGTGCAGCGGCGCGCTGGTCGCTGCGACGGGATGCGGCTCGAGCGTCACGCGGTCGGTCCGAAAGAGCCGAACGAGCGACTCGCCGCGCCAAATGCGCATCGGCTTACCGCAGAAATAGGTCGTTCGCTTGAACCGGTATGCGTCGCGCTCGGCAGGCGCCGCGAGAATCGCATCGCACAAAACGTCGTCGAGCGCCTCGTCGGCATCGATCATCAGCGTCCAGGGCGTAACTACCTGCGAGAGCGCGAAGCGCCGCGCCTCGACGAAATCGGTCCACTCGCGCTCGACGACGCGCGCACCCGCACTCCTGGCAAACTGTACGGTGTGATCGCGCGAGCCGGCATCCAGGACGAGCAGGCCGATGCCGCGAGGCAGGCTCGTCAGGGCGCGCGGCAAGTTGCGTTCTTCGTCGCGGGTCAGTACGACCGCGGTGATTAGGCCTGGGTCCAGGAGGTCGCCTCTGTAACGCCGGAGCGCGACTCGATGCGTTCGTCGTGCGCGAGTGCGGCACCGATGAAATCGCGATAGAGGGGCGCGGGTCGATTCGGACGCGATTTAAACTCCGGGTGCGCTTGGGTTGCGACGAACCATGGATGCATCTCAGGTGGAAGCTCGACGACCTCGACGAGCCGCGTCTTGTCGATCGTATGATGACCGCTGAACCGCATCCCGTGTTCTTCGAAGATCGGGCGGTAACGGTTGTTGAATTCATAGCGATGCCGGTGACGCTCGCTTATCTCGAGTTCTCCGTAGGCGCGAGCCGCTTGACTCCCTTCCTCGAGCGTGCACGCATACGTTCCTAGGCGCATCGTGCCGCCGTACATCTCGAGATTTCGCTGGTCGGGCATGAAGTCGATCACCGGGTCGCCGCTCGTCTCGTCGACCTCGCTGGTCATCGCCTCGGGCAGCTCGCAGACATTGCGCGCAAACTCCACGCAGGCCAACTGCATGCCGTAGCAGATTCCGAGGAACGGAACCTTCCGCTCGCGGACGTATTGGATCGCACGCAGCTTTCCCTTAACTCCCCGCGCGCCGAAGCCTGGCGCTACCAAGACGCCATGAGCGCCGCGCAGCACGTCGGTGCCGTCGTTCTCGACCTGCTCCGAGTCGATGCGCCGAATCTCGACCGCGGCGTGGTGGAAGATGCCGGCATGCGCGAGCGCCTCGTTGATGGAGATGTACGCGTCCTTGAGCTCGACGTACTTACCGACGAGCGCGATGGTAACGCGTCGGCGCGGGTGGAGCAGTCGCTCCGCAATCGCAATCCATTCGTCGAGCGTGGGCGCGCCGGCCGGCAAGTTCAGCTTTCGCACCGCGGCCTGCGCTAAGCCCTCAGCTTCGAGGTTGAGCGGGACTTGATAGATGGTGACGGCGTCGACGTTCTGGACGACCGCGCTCGGGGGCACGTCGCAAAAGAGCGCGATCTTCTCCTTCAGCTCCAGCGGCATCGGGTGCGAGGATTGCGTGCGGCAGACGATGGCGTCGGGCGAGATGCCGATTCCGCGTAGCTCGCGGACCGAGTGCTGCGTCGGCTTGGTCTTCAGTTCGTCGGCGGCGCCGAGGTGCGGCACCAGGGTCAAGTGCACGTACATGACGTTCTCGTCGCCGACGTCGTAGCGCATCTGACGAATCGCTTCGAGGAACGGCAGCGACTCGATGTCGCCGACCGTGCCGCCGACCTCGACGATACAGACTTCGGCATGGCTCGCCTCGGCGACGCGCTTGATGTGCGCCTTGATCTCGTTGGTGATATGCGGAATCACCTGAACCGTAGCGCCGAGATACTCGCCGCGCCGTTCCTTTTCGATCACGGAGTTGTAGATTTGTCCGGTCGTGACGTTGTTCGCGCGCTGGAGATTCTCGTCGATGAAGCGCTCGTAATGACCGAGATCGAGGTCGGTCTCGGCCCCGTCCTCAGTAACGAAGACCTCGCCGTGCTGATACGGATTCATCGTACCGGCGTCGCAATTAATATAGGGGTCGAGCTTCTGAATCGAAACGCTGACCCCGCGCGCCTTGAGAAGTCTCCCGAGCGAGGCGGCGGTTATGCCCTTGCCGAGCGAACTCACCACGCCCCCGGTGAAGAAGATATACTTCGCCATCGGGTCGTTTTAGTTCGCCTTGCTTCGCTTGGTTACCTGGGGGCGCGCTCACCCAGATAGGTGCAAAGCGGCTGCCTTGACGTACCGGGCAAGTCCTGCGTGATCGTGGAGGATCGCGACCTGGAATCCGGCAAGAGCCTCGCGCGCAAGGCATGCGATGCCCGCCACCGTCGGCGGCGCGCCTTCCAGCAATACTAAGCTTTCGTTATTGAGGATTGCCGGTAGCTGGTGAGCTAGCCGGCGATAGAGTTCGAGGCCGTCGGCCCCCCCGTCGAGCGCCTCCCGCGGTTCGAACGAAACGGACTCCGGCGCTCGGGGCAAATCGGCGGTCGGAATATACGGTAAGTTTGCGACGACGACGTCGAAACGTTCGCGCAAGACTGACTCCGCGAGATCGCCGACGTGAAATCGGCAACGCTCGACAACGCCCATGCGGCGCGCGTTCTCGCGGGCGAGGTCGATGGCCGCGGGCGACGCATCGGTCGCGTCGACGCGTGCTTCCGTCTCCGCGGCAATCGTACAGGCGATCGCTCCGCATCCGGTGCCGACGTCGAGCACGCGCATCGGTCCGCGAATGAAGCGTAGCGCCTCGTCGACGAGATGCTCGGTCTCGGGGCGCGGGATGAGCACGCTCTCGTTCACGATAAACTCGCGACCGTAGAACCAGGCGCTTCCCAACAGGTAGGCGACCGGCGCGCCGGTGCGCCGCCGTTCGCAGAGCGTTCGAAATGCGGCGGACTCTTCGGCCGAAACCGGGGCCTCGCCGTGTGCGGCGAGCCACTCGCGCGGACGCGCAAGCACGTGAGCGAGCAGCAGTTGCGCGTCGGTCCGGGCCGACGGGCTACTCTTGGCTAAGGAGTCGGTTTGTTCGAGAAGCAGCGTCGCAACGCTGCTCAAAGCGCGGCTTCGCCGGCGAGGAGCCGGGCGCGCTCGTCGGCGATCAGCTCGTCGCCGATCGGCTCCAGGTTGCCGTCCATCACGCCGCGGATGTTCCCGAAGCTGCGATTGATCCGGTGATCGGTGATCCGGTCTTGCGGAAAGTTGTAGGTACGAATCTTCTCGGCACGTTCGCCGCTGCCGACTTGCGAGCGCCGCATCGAGCCCACCGCTTCTTCTTGTTCGCGTCGCTTGCGATCGTAGAGCGTCGCACGCAGCATCTGCATTGCCTTCTCGCGATTCTGCTGCTGCGAGCGCTCCTGTTGGGACGCGACGACGATGCCGGTCGGCACGTGCGTTATGCGGATCGCCGATTCGGTCTTGTTGACGTACTGCCCGCCGGCGCCCGAGGATTTGTACGTGTCGATATGCAGGTCGGATGACTTGATCTCGACCTCGCCGTCGTCTTCCACTTGCGGGAGCACGGCGACCGTCGCGGTGCTCGTATGGATTCGCCCCTGAGCTTCGGTCGCCGGCACCCGCTGAACGCGATGCACCCCGGACTCATGCTTCAGGTAGCGGTACGGCGCGTCGCCCTTGACCGCGAAGACGATCTCCTTGTAGCCTCCCGCTTCGCTGGCACTCTCGGAGACCAATTCGACGTTCATCTTCTTCGCTTCGGCAAAGCGCATATACATGCGCGCCAGATCTCCGGCAAAGATTGCCGCTTCGTCGCCCCCCGTACCGGCACGAATCTCTACGAAGACGTCGCGCCCGTCGTTGGGATCGCTGGGCGCCATGAGCCGCGCGAGCTCCTGCTCTAGCTCCAGCAAGCGCGTGCCAAGCTCTTCGTTCTCGTCTTCTGCGAGCTGACGGAGTTCGCCGTCGCCTTGCCGGGCGAGCGTTTCGTTAGCAGCGATCTGCGATCGCACCCGGGCGATGTTCCGATGCGTTTGCACCGGGCCCTCGAGCTGCGCCCGTTCCTTGACGAGCGCGGTGTACCGGGATTGATCGAAAGCACCCGTCGGATTGGCCAGCTCAGCGTCGATCTCGTCGAACCGCCGGGCCATCGTTTCGAGACGCTGGATCAGAGAGCGGCTGCCGCCTTCTTCGCGTCCCGGGCCGATTGACGAGCCGCGGCCTCTTCCTGCTTGCGCTTGGCGGCTGCCGAGCGCTGGTTGAACTTATCGACCCGACCAGCCGTATCGATGAGCTTCTGTTGGCCGGTAAAGAGCGGGTGGCAGGCCGCACAGATTTCGACGGCGATTTCCGGGAGCGTCGAGCCGGTAACAAAACTGTTACCGCACGCGCAGTGCACGCGGGCCTCGGGGTACCACTTGGGATGGATCTTGGTCTTCACAGCCACTGCATTATACCAAGCGTGTCAAAAGGACCGCTTGCTTGCTGGCCGCGCGACTGCCAAGGCCCGGGATTCGTTCTAGAGAAAGAGACCCATGCCAACGACCGCTTTTAATGGGAGAGGTTACCCGCTTTATGCCCCTGTGTTTTCGTAGCACCGGAGTTCCGCTCGTCGCGGCCGCGCTCTGCGCGTTCTCGATGGCCGGTTGTCGAGCCGGCGGCGGGATGCCGTCCCAATCGTTCGTCCCCCCAGATAACGGGATGAGCCGATCGCAAGTGCAGCCGCTGGGTAAAGGACTCGACAAGATCCAGCACGTCGTGATCATCATCCAGGAGAACCGGAGCTTTAACAACCTGTTTTACGGATATCCCGGCGCGAAGACCGCGAAGTATGGAAAGATTTCAACGGGCAAGCAGATATTGCTACAGCCTATCTCGATCGCGACCACTTGGGATCTCCAGCATAATAGCGGCGGCTTTCTGCGTTCGTGCAACGGCACCGGGAAAATCCCCGGCACGGACTGCCGGATGAACGGTTTCAACAATCAGACGTGGGGCTGTAGTCAGCCCAACAAACCCAAGTGCCCGATACAGTATCCGCCGTACGCGTACGTCCCGCACGGCGAAATTACACCCTATCTCGATATGGCGAACCAATACGTGCTGGGCGATGAGTTTTACGCATCCGACTTCGATACCAGCAGTTACATTTCACACCAGTACATCGTGGCCGGCGTCAATCCGGACAACGCCGCCAACTACCCTGAAACCGTGTGGGGATGTCCAGGCGGCAAACTCGACCGGATCGACCGGCTCGATTCGAACCGAGTCATCACACTCTTCCCCAAGACCGAGCACCCGTGTTCCGACGTAACGACGCTCGCCGACGAGCTCGATGCGGCTCGCGTATCGTGGAGATTCTACGCCGCGCCGGTCGGTGTCACCAAGGGCGAGACACCCTGCGGCAGCGGCAGCGATATCGGACCTGACGCCTCGAAGGGAAGGCGAGGCATCTGGAGCGCCTATCAAGCGATCCGCCACATCTGCTACGGGCCCGATTGGAGCAAGGACGTCTTCTCGCCCCCAACGCGTTTCTTCAACGATCTGGCACGCGGCCGGTTTCAAGCCGTAACGTGGATCACGCCAACGTACGCCAACTCCGACCACGGCGGAAACGGCTCGAACACCGGCCCTTCCTGGGTCGCCTCGATCGTCAACGCCATCGGCAAGTCGGCCTACTGGAACTCGACGGCCATCTTCATCTTCTGGGACGACTCGGGCGGCTGGTACGATTCAGAACCGCCGGCATACCTGGATAACGACGGACTCGGTTTCCGCCTTCCGCTGCTGATCATTTCGCCCTACGCAAAGAAAGGGTTCGTCGCCCACGCTCACTTCGAGCACGGCAGCATTCTGAAGTTCATTGAAAATCGCTTCGGTTTGGCGGCGCTTGCGGCGAGTGACTCGCGCGCGACGTCGCCGCAACTCTGTTGCTTCGACTTCTCCAAACCGCCGCGAAAATTCGTTCCGATCAAAGCACCCCACGATCAAAACTATTTCATGAACCAGGCGCTGAGTGTCGAGCCGCCCGACGACAACTAGCCGACGCCGGCGGTCGGTTGGATGGGAGGTTCCGGGGTCGAGCCGCCCAAATGCTCGTCGCGTGAGTGCAGTACGCCTTTGGGGAACGCTGGCCGCCGGCAGCCTGCTCGTTACCGTCCTAATGGCGGCCGGGTCTGTGCGAACCCCGGCCGTCGCAGCCACCCCGCCACCGACCCCGCCGCCGATCGGAACTCCCACAACGCCGGCTCCGAGCACCGGCTACTCCTTGCCGGCGGTGACGCCTTCGGCCGCTCCGGCCGCCGCCGTTAAACCGACCCCGTCGCCACCGCCTACCGCGCGCAAAGGGCTCAACGGTGTCTGGGAGGTCCAGATCCAGCATCCCAACGTCACCGACTACACGCATTTCCAAGTAACGCAGCAAGGGGACGCGCTGACGGGCGTCTATCTCGATTCTCGCGGCAAGAAGTATCCGCTCGCGGGTACGGTCGACGGACAGGCCATTCGTCTGATCGTCACGATGCCGAACGGAACGACTCTTCTTCTCGAGGGCAAACTCGACGGAACGACCGACATGGTCGGGATGCTCACGACGCCCGACGGTCAGCTTCCGTTTACCGCGGCCTATCGTGCAAAAGAGAAGTGGATCGAGAACGTGAATCCATCGCCGGGCGGTATCGGGGCACCGGGTTCCTACACGCCGCCCTAACGCTTACGTCGCAGCATTTTTAGCGAGGCGCTCTTCGACGTACGGCACGAGGCCGCCGGCGTCGATGAGCGCGCGCATGAACGGCGGGAACTCCGCCGATCGATACTCCGTTCCGCGCGTAATATTGCGAACGATTCCGCTCGCCGGCTCGACGACGATCTCGTCGCCCGACTCGATGCCGTCGACGGCTTCCGCCGATTCGAAGATCGGCAGGCCGATATTGAGCGCGTTCCGATAGAAGATTCGAGCGAAACTCTTTGCGATCACGGCGGCCGTTCCCGAGGCTTTGATCGCGATCGGCGCAACTTCGCGGCTCGATCCGCAGCCGAAGTTGGTCTCGGCCACGATGATGTCTCCCGCGCTCATTCGGCTGGTGTACTCGGGATCGAGGCCTTCGAGCGCGTGCTTTCCAAGCTCGGCGTGATCGATAATGTTGCAGTACTTGCCCGGAATGATTACGTCGGTGTCGACGTTCTTACCGTATTTGTGGGCGCGACCGCGCAGCGTCGGCTCCATTACACGCCCGCCATTTCGACGACGCGCGGGTCGGTGATTCGACCCGTGATCGCGGAGGCCGCGCAGGTTGCCGGGGAGGCGAGATAGATCTCGGCCTTTGGCGAACCCATTCGTCCGACGTAGTTGCGGTTCGTCGTCGAGATCGCGCGCTCGCCGTCGCCGAGCGTTCCCATGTGCCCGCCGAAGCAGGCGCCGCAGCCCGGAGTGTTCACGGCGCACCCCGCCGCAGCGAGCGTCGTGAGGATGCCCTCTTGCGCCGCTTGCATCCAGACCTTTTGCGAACCGGGATTGACGATCACGCGCAGGTTTGAAGCGATCCGCTTGCCGTCGAGAATCTTTGCGACGACGCGCAAGTCGTCGATGTAACCGTTCGTGCACGAGCCGATGAAGACTTGATCGACCGGCAAATCCTCCCGAGTGACTTCGGAGATCGGATGGACGTTGTCGGGCGTGTGTGGACAGGCGACTTGCGGTTCGAGCCCTCCTATGTCGATGGCAATCGTCCGCTCGTAGACGGCGTCGACGTCGGCGCGTTCGACTACGAACGGCCGATCGGTGCGCTCCGTGACGTACGCGATCGTCTTGGCATCGGCGTGGAAGATGCCGTTCTTCGCTCCCGCCTCGATCGCCATGTTCGCCATCGTGATACGGCCGGTGATCGAGAGCTCGTCGACCGTCGAGCCGTGGTACTCGATCGCGCGATACGTCGCGCCGTCGATGCCCAGCTCGCCGACGGTGCGCAGCATGATGTCCTTTGCATAGACCAGCGGACCCGGCGTCCCTTCGTAGACGATCTTGATCGACGCCGGTGCCTTCAGCCAGACCTCGCCGAGCACGAACGCGGCGGCGATGTCGGTCGAGCCCATCCCGGTCGCGAAGGCGCCGAACGCGCCATAGGTACAGGTGTGCGAGTCGCCGCCGACGATCAGCTCGCCCGGCGCGACGAGACCCTCCTCCGGAAGGACGACGTGCTCGATTCCGCCGCGCCCCACGTCGAAGAAGTGCTCGATGCCCTGTTCGATTGCGAACTCTTTCATCAGGCGCGCAAGGCCTGCCGATTGCGCATCCTTCGCGGGAACGAAATGGTCGGCGACGAGCGCGATCCTGCTCGGGTCGAAGACGCGCGAGGCGCCTTTGATCTTTCGCATCACGCCGATTGCGACAGCGGCGGAGAGCTCGTTTGCCAAAACGAGGTCGACCTTCGCATTGATGATCTGCCCCGGTTCGACGCGCGCGAGTCCCGCGTGGCGTGCCAGGATCTTCTCGGTGAGTGTCATGCCCATGATACGAACATTATAGGGCGAAGTAAGGGCCCCTACCGATGACAGAAGACGAACGGGAATTCGGCTTTGCAACGCGCGCGCTCCACGCCGGAACGCCGCCCGACCCTACGACGGGCTCGCGCGCGCTCCCCATCTACCAGACGGCCGCATACGTCTTCGGCTCGACCGAGCAGGCGGCGGAACTCTTCGCCTTGCGCAGCTACGGACACATCTATAGCCGCATTAGCAACCCGACGGTGGCGGCCTTCGAAGAGCGCATGGCAAGCCTCGAGGGGGGCCTCGGCGCGGTCGCGTACTCGAGCGGCCTCGCTGCACAGCTTTGCATGATTCTTGCGCTTGCGGAGGCCGGCGACCATATCGTCTGCACCCAAAACGTCTACGGCGGCACGGTTACCCAGCTGAGCGTGACGGTCAAGCGCATGGGAATCGAGACCACCTTCGTACCGGCCGAGGATCTCGACGCGGTGCGCAACGCGATTCGTCCGAACACCAAGCTGCTCTTCGTCGAGACGATCGGCAACCCGTCGGGAGTCGTCCCCGACCTGCGCGCCTTCGCATCGCTCGCGCACGATACCGGCATACCGCTGGCGGTCGACAACACCTTCGCGACACCGTACCTCTGCCGGCCGATCGAGCTCGGCGCCGACCTGGTCGTTCACTCCGCGACGAAGTTCATCAACGGGCACGGCACTTCGATCGGCGGCGTGCTAATCGAATCGGGAACCTTTCCGTGGGGAAGCGGGCGCTTTCCGCTCCTGTCCACTGCGAGCCCCGGCTATCATCAGAAGGTCTTCACCGAGACCTTCGGCGAGTACGCGTTCCTGATGCGCGCGCGCGCCGAAGTCTTGCGCGACGTCGGCGCACAGATGGCGCCGATGGACGCCTGGCTCATGCTCCTCGGTCTCGAAACGCTCGCGGTGCGAATGGATCGCTACGTTCAGAACGCGCGCGAAGTCGCGGCATTTCTCGAGAAGCGTCCCGAGGTCGCCTGGGTTCGCACCCCAACGCTCGGCTCGATCTTCACCTTCGGGCTGCGCGGCGGCCGCGATGCCGCCCGACGTTTCATCGACGGACTCGAGCTTTGGAGTCACCTCGCAAACGTCGGCGATTCCAAGAGCCTGGTCATTCATCCCGCTTCGACGACCCACTCGCAACTCTCCGACGGCGAGCTGCGCAAAGCCGGCGTAGAACCGGAGTCGATCCGCCTCTCGGTCGGCCTCGAAGACGTCGACGATCTGGTTTGGGATCTTGGCAACGCGCTGGAGCGAGCGGCATCGCAATGATTCTCACGACGCCCTCGCAACGGCGCGAGCTGCTCGCCGGCTCTCGCAGGATCGCGGTCGTCGGCGCCTCGCCGAAACCGCTGCGGCCGAGCTACACCGTTTTTTCATACCTGCGCCGGCAGCCGGAGTACGAGGTCGCGCCGATCAATCCGGCGATCGAGGAAATCGACGGGGTCGAAGCGTTTCCGTCGCTCGCAAAATACGCCGCGGTGCACGGTGCGCCCGACGTCGTCGACGTCTTTCGAAAGCCGAGCGACGTTGTCGGCGTCGTGAACGAGGCGATCGTAGCGGGCACAAAGGCGATATGGTTTCAGTACGGCGTGATCAACGACGAGGCGATTGCGCTCGCGGATAGCGCTGGAATGGACGTGGTCGTCGATCGCTGCATGAAGGTCGAGCACGCGCGCTTTCGCGGCGGCCTCTCGACGAGCGGCCTAAACAGCGGCGTCATCACCGCACGGTGGAGGGGCAGTTCAAAATGAAACCCTCGCATGTCTTCATTCTCGGCACGGTCACCGCGATGCTTGCGGCTTGGCAGCTTGCAACCGCCGCGGGAGACGTTCGGCTGTTTTGCCGCGTGCCTTCGGAGCGACGGTCAGCTTACGGCCCTAGTCGCTAGCGTTTCGGCGTCGAGCGAGCAGCCGCGTAGCGAGGCCTCGCGGTCGCGACCGAACAGCACGAGGCCCTCGGCGGTTTCCATTCCCAGGTCTTCGGTTTGTACCGCGATGCACGACGAGCGGTTTGCGAGATCGACGTGCAGCAAAGCTCCGATCGTGCCGCGCGGCAGCGTCGCCCGCTCCGGCCCGACGACACGGGTGCGCAGCCAGGGGGGAGCGACGTACGCTTCCGATGTGCCGGCCCGGTAGTATTGCGAGCTGAGCTCGGTCATGCCGTACTCGGAGACGATCTCACCGCGCGAGATACCGAACCGCGTGCAGATCCGTGTTTCGAGCTCACTCGGTTGGACGATGCGAGAGCGGCCCTTGAAACCACCGGTCGTCATGATGCAAGACCCCACCGGCAGCTCGAACGCGACGCCGCGCACGGTCATCGCGTCGAGCAGATGAACGAGCGCGAAGGCCGTCGCGGCGATGCAGACTAGTTCGCGATCGGCGATTGCGGCGCGCAGGTCGTGCTCGAACGCATCGGCGAGCAACTCGTCGCCGTGCAAGTACCAACCGGTGCGGCCGGCACCGCGTTCGCCGCTAATGCGCGCCATCATGTAGCCAAGCGATGATGCCGGGCGCTCCGCCGGATTCGGCACGAGGTTGAAGTATCGCAACCGTGCATCGCGCAGCACGAGCCGGTCGAAGCCCGCTAGCAGCGCTGCGTCGTACAGGGCAGGGGTCTCCAGGTAATGCAGCCCACCAACGCCGCTCGTCGTTCCACTGGTTTCAAATGTCCGCGCCGCCGCATGCGGGTCGAACGTCGTCAGCGCCGCCTCTTTGAACGCCGCCGCGGGCACCGCGGGGATATCTTCCCAGTTTGGCGACGAGACTAGACCGAGCCGCGCGCAATATCGCGCGTACGGCTCGTTGTAGCGCAGCTGGTGGGCAAAAAGGCGAAGGGCGAGGTCGTTAAAATCCGCGTCATCGAGAACCTCGCCGTTGCGGTGCCACGCGTTAATGACGCCGAGAATCTCGGCATCGAGCGCCGACGATTCGCTTTCATAGCCGAGCATTGCTGGTAGTTCGTCACCCGTCGACAATCTCGGGGTGACACCCCGATGCGGCTAGTGGACGAGCTCGATCAGCGAAAGTTCGGCAGCGTCGCCGGAGCGGACGCGCGTTTTCGTGATGCGCGTGTAGCCGCCGGTTCGGCCTTTGAGGCTGGGCGCGATCTGTTCGACGAGCTTCTTCACCACCGCGGGTTCGGTGATGAACTCGGCGAGCTGCCGGCGAGCGGCCAGATCTCCGGCCATCGCCGTCGTAATGAGCCGCTCGGCTACGCGGCTAATCTCCTTGGCCTTCGCCGAGGTCGTCTCGATCTTTTCGTGTTTGAAGAGCGAGGTGGCGAGATTGCGGAGCAGCGCTTTTCGATGGCCATCCGTCCGGGAGAGCCGCTTGTATGCGATCGAGTGTGGCATAACGTTTCGCGCTACGCTTGGCGCAGCGAGAGCCCCCTCTCTGCTAGAACCTGCTTGATCTCGTCGAGCGATTTCTTACCGAAGTTGCGCATCTTCATGATCTCGTCCTCGGTGAGGTCGAGGAGCTCCGAGACCTTCGAGATGCCCGCGCGCTTGAGACAGTTGAACGAACGGACCGACAGGTTGAGCGTCTCGACCGGGATGTCCCACTCGTTCGGCGGCGTCTCCGGAAGGGGTTCCGAGCGGTTCGTGAACGAGACGAAAAGGTCGAGCTCGTCCTGCATGATGGTAGCGGCGCTGGAGAGCGCCTCGTCGGGCGTAATCGAGCCGTTCGTCTCCACCTCGACCGTGAGGCGATCGTAGTCGACGCTCTGTCCGACGCGCGTGTCGTCGACCGTAAAGTTCACCTTGCGGATCGGCGAAAAAATCGAATCGAGCGGAATCAATCCGATCATGTGCTCGACGTTGCGCTGCCGGTCGGCCATGACGTAGCCCCGTCCCTGTTCGACGCCGATCTCCATCGTAAGTTTCGCGTCCTTCGAAGAGAGCGTGCAGAGCCGGTAGCTCGGATCGAGAATCTCGACGTCGGCGTCCGGGACGATATCCGCCGCCGTAACGTCGCGTGCGCCGCTCACCGACAGCGTGAGGACCTTCGGCTCGTCGCTGTTGAGTTTCACCGGCAGGCCCTTGAGGTTGAGCATCAGCGCGATCGTATCTTCGGCCATTCCTGGAATGGTCGAGAACTCGTGCAGGACGCCGTCGATCTTCATGTACGTGACGCCCGCTCCCGGAATCGAACTGAGGAGCACGCGCCGCAGCGCGTTGCCGAGCGTTATTCCAAAGCCCCGCTCCAGCGGCTCGATCACGAACTTCGCGTAGTTGTCGCGGCGCTCACGGACTTCAATGGTCGCGCCGACGGGCGCCTCCAGCATGGTGGTCATTCGGGTTCTTCTATCCTTCGTTTCCGCTTACGTTATCCGCCCGTCATCGCATGACGAACGATCGGACGCCTAGCGGCAGTGTAGTGGTTGATTAGCGTGAATAATATTCGACGATCAACTGCTCGTCGACGGGCGTGTCGATCTGCTCGCGCGGTGGCGCTTGCAGCACCTTTCCCGTCTTCTCTTGATCGTTCCACTCGAGCCACTCGGGCGGACGGCGGCTCTGCGCCACCTCAAGGTTCGACTCGAAGACCGGCGACTTGAGGCTGCCGGGCGCGATCGATATGACCTCTCCCGGACGCACGACGTACGATGGGATGTTGACGATCCGCCCGTTCACCCGGAAGTGACGGTGGGTCACGAGCTGACGCGCCTGGGCGCGGCTCGACGCCAAGTTCAGCCGATAGATGACGTTGTCGAGCCGGCGCTCCAGCAGTTGCAGAAACGTGCGTCCGGTCTGACCCGGCACTCGCGCCGCCTTGCGAAAGTAATTTTCGAACTGCGTTTCGTGCACGCCGTAATAGCGGCGCATCTTCTGCTTCTCGCGAAGCTGCCGCCCGTACTCAGAAACCTTCGTGCGAGACTTGCCGGCCGTCTTCTGGCCGGGGGCGGTTCCGCGGCGCTCGACGGCGCAGTTGCGCGAGACGCAGCGGTCGCCCTTGAGGAAGAGCTTGATTTTTTCTCCGGTCTTGCTCGCCGCAGTCTCACGACGGCAGAGGCGGCAGACCGGTCCGGTATAACGCGACATGCCGCTCCTAAACCCGGCGCCGCTTCGGCGGACGACAGCCGTTATGCGGAATCGGCGTTACATCCTTGATCATGGTGATCTCGAGACCGGCAGCTTGAAGCGAGCGGATCGCCGCCTCACGGCCGGCGCCCGGTCCCTTGACGAGCACTTCGGTCGATTTCATACCGTGTTCCATCGCCTTGCGAGCGGCGGCCTCGGCCGCCATCTGGGCCGCGAACGGCGTCGATTTCTTCGATCCCTTGAACCCCAGGTTCCCCGCCGAGGCCCATGAAATGACGCCTCCGTGCGGGTCGCTGATCGTAACGATCGTGTTGTTAAAGGATGCGTGCACGTGCGCGACGCCCGCATGGACGTTCTTCATTTCGCGCTTGCGCCGCGACTTCGCTTGCTTCTTAGCCGCCAAAATTCTCTCCGCAGACGATATTGCCGGGCCCGAGAAGGCCCAAGGAGCTATCTTACCTGGACGGGGCCTGGGATGGCAAGGGGCCCGGTCTTAGACCGGGCCCTCGCTCGCTACCTTTCCGAGGTATTTTACGGGTAGAGTAGCCGGAATCCGATCCCTGCGAACGGCCCGTTATACGAGCGGTTGATCGGCGCGTTCTCCTTGTTCGACCAGCTATCGCCCATCCATCCGCCCTCGATGAAGAGCGGCGTATTCCCCAGGGCGAGTGTGATACCGGCCTGATACTTCAGGATGTTGTACTGAAGCGGCAGGGAGGTCGTGTGGAAGCCCGTGGCGGGGAAGTGATTCGGCAGCGAGACGCTCGCGTTGCCGTTCACGCTTGGGTAGTACCAGACGCTGCCGAAGAACGAGAAGGTGTGGTTGAGATCGGGCAGCTTCTCGCCGCCGAAGCCGAAGCCGTTCAAGTTGGGGTAGCCGTAGTTATTGGCGACCCAAATGTAGCCGACTCCGACGTAAATCCGCGGCTCGAGGACTCGTACGGCCAACCGTCCGTCGACGTCCTGGTCGTAGAGATTCGTCGAGGTGACCACCGGCGTGCTTCCGTTCCCGCCGATGACGGTGACCAAGCACTCGGGCGAAACGGCGCCCGAGGCGCTTGCCGGACAGTTGTGCGGGTACTGCCAGCGCTCGTACGAGCCTTCCACCATCAACGGAATGGTTCCGAGATTGAACTCACCTCCGCCACGGACTCCGTACGAGTTGCTCCCGGTGTTGCCGGGTGAGAACTCATCGTAGACCTTCGGCGAGAAGATGTAGTCGCCGGCCACGAACGCCTCGCTCTGAAACGGCTTAGGCGTCGGAGGCGGGGGCGGAGGCGGCGGTGGTGCGGGCGGCGGCGGCGGTGCCGGACTCGGCGGCGGCGTCGCCGGAATATACCGAACGACGACCAAACGCTTGTCGGGAACCCACTGG
>Ga0209380_10000009_pt1 | contig 149963 bp, 141 predicted proteins | sample HubBroMetageWFT6_FD_188347 | JGI IMG/M metagenome (GOLD analysis project Ga0209380, IMG submission 188347) | Warmed and freeze-thawed soil microbial communities from the Hubbard Brook experimental Forest, New Hampshire - Hubbard Brook CCASE Soil... | ecosystem: Environmental > Terrestrial >...
CTGCCGAGAGACCCTCGCGCAACGGATTGCTCGACGTCCCGTCACCCGGCGCGGTCGCCGTTGCGGTCGCAATAGCGTCGTCAGGCATTCGTCTCGCTCTTGACGGCGTGGCCGCCGAACTGGTTGCGCAACGCGGCCACGACCTTCGCGCTGAACGATTCGCTTTGGCGCGAGGCCATGCGTGCGAGCAGCGAGAGCGTGATGACGGGAGCTGGGACGTTCTCATCGATCGCCGCCTCGACCGTCCAGCGCCCTTCGCCTGTGTCGTCGACGTAGCCGCGGATATCTTTCAGGCCCGGATCTTCTTTGAAAGCGAGAACGAGCAGCTCGAGCAGCCACGAACGTACGACGCTCGCGTGGGTCCAGAGCTCGGCGAGCTGACCGAGGTCGTAGTCGTACTGCGAGTCTTTGAGAATTTCGAAGCCCTCGCCGTAGGCTTGTAGTAGACCGTACTCGATGCCGTTGTGGACCATCTTCGAGAAGTGTCCGGCGCCGGCGGGTCCGACGTGCGCGTAACCGTTGGGCGGCGCGAGCGTTATGAAGATCGGCTCGCAGTGCTTCACCTGCTCGTCGTCGCCCCCGACCATCAGGCAGTACCCTTCCTTCAGACCCCAAACGCCGCCGCTCGTTCCGGCGTCGATAAGCGAAACGCCCTTGGTCTTGCAATCGGCGTAGAGCCGCAGGCCATCCTTATAGTTGGTGTTGCCGCCGTCAATGATGATCCCGCCGGCTCCCATCGCAGCGGCGAGCTGATGGATCGTGTCGTCCGTGGGCGCACCCGACGGCACCATGACCCACGCGACCTTCGGCGAGGCCGTGAGCTTCGCGACCATATCGTCGAGGCTCGACGCGCCGGAGGCTCCCGCCGCGACGGCCGACGCGACCGCTTTGGGGTCGCGATCGTACGCAATCACTTGATGACCGCCGCCGATGAGGCGCTGCGTCATGTAGTTGCCCATCTTGCCGAGCCCTACCATCCCGAGTTGCATCGATCGCGACTTCCTTTCAGTTCAGAGTGTTGAAGAATGCGGGGCTCAGGCGCGCACCGAGAGCGCTTCGTCAACGGCCGCAACGAGCGCACGCAGCGCCGGCTCGACGGGGCCCTTCAGATGGACGCGGACGCCGCGGCGATTACGCTTGTCGAGCGACATCCAATCGCCGAGCGCTTGGGCCGCGAGCAACGTGCGGAACCCAACGTTCATGCCGGGGATCATCGGATCGTCGGGGTCGTCGGCGGTGATCTGAAGGACGACGCACGTATCGGGGCCGCCCTTATGAAGCTGGCCGGTCGAGTGCAGGAAGCGCGGCCCGAAGCCAACCGTCGTCGCGACGCGATGCGCGTTGCGCACCTTCAGACGAAGCTCTTGCAGCAGCGCGGCGTGCGTCTCGTCGCGCGCGATGTAGGCGGTGATTGCGTTGTAATCGTGCGGGCGCAACTGCGCGAAGAGCCCCGCCAGCGCCTGTACCGGATTTGCGCCGGAGATCGTGCGGCTGCCCGAGAGATAGGTGACGTCGAACGCCGGTCCGTCGACGTCGGCCTTCGGCTCGTCGAAGCTGCCGTTGCGGGCGTACTGCGCGAGAAGGGCGACGGTGTTATCTTTCGATTCTTGGACGTTGGGCTGATCGAACGCATTGATGCCGAGGATGACGCCGGCCGCCGCAACCGCGATCTCCCAGAGATAAAACTGTTCGCCGATGTCGTACGCGTCGTTCATGTAGAGGCGGATGACCGGATGGCCCGCGCTCTCCAATGCCCGCAGCTTCTCGTCGACGCCCGGTTCGGGATTGGGCAGGTTCGCTCCGACGTACACGAAGGTCCGGTCGTCGGAGTAATCGTCCGGCGCGCCGAGCGGCTCGCCCTCGATTGGCACGATGCCTTTGCCAAGCTTGCCGGTCGATTCGGCGATGAGCTGTTCGGCCCACGCGCCGAACGCCTTCACGGCTGCGTGTGTAACGATCGTCAGCTTATCGCGTCCGTTGACCGCGAGGCCGCCGATCGCGGCGCCGAAGCGCACGCCGGGAGCGTCATGCGGATCGACCGTCCGATCGTTGGCGTGCATCGCGCCGAGCGCGCGGTCGAGCAGGAGGTTGATGTCGTAGCCGGCGATCGCCGATGGCGCGATGCCCACGAACGAGAGCGCCGAGTACCGCCCGCCGATGTTCGGATCGTTCTCGAAGTCGGCGCGGAACGATTCTTCCTTCGCCTCCTTGTCGAGCTTCGTGCCGGGGTCGGTGATGGCAACGAAGTTTCGAGCGGCGGCCGCCGCCCCGACCTGCTTCGAGACCTTTTCGTAAAAGTAGGCGTAGAACGCGTTGGGCTCGGTCGTCGTTCCGCTTTTGCTCGAAATGATGAAGAGCGAGGTAGGAATGTCGATCTTTCCCTCGAGCTCCTTGATCTGCTGCGGCGAAGTGGAATCGAGCACGTGCAAGCGCGGATAGCCGCCGATCGGTCCGAAGGTGTCGGCTAGAATATCGGGCGCGAGCGAGCTTCCTCCCATACCGCAGACGACGGCCGAATCGAAGCTCTCCTTCGTTTCGTTGGCGAAGGCTTTCAGCGCGGCGACCTCGTCGAGCATATGCTGCTGGATGTCGAGCCACCCGAGGGCCTTCTTGATGATTGTGATGGCGTCGGGATCGTTCGACCACAACGTCGCGTCATGGGCCCAGATGCGTTTGAGGAAATCGGCCGACGCGAGCTGCTCCAGGGCAGCGTCGTAATGACCCTGCGCTTTACCTAAGGAGAGCCGCACGCGCTCCGCACCATCCGACTCGAGCAGCTTCTGCTTGTAGACGATCGCACCCAAAAGCGCCCCGAAGGAATCGGAGAAGAGTTGCACGCCCTCTTTCTGCAGATCTTGCGTGACGTCGAAGTAAGAAATCTTTGCCTCTTGCAGCGCGCGCATGACGTCGGCCGCACCGCGCAGGTCGCTCTCGACGGTGCCGGGCTCGACCTTGCCGTGATCCAAGAGCGCGTCGAACGTTTGCGGCGGCATTGTATTGACGGTATCGGGGCCGACGACGCTCTCCACGTACATGAGGTCCGGGTAATGCGGATTCTTCGTCGAGGTCGAAGCCCAGAGCGGCCGCTGAACTGCGCCGCCTTTTGCTTTGAGTGCGGCGAACTCGTCGCTTTCAAATATCTCTTTGAACTTTTGATACGTGAGCTTCAGCCCGGCGATTCCCGCTTTGCCCAGCAGCGGCTCGAGTTTCTCGCCCTTGCCGATCCGGTCTTGTAAGAGCTTATCGATCGCGGTGTCAATCCGGCTGACGAAAACAGAGTTGACCGAGCGGATGCGATCGATCGGCTTGCCCTCGTCGGCACGCCGCTGCAAGCCCTTGACGTAGGCGAGCGCGGCTTTCTCGTACATTTCCGTCGAAAAGATTAGCGTGACGTTGATGTTGTATCCGCGGTAAATCGCCTCTTCGATCGCCGGCAGGCCCTCTTTCGTACCCGGGATCTTGATCATGACGTTCGGCCGGTCGACCCGTTTCCAAAGCTCTTCGACCATCGCGATCGTTCCCGCAGTATCGCTCGCGAGCAGCGGCGATACTTCGAGGCTGACGAATCCGTCGTTGCCGCCGCTGGCAGCGTAGAGCGCCGCGAACGCATCGCACGCACTCTGAATATCTTGGATTGCGAGATCCCAGAAGAGCGCATCGGCACTCTTCTCGGTACCGACGAGCTGCGCGAGCTGCTCGTCGTAGTCGGTTCCCGCGCCGATCGCCTTTTCAAAGATCGTCGGATTGCTCGTCATCCCGCGCAGACCGATCTCGATCAAGCGCGCGAGCTCGCCGGAGGCGAACATGCTGCGCCGGACGTTGTCGAGCCAAACGCTCTGCCCGGCGGCGAGCAGCTGCTCCACGGGGTTCTTCATGGTCGTCTCCTAACGGGCGGCGAGTTGGAACTTCGTAAGGGCTAAGTCCGCGACGTTATCCGGCGTGAAGCCGTAAGCCTTGGCTACGGCGGCGTACGGAGCCGACGTCCCGAACCTGTCGATGCCGAACGCGAAGCCACGGTCGCCGACGTACTTGGACCACCCCAGTGTCGCGCCCGCCTCGATCGACATGCGCGCCGCGATCCCCGGAGGCAGCACTTCGTCGCGATACGACTGCGGCTGTGCGTCGAATAGCTCCCAGCACGGCATCGAGACGACCCGCGCGCGCGCGCCTTTGCCATCGAGAATCTTCTTTGCGTCGACGGCGAGTGCGACTTCCGATCCGGTCGCAATTAGAATGAGGTCGGGATTTCCGCCCTCGGCGTCGGCGAGGACGTAGGCGCCTTTGCCGACGGCGGCGTCGCGCACGCCGAGGAACGGCAGCTTCTGCCGCGTTAGAACGAGGACGTACGGCGCGCCCTTGGCCGCGACGGCAAGCTTCCACGCTTCGAGCGTTTCGAGCGAGTCCGCCGGCCGAACGACGTAACAGTTCGGCGTGGCGCGCAGCGTCGCAAGCTGCTCGATCGGCTCGTGCGTCGGACCGTCTTCACCGAGAAAGACCGAATCGTGCGTGAAGACGTAGATCGAGTGAATCCCGGTTAGGCATCCGAGCCGGAGCGCCGGTTTTAGATAATCGACAAAGTTGAAGAACGTCGCCGCGAAGGGAAGCAGCCCGCCGTGGAGCGCGATACCATTCGTGCAGGCGGCCATGGCGTGCTCGCGCACGCCGTAATGAATGTTACGACCGCCATAATTGTTCGGTTCGAAATCGCCGCAATTCTTAAGGTACGTTTTCGTAGAGGGGTCGAGGTCCGCCGATCCGCCCACGAGTTCGGGAAGTGCGAGCGCGATCGCGTTCATAACCGTGCCGCCCGCATCGCGCGTCGCGACGCTACCGTTCTGCGCGTCAAACGCCGGCCACGGCAGATCCGGCGGCAGCTCGCCGCGCAACGTTCGCTCGAGCTGCGCCCCGAGATCCGCGTTGGCCCGCTTCCACGCATCGAAGGTCGTTTGCCATTGCGATTCGAGCTCGGCACCCCTTCGCCCAACCTCGCGATAGAACGCGAGCACGTCGTCGGGAACGAAAAAGTCCGGCTCTAGCGGCCAGCCGAGCTCCTCTTTTGCTTTCTTGACGTTCTCGGGCCCGAGCGGTTCGCCGTGCGCGAGAAAGCTATCTTGCCGCGGCGAGCCGTAACCGATGTGCGTTCGCACCGCGATGAACGAGGGTCGATCGACGACGTTCTTCGCAACGGTAATCGCTTGATCGATGGTGGCGACGTCGTTGCCGTGCGACGCGTCGATAAGCTGCGTGTGCCAGCCGCTCGCCTCGAATCGCGCGACGGGATCGTCGGAGAAGGCGACGTCGGTCGGACCCGCGAGCGAGACGAGGTTGTCGTCGTAGAGAACGATGAGTTTGCCGAGCTTGAGGTGGCCGGCGAGCGAGAGCGCTTCTTGACTGATGCCCTCCATGAGATCGCCGTCGCCGCAGATGCAGTAGGTGAAGTGATCGACGATCGGGGCGTCGTCGCGGTTGTAGACGGCTCCCATGTGCGCCTCGGCGATCGCCATGCCGACGGCATTGCCCACGCCTTGACCCAGCGGGCCCGTCGTCGCCTCCACGCCGGGCGTATGCCCGGCTTCCGGATGGCCGGGCGTCTTGCTTCCGAGCTGTCGGAAACTCTTGAGGTCGTCGAGCGTTAGGTCGTAACCCGTAAGGTAGAGCAGCGCGTAGAGAAGCATCGAGCCGTGCCCGGCGGAGAGCACGAAGCGGTCTCGATTGAGCCAGTGCGGATCGCTCGGATTGAAGTGAAGGTGGCGAGTCCACAGCGCGTACGCCATCGCCGCCGCACCCATCGGCATGCCGGGATGGCCCGAGTTGGCCTTCTGCACGGCATCGACCGCTAGAAAGCGGATCGCATTGATTCGTTGCTCCTCGGCGGGCGAATTCGGCACGGAATCTCCTTTCACGACGCGGGGGCGGGCTTACCTGGTGCCGTAGCTTCAGCGCGTGACGTTGGAAGAACTGCAAGCAAAAATCGAGGCGTTGGCGCGGGGCGAAGGCGACGTGCACGGACGTGCGGGCCGCGCGGTCGATCGCGCAATCGGCCTGCTCGATTCCGGCGAGCTGCGCGCCGCCGTTCCCAGCGGCGACGAGTGGGTAACGAACGCGTGGGTAAAGGAAGCGATCCATCTTTACTTCGCGCGGCATAACCGCAAGGTTCCGCTCAAGAGCAACTATCGCAGGCATGGCGTGCGCTGCGTTCGTCCGGGGGCCGCCCGATACGGAAGCTTTCTCGCACGCGGCGTCGTGTTGATGCCGGCGTTCGTCAACATCGGCGCGTACGTCGGCGAAGGCACGATGATCGACACATGGGCGACGGTCGGTTCGTGTGCGCAGATCGGCAAGCGCGTTCACCTGTCGGGTGGCGTCGGAATCGGAGGCGTCCTCGAGCCGCCGCAGGCGTTGCCGGTAATCGTCGAAGACGGCGCATTCGTCGGCTCGCGCTGCATCCTCGTGGAGGGCGTGCGCGTCGAGCGTGAAGCGGTGCTCGGCGCGGGCGTCGTCATCACCGCGAGCACTCCGATTCTCGACGTGCGCGGCAGCGAGCCCGTGACGATTCGAGGGCGCGTTCCCACGCGCGCGGTGGTCATTCCGGGAACGCAAAACAAGCGCTTTCCGGCCGGAGAGTTCGGAACGCCGTGCGCGCTGATCGTCGGGACGCGCGACGCCTCCACCGACCTGAAGACGTCGCTGAACGCCGCGCTGCGCGAACACGAGCTAGCGGTATGAATCCGCGGCTAGGAGAGATCGCGCCCTCGCTGATTCGCGAGGTTTCGAGTAAGAAGAAGATCACGTCGATCGACCTGGGATTGGGCGAGCCTTCGCTTCTGCCCAATGGCGAGCATTTTGCAAGTGCGATGCGCTTCATCGCCGAACGCGGCGTGAAGTACACGCCCAATGCCGGCGACCACGCACTGCGCACTGCGATCGCGCGGCGCTACGATTACCCCACAATGGGTCGCGCCGAGAACGTGTGCGTCACGATCGGATCGCAAGAGGCGATGTACGTTGCAATCAAGACGCTGCTCGATCCCGCGCGCGACGAGCTGCTGATCGTGGAGCCGTGCTTTCCGTCCTACCAGAAGATGGCAGCGCTCGAAGGCATTACGCTGCGCACCGTCGCCATGCGCGAAGATGAGGATTTTGCCTTCGATGCCGCCGCAATCGAAGCGGCGATCGGCGAGCGTACGCGCGCGATCGTGATCTGCTCGCCGTGCAATCCCACCGCCCGCGTCGTTTCTCAGTCAGCCGCGCAACGGCTCGTCCGCGCGCTCGAAAACCGTTCCGGCGAACCGATCTGGCTGATTCACGACGAGATCTACCGCGAGCAGGTCTTTGTCGACGACGCTGCCGAGTTCGCGCGATACTATCCGCAGACGCTGGTAACGAACTCACTGAGCAAGAGCAACGCGCTGACGGGCCTTCGGCTCGGCTGGCTCCTAGGACCTGGATCGTTTATCGACGAGGCAATCAAAGTGCACGCTTGGATCGCCTCATGCGCCGATACGTTCGCCCAGCGCGTGGCGTTGCACGTCTTCGAAACTCCGGGTGCGCTGCAAGAACACACGGGCTGGTATCGCGAGCGCCGCGCCGACCTGCTCGCGGCGCTCCACCGCAACAATCTGCGCTTCATCGCGCCGGAGGGAACCTTCTACGTCTGCGTGCGGCTGCCGGACGGCGCGAATTCTTTGCAAGCCGCCCGCGATCTGATCGAGCGCTACGACGTCGTGGCGGTTCCGGGCATCGCGTTTGGTCCTTCGATGGAAGGATGGCTGCGCCTGAGCTGGGTCTCATCGCCGCAGCGGGTCGCCGCCGGTCTCGAGCGGATCGCCGAGTACTGCGCCTCGCTTGGCGTTGCATCGCAGACCGGCGAGATCGTACGTTAGCCTATCCAGACGGTTTGAACGTTCACGAACTCGTGAATGCCGAAAGCCGATAGCTCGCGCCCGTAGCCGCTCTTTTTTACCCCGCCGAACGGGAGCCGCGGATCGCTTGCAACCATGCCGTTGATGAAGACGGCGCCGGCCTCAATGCGTGCCGCGAACGTTTCGGCCGCCGCGACGTCGCGCGTCCACAGACTCGATCCCAAACCGAACGACGAAGCATTCGCGAGCGCGATTGCATGCTCGCGATCCTTCGCGCGAACGACGGCGGCGGCCGGTCCGAACACCTCCTCGTCGAACATCGGCATGCCCGGGACGACCTCCGTCACGATGGTCGGCTCGTAAAAGTAACCGGCGCCGCCGATCGGCTTGCCGCCGAGAGTGAGGCGCGCGCCGGCCGCGACGCTTGCGGAGACTTGCGCGTGAACGCTCTCGCGGAGGTCCTCGCGCGCGCACGGTCCGAGCTGGACTCGCTCGTCCATCGGATTGCCGACCATTTGCGTCCCTGCGAGCTCGGCAAAACGGCCGGCAAACTCGTCGTAGACGGCCTGTTCAACGATGAAGCGTTTCGCCGCGATGCAACTCTCACCGTTGTTCTGAAAGCGCGCGGTGACGGCCGTTCGCGACGCCGCGTCGAGATCGGCGTCGGAGAAGACGACGAAGGGATCGGAGCCGCCGAGTTCCAGCACGCACTTTTTAAGCGCGTTGCCGGCCGTTCGTGCGACCGAGGCCCCCGCGCGCTCGCTGCCGGTCAGCGTGACGGCGGCGATTCGCGGATCGGCGACGACCGCGTCGATCCCTTCGCCACGCGCGATCAGTGCACCGAAGAGGCCGTCGGGTGCACCCGCCTCGCCGAAGATTCGTTCCAGCTCGAGCGCGCAGCGCGTCGTGTTTGCCGCATGCTTGAGCACCATCGTGTTGCCGGCCATTAATGCCGGCGCCGCCGCGCGCACGACCTGCCAAAATGGAAAGTTCCACGGCATGATCGCGAGCAGTACGCCGAGCGGGCGGAACGCGACGTAACTGCGCGCCGCCGAGCTCTCTGCCGGCTGCTCAGCGAGCATCGCCGCAGCGTGATCGGCGAAGTACTCGAGCCCCCAGGCGCATTTTTCGACTTCGGCGCGGGCCTGCACGATCGGTTTTCCCATCTCGCGCACGGCCGTGGCCGCGAGCGAGTCGCGTTCGGCGCGCAGCCGCGCCGCGATCGCGCGCAACACCGCGGAGCGTTCTTCCAACGGCACCTGCGCCCAGCGCACGCTAGCCCGCACCCCTGCGTCGAGCTTCGCGCCGATCTCTTCGGCATTCATGAGCGCGAAGCGCTCGAGCACCGCTCCCGTTGCGGGATCGATCGTCTCGATCATATCGCGTGCTGCGCCCACGGACCCGATGGCCCCGCGTAGACCTCTACCAGACGGTCGGGGTGCAGATAGGCGCGCGCGACGCGTTGCACGTCGGCCGGAGTAATTCGCGAGAAGCGCTCGCCGAGCGTCCCGTAGTAGTTGAGTGGAAGGTCGTTGGATGCAATATCCATTAGTTGCTTTACCTGTCCCGACGACGAGGCCTCCTCGAGCAGCGCGTTGCCGGCAAGACGTACCTTTGCCTCTTGCAACTCGGTCGCCGAGACCGGCTCGTTCTGTAAGTGCTGCAGCTCTTGGCGCACGAACTCGACGGCCTCGACGACGCGTTGCGGTGAGGCGTTCAGCTCGATTCGAAAATCGCCGCGATCGGAGTCGGAGTTGAGGCTACTGCTGACGCTGTAGACGAGCCCGCGTTTCTGGCGAAGTTCCTGCCATAAGCGCGATTCGAAGGCGCCGCTCCCGCCCAAGATTTGATTGAGCAGCAAGAACGCATCGTAATCGGGATTCGACCGTGACAAGGCCGGCTGTCCGAGACGAATGTAGACTTGGTTCGCCGACGTACCGATATAGTCGTGGCCGCCGGTCGCCGGCGGCATCGGCATGAGACGCGGATCGGGTTTGGCACCCGGCACCTGCCACGCACCGAAGGCCGATTCGAGCGCGCTTCGCACCCGTTGCGGCGAGATGTTGCCGGCGACTGCGATCGTAGTGAGATCCGGGCGCCAATAGCGCTGCGTATACGCGATCAAGTCGGCTTGCGAAATGTCGCCGATGCTCTGCGAGGTCGCCTCGCGTAGGGTGGGATCGTCGCCCGCGAGCAAGAGACGGTCGTAGGCTCGGTCGATCATCACGCCCGAGATGTTCGATTCCGATTGGAGGCTGTTGCCAACCTGCGAGCGCTCGATCCCAAACCAGGGGTTGGCAAAGGTCGGATGCTGCTCGCCGTCGGCGAGAATTGCGACGATCCGTTCGAAGTCGCCGCTCATTCCCTGGGCCGAAAACTCCGTACCCGTTACGACGAAGGCACCCATCTCGTCGGTATCCTTTCGGCGCTGTTCGAATGGATAGTTCGCGCTGCCGTAATCGGCGACCGCGCCGGCCAAACGCGCGATGCCTTCCTTACCGGGCGCTTCGAACGCCGGCGACGACTCGATCTTGCCCTGCAGAACGAACGTCGGGCGATCGGTCTTCGTCTGCACGATCACACGCAGACCGTTCGAGAGCGTGAACTGCGTCGGCGAGAGCGCACTGCGCTCGTTCGTCGGCGTGCGAATCGCCGCGGCGATCCAAGCCGGTTCGACGATCGGGCCATGCGGGATGCGTTTGGAAAAGTCGTCGCTCGCGGCGGCGTTGCTCTTCTGCGAGTTGCCTCGCGGAGGGCTCTCGTTGGGCGTGAGGTGTCCGACGACGGTCGGGTGGCTCAGATAGGTACGCGCTGCCGCGAGCAGATCGTCGCCGGTGAGCGCAGCGAGGCGGGTATCTTCATCTGAGATGCGCTCGCCGACGATACCGTAGGTGTATCCGGCCAAATCGCCGATCCCATCGATCGAGTCGGCCGAATAGACGCGTTCGGCCATGGTCAAGCGCTTCGCAGCGAGAACGAGATCCGGGTCGAAGCCCTTCTGCAGCACCGAGTCGAGCGTTGACTGAAAGACGGATTGTGCTTCCCGGCTGCTCCGCCCGGGGTTAAGCACGATGAAGACGTTGAGCAGGCCGCCTTTGAGCTGCGTGTCGGAGTTTGCTTCAATAGCTAGGGCGATGTTGCTTTGAACGAGCGCCCGGTAGAAGGGCGATCGCTGGTTCTCCAAGAGCGTCGCCAGCGTGCTGATTGCGGGCTCGCCATGCTGCGTATCGCCGGGAATCGCGTAGGCAAGGTCGAGGATTTCGAAGGGAAACGGGAACTCGGCTTCAACCGTTGCGCCGCGCGCCGGAACCGGATTCGGGCTCGGCTTTGGTGGGAGCTTCTTGGAGGGCACCGATCCGAAGTAGCGTTGCGCTTTGGCGAAGACCACCGCGTGGCTGACCGCCCCGGCGACGACGAGCGTCGCGTTGTTCGGCGCGTACCACTCGCGATAGTACCGCGCGATGTCGGCGGCCGTTGCGCGGGCCACGTCGCTGCGATCGCCGAGCGGCGTTCGGCCCGCGGGTTGGCCCGGAAACGCGGCCGCACGCACGCGCGCTAATAAATTGTAGAAGGGCGAGCTGTCGTCGCCGTCGATTTCGTTGAGCACGGCGTTGCGTTCGATCGCCCACTCGGCGGCGCGCAACGCGGCGTGCTGCATGCGATCCGCCTCGATGAAGAGCCCGATGTCGAGTCTGTCGGCGGGCATCTCGAAATAGAACTGCGTGTAATCGTAGCTCGTCTCGGCATTCATCTGTGCGCCAAGCCGGGCCGTGATGTCGTCGAGACCACCCGACGAGATCTCCGGCGTTCCGCGGAAGAGCATGTGTTCGAGGGCATGCGCGAGGCCGGTCTTGCCCACACTCTCCTGCAAGGATCCAAATCCGTACCAGACCGAGGTTTGAACGACCGGCGCTGCACGATCCTCGACGACGACGACCCGAAGCCCGTTGCGGAGCGTCGTCGTAAATATTCCTCCGTCGCCGGGTCCGCTTTGCGCGCTTGCCCCCAGCGGCAGGGAACACGCCAGCGCGAGGGCGAGCGGCACTAACCTCAATGTCACAGACTGGTAACTCCTAAGTAATATGCAGCGCACGATTCAACTGCTGCCCAAGGAAGGCAGCCGACGAGCTCGCAGCGAGCGATCACGATGCCGCGTTCCGAGGCCAGCCGGCGGACGATCTCGACGACGCGATAGAGCGGCGTTGCAACATAATCCGTAATATTCAACGAAACCTGCACGCGATCGTCTCCTCGTGGAAGGGCGAGCGCACGAAGCGAGCGCAGACCGCCGTTGCGCTCCCGGATAGCGAGCGCGATCGCGCGTGCGGCGCCCAGATCGGTGCTCGCTAATTCAACGTTGAAGGCGATCAGGAGGTTGCGGGCGCCGATCGCAATTGCGCCGGCGCTGAGGTGGCGCCGCACGTCCCCTTCGTCGGGGAGCCAGTCGGCGTTGCGTCGGATCTCCGGAAGGAGCAGGCGCTCCGGCCGGCGCGCGGCCGCGCCGTAGTAGAACGCGGGGACACCGTAGCGGCGCCAGATTTCGGCACCCGCTCGATGCGCCAATTCGGCCGCGTCGTCGAGCGTCGCGTCGCGCAGCGGGACGAATGGAAGCACGTCGAGCGCGCCGATACGCGGATGGGCGCCGCGATGCGCGCGCAGATCGATCCGCTCGAGCGCCACGCCGGCAAGTGCGACGGCCGCGTCGAGCACCTGCGTTTTGTCGCCGACTACCGTGAGAACGCTACGGTGGTGAACGGCGTCGCTGCTCCAATCGAGCAACCGCGCGCCGGCCTCACTGACGGCGGCGCGCGCCGCCTCGATGGTAGCCGGTTCGCGCCCCTCCGAGAGATTCGGCACGATCTCGAAGAGCATCAGCGCAACGCCGTTTCCACGGCGGAGGCGACATCGGTCGTATTTGACGGCGCAATGACGTGCGTATAGCCGAGCTTTCGCGCTTCCGCCTCGCGGCGGTCGGCCTGCGCGACCGCGCGCACTTCGCCCGATAGGCCGAGCTCGCCGAAGACCGCGACCGAAGGCCCAATCGCGACGTTGCGAAACGACGATGCGATCGCGAGCGCAATTCCGAGGTCCGCAGCAGGCTCGACGATGCGCAGGCCTCCTGCGACCGACGCGTAGACGTCGCGCGCGCCGAGGGAGAAGCCGGCGCGGCGCTCGAGAACGGCGATGATCATTGCGAGGCGTTGCTGATCGAGGTTATTCGCAAGACGTCGCGGCGTGCCGTACGCTGCCTCGCCGACAAGCGCTTGCACTTCGATCAGGATCGGGCGCGATCCGACGATCGATGCGACGACACACGAGCCGCTCGGGCGTTGCTTACGATTGCCGAGAAAGAGCTGCGACGGGTTAGAGACTTCTCGCAAACCGGCGTCGTGCATCGTCAACACGCAGATCTCGTCGATCGAACCGAAGCGGTTTTTGTACGCGCGTAGAATTCGGTACTCGCCGCCCGGCTCGCCTTCGAAGTAGAGCACCGTGTCGACCAGATGCTCGAGTAGGCGCGGGCCGGCGATCGCGCCGTCCTTCGTGACGTGCCCCACGATGAAACACGCGCAACCGGAGCGCTTCGCGTACTCCATGAGCGCGGCCGTGCAATCGCGAATCTGCGTTACGCTTCCCGCATATGCATCCGATTCCGGTAGCCAAACCGTTTGGATCGAATCGACGACCATGGCAAGTGGCGTTCGCCGCTCCAGCCGGTCGAGCACCGCGCGAAGATTCGTTTCCGGATAGACGAAGAGCGCGCCGTTGCTCGTATTGCCGAGGGTGCGGTCCGCGCGCAATCGTACTTGCGATGCCGACTCCTCCCCGCAAACGTAGATTACTTCGCCGCGGTCTGCCAATCGCGCCGCGATTTGGAGCAGGAGGGTCGATTTACCGGCCCCGGGCGGACCGCCGACCAGCGTCAGGCTTCCGGGAACGATGCCGCCGCCTACGACCGCATCGAACTCCGGCATTCCGACGCGCAGGCGCGCGAGCGCGGCCGATCCGATCTCACGGAGCGCGGTCGGCTCGGCGCTCGGTGCACCCGTTGGGCGCGCGGCGCGGTTCGATTTCGGCCCGGCGCTGGTCGGACGCTCGTCGAATGAGTTCCACGCTTCGCACTGCGGGCAGCGCCCCAGCCAGCGCGGCGACTCGAAACCACAGGCCGAGCAAAAGAAAATCGCGCGCGCTTTTGCCATGTCTTTAAGTTCCCTTGCGTTCTGCGGGGCCGTTGCTTTGCCTGGGCGAATCGGGACGCGCGTAGTGAGTCCGACCTATCTGCAGATTGCAATCGACGGGCCCGCGGCGGCCGGAAAAACAACCGTCGCTCGCGCGACCGCGCAGCGTCTTGGGATTCTCTATCTCGATACGGGCGCGATGTATCGAGCACTCGCTTCGCTCGCTCTTCGAACGGGAACCGACGTCGATAACGGTGCCGCGCTGGCGCGGCTGATGACCGTGGCACCGATCGAAGTCGAGCTCGACGAGAGCGCGCAACTCGGATTTCGCATCGTCGCCGGGGGGCGCGAGCTCGCCGAGCCGGAGCTGCTGAGCAGCGAGGTGACGGCAATCGTCTCCGCCGTTTCGGCTCATGCCGAGGTTCGTTCGGCGATGGTACGCGCGCAACGCCGTATCGGCGCGAAAGGGCCGGTCGTGATGGCCGGACGGGATATCGGCACGGTTGTCCTTCCCGACGCGCCGGTGAAGATCTATCTCACCGCGTCGGTCGTGGCGCGCACCGCGCGGCGCCAAGCTCAGCTCCAGGCGGCCGGCGTAGACGTCGACGCGCACCAACTCGCTGAGGAGATCGAAGAACGCGACCGGCTCGACCAAACGCGGACTCACTCGCCGCTCGCTCCGGCTGCCGACGCGCACCTCATCGACTCGAGCGATATCGGCGCGGGCCGGGTCGTCGACGAGATTTGCGCGATCGTCGCGCGCGTGCCCCAATGAATCCGCGCTTTTACGACCTCTCGAAGTTTGTCGTTGGGACGATGGCACGGGTCTTTTGGCGAGCGCGCGTCTTCGGAGCCGCAAACGTTCCGGCTTCGGGACGGCTAATTATCGCCTGCAACCACATCTCGTATTTTGACCCGCCGATCTTAGGTGCGCTCTGTCCGCGCCGTATTAGCTACATGGCGAAGAAGGAGCTCTTCGAAATACCGGTCCTGGGCACGGTGATTCGCGCGCTCGGTGCATATAGCGTCGACCGTCGCGGCAGTGCGACCGGCGCGATTAAGCGCTCGCTCCACGTCTTGGAGTCGGGCGGCACCGTCGGCATTTTCCCCGAAGGCCGGCGCAGCCGGGGCGGACCCTCGGCACCGCAGACCGGCGTCGCCTTGCTGGCCTCCCTGGCGGGCTCGCCGGTCGTGCCGGCCTGCGTGCACGGCACCGACCGAGCGCTTCGGCTGGGTCGCGTCGACGTCGCATTCGGAGCACCGCTGGCGCTTCCGGCGGGCCGGAAAGCAACCCGCGATGATTTGGCGAAGTTCGCGACGGAGACTATGAAGGCAATCGAAGCACTGACGGAGAGTATCGGTGGAAATACGTAAGGCCTCGGTTCAGGGGTTCTGCTTCGGCGTTGCCATCACGGTAAAGAAGGCCGAGGAGGCGATTGCCTCGCGCGGCGACGTGACGACGCTGGGTCACGTCGTGCACAACCCGCAGATGGTCGAATCGCTCGCTGCCCGCGGCTTAAAGAACGCGCAGGGCGTCGACGAGGTCGATGCCGGCGCGCTGTTCGTGCGCGCGCACGGTCTGCCGGTCGACGTTTTCGAGAAGGCGAAAGAGAAGAATCTCGAGATAATCGACGCGACCTGTCCGATGGTGACGAAGATTCACGTGCAGGCCGAGAAGCTCAAAGCCGACGGCTATAAGATCGTCGTGATCGGCGATCCGAACCACCCCGAGGTCAAGGGCACGCTCAGCCACGTGCCGGGGGCGTGGTGCATTCAGAGGCCGGAGGACGTCGCGGGGCTCCCGCGGTCGAGCCGCGTCGGCGTCGTAGTCCAGTCGACGTGGTCGGGCGAAGGCTTTACCGAGATCGTTCGCGCGCTCTCCGCGAAATACTACGAAGTGCGCGCGGTCAACACTATTTGCACCGATACGCACAATCGCCAGAACGAAGCGCTGCGCCTGGCAAAGGACGTCGAAGTCATGATCGTCGTCGGCGGCAAGACTTCGGCGAACACCAAGCATCTCGCCGACCTCTCGGAATCGCACGGTGCGCGGGCTTACCATATCGAGGGTCCTGAAGAACTCGAACCGCAGTGGTTCAGAGGCGTTGTGGTCGCGGGCTTGATGTCGGGGGCGTCGACTCCGGGCTGGCTCGTCGACAAGGTCGAAGCGCGCATGGGGGAGCTGGCTGCCTCTGCTTAAGGAAGCGACGCTCGCCGAGCGCTTCGAGAGCGCCCTCGAAGAACGGATTACCGGATATCGGGGATCTACAGAGATCTCCGATAGTCTTTTGCGACATTTCGGTTACGCACCGTACGGGCCGGCACGCCGCGGCAAGCGGCTTCGACCGCAGATGGTGATGCGCGTCGCGGTCGGCGAGGGCGCGCCGATCGAGAACGCTCTCGACGCTGCCGTTGCCGTCGAGATCTTCCACAACTACTCGCTCGTTCACGACGACATCGAGGATCGTGACGAGCTTCGGCACGGAAGGCCGACGCTCTGGAGCGCCTACGGGATCGCCCGGGCGATCGAAGCCGGGGATGCGATGTGCGCCTTGAGTTTCTTGAGCCTCGAGCATGCTTCGGCCCATCTCGAGGCGAGCCGAGTGCTGCGCATGCTCGCGCTGCTGCACGAAGCGCACGCGGTGATGTGCGAAGGTCAGTCGCTCGATCTCTCCTTCGAGTCGCAGCCGTCGGTAGGCCTAGCGGATTACTATCGGATGATCGAATGCAAGACCGCCCAGCTCTTCGATGCATCGTGTCGTTTGGGAGCGCACGCCGCGGGCCGTGACGAACGGACGATCGCCGGTTACGGCACCCTGGGGCGCGCGTACGGGATGGCCTTTCAGATCCGCGACGACGTCGCCGGTATCTGGTCCTCGGTAGACGAAACGGGAAAAACCGTCGCGAGCGACATCGCGCGCCGGAAATGGACCTTCCCGGTGGTCTGGGCGATCGCCCAGCCGGCGTCGGCGGCGCGCGATGCCATCGCCGATGCCTACGCGCGCGGTATCGCACTCGATGGCGCGACGGTAGATCGCATCGTCGACGCGCTCGAGGCGATCGGCGCGCGCGCAGCGGCCGCGGCGGCTGCCGCCGAGCATCTAGCGGTGCTCGAGAAGCATTCGAACGTGGAGCTTCGCGAATATCTTTCGAGTACGCTGGGCTTGACCGCCGCTCGCTGAGGCAAAGGAAGAAGCGTGAACGTTAACGGCTCGGCGCGCGTACCGGCACGCCAGGGATCGCTCGCGTGGGCGCTGCCGGCGCTCCTTTTGATCGGGCTCGTCGTGCGGCTCTTCTTCATCGGCAACGAAGGATTCAAGACCGACGTTACGACCTATACGGCCTGGGCGCTCGGGCTGAGTTCGCACGGATTCTCGACCTTCTACTCGACGATTGGGTTCGTCGACTATCCGCCGGGATATTTCTATATCCTCGCAGCGATCGGGCACCTTTGGCATCTGTTCTTCAGCGCGCACGATCCTGGTTTCGGGATTCTTCGCGGCATGGTCAAACTTCCGGCGATCCTCGCCGATCTCGGGGTCGGCGCGCTCGTTTATGCCATCGTCGGCCGCTTCGCAAGCACCCGCATCGCGCTCGGCGCCGCGGCGCTCTACCTGCTCAATCCGGCGACGATTTATATCTCGGCGCTCTGGGGTCAGGTCGATTCGATTGCCGGCGGCTTCGCCTTGCTCTCGATTTACGCGCTGCTGCGCAGCAAAGATGGCGAGCAAACCGGCCGGCAGTCGGCTTGGATCATTTTCGCATGGCTCGCCTTTGCCTACTCGTTGCTTATCAAGCCGCAGGCCGCGGTGCTGCTGCCGCTGCTCGTGGCGTTTGCATTTGCCGATCCGCGTTGCCGCCGGGAACGGATAATCGCAAGTGCGATTGGCGCCGGAGCTTCGCTGTTGTTGGCTCTGGCGCTCACCGAGCCGTTCCACCCGAGCAATCCGGTCGCCGCACTCGTATGGCTCTACGACCGGTATCACAACGGGGCGATCGTCTATGCGTACAACAGCGTGAATGCGTTCAATCTCTGGGCGATTCGCGGTACGCTCTGGGTACCCGACACGCAGCCGATTTTGGGCCTGCAGCAATGGATCTGGGGCATCCTGCTGGTGACAGCCGCGCTCGCCTTGATCGTTTGGCGCTATTTGCAGGATCGAACGGACGAATCGCTGCTCGAAGGATGCGCGATTGCAGCGCTCGCCTTCTTCGCACTGGCGACTCGTATGCACGAACGCTACTCGTTTAACGGTCTGCTCTTCACGATCGTTTGCCTCCCGTTCGCGCGGCGCTACCTTTGGGGCGCGGTCGCGCTCTCTGTCGTGCTCCTCGCGAACTTGATCTACAGCCTGCAGTACCTTTACGTGGTTACCGCAAGCGTCCCCGGCGCCAACGCGCAGAACCTATGGGGCGGCTGGACCGTCGCGTTTTCGTTCCTTTCGGTCGGGACGTTCTTTTGGCTCGGGTACCAGTACTTGGGCGCGACGGACGCTGGCGTGCCGCGAGATGCCGCCGCGGACGAACCTCGCGTTCGGGCCGAGGGCGCCGATACGATGGGCGTGCGTCACTGGTTCGATCCTCGCGAGGGGTTGGCCACGATGCGCGTGCCGATCGACTATGCGATTGCGGCGGCGCTGGGAATCGGGAACTTCGTGCTCTCGTTCATCGGATATTGGTGGCCGCCGGACAAGGTCTTCGACGAAATCTACTTTGCGCGCGCCGGCGAAGAGTATTTGCAGAATCTCCGCATTTACGAGAACACTCATCCGCCGCTCAGCAAGCTGCTGATCACGCTCTCGATCGCGCTCTTCGGCGGCATGCCGAAGGGCCACGGACTCGGCGGCTGGACGGGGCTCAACGCGATCGTCGGGCACCTGGCCAACGGCGACAACTCCTACGGGTGGCGCTTCCTCGACGTGGTCTTCGGCGCGCTCGTCGTCGTGCTGCTCTACGCGTTTGCAAAACGGGTCACGGGCTCGACGGTCTTTGCGACAATCGCCGGTCTCTTACTCACCTTCGACGGCATGCATTTCGTCCAGTCGCGGATCGCGACGCCCGAGGGATTCGTCGTCTTCTTTGCGACGCTTGCGGTCTACGCGTTCTATCGCTTTTGGGTCAGCTCGCAGGTCGGCGAGCGCGCTCACGTCCCGGTGCCGAACTGGGGAATTCCCGTCGCCGCCTTGGCGGCCCTAGGAGCGGGGGTCGCCGCCGGCCTCGCGGGCAAAGCCCTGTTGAAACTCGACGGTCACACGACGATTGTCGTCACGCTCTACCTCGCTTGTGGTTTCTATCTGATCGCGCGGTATCTCGTGCTGCCGAGACTCTGCGGAGACGGCCGTCGCGAGCTGACCTACGCCGAAGGCTCGCACGCGCTGCGCGGTTCGGACGGGACGGCCGTATTCACTGCGGACGGTGGCGAGATCGACGCCCGCGGAAAGATGGCGCGCGGCGCCGTATCGCAGGCCAAGGGCAGCGTGCTCGTCTATAGCGACGACCCGCTGACCATCGAATACCGGCGGGACGCAAGCGTGAGCTACGCGACGCCCGACGGCGAGGCGGTTTACGCACGGGATGAGATTCGTTCCGGCGACGCCGTCGAGAAGGGCCGCTCCTCCAAGCTCTGGTTGATCCTCTTCACCGTCGCGCTGGGTTTGCTCGTTGGATCGAAGTGGTATGGCGTGATGGGTTTTGGTGTGAGCTTTTGCGGACTCATCTTCATCGCTTTTGCAGGATACTTGGCACGGCAGAGCTTGACGCCCGCGCTCTGGGGAAATTCGCGCGGGTTCCGGCTGGACGGAGCGCTCGCGACGATCGTCTTTATCAGTGCGACCGTCTACGCCTTAGCGTGGGTTCCCGATTTGCTGCGGCAATCGCCCGACCCGGGGGAAGTTCACAACCTCAACGACGTCGTCGAGCGCCAGCACACGATGTACGAATACCATCACAATCTCGTAGCCACGCACCCGTACTCGTCGAGATTCTTCGAGTGGCCGATCGACTACGTGCCGATTGCGTATTTCTATCAGGACCACCGAAAGGATCCGAGCAACTCGAACGGGTGCTGCATTTACGAGATCACGTCGCTGCCGAATCCCGTCATCATGTGGTTCGGGCTGCTCTGCGTACCGTGGGTCGCGATCGTCGGCTGGCGCGAACGAAATAAGGGGTATCTCCTGATCGTGGCGACGTACTTGATGCAGTGGCTGCCCTGGGCCGGATCGCCGCGTCTCACCTTCGCGTACCACTTCTACGTGAACATTCCGCTGATCTGCATCTGCAACGTGGTCGTGCTCCAGCGTCTCTGGCAATGGGCGCAGCGTCGCGAGGATTCGCGCTGGGTCGGGGCGCTCGGGGTCGGCGCGTACGTCGCCGCGGCTGGGGCAGCCTTCATCTTTTTCTATCCGATTCTGGCCGCGTATCCGATCAGTTGGAGTGCCTGGCACGCGCGGATGTGGTTCCCGACCTGGATTATCGGGCCGGGTTAGCGAAGGACGCGCCGAGGTTCGTTGAAATGTCGGGACATTCCAAGTGGCATAATATCAAGCTCAAGAAGGGCAAGGTCGACGCCCAGCGCGGCGCGCTCTTCACCAAGCTCAGCAAAGAGATAATCCTGGCGGCGAAGGGCGGCTCTTCCGACCCCGAGGCCAACTACCGGCTGAAGATGGCGGTCGAAAAGGCGCGCGAGTTCAATATGCCGCTGGAAAATATCAAGCGCGCGATCGCGCGTGCATCCGGCCAGAGCGGAGAGCGCGAGATCGAGGAGATCAGATACGAGGGGTACGGGCCGCACGGTCTCGCGGTCGTCGCCGATGCTGCGACCGACAATCGCAATCGCACGGCGGGCGAGCTGCGCTTTCTCTTCAGCCGCCATGAGGGGAGCCTCGGCGAGACGGGCGGCGTGGCTTGGATGTTCGATCCAGTCGGAATCATCGAAGTCGATCCGGGCGGGAAGTCGGAAGAAGCGCTGATGGACGACGCGTTGATCGAGGGCGTTGAGGACATCGAATACGACGCAGACTTTGCGACGATCTACACCGAAGCGACGCGGCTCGCCGGCGTGCGCGACGGACTCCGCGCGAAAAGAGTGAAGATCTCCGACGTCTATCTCGGAATGCGGGCGAAGACGAGGCTCGAGCTGCAAGGTGCGCAGCTTACCGCGGCGCTCGCGTTTCTCGAAGCACTCGAAGAACACGAGGACGTGCAGCGACTTTTCAGCAACCTCGACTTCAGCCGCGTGCCGGCGGAGGCGCTCGCCTGAGGTCATCCCTCAACGCGTATCTCTCGCGCGATTGGCTCTTTCCAGTCGTGCTCGTCATCTTCGTCGCGGTCGTCGTTTGGTTCGGCCGGCAAATCTACGACTTTCTTTTGCCCTCGGCGATGACCGTGACGGTACCTTCGTTCGTCGGCCAGACGCTTGGAGATGCCAACGCCGAAATCGAACGCCTGAAGCTCAGCTCGGCGGTCGTCGACCATGCCACGAGCGATCGATATCCCAAAGACGTCGTGGTCATGCAACGACCGCAAGCCGGCGAGCAAGTACGACAAGGGCGTCAGGTTTCGTTCGTGATCAGCGACGGCATCGTCGCGCGTCTCATGCCCGACCTGCGCTACCAATCGATGCGCGAGGTCCAACTCGACCTCTCGCGGGCACACCTGCAGCTCGGAAAGGTCACCTACGCGCGCAGCGACGTCGTTCCTGACGGTCACGTCGTCTCGCAGAATCCGGGCCCGCTGGTCAGCGTGCACGAGGGCGACGTCGTTGCGCTGGTGATGAGCCGCGGCGGCCGGGCGAACCTGGTCGTCCCGGATTTCGTCGGGCTCACCGTCGATCAGGCTCGAGCGCTCGCCGCCGACGCCGGAGTCAAGCTCGGACAGGTCGTCTGGACGCCGTTGGGCCGGTCGGCTCCGCCGCACGGCATGGTCGCGCGCCAGGTTCCGCCCCCGAAGGCAAGGATTGCATCGTACGACCCCGTCGCACTCCAAGTCAGCGCGGGTCCGAACGAATCGGGGTACATCGTTCGACAAGTGCGCGTACTCGTCTCCGTCCCGGTGCCGGAGAACGTTGCGAACGGTGAGCCGCTCGACGTCCGCCTCTCCGTTACCGATGCGACCGGAGCGTACGATCTCTATCGTGCGTTTGCCGAACCGGGCCAGAAGCTCGACTTCACGGTGACCGCGGTGGGAACGTCGGTTCTCGATATGTACGTGAACAACACGCTCGTCGCCGAGGAGCGCCTCGGAACCGAGCCGCCGCGTGTCTACGGCACCTCTGCTCCGTCGCCCGCGCCGACGTAGCTACCGGCTAACGACCGCGCCGGATGGAAACTGAAATCCCGCGATCGTTTTGACCGCGGAACCGCCCCTCGGATACTTGTAGAGTAAGACCGTACCGTTCGAGGTGCACGCGCTCGGCACGATGAGCGTCGCGCCGTCGATGTAATACTGACCGACCCAGCAGGCTCCTTGAAGTTTGGTCTTGCCGGTAGCGACGCCGTTTGTCGTTTGGTAGATCACTCTGCCATACGAATCGCCGATGGTTACGCTGGTGCCGTCGTATTGCACGCCTCCCGGATACTTGACGTGCGGACCCCTCCAATGAAGTTGCTCGAGCTTTGTTCCGCCAGCCGGCAATTCGGCGAGCCGAAAGCCGGAGCCCGTGTGAAATCCATCCACGAAAAGGTTACCGCGGTTGTCGTAAGCTAAGTGGTTCACTTCAAAAACGCGTTTATCGGAGTACGTCGCGGGCTTTCCGGAGCCGTTCTTATAGATAGCGACGTCGCCGGGATCGTCGCCGGCGTACGTAATATTCGCAATCGCGAGATCGCCGTTGACGGGGTTGACGGAACAATCCTGGACGTAGCCATACGGTTGATCGATCGTTCGTATCGGTGTCGTTCCGCCGTGCGCGAACTCGTAAACCGAGTAACGCAGCGTGTCGGTGACCCAAACGTCGCCGGTCTTTTCATTGACGCATAGCCCCTCCGGGGTGAGGAATCCCGAGAGAACGCCCACCGGTTTGAGGCTCGGATAGCCATAGACGTTAACCGTTTGCGCATACTCGTCGGAAACGTAAAGCAACGCTTTCGACTTTGCGGCGGGGTCCATCCACGATCGGCTGGCGATGCGCTGCGCGCTCGAACCGGCGGCCTGGTTCACTGCCGGCGCGCCGCCGCCGCATGCGGCAAGCGCTCCGATCGCGATGATGATGAGGGAGAGAAGGGTCGATGACCGCGTAATGCTCATCGTGCGCATCCTCCGTTCGTAGGCGCCTTGACGACGCTTCATCGATTCGGCGGCCGCAATGCCGTCCCCCCGGGAGCGGGCGGCTTCGTCGAAGGATGCCCGAACCATCCTGTGTCATAAAGCTGGAGAACATGACGATTCTGGCACCGTCGTTGCTGTCGGCCGACTTCGCGCGAATCGCCGAGCAGATTCGCAGCGTCCAGGATGCCGGCGCGGAGTATTTGCACCTCGACGTGATGGACGGTCGCTTCGTGCCGAACATCACCTGGGGGCCGAAGATCATCGGCGATCTTCGAAGACTTTCGCCGTTAGTCTTCGACGCTCACCTGATGATCGTCGAGCCCGAGCTCTACGTGGATGATTTTCGCGCCGCGGGTTGCGATAGAATCACCTTTCACCTCGAAGCAACCTCGCACGCGCAGCGTCTGCTCTCGCATCTTCGCGATATCGGGGCGAAGGCGGGGCTGGCGATTTGTCCGCAGACGCCGGTCTCCATGCTCGTCGACGTGATCGAGGATTGCGATTCGGTGCTCGTGATGAGCGTCAACCCAGGCTTCTCCGGACAGAAGTTCATACCGCGCACGTTCGAGAAGGTTCGTGAGGCGCGCGCGCTGATCGACCGGCGAAATTCCGTTTGTCTGATCGAGGTCGACGGTGGCGTCGGCCCCGAGAATGCACGCGAGCTCGTCGAGGCAGGCGCCGACGTCCTGGTGATGGGGTCGGCGATCTTCGGTGCGGAGGACCCTGCGGCGGCCCTGCGAGACGTCCGCGCGCTGCTCGCGTGACCGAAGACGAACTCGTTGCCGCGATTCGGGCCCTTATCGCCGAGTGTGATCCCAAGCACGGTCGGGAAGCGAGCGCCGTCGAAGCGGGTGATGACGCGGCGCTTTGGCAGCCGTCGCGATCGCACCGGAGCGCGATCTCGACCGATATGCTCGTCGAAGGCGTCGATTTCACGCGCGCGGCGATGTCGCTGGAGGATGCGGGCTGGCGCGCGATGGCCGCGAACGTCAGCGACCTCTGTGCGATGGGCGCGCGGCCGGTCCTTGCGACCGTCGCCTTGGGTCTACCCGAAGCGACCTCGATGCAAGAGGTTTTGGAGCTCTATCGGGGCTTGGCGAGTTGTGCAGGGGCGTGTAAGCTCGCGATCGTCGGCGGCGACTTATCGCGCGCCGGCGAGCTAACGATCGCCATTGCGATCGTCGGCGAAGTGCGGCCTTCCAATGCGAAGCTGCGAGCCGGCGGCCGGCCGGGCGACGTACTCGCGGTCACCGCTCCGCTCGGCGCGGCGCGTGCCGGCCTCGAACTCACGCGCAACGCGGTCACGATCGGCGAACCGCTCGCTCAGGAAGCGCTCGGTGCATTTCGCCGTCCGCAGCCGCGAATCGCCGAAGGACGCTTCCTCGGGGCGAGTCGCAACGTTACCGCGATGATGGATCTTTCAGACGGGCTCTCGACGGACGTCGATCGTCTCGCGGCAGCGAGCGGGTGCGCGGCGGAGATCGACGCCGTTCCGGTCGCGCCATCGGCTCGCGCCTGCGCGCAAGCGCTGGGAGAAGAGCCGCAGAGCTTCGCGCTGTTGGGTGGTGAAGACTTCGAGCTGCTCGTCGCCGTGAGGTCGCGCGCCTTTCGCCATCTGGCCGCGCGGTACGCAAAACACTTTAAGCGCGATCTCAATCGCGTCGGCGTCTTGGCAACGGGTTCGGGCGTCTTCTGGAAGGGATCGAGCTTAGAGCGATCCGGCTGGGATCACTTCGCGCGCTAGCGGTTAGGCGCGGCGCGTAACGCGATTCGAGCGCAGGCAGCCGGTGCAGACGCGCGCGGTACGATGGACGCCCTTATCGTCGATTCTGACCGATTGTAAGTTCGGAAGCCAACGCCGCTTCGTCTTATTCATGGCGTGACTGACGTTGTTGCCCGCCATCGGGCCCTTCCCACACATTTCGCACCGCTTTGCCATAGCCGGGCGATGGTATCACGCCTCCCGGCCGTCCGGCAACCCAAAAAGTTGACGCTGGGCAAGGAATCCAGGGGTGGCTCCCAAAGACGCGGCCATGAGCCGAGCGCGCATTGCGGTCGACGCGATGGGCGGCGACCACGCTCCCGGCGAGATCGTCGCCGGAGCGTTACTCGCTGCCGGTGAGTGCGATGCCGAAATCCTCCTGGTAGGGGACGAGCCGTGCGTTCGCTCGCTTCTTCGAGGTGACGGCGCCGACCGGGTTCGCGTAATTCATGCCCCCGAGGCCGTCGCGATGGACCTCTCGCCCTCGACCGCGCTGCGCTCGTGCGAGCGCACGTCGCTCGGCATCGCGGTGGGACTGGTCAAGCAGGGTGAGGCCGACGCGGTAGTTTCCGCCGGCAATAGCGGCGCGTTTCTAGCAATTGCGCTCATCAAACTGCGCACGATCGAGGGCATTTCCCGTCCGGCGATCGCTACCGTCTGGCCCGCTCTCAATGGGCCGACCGTCTTGCTCGACTCGGGAGCGAATGTGGATTGCAGGCCGGAGTGGCTGGTGCAGTTTGCGATCATGGGATCCGCCTACTCCAAGGCGGTGCTCAACGTCCGCGAACCGCGCGTCGGCATCCTCTCGGTCGGCGAGGAACGCAGCAAAGGGAATCAGCTCGTCTTGGAGGCGGCGCGCCTTTTAGAGGTTGCGCCGGTGCGCTTCATCGGCAACGTTGAGGGGAGCGATCTCTTTCACAACGTCGCCGACGTGATCGTTGCCGACGGCTTCGTCGGGAACGTCGTTCTCAAAACCGGGGAGGGCATGATCGCCGACCTCGCCCGCGTCATGCGCGATGCGCTGCTCGGTGGGAATTTGCTAACCAAACTCGGCACCGCCATGCTCGCTCCCGCGCTCAAACGGTTGCGCAAACGCTTCGATTACGAAAACTACGGCGGCGCGCCGCTGCTCGGCCTGCGCGGAAACTGCATCGTAACGCACGGCCGGGCGAGCCGCAACGCGATCAGGCATGCGATCAAGGCCGCCGTTCAAGAAGTCAATCAGGACGTCATCGGCAAGATCAGCGAGGTCATCCTACCGCATCTCGCACCTACGTAAGCGCCCAAAAGGCCTCGCCATGCTCGGCCTCTACGTTCACCTGCCGTTTTGCCCGTATCTCTGTCCGTACTGCGATTTCGCGAAGTGGCCGATGCGCGCGACGGCCTCCGCGCGCTATCTCGGCGCGCTGTACGCCGAGCTGGAGCGCGAGCCGATCAGGCCGGCCGCGACGATCTACCTTGGTGGCGGAACGCCGAATGCCTACGATGCGCAAACGATCGCTGCATTGCTGGAGCGGTTGCAGCGGCGCTTCCCCGGCGCGAGCGAGGTCTCGATCGAGGTTAATCCGGAGCTCGTGCGCTATGGCGATCTTGCGCGCTATCGTCAGGCCGGCATCAGCCGGATTTCCATCGGCGTGCAATCCTTCGAACCCGGCGAAATCCAAACGCTCGGGCGCAAGCACGTTCCTGAAGAGATCGCGACGGTCGTCGACGCGGCACGCGACGCAGAGATGCGCTCGGTCTCGCTCGATCTGATGTTTGCGGTGCCGGGTCAGACCGTGGAATCGTGGCAAGGAACGCTGCGGCGTGCCATCGCGCTCGATGTCGACCACATCTCGGCGTACGGCCTTACGGTCGAGGACGATACGCCGTATGCGGCGTGGCGGGCGTCGGATCCGTCGGTCTTCGCCGACGATACGCTCGAAGCCGAGTTCTACGCGCTCGCGATCGAGATGCTGCAAGCGGCGGGTTTCGAGCAGTACGAAATCAGCAACTTTGCCCGTCCCGGCCATCGCTGCGCGCATAATCTGAACTATTGGGCGAACGGCGAGTATTGCGGTCTGGGCGTCGGCGCGGCATCCTACCGCGACGGGGTGCGAAGCGTTCACACGCGTTCGTTGGACGAATACGTCGAGGCGGCGCTCGACGGACGGCCGATTCCGTCGGACGCCGAGCGGCTGGAAGGTCGCAAACGTGTGGGCGAGGCGATGATGCTCGCGCTGCGGACCGCGCAGGGGGTTGGGCTGAGCGAGTTCAAAGAACGGTACGGTATCGACGTGATGGCCGATTACGCGCCCGTCGTCACTCGATTCGCGCGGACTGGGTTGCTGGAGCAAGTCGGAGACACCGTGCGGTTGACCCAGCGCGGCCGATTTCTTGCCAACGACGTTTGCGGAGCCTTCGTAACATTCGAGTAACATCAAACGCGCTATCGGAGACGGTCCTGCGCGCCGCCTTCGTCGTCGTCTTTGGCGTAGCGGGCTTCCTTTTGGGAAGAGAGGCCTACTTCAGCCTGCTTTCACCTCACTTTGCAAACGAAGCGCTGCAAGTTGCGTTCTTGATTCTCTCGCCCGCGATCGGCGCGATCGTCGGCGCGCTCCTCGCGCCGTTCGCACAGGCGCTCTTCGAGGGGCAACTCCGTCAAGCCGAAGGAGCGATGGAGCGGCTGACGCCGGCCGAGATCGCCGGCGGCGCCGTCGGCTTGGTCGTCGGGCTTTTGATCGCGTTTCTCATCAAGGGCATCATCTTCGAGTTGATCAGCGATCTCGGACGGGCCGGCACCTACGTCGCGATCGTCCTCTATCTCATCGTTGCGATCTTTGCTGCGTATTTGGGTGCGCGCGTTGGCGCGAAGATTCGCATCGTGCCCGTTCCGCGCAACGTCTCCGGCGTGGCGAGCGAGGGCATCCCGAAGCTGGTCGACACGTCGACGATCGTCGACGGGCGAATCGTTGAGATCGTCGAGAGCGGGTTCCTGGAAGGCGAGCTCATCGTGCCGCGCTTCGTCTTACGGGAGCTCCAAGCAATCTCGGATTCCGTCGATCCCCTCAAACGCACGCGTGGGCGGCGTGGCTTCGACGTACTGAGCCGGCTGCAAGAGCTTGCCGCCGTCGAGATCAGCGAGCGCGATTTCTCCGACATGGCGCCCGGTAACGTCGATGCGCGGCTCGTGCGTCTCGCGCAAGAGACCGGCGCCAAGCTGGTGACCAACGACTACAACCTCAACCGGATCGCGCACGTCGAAGGCGTTTCGGTTCTGAACGTCAACGAGCTCGCCAATGCCGTCAAGCCCGTGGTGCTTCCCGGCGAAGAACTGCACGTGGCGGTCATTCGCGAGGGTAAAGAGTTTCACCAAGGCGTCGGCTATCTCGAGGACGGAACGATGATCGTGGTCGAGCACGGACGGCGTTTGATCGGCGAAGAGACCGACGTGATCGTGACCAGCGTGCTGCAGACCGTTGCGGGACGCATGATCTTCGCAAAGCCCAAGCGCGAAGGCGTTGCCTCTTGAACTGGGCAGCCGTGATCGTGGCGGCCGGCCGCGGAACGCGCTTGGGCGAACCCAAACAGCTCATCGAACTCGCCGGCTTGCCGATGGCAGGATGGTCGATGCGCACGTTTGCAGCGATGCCGGAGATCGCCGAGATCGTGGTCGCAACCGAGCCCGAAAATCTCGAAGCGATGCGCGCGCTCTTCGCTCGCATCGCGCCGGAACGCACCTCCTGCGTCGTGCGCGGCGGTGCGGTTAGGCAGCAGAGCGTTTACGAAGGATTAAGGGCGGTCTCGGGGGCGTGCGATGCCGTCCTCGTTCACGATGGCGCGCGACCGCTGTTGCGCGTAGAGGACGCCCGCGCCGGTATGCTCGAGGTTCGCAATGGGCGCGCGTCGCTGCTCGCGCAACCGGTCGTCGATACGATCAAGCAGATCGACCTCGCGTCATTGCGGGTCGCCGCGACGCTCGACCGCACGACGCTCTGGGCCGCAGAGACGCCGCAGTTCGCGACGCTCGGAGATCTGCGGGCCGCGCACGACGCAGCGTTGCGCGACGGCCTGGAAGCGACCGACGACGCGGCGCTGCTCGAGCGCATCGGGGTCGAGGTCGTCGTCGTTGCGTCGACGGCGGAGAATTTCAAAGTAACGCTGCCGGCTGACGTTGCCCGAGCCGACGCGATCCTCCGAGCCCGCGCACTCGCACGTCATCCTGAGCGTAGCGCCGTAGGCGCGGAGTCGAAGGGGGAATGATGCGCATCGGGCATGGCTTCGATGCACACCCTCTAGTAGAGGGACGCACGCTGATCCTCGGCGGCGTGCGCATTCCGTTCGAGCGCGGTTCGTTGGGCCATTCCGACGGCGACGTGCTCGCGCACGCGCTTGCCGACGCGCTGCTCGGTGCCGCCGCGCTTGGCGACCTCGGTACGCGTTTCCCCGACACCGACGCGCGCTGGAAGGATGCCGATTCGATGGCTTTGCTCGGCCGCTGTAGCGCCGCGGTGCGCGATGCCGGCTTCGCGATCGGCAACGTCGACGCGACCATCGTCGTCGAACGCCCCAAACTAGCGCCCTTTATCGAACAGATGCGCGAGAACGTCGCGCAGCGGCTCGAGCTTCCGGTCGATGCCGTCGGGATCAAGGCAAAGAGCAGCGAAGGGATGGGTTATACCGGTGACGGCACGGGCCTCGCCGTATACGCTGTCGCGCTGCTCGATTCCACGAGGTGAGCGCCGCGCAAGCCGCAGCCTCTCGTTGACGCAGCGGGTTACACTGTTGCAAATGCCCTTCGAAAACGTCCTCGCCGACCTGCGAGCGCCCCTCGAACGCGACCCGGCGGCACGCGGCTGGCTGGACGTCGCCCTCTCGTACCCGGGCTTCCACGCGCTCGTCGCACATCGGATCAATCACTGGTTGTATCGAGCGGGCCTGCCCATTCTGCCCCGTTTTTTCGCTAGCGTTTCCCGGTTTCTGACGCAGATCGAAATCCATCCCGCCGCGAAGATCGGTAAAGGCATCTTCATCGATCACGGATCTGGTGTCGTCATCGGCGAGACGGCCGAAGTCGGCGACGGCTGTACGATCTACCAGGGGGTGACCCTTGGCGGCACGAGCCTTTCGCATGGGAAGCGCCATCCGACGCTGGGTCGCAACGTGACCGTCGGCGTGAACTCGAGCGTGCTTGGTGCCATCGTTCTGGGCGATAATGCCCGCGTCGGCGGAGGCTCGGTCGTCGTTAAGGACGTTCCGGCGAACGCGACGGTCGTCGGCGTGCCGGCGCGCATCGTCGCTCAGGACGGCAAGCCGATTCGCTTCGTCTCCAATCGGCCCCAGGTCGAAATGCCCGATCCAACAACGGACGCGATCGTACGGCTCCAACGCAAGCTCGCGGAGGTCGAGAAGCGACTCGGCGAACTCGAGCAGGGTGAGGTGTCGGAAGAAGAAGCCTGGAGCTGGGTGATCTGAGACTTTACAACACGCGCACGCGCGGCGTCGAGGATTTCGCCCCGTTGCGCGACGACGACGTGCGGATCTACGTCTGCGGGCTGACGCCGTCCGCGCAAGCTCATCTCGGTCACGCGCGATCGTTTCTGTTCTTCGACGTGCTCCGCCGGTATCTCGGACACCGCGGCTACCACGTGACGTACGTGCAGAACGTTACCGACATCGACGACCGCAGCATCAACGCCGGAAAGGAGACGGGGCGGAACTACCACGACATCGTCGATGGGTACTATGCGGAGTTCAAAGCGTCGATGCGCAAGCTCGGCACTCTAGAGTACGATCACGAACCATACGCAACGCGCTACATTGCGCCGATTCAAGCAATGATTCGCGAGCTGGTCGATCGCGGCCACGCTTACGCTTCGAAAGACGGCATTTACTATCGCGTATCCACGTTTCGCAACTACGGCCGGCTCGCCAATCGCAACGTCGAGGAGCTCGAGGCGGGGGCGCGCATCGAGGTGGACGAGCATAAAGAGGATCCGCTCGATTTTGCACTTTGGAAGTTCGCAAAGCCGGGCGAGCCAAGTTGGGCGTTCGAGCCATATGGCGACGGCCGTCCCGGCTGGCACATCGAGTGTTCGGCGATGGCGCGAGAGCTGCTCGACCCCGAAGGGCTTGGGTTCGACATTCACGGCGGCGGCGCGGATTTGATCTTTCCCCACCACGAAAACGAGATCGCGCAGAGCGAACCGCTGATGGCTCGCCCGCCGATGGCGAACTTTTGGGTGCACGGCGGCCTGCTGCTCTTCGACAACCGCAAAATGGCGAAGTCGCTCGGGAACTTCGAACCGCTCTCGGATTTGTTGCAACGCCACGACCCGCAAGCGATCCGCTGGCTCTTTTTACAGACCGGCTATCGCAAGGTGATGAACTTCACCGAGGATTCGATTGCCGCTGCGGGGCTCGGACTCGCGCGCGTGAAGGCCGCATACCGGGATCTAACACCGGCGACCGACGGAGAGCCGGCGACTTCTCCGGAGCTCGACGAACGGATGGAAGCGGCGCTCGACGACGACATGAATACCGCCGCCGCACTCGCCGGTCTCTACGACGCCGTCAGCCGCTCGACGCCGAGCCGCGAACGGCTGGCCTATTGGCTCGGCGTGCTCGGAGTCGCGCCGAACGATTCGTGGCTCGAAGAACCCGTCGCCGTCCTCGCGCCCGACTTCACCCAACGGCTTCAGCGCGCGTTGCTCGAATCGGGCTTCGATTCGGCGGCGAACGCGATCGAGGGGGTCGAGCCCGCCGATGCGATCGAGCGAGTCGTCGCGGTGCGCGGCGAGGCGCGCCGCACCAAGGATTGGGGAGCCTCCGATCGGCTTCGCGACGCGCTCGCGCGCAGCGGCGTCGATGTCAAAGACTCCAAAGAAGGTACGACGTGGAGCGTCGCCCTCCAGTAAAAAAAGCCGGGCGCCGGACCGCTCAGAGCAATCTCGACTTCGATGATGTCATCTATGGCATTCATGCCGTTGGCGAAGCGCTGACGGCGGGCGAGGCGCTGCGAGTGATTCACGTAGCCGTCGATCGTTCAAAGGACGCGGCGCTTCGGTCGATGCTCGCGCAGGCGAAAGATCGGAACCTTTCCGTGCGTTTCGAGCACCGCGCGTTCTTCGAGCGATTACCGTTTCGCGCGCATCAGGGCGTCGTCGCGATCGCGCCCCCGTTTGAGTACGCGTCGCTTCACGATCTACTCGCGCGTCGCGGCGACGCACCACGGCTCATCGTGGTGCTCGACCATCTGACGGATCCGCATAACGTCGGGGCGATTCTTCGCACGGCCGAAGCCGCCGGCGCTGCGGGTCTGGTGCTGCCTGCGCGCCGGTCCGCCGGCGTCAACGCCACAGTCCGCAAAGCGGCCGCCGGTGCGGCCGCGCATCTGCCGATCGCTCGCGTCGCTAACATCGCCGATGCAATCCGGGTGATGAAGAAGGCCGGTCTTTGGGTCGTCGGCGCCGACCCCTCGCCCGGGGCCGTCGAACTCTCGAAGGCCGACCTCAATCGCGATCTCGCGCTCGTCATCGGCGCGGAAGACACCGGGCTCGCGCAGTTAGTCAAGCGAGAGTGCGACTACTTGGTTAGACTCCCGATGCGAGGGAGGGTGGCCTCCCTCAATGCCTCGGTAGCCGCCGCTATTCTTATTTACGAGGCCTTAAGGCAACGCGAGTGCTCGCTTCGTCCTTGACGAGGGAGGGGGACCCTCCTATATACTTAGCGACGACGTGCCGCGCCCGACGGGCTGCGGCCTGCGCATGCGGCTCGTCTTACCCACGAGGCAGATAGAATATTATGGCAATGGCCCATCCAGTCGCGGAGGGAGTTGAGTACCAGCAGCGGGTCGACGAGGACTTGGTCGCTATAGCAAAGACCGGCGACAACCTCGCGATGGAGTATCTACTCAACAAGTATAAGAATTTCGTCCGCATCAAGGCCAAGAGCTACTTCCTGATCGGGGCCGACCGCGAGGACATCATCCAGGAAGGCATGATCGGCCTCTACAAGGCGGTGCGCGACTTCAAGGCCGATAAGCTTTCCAGCTTTCGAGCCTTCGCAGAGCTCTGCATCACGCGGCAGATCATCACGGCGATCAAAACCGCGACCCGGCAGAAGCACATTCCGCTGAACCAGTACATCTCGCTGAACAAGCCGATCTACGACGAAGACAGCGAGCGAACGCTGCTCGACGTCATGGCGTCGCAGAAGACCTCCGATCCGGAGGAGCTGGTCGTCACGCAAGAAGTCTCCGACGACATCCGCCAGCGGATTCGGCAGAATCTGTCGGAGCTTGAATCCCAGGTGCTCGAATCGTACCTGGAAGGCAAGAGCTATCAGGAGATGGCGCGCGACCTCGGCCGCCACGTGAAGTCCATCGATAACGCCCTTCAGCGCGTCAAGCGGAAGATCGAGAAGAACCTAGCCGAGTTCGAGTTCCAGTAAGACGTCGGCTCAGGCCGGATAGTGCCGCTGCATATCGGCATCGTCGCCTGTTCGGCTCCGGGCGCGGCACTCTGCTATCGCACGATCTGCGCGGAAGGTGCGACGTTGCTCGCGCCGCACGCGCACCCGGACGTTTCGATGCACTCGCCGTCGTTCGCGCGTTACGCAGAGGCGCTCGAGCGAAAGGACTGGCCCGGCGTCGCCGATTTAATGCTCGATTCCGCCAATCGACTCGCGCGAATGGGCTGCGATTTCTTGATCTGTCCGGACAACACGATCCATCAGGCACTTCCGGCCGTCGAGCCGCGATCGCCACTACCATGGCTGCATATCGCGCAGGTCGTCGCCGACGAGGCGGCGCGGCGCGGATTTCGGCGGCTCGGATTGACCGGCACGCAGTGGCTCGTTACGAGCGACGTTTATCCGGGTCGGCTGCAGCCGCGTGGAATCGAATGCGTGTGCCCAGCTCCCGAAGAGCGCGATGAAATCCACCGGATCATCATGGACGAGCTAGTCTACGGCGACTTCAAACCCGAGGCCGTCGCTTATCTTCAGCGCGTGATCGATCGGATGAAGTCGGAAGGCTGCGACGCCGTCGTCCTCGGCTGCACCGAGATTCCGTTGATTATTAGCGACGACAACTCGCCGCTGCCGACGCTCGACTCAACGCGGCTTCTTGCTCGCGCGGCTCTCAATCATGCCGTCGCGGCGGCGGTGACGCAGCAGTGCCGCTAGCCTAGCGCTCTGACGATCGCGTCGTAGATCGCTTCGCGATCGCCGACCGGGTCGACGACCATCACGGTTGTTTCACCTTCTTGCGGCTCGATGCAGACGGTCACGCGCCCGCGCCCGCAGACATCCATACAACTCGTGCTGATCGCACGAATCGGGCCCCACCGGCCGTCTTCTTTCAGCCGATCCTTCAACCAATTGCGCAAGTGGAAGTCGCCGATCTGTGCGGCGATCTCGGGATCCTCTTCAGGAATACGCTCTTTAGAGCAGCGCTCGCAGACGAGTACGAGCCCTGATTTGAGCCACTTTGGTTTTACTTCTTGCATCATTCTCAATAAAGACAAAGCCGACGGCGGGATTCGAACCCACGTGCCCATTTCTGGGGATTGATTACAAATCAATTGCCTTCAACCGCTTGGCTACGTCGGCGTCAGTTAAGTTGCAGTTGCAGCGACGCCGGCTTAAAAACCTCTTGGTTAGAAAGATTCTGTGTCGCTGTCGCACCCCTCAGCGTGGGAAAGGGATTGTCTCGTCCGCCAAGCCGATGAGCCCTGCCACGCCCGCGGTTAAGGCCACGGAACGTCGCAGTTAGCGAGTGGCAGTTCGGGCATAGCAGAGTCAAATTCTCAAGACGATAGTTTCGCCAATCGCCATCGATGTGCTCGACCTCGATCGGAACCCGTTTTGTCAATGGATGTCGTTCGGCCCAGCCGCATTTTCTGCACCGCTCGCCAAGTCGCCCAATCAAATATCGCCTGAGAAAGCCCGTTACTTGTAGCGGCGAGTACTGGCCAGATTCTATGAGTCGTACAATCCCCGCACGTCGAGTGGCTTGCTGACATTTTGAAGAGCAGTACTTTGTGGCACCCTTCTTAATTTCCATACCGCATCCATTATTGCACCAGCCGCGAAACTTCTTTGCGTTCATGCATCAATGCTAGAATGCCGCTGTGCCACATGTATGGCAGTGTGTTTAGGCGCGTTGCCGATCCCATCTCGCGCGTGTATAAATTGTCACGAATCCGCAGCGATGAAAGTTGCGTTCCGACGCGCTCGCCGGCTCTGCGGCGGCAAAAATGACGCGAGCTCCGGCATCGAGCCCGCGTGCGAGGCGGTCGCGAATCAGCGCGAGTTGCCAACCGCGGCGACGAAACTCGCGCAACGTCGAGCCTGCGATGAGTGAGGCGCACTCGCCGCGCACGCTTATTGCGGCCGTCGCGACGATCGCGCCGTCTTCGCGCGCTTCGAGCGGGACGACACCCTGCGCCGACCCGATGATCCGCGCGAGCGAATCGTCGTGCAAGTTGCGGTCGCGGTCCATGAATCCGTCGACCGAGGCGCGTGCCCAAGTGGCGACGTCGCTAGCGATGGCGATGCGGTCGTCGCGGCGCGCATGCACGTCCGGATCGACGGCAACCATGACGCTATCGTACTCCACCGGCGCGTACCCCGCTTGCGCCAACGTGGTGCCGAGCGCCGGATCGGCGAGCGGGGTCACGAAAATGCGCGCCGTCGCGTTACGCGATTCGTAGAACTCTGAAACGCACGCGACGTCGCCGGCGCTGACGGGCCCGAAGATTCCGAGTCCAAAGGCCTTCGAGAGGGGCGAATCGGCGCCGGCGAACGCGGCAACTCCGCCTGCGACGTCGACGCTGGCGGCGTGCGCTTCCGGAAAGAGTCGCCGTACAACCGCAATCGTGCTGCGGACTCCGGTCATTTCCGCGCGTCCGATCGTTCCGTGAAGGTCTCGCGTGAGAAAAAGCACCAGCGTACCTTCGAACCCGCTCTAAAGGGCCCTCGCACCAGCGCGCAAAACCACTGCGCCGTTATGGAGATGTACATGAGACCATTCGCCGCTCTATTGCTCCTCGCCGCGCTCGGCGCCACCGGCGCGCCGGCGAGCGTGACGGTACAGCCTTCGAGCATCGGCTTCAAACAAGCGCTGGCGGCCTGTCCCGCCGATGCGCTCGGTGCCGTTTCGCTGACGCTTGGGCACGTGCGCGTTGCCGAAGGACCCGGTGTCGAGTCCGATATCGACGCCGAAAACCCATCCGCGCAAATGCTCACGCTCTCGAGCGCAAGCAAAAGTGCTGCCGTCACCGTGAACGCGCTCAAGAACACCGTTTCCGCAAAGCACGTTACCCTGGCGTCGAGCAAACGCGTCGCCTGCGTAGCACCAGACTAAACCTCCGGCCGTTCTGGCCGCCGCTTAATCAGGGTCTAGCCCGGCTTTAAGCCGCTCTCAATTTACTCCGTACGAGGGCCGAGCATGCTTGAATTCGCAAACCAGCTCGGAGGGCTTGGCACGATGAGAGAATTGATCCTCGCGGTGCTCGTCGCTTCGCTGACGGCATGTAACGGTACCGCCGTCACGCCCCCTCCGATCGCGCCCGTCTCGGCGTGCGATGCCGCTCCCGGCGGAGCAGCCGCAGCGCCTGAAGCGGCACCGATTCGCCGAGTCTACCAGCCCGATTGGGCCGGTCCCGTACTTTTCGCTCCCGGGCAAGTTTCGCTGCGGATTCCGGCGCATCGCTTCTGCGCGGTCGAGGGCGAGTGGATCGTTCCTTACGCGAAGCCGACGATTAACTGTTACAACCGGCACGAGCCGACCGACGGCTCGTCGCTATGGATCGCGATCGACGGCTGGAGCGGGACGTTCAAGGCCCACGCCCGAGGGAAGAACGGCAAGTGGTACACGTACCCGTCGACCGACATTCTGCAAGCCGGCTCGGAGTCGGACGTGCCGTGCTATAACGGCGGTCCGCTGCGCAAATATCAAACGACGGCCTATTTTTGGATCGAATGGGCGGGCGTCAAGAACATTGCGGTCACGCGGCGTTGGCGAAACCTGCCGCTGCATCCCGGCGACAAGATCTACGTACGAATGGCAGCCACGACCACGGGCCCGCACGCGTGGCAACAGGCAACGCTGTACCTCGTAGACGAAACGACCGGTGTCGCAATACAACCGCGTACCTTTCACTCCGGCTGCGTCGACTGCGGTACGCCGTTTCAGCGGCCCGCTACGCTCTTCGGCAACACCGTAGAATGGATTACCGAAGCGACGTTCTACAGCAGCGACAATCCGAAGTGGCCGAATACGCTCGATGATTTCGGAAGCGTCGAAATGACGCACGTGGATGCCGTCGACCAAGACGGCAGGAGCTACGATCTCTCGACAGCGCACGGCGGCGTAGAAAACGTCGACTGGATGACGTGGAACGGCGTGCCGCTCTCGCAGAAGGGTACGCTCCTGGCGTGCGCTACGATCGATGGACCCAATGCGGCGACGTTCTCGCGCGCGCCCTATGCAATTGCGACGCCCGGAGATCAGGGCGCGCTAGAGCCGAAACCGAAGAACTGCAGCTAGGGGATTAAGTTCCGACGACAATCCAGTTGGCGATGACGTATTGCGCGCCGGTGCTCGTGATCGTCAAGGTGCCGTCGCCCGAAACGTTCGTGCGGAAGGTCGCGAGTTGCGAGCCTCCGTTCGCTACGGCGCCGCGGATCGCGGTATGCCGGCCGTTCGGCTGGGTCGTCACCTCGAGAGAGTCGCCGCTGGCGAACTTGCCGTTCACAACGCTTAGGTTGATCAGCTCGCCGCGATGGAACGCCATCGACAGCGGAAGAGAGAACGCGTTCGCGGCCGTGCCGCCTTTGAGGACGAACGCCGGCGAAGTCGAACAGGCTGCGCTCGTGCCTCGGCGCACGACCGAGAGAGTACCGATCTCGCCCTGGACGATAGCGCCGCTTGCGTTTGCCGACCAGGTCGCACCGCCCCGCGTGTCGGTCGTCCGGGTCCCCCCGGCGGTGCCGCTCTGCCAGCCGAACGTCTCGTCGAGGGACGGGATGCCGCTCACCGTGTAACCCGCCGAGCTCTGGCAATATTGGCCCAGGGCCGGGCGCGCGAGAAGCTCGGACCCGGCGGCGACTCGCCGGCCGTTTACCTCGACGGTATACTCTCGAACGGAATGAATCGTGGGAAATCCCGTGAGCCGGGCGCCGGCTCGTGCGAGCGCCTCCTGGTCGGCGCTAATTTCGCGCACGAACGACCCAAGGGCATCGGTGACGGCGATCGCGGCTTTGGCATTTGCCGAGCCCGACGTCCGGTGGCCGTCGAGGGCATCGGCGGCGTCGCTTACGGTCTGCACGCCGTCGCTCGTAGCGGCGGGCAACGAAAGCCCGGCCTGACCGAAGCTACCCCCGGTACAGCCGGCGAGGAGAAGACCGATGAGGGCGGCGACCGCGAGGGTCGCTGAGCGAGCCATCCTGCACTCCAAAGGTCGTAGGCGAGTTTGCTATGGCTTCCATGGTAGGCTACCGGACAGGGGGTCACATGAGAAGTCGATGAGGAGCGGTTTAGCGATTGACCGGAATCACCAAGCCGAGGAGCCTGTAGCCCTCCCATCGTACCCTGCTGAGCCCCCAGAGAACAATGGGAAAGCCGACAATGCGGGTAGGTGGCCGAGTGGTTAATGGCACCAGACTGTAAATCTGGCGCGCGAAGGCGCTACGCTGGTTCAAATCCAGCCCTGCCCAAATTGGCTTTCCATCGCGATGCTTGCAGGAGCTATCTCGTGCAAAAGACGTTGTCATCCTTAGCCGGCGCGGCTGTTCTCCTCGCCGGCGCTCTTCTCGTCGCTTGTTCGAGCGCGCAGGTGCGCGGAGACGATTCCGCGATCCCCGGCATCGGCACGAGCTACTCGCTCGCCGACGTTGCGAGATCTGGAGCCGCACCGAAGGTCTGGGCGCTAATGCGGTTAGGATCGGCATCGCGCGGCCGCATGTTGCCTGCCGGCGGCGGCGACCTGTTCGTCGACGATTTTGGGAGCAATGCCGTCGAGATTCTCAAGAACAATCGATGGAGAGATGGAGGCACCATCACCGACGGGACCGGCGCTCCCGACGGAAACTGGTTTGATGCCAACGGCCTTTACGTTGCGAACTACGCGAACACGGATATCACGCAGTACAATTCGACGAGCCTGACGTTTACGTATAACGCGGGTATGGTCGATCCGGTCGGCGTTACCACGGACTCCGCGGGTAACGTTTATGAAGCCGACTACGCCTATCCCGAGGACAACGGTTTCGTCAACGAGTACGCGCAAGGAGCGAACAAGGTTATCGCCCATTGCGCGCCCGGCGGGGCGGTGGAAAGCGTTGCGGTCGACCAGCGCGGCGACGTCTTCGTCGGCTACAACTCGGGCTCGCTCGGATACATTACCGAGTACCTGCGCGGTCTGCGGAATTGCCGCGGAATTCAGCTCTCGCTTCCGCTCGGGTTTATCGGCGGAATGGTGATCGATAAGGAGAAGAACCTCGTCGTCTGCGATCAGCTTTCGGCGAGCGTCGACATCATCGCGCCACCGTACCGCTCAATCGCGCACACGGTGGGTTCGGGTTACTACGATCCGTTCCACGTGACGATCAACCGAAGCAACAACCGAGCCTACGTGACGGATCTAGGCGCGCACAACGTCCAAGTCGTCAGCTACCCGATCGGCTCGCCCATCGCGACCCTGGGTGCCTCTAATGGGCTCAATCTGCCCTCGAGCGCCGTCGATACGAATAACTACGTTCCTTAGGTAGCCTTAAGCGCCGGTTCGACCCGAGCGCCGTAGGGGTTGCGCGGCCATTCGCGGTAGAGAGGTCGCCGAGTGAGTCGCGGGCGTTGCATAATGGTAATGCCCTTGCCTTCCAAGCAAGAGTCGCGGGTTCGATTCCCGCCGCCCGCTCCAAAAACGGCCTTATTCTAAAGGCCTTTTTGGTCACTCGAAGCGCGGCGGTTGCCATTCGGTTGCCGTGCGCAGCGAAAACCGACAGGCTCGACGTCCGTTCACGCACCCTTCGCTCGACTCAACCGCTCGTCGATTGTGGCAATCGCTCGTGACTCCGAAGCGGGTAGGACATGCGCGTAAATCCCGAGCGTCGTGCTCGGCGTCGTATGACCCAGGATGCGGGCCACGGAGGGAACGTCAACGCCTGCGGCCAGCATCCATGAAGCGGCGGTATGGCGGAGATCGTGGAGAGTGGCCTTTACCTTCGCCAGCTTGCGCGCCCGTGCAAAGGCTTTGGTTGCGAAGTCGGGCGCTATTGGGCCGCCTAGCTCGTGCTGAAAGACATTCCCCGTGTCGGCGTACCCGGTGGGCTCTGCAGCGCGCTCCTGCGCCTGGAAGGCCCATTGGGCGTGCAACGCTGAGACTGCGAGCTCACCTAGCGGAATCGTCCGAACGCGGTCGGTTTTGGTGGCCTTCTCGATGATGCGACCGCCTTTGCCTTTAGGTTCAACGAATGCGCGTCGAAGCGTCAAGGTCGCGGGCCCCACATCAGGGATGCTTACGTCGTCCCATCGGAGCGCCAAAAGCTCCCCGCGCCGAGCACCCGTACCGAGCGCGAGCCGAAAGAAGGGTCCCCATCGAGTCGCGTCGGCAACTTGAAAGAAGCGCGCAGCCTCGGCCTCGTTAATCGCTCGCGCTTGCGAACGAGGGACAGAAGGCGCGTCGATCACGTCCGCGACATTGCGCCATGCAAGATCGTGCCGCACCGCCCAGCGGAGCGCAGACCGAAGGAGCATGAAGGCGTGCCACATGGACTTCGGCGCGAGGGGCGTTTCCTTCACGCTGCCACGCTCTTGAAGCGTCACCAGCCAAGCCGAAAGATGCGCTGGCGCAAGTTTCGCGAGCGGAATCCCGCCGACATGCGGCGCGATCGTTAGCTTCGCAAGCTCGTCGTAGCGCATGACGGTCCGCAACGCCCGGCCTTTAGCACGACGGTCGGCGACGAAACGATCGAGAAGCTCGGCGACTGTCACCGTTTTTGGCGACAAGTCAATTCCGCGATCGCGCGCTTCGAGCGCTTTCCGTTCGGCGGACTCAGCCTCTTTGCGGGTCCGAAACGTGCCTACGCTCTTGCGACGACGTAGGCCGGTCGCGGTCGATTCGAGATCGATGAGGACCGCGTAGCGGCCACTCTTACGACGATAGATACTCATTTGCTTCTCTTTCCTGCCCGTGGTTCCGACGGTTGCTTTGGAGTAAATCCTAGGAGCGCCTCAACGAGTGAGCTCGGGGGTCCTTTACCGAGCAGCCCCAGCGCAGCAATGTAGATGCGATTCTCTACGCCCTGGCGTTCACGGGCGCTTATACCGGCATCAAGCGCATCGTCTAGCTCGCGGCGAACAATTTCCCGAAACTTCTCTAGTCGGTCATAGCCAGCGGTACGCTTGGATACAAGAACCTTACCGAGCCCAAACGTGCCGAGAACCGTAGAGATCGCGCTGAGGCCTTCTTTCCAAGGGACCTTCTTGTGCCTCCTCAGCAGCCGCCGGTAATCACGGTTTAGAACGAGCAAAAATCTAATCGCCTTTTCGTCGTCCCACGCGCCGACCGCCGAGCTTAGCCTTTGCTCCCAATCCGCGACGAGATATCCAGTAGCGAGCTCTCCAAGAGCTAGGAAGGCCCCATCTATCACGGCGTCCTGCGCAAGAAAAGTGCGCGGCAACACACCGGATTCCACCGCCTCGCAATCGAGGTACGCCTCTACAGATGGATCATTTACTGCCGCGGCGATCGCACAATTAATCTCCAGCACTTTTCTAGGTCGCGGATGCTTGCGACCGCCGCTGAGATAGGGCGAGAATGCCGCCCGATTTACATTTAGCTGGGATGCCGCTACCTGCGCTTGCGAAATGCCGGCCGACTTTAGGACCTCTTTCGCGGCGTTCCGCCAAGTGTTAACAGGCACGCTTTTATGTTAACACATAGGCGAGCTACAGTAAAGCCATGAATAACAATGCTAAGCCGCCGGCGACCCCCGCGCTTCTTGACTATGCGAGCGCACAACGCTATCTGGGCCAGCTAAGCAGAAGCACGCTTAAGGCATTGGCCGCGGACCGTCAAATTCGGGTTGTCCGCATCGGACGCCGCGCGCTCTTTCGGCGTGACGATCTCGACGCTTACATTGAGCGACAAACCGCCTCCAGCCGTGAGGACGGTTCCAAATGAATAGCGCGCCGCTTGGGACGGCGCGCGATGCGGACGAGTCACGCCTTCGCGATGCCACGCTTGCCACCTTTCAACAGGTCGCCGAGGAAGTGGCAGCCCGGATCGATATGCCAGAGGCTCACAAGGTCAAGATTTTATTGGCGTTCGTACGTGCGCTGAGCGCGCTGCAACGCCCGAATATCCGAAACATCGACGATGTTGACCGCCTCATTCTGACCGATCCTGATGCCTTCGAGCGGCTTTTGAGTGCCTATTGGCTTTTGCTAGGCGCAAGGAGGCGCGCGTTATGAAATCGATCGACAACGGCGCGGTCGGTGAAATCCGCGCGAGCGTTCTGTTCGAGCGAATCCGCGAGTGTGTGAGCCGCTTCGTTCGGCTCAGCGACCCTGAAGCGACGGCGATCTCGCTTTGGGTGATGATGACGCACACGCTCAACGCTTTCGATTGCGTGGCGTACCTATCGATCACGTCGGCCGAAAAGCAATCGGGAAAGACCCGGCTCCTCGAAGTACTGGCACTCCTTGTTTTGCGGCCGTGGCTGACGGGGCGAACGACGCCGGCGGTCCTTGCACGGAAGATAAACGCCGAGCAGCCGACTCTGCTCTTGGACGAAAGCGACGCCACGTTTAAAGGCGACAAGGACTTCGCTCAAGCTTTGCGCGGCGTACTCAACACGGGTTATCTCCGATCGGGCAAGACTAGCCTCTGCGTCACTAGGGGCAAGAGCATCGAATATGCGGACTTTAGCACCTTTGGACCGAAGGCACTTGCCGGAATCGGCAAGCTTCCGGATACGGTGGCCGATCGCAGCATCCCCATTCGCCTTACGCGAAAACTCGCTAGCGAAAACGTATCGCGGTTCCGTCGCGGCCATGTCGAACCTGAGGCAAGCGCGCTGCGAAGCGAGATCGAGCAATGGGCAAAGGCCTTCATGGCAAAGGAGCACCCCGAGCCGAGGGGCCTCGACGAGCTGCCAGATCGAGCGGCCGATATATGTGAGCCGCTTCTGATGATCGCCGAATCGAGTGGCGAGGAGGTTGCTGCCGCGGCTCGCGATGCACTTGTGGCCCTCTGCGGTCGAGTTTCCTGCGACGAATCCTTGGGTGTTCAGCTCCTCGCTGACATTCGAACCATCTTTGGCGACGAGGCTACCGATAAGCTCGCCTCCGCTGCTCTTGCGGCTCGCTTAGCGGAGGTCGAGGAAAGCCCGTGGGGCCCGCGCTTCGGACGCAACTTCGAGGCTCGCGATCTTGCAAAGCTGCTCAAGCCTTTCGAAATACGGCCGCACACCATTCGACTCGACGACGGCAAGACTACCCTAAAGGGGTATCACCGCGACGATTTTAGGGACGCTTGGGCACGCTTCATCCCATCCTGGGAGGAACCGTCACAACCGTCACGAGCGTCACAAACCAATAAACACAGGACTTTCTTAGGGACGGCAACCGTCACAAAACCGTCACGGGACGACCATGCGACGTCACGAGTTTTGGTCGATCACGGGGTCAGCGAGCCGTCACAAGGCTCGGAGCCGTCACGCGAAAAACGCGATGATATAAGGCTTGTGACGGATGTTACGGATGTTACGGCTCCGCAGGATGGGCGCGAATGCGAAACCTTCATCGTCACGGACAAGGGCGATGGCACGCTGGCCTCCTGCATCAATTGCGGTGGCTCTTGGGAGTCGCATGGATACCCGCCTCCTGAAAAGTGGAGGGTCCTCGACCATGCGACCTTCGATGCTTAAGCGGTGGTCACGTGGGTCTAGGCTGAGGGCTCTTTGGCACGAATCAAGAACCACGCGACCCCGGCGATCGTCACGATGATCGCTTCACGCACCCATGCCACGTCATAGAAAGGCGCGAGTGTGTTGACCCGACCTTGTTGGGCGCTTTGGAGTCGGCGCTGCACCTCGCTGGGTGGTAGCGGCGCGGGGGAGCCGCCGTACGGATCAGTCAAATCATAAAGGTTCGGCTGGGATAACTGACTTGCGGTGGGCAAAGGCCCAAGATCGAGACGATCGATTCGCCATTTCAGTGCCAAGCAATTGGCAACTGATGCACCGATGACGAAGACCAACACGGCGGCACGCAGTGGAGTCATCCTCCAATCCTTTTCGGTTTGCCTGGGCAATCCCTTACGAACCCTTTGCGCTGTGAACCAAGCATGAGAAAACGAGATCGAATCCTCGCTGAGAACCTGATCGAAGTCGTCGCCGGCACCGGGAAACTAGACGACGACGCAAAGGTGGAAGCTCTCAGGCGAACATGGGTGCATCCACCGCGAAGTCGCAAGCGGGCCGTCGAGATCGTTGATCGCAAGCTCCGTGACTCGGACGTGCGCGAGATCCTCTATAACGTCTATGGCGATTTAGCCGACTTTACGCTCGTCGATGCGATCCAGCTTCACGCCGCACACATTATGGGCACTCTGGAGGAGGAAGTCATAACGCGTAAGGGCGAGCGCATCCGGATTCGCCGACCCGCTTCCTACCCGGCTCTAAAGGCTTACTTAGATATGGTGCTGCCAAAGCCCGACTAGGGTTGCAAGGTTCGGGCTAGGGCCCTCGAACGAGCCCCCAAGCCAAACGCCAGGCCACGGAGACAAGCTATGCGTATCCTGTTTTTTGCGGTGTCCTGCATTTTACTGACAGGCTGCTCTGAAATGGGCGGCGCGTCGCCGTCTCAAGGCAGTCGATCCACCAACGAGCTTCCGGGCTTGCGTTCGTTCTCGCGACAAGGGCCGATAACGCCTCTTGCCGGCACTTCCTACAAAGTCGTTTACAGTTTTGCGGGACCGTCCGACGGCTCAAATCCGAATGGTCTTATCGCCGTCAGTGGCACGCTTTACGGTACAACGGTGGGCGGCGGTGCGGATGGCGGCGGCACGGTTATCGCGATAACGTCTGCTGGCAAAGAACGGGTCGTTTACTCCTTCCATAAAAACACCCGCGACGGTTCCAGTCCATATGCCCCTTTGTTAGAAAGCAGCGGCACGTTCTATGGAACGACGAGCAGCGGCGGTACCGCTTACGGCTATGGGACAGTTTTTTCGGTCACCAAAGCCGGAGTCGAGCACGTTCTGTATCGCTTCAAAGGCGGTGAGGATGGCGAGAATCCCGACAGCGCATTAGTCGAGCTAAACGGAGTGATGTACGGCACGACCCCGGCGGGGGGCGGTAAGTATGGCAATGGGACGGTATTTGCGATCGATCCAGCGGGTCATGAGCGCGTGCTGTTCCGCTTCACTGACCCTCGGGTCGCGCAACAGCCGCATGGGGGTTTGGTCGCCTTAAACGGCGATCTTTACGGCACAACCACATATGGAGGAATACGGAATGGAGGGACCGTGTTCGAGATAAGCCCGTCGGGTAAGGAGCGCGTCATCCACAGTTTCAAGGCTAACACACGGGACGGTATGCTTCCCCGCGCCAAGCTGATCGCATGGAATGGAAACCTTTACGGTACGACGGTGGCTGGAGGCGGTAGCCACAAGTGCAGCGACGGATGCGGAACGGTGTTTGAGGTGACGTTGTCCGGCACAGAAAAGGTCTTGTATCGGTTTCAAAGCCGACGTGACGGCTTCGAGCCGTTCTCACGGCTGCTCGAAAGTAAGGGCGTCTTGTACGGCACCACCCCCGACGGCGGAAACCTATTCTGTTACCAAGGCAGCTACAAGGCTAGCGGCTGCGGTACCGTTTTCAAACTGACGAGCCCTGGCGTCGAGACGGTCCTTCACAGCTTCAAGGGACCTCCCAGCGACGGTACAGCTCCGCTCGCGGGTTTGACGAGCCTAGGTGGGACACTCTACGGCACGACGGAGTCTGGTGGCTCAAAAAACGCCGGGACGGTCTTTCGCATTACACCGTAACGTCATGAGGATAGCCCTGGCTGCGTCGTGAGCGTCGGAGCGTCGTCCAAAGCACTCTATGGAAAACCTCCCCCGTCCCCTCACAGCGAATAATACCACTATTGATCTTCAGAGGACGCTATTTTCGGAAAAACCAGGGCCTTTTCGTGCGGCAGAAAACGGCTTGGAACTCACAGGGATTTTCGCTACTCCCAGATACCAACGTCAAAGAACCGAGAAAGGTGCTTCGACGAGCCCAAGGGCGACCGTTGCCCTCTACCGTACTGGCTTCCACGTCGAAGGATTCAGTGAGGGTTCCGCCCGTTGCTTGACGGCATCGATGCGATCGATAGAAAGGTAACCTCCGCGGACTAATGGGCACGCCCTGGTTCTGGATCGCGCTAATAGCAACTTTCATCGTCGGCGGTCTAGTCGGCCGCTTTGCGGCAATAGGCGCGCCGCAACCGCTCAGAGCCATCTTGCGGTCCGGCAATGCGCCGGGTTGGGCTACCGCCGCTACCGCGATCGCTGCGTTACTGGTGTCCAGCTATTTTTCTTACGCCTCAAACGCCGAAGCCCTCGATCAGTTTAAACTCGAAACAGCGCCCATTCTAACGCTGTCGTGCGGCATTACAAAGACCTCACCTGTGGACCTGTCGGTGGAGTTATGGCCTTCGACAAACGAGTGGCCAGTCGGTAACGCGTCAATGCCGTACGCGCTTCCGGCGCAATGGACAAGCACTTATGACCATCTGCTCTGCGAGATACGAAACTACGGACGGTCTCCCGCCATAAACGTTCACTTTGACTTCAAAGCCTCCTATTGCGACGGCACATTCCCTGACGCAGGCTCTGAAGTAATTCCCACCGTTGGCTCCGGCGACACGGTACGCATTCTCATTGCGAACCTCGATTCGCTCAATGAGGCTGCCGTGCAGGTCTCAGGGCAAACAACTTTTGTTACGCCGCCTACTAAAGAGCTGCAGTCGTACACCTATCCTGGTTGGGAAACAGCTGCCGACGCCGGATCGAGCATGGTGTTAGACCCAGCTCCGCCTTTAGTGCTTCCCGGTTACGACCACCCGATGCCGCCCGGCGAAGACGTTTGCCGTTCTAGACACCTTCGGCCGCCAACTCCCGCTGAAAAAGCGCAAGTAACCATATTGCAGCCGGGGCAGAGCAAGACTCTGATTCTCCGAACTCCGCGGCCAGTGGAGAAATGAGCCAGCCGCGGGTCAGTGGACATCGCGAGCCTTATTCGGCAGAGGCTTTCGGTTTAGGCCGGCCGCGCGCCACCAGTTCGCTTGGTGATTCGAAGTCGTGTGAACCGTGCACGACTAAGTCCTCTTATCAAGTCAATTCCGGGACGCAATAGTGCCAACCACTGAGCCGCGGGGTCCTCATTCATTCGAGTACTTAAAGTCTTTCAGGAACGGGTCACGACTTGAGGGTGGCTTTGAGTTCCCGATTTTCGGCGACGCATATTTTACGGGCTACGGGGCTCAGCTTGGCCCCTACGAAATCATCAACGCGGGGGCGATTGAGCATCGTCCAGGTTACTTTCGCCCGTGCATTGTCGTCAGGTGTTCGGCGATCTCGGGAGAGTACCAACCGTCGCTCGAACGCACTGACACCTCTCGCTATCACGGTGGCTCACTAACCGACGAGATCGCCGCGCTTATTTCACTAAGTTTGGGTGTCCGAATGCAAGCCGGCGACGTTAACCGCGAGTTCTACACTTTTTCGTCGCCCGGGCGTCCGATCGGTTGGCACTTAAAACCTTGGCCCGAGAGTCGCCCCGTCGGCGAGCATCTTCAAGTGCCATCCGCAGTTAAAGACAGACTCTTGTCACCAGAAGCGTTAGCTTTGATAGATCGCTTTGACCGGCTTTCAACGAACGAAGCAAACGCCTTTCTTAAAGCAGCCCGCACTTATCAACGAGCGCTTTGGATAGTCGAGTGGGAACCCGCGCAAGCCTGGCTCCTGTTTGTATCCTCGATTGAGGCTCTAGGCGCCTATGCCTCCGGAAGCACCGCACTTGCGGAGCGGCTTTTAACCGAGTACCATCCTGCCCTAGCAGAAGCGGTAACACGCGCTGGAGGCGATCAACTCTTACAAACGCTTTCACCGCTCTTGGAGCCTCTAGTTGGATCCGTTCGCAAGTTTAGAGGATTCATCGAGAGCCATTTCCCGGATCCCCCTGCTGCTCGTCCGCGAAACGCCCAGATACCCTGGAGTATTCAGACAATTGGCCCGATGCTCAGCAAGATCTACGCCCATCGCTCAAAGGCGCTGCACGACGGGACTCCCTTCCCAATACCGATGTGCCGACCGCCTCAGTCATTGGAGGAATCGGGCGCAGCGCGTGAGATGCCATTCGCGTTGGCTGAGTCAGATCTTGGAGGAGTTTGGCGAGTCGAGGACACGCCCATGCACATCCATGTTTTCGAGCATATTGTTCGTCAGTCGATCTTGAAGTGGTGGTCGTCGCGCGCAGAATGAGTACAAGCGAGGGTTTGGACGTCAACGTCCTTTCGTCTTAGACGCAATCCTCGTTGCAATGGCGGTTCCCACAATTTGCTGGTTATCTTCGGATATATTATTCAGCCGAATTCGCGTCTCGAAAAACGAGCCCAACTCGACCGCCATCTTGCCCAAGAACTCATCGGCAAAGCTGCTAGCCACGACGCGGACATTCCCGAAATCCACCACGCAGACCTCATTGCCTGGCTGCATCAGGATGTTCAAGACTATGTTCCGCAATTTCTTTCCAATCGCCCGATCTGAAAATGCCATTGCATGATCGGTGAGTTTGAACGTAGCGAGACCTCTGACACCCTCATAGTCATTAAAGACGATCGATGCGGGGTCGTAAACAGCGTCGATCGCCGTTTGGAGCGACAGCCCCCTGTCGTATTGCAGCAAAAAATTGACGGCCGTACCGTGAAAGTGCGGTACCGCGTAGTACTCGGCGCGACCTGACTGATCTATTACCAATTTCCCTCTGCCGGACCATATTGAAAGGAATCCGCCCGAGGCCGAGGCGATTCGGCTAGTCCCAAAGAGTCCCCACCCCTGACCAGCGTTTGTGTCGCGAGTCACACCCTTTTGGATCGCAAGCCTGATCGCTGCGAGATCGTCTTCGACGCCTTTATAGCGCCTAGAAAGCGATTGGCGCAATCCTATTCCGCCGTCAACCACGGAGAATAATATGACTCTGGACTCAGGGAGCATCAGGGTCTGCGCTAATCCCCCGATGATGCTTTCACTGTGCGTAAAAACGTTGCCGACGACCTCACTCAGGGACCATTCAAAGCTCCTCAATACGTCCGTAGCGCACCGAGTCTTTTGCATCACCGCGCGCACGCTTGCCGTAACGAAGGCGTCGATACCCTCCATCGCAGTAAAATGATGGACCCTTTGCGGGATGCGCGCGACTTCTACCAGGTTTCCCTCGGAAAAGAGGGCCCGCCATCCGTGGATATCCAGCGAGCGAGCAATGTGCGGGGCACCTTCGCACCTCACGCGGAGGCGCTTCCCGTGCCTCAGGAAGTCGGCGGCGACAGCTAATGCCCCATCAGCGAACATAGAATCGATATCTGACAAATCCAGGGTCCGAACTGCGAGTCGTTCGTTTTCCGGGATTTCAAAAATCTTAGCCGCGAGCTCGGCGTCGAACGGCCCATAAAGATGCAGCGTCCGGCCCGTGATCGTGGCTCTCCTAGGCGCACTAATTCGTTGCGGCATACAGGAAGGAGGCGGCGGCGTTCTTGGCTATGTCAGCCGCGGAAAGACACGCTTAACGCAAAACTCGCACAACTCCACCGATGTAGGGAACGGCGAGGCCTTACCGGCGATTCTCGTAAACAAGTTGCAAGGCGTGCCCGGGGCCGCGTAGCGGCTACCGCAGTTGGCGCACGTCAAAGACTCGCCCTCAGCGATCGCCCTGCCCGCGGTAAAGGCATAGTTTTCTCGTATTTCGCGATCAGTCAGCGTCTTCAAGCCCGTTGCGCCCTTTGTGCCCATCTTTAGCATAGCTATCTCAAGCCCCATAACACCTTAAATGCCCCCGCGGGCTTCAGGAACGGATGGTCAAGCGAGCGAGCCAACCTACCCGCTCCCCTCTTGCGCTGCGGAGTGGCCTTGCCCTCTGCCCTGCTTGAAGATCAAGGCTTAGACAAAAACAGTCGAGGAGGTTGCCGGTTAGCGGTTCACAATTTCAAAATTTGTGAGAAGACCACGTCCGAGGATGACTGTGGCTTTTCCGGGGCGTTGGGGGCCGGACCGATGCGTCCACGAGCATTGCGCGGTCATTGCGTGGCCTAGGAGCGCGCGGATCGACGGCGGATAACTTGCAGCGTTCGTCGGGCGCGAAGCGCCTACGGCGGCGCAGAGTCGGCGCGCGTTCGGGCGCGGTTGCCAAACGGTTGCCGTCAATGGCAACCGCCCTCGCCCATCGACGGCCAGGTGCCCGAGCGGAAACCCATATTTTACGCGGCCTTTTGTCCGGTCGCGACCACGCTCGGCCACGCACGGGCGGATTCGATTCCCGCCGCCCGCTCCAAGAACCCGCCTCAAGAGATTCGAAACCCGCGAGCTCGCTCGACCGTAGGTGAGCCGAATCGCATGCAGAGAGTATCCCGATGGCTGCCTACAATAGGGCTGGTTGTCGCTTGGGGTTGGACGGTCGCCGCAGGGGGTGGCGGCTTGCTGCTGCTTATCCAAAAAGGACCGTTGCCACTTACCAACGGCTGGTTTGCACTCTTTTCCGGTGTGGCGGCCTGCCCCGCGACGGCGTGGCTTTGCAAGAAGTATTTCTCGGTCACGCTCTCGGGGCGCGTGCGGTTTGCCGTCGCAGCCCTGTTCTTTATCGCCGGCCGTATTGCGCTGGCGATCGAAGGTCGGTAGCGCGCTCGCTTCGTCGCTAGTTAATATGGTCGACCGCGTCGAAGCGCACGAATGTGGCGCGACATTTGCTCTGCACCGGCGCCGTCATAGCTATGCTCGCAGCGTGCGGCTCGCCGCAGCTAGTTGCGCAACGCGCAGCCGAGGCTCGTCCCGCATCGAGCTCGGGGAACGCGCTGCTCTACGTAACCGATTGGAAGGCTGGGAAGATCCTGGTCTTTAGCTATCCGACCGGCCCGCTCGTGCAGAGCATCGCCGACAATCAGTATCCGCTCGGCCTCTGCACCGACGCAGACGGCAACGTCTGGGTGATGAACTTCGGCGGGGGAGAGAATCAGGTCGTCGAGTACGCACACGGCGGCACGACGCCGATTGCAACGCTCGACGATGCTTATGGCGAACCTCGGAGCTGCTCGGTCGATCGCGCGAGCGGAAGCCTTGCGGTCGTCAATCCCTCGCCACCCGGAGTCGTGATCTACCCTTCGGGCAGCGGATCGCCGCAGATGTACAGCCCCGATCTCGACTATCCGTTCGCGTGCACCTACGACGCGAACGGCAATCTCTTCGTCGACGGCTATCATCTCCACGACGGCGACCACTTTCGGCTCTCCGAGCTCGCCCGCGGCAGCACGCATTTCGCACGCCTCTCCGTCAAGGGTGCGGTTGGCTTGCCTGGAGACCTGGAGTGGGATGGCGCGGACTTGGCCGTCGGCGACTATCAATCTCCCGGCGTAATTTACCGCCTTGAGATTCTGCACAGGAAGAAGGTTGCGATGCTCGTCGGCACCACAACGCTCGACGGCCCGGCACGCCAGGCACCCGAAGGCGTGGAGTTTTCGCTCGATCAGGGCAGCTTGATCATGCCCTTCGGAGATCAGAAGAACGTTAACAAGATCGGATTCTGGAACTATCCGGGCGGCGGCTATTACACCAGCGAGCTCACGCGCTTCGGCGGGGAGGAGCTCTACGGGGTTGCCGTCAGCGCTCTTCCCAGCCGCTAGTTCGAGCTACCGCCCGACGACGATCGCGTTGTTGAAGGTCTTGCGCGGGCCTTTGAAGGTGACGTGAAAGGTCCCCGTGACGGTTGCGCTCGCGCCGTCGCTGTGCGGTGTATTCGTCTTGTCGATAACGACGACGCACTTCGAATCGCAGAGTTGAAAGCCGGCAACGGTGCCCATCGGCGTGCTCGACGTCTGGAAGTGCGCGACTTTACCCGTGACCGTTACGCTCTTGCCGTCGTAGGATGTCGGATTTGCAAGGATTGTCGAGGGTGCGATCGCCGCGGCAGCCGCGATCGCAGGGACGAGCGCCAGTAGCGCGGTTAAGATCGTCCGGCGCATCTACATTCCTCCCGGCATCATGTTGCAGTCGATCATCTTATTGAGCAGCGGTCCGGCGACGATGTTCACGAAATCCGTCCGCGCTTGGGTGTTGCCTTTGAGCTTTGCGGACATCGGGCTCGGCGTGGCGCCCGATTTGTGTTTCATCTGCGCCATCGTGCCGGCGAAATCGGAGCAGCTCTCACCGTTGATCTTGGTCACGAACGAATTTGCGGCGCTGGTCGCGATCTTGTCGGCCATCTGCTGACGCATCTGCGCCGCTACCGGAAGTGCCGTAACGCCGAGCACCATGCTTGCGGCAGTGACGATCCCGATCCGGCGTACCATTGTAGAAAAACGAAGCATTCAGAAACCTCCTGTTGGCCGAGGAATTCGCGCTGCAAGCTCGGGTAACCTTGGCTGCTTAACCGGCGGGAATCGCGACCTTCGTTCCGTTCACCCACGTTTCGGAGATCTTGATTTCGCCGATCTTGGCTGGGTCGGTCGTGAGCGGATTGCTCTCGAGCAAGACGAGATCGGCATACTTACCTGCGGTCAGCGAACCCGCTTTCTCGCCGAGTCCGCATTGCGCCGCGGCGACGGTCGTCATGCCTTTGAGCGCGGCTTCGATCGGCACTCGCTCGTTTTCGCCGATCACGGAACCATCGGTTAGGCAGATTCGCGTGACCGCGGTCGAGATCTCGCGCAGCGGGGCGACCGGCGAGCACGGGCAATCGCTGTGAATCGAGAACGGAATCCCCGCCGCGAGAAAGTCGCCCGCGGGATTGAAACGTTCGGCTCGTGGGGCGCCGAAGATCGTGTCGCGGTAGGCGGCGCCGTAGTAGTAGACGTTGTTCATGAGATGACTCGGCTGCACGCCTATGCGTTTCATCCGCGCGATTTGATCCGAATTCGCAAGCGTGCAGTGCTCGATGCGATTGATGCCCTCCGGCGGCAACGCGGGACCGTATGCCGCCTCGATCGCGTCGAGCGCACGCTCAAGCGAGGCATCGCCATTGCAGTGAATCGAGGAGGGCCATCCACTCTGCCTGACCTTGAGCACGAGTGCGTTGAGTTCGTCGGCAGTGTAGTTCGGCTGGCCGGTCGAGGTGCTGTTGAGGTACGGCTGCTGCTGAAACGCCGTCTCCTGTTGGGGCGATCCATCGGAGACGATTTTGACCGCGTAGAACGAGAGCAGGGTGCCGGGGATCTCCAACGCCTTTGCGCCCGGTTTGCCGTATGCGGCAACGAACTGATTGGCGACGTCGAGGAACTCGACCGCCGGACTCGCGCTGTATCGTACGGGCGCGCTCGTCATTACGGCTTTATAGCCTTCAAGCGCACCGGGCGTGGGCGCGTACGCGCCGGCTTCGTGAACCATCGTGATGCCGAGCGCGGCGCTCTGATAGAGAAACTTGGTCACCGAACTGGAGACGAGATCCATCGTGAGCTTCGGCATCCCCACCATGAACTTCACGAGCGCCGGCGGTTCGAAGACCATGCCGTTGAGATTGCCGCTCGTATCCTTACCGAAGTGTCCGCCGCCGGGCAGCTCGCCGGTCGACGCGGTTACGCCGGCGAGCTTAAAAGCCGCCGAGTTGGCCGTCGCGGAATGCATGCTGATGTAGTAGACGAAAATCGGATGGTCGGTCGATACCCCGTCGAGCTCGGCCATCGTCAAATCACCACCCTGCAAGATGTTGTCGTAGTACGATGCGTAGATCCACGCACCGGACGCAAGCGCCGCGGCTTTTGCTTTGAGCGCCTGGAGCAGATCGGCTTTCGTCTTATAGGTATCGTAGCCGGCATTCATCGTTTGCGTGAGCATGATGCCGCCAGGGATCGGATGCTGATGCGGATCGATCAGTCCCGGCATCAGCGTTCGGCCGTCGAGGTTTATCGAGCGCGTGCGCGTTCCGGCGACGCGCAGGACGTGTTCGCGGTCCCCGACAGCAAGAATCGCGTTGCCGGAGATCGCGACGGCTTGCGCGTTTGGCATCGCATCGTCCATCGTGACGATCGTGCCGCCATAAAAAACTATCGGCGGTTCGCCCGCCGCCGCAAACGCCTTTCCGCCGGCTCCGGCTGCGGCGACGATTCCGGCCGCGGCCGCCGACCCCGCCAAGAAACCGCCGCGCGTCATTTCCGAGCGATAAAGCGTATCCAATCCAAAGATGTCGCCGACACAGCCTCTACACATGCCGCGTTTATTCGTGCGCAGACGCCCCCTTACCGCCTCGCGCGAAGCTTGCGGTAGGGGCGAAAGCCACGGACGGAGTAACCGGAACTGGTCTCAATAGCGCCGTCGTAGCTTAGTGGTAAAGCACGCCCTTGGTAAGGGCGAGAGCACCGGTTCAATCCCGGTCGACGGCTCCATTTCCTAAAGTCCGTCTCGCTATTCCCTGCAGTTCATCACTGCCTTGATGAATGCGTCGGCGGCGTCGCTCCAGGGGCGCTTGAAGTCGCTCGGCCAATGCGCCGGCTCCGACCAGAGCCGGTTCAGACCGCGTTGGATCTCGGCGTTGTCTTGCGTGAACTGACGGAGCAATGCGCTCCATCGTTGTGCGAGTGCGAGCGCTTCGCCGCTCGACGGCTCGAGGCCGCGCGCGGCCGCCGCTTCGACTTCGGCGATCAGCGCGCTCCAGTCGCGCTCGGCGTGTGCGATCGCTTCCTGCGGAATGCTCTGCCGGAGTTCTTCGAGTTTTTCGAGCGCCTCTTCCGAGTAGTACTTTTGAGTCCACTCCCAATCGTTCTGCATTTTAAAGGTCTCCATGACGGTGCGAAGCGTGCTCCAGAGATCGACCGTTTCCTCACGCGAGATCGCGCGTTCGGCCTCGTCGATTGCGGCAAGTGCCGATTCGAGGCGGCGCTTCTGCCGAGCCACGACCGCGCGCTGCATGCGCAAGGCGACGAGAAGCGGCAGGTGCGATCCCGCGAGCAGCTCCTTGATGTGGTCGAGATTGAATCCGACGAAGCGTAGCGCCAAGATGTGCTCGAGCCGCTCAAGCTCGGCTCGTCCGTACATCCGGTAACCCGACTCGCTGAGGGCCGCCGGCTTGAGTAGGCCGAGCCGATCGTACAAGTGCAGCGTGCGGACGGTGACGCCGGCCTCGCTTGCAAACTCTTTGACTCGGCGCAGCCTGGCGGCTTCGGTCTTCATCGTTTCCTCTCCAGGGACGACCCTACTCCCTGACGTAGCGTCGGAGTCAAGCTTCCCCGAATCGTCTCGATTGCTTGGTCAATCGAGCGGGAGAGCGTGTTTTTGCGCGGATTCTAACCCCTCTGCCGCGACCGCGGCGCTATAATAGGTGTGATATGCGTCTGCAAAGCTTCTCGACCACCTCGAAGATTATAGCCTCGCTAAGCGCGGCGGCTTGCCTCGCGCTGCCGGCGGTGACCTCGGCTCAGCAAGAACCCTACCCGCAACAGCCGCCGCAGCAGCAGCAAGAGAACTACCCTGCCCAGACGCCGACGTACGCGCAGCCGCCGCCCGCTCCCAGCTACGGGCGGCAGAACGGCATTAAGGGCACGATCAGCGGCTTTGATGGGCAGTGGATCGTCTACATGCACGACGACAAGGGTTACACCGACCACATCACCCTGCACCAAGGGACGATCATCAATCCGACCGGCATCAAGCTGCTCGAAGGCATGCGCGTCACGATCTACGGCAACGCCGATGGTCCGACGTTTCAAGCCAATCGGCTAGACGTCGCCTACTCGCCCTATTCGCCGTATTACGGCGCCAACGGTAATCCGGCATACGGATCCGACGGCGGCTACGGATACGGTGGCGACTCCGGCTATGGCTACGGCGGCGGGGGCGGCTATTATCCCAACGGCGGATACGGTTATGGCTATCCGTACGGCTTGAGCCTCGGCATCAACTGGGGCTGGGGATGGGGTTGGGGCTGGCCCGGCTATTGGGGTTACCCAGGTTACTGGGGATACGGCTACGGTGGCTATCCCGGATACTACGGCGGATACGGATATTGCTGCGGCTACCGAGGTGGTGGTTACTACCGGCCGCCGTGGCCTGGTGGTCGCAACGGACGAATAAACGCGCCGCCGTACGGAGGCGGGCGTGCCCCGGTCTCGGGCGGCATGCGCGCCCCGGTATCGGGAGGCGGCGGGCGACCCCCGGTAAGCGGCTCGGTGCACGGGCCTCCGCGGCCCTAGCTCCGCTAAGAGATCTCAAGAAGGCTCGCTACCACAGCGAGCCTTCTGCTACCAGAATGTAAAGAATCGGGCCGAGCCCCCAGATGATACTTACGACGAACCAGATAAACTTTTGCAACGTCGTAAGGTCACCGCGCGCGAGAAGATTGATCCACATGAGGATCATGGCAATCGGGTGCAGCACGATCGAGAGCAGAATTTCGAACAGCAGCTTCATACCGTCCTATTGTTCCCTGCATCGCTTTGGCGCCTTCGCACGTTATGGGCCGTGAGGAGCGAAGATGAAGCACGACGTCACCCCGCAAATCCAGAAGTCCGAAGAAGAGTGGAAGAGCCAGCTCGGGCCGCAGCGTTACCACATTCTGCGCGAGGCCGGCACCGAGGCGCCCTTCTCGGGCTCGCTCTTGCAAGTCAACGCCGACGGTATGTATCGCTGCGGCGCTTGCGGTCAGCCGCTCTTCACGGCCGGCACGAAGTTCGAGTCGCATTGCGGCTGGCCGAGCTTCACTCATCCCGAGGAACAAGAGAACGTGCGGCTCCTCGACGACTCCAGCCACGGCATGCATCGCACTGAAGTACGGTGCAAGCGCTGCGATTCGCACCTCGGTCACGTCTTCGACGATGGCCCCGGGCCGGAAGGAACGCGCTATTGTATTAATTCGGCCTCACTCGACTTTCAGCCCTCGTCCCCCGAGTAGCGGGTACGAACTCCCCATGACGATCGAAGCGCAGTTTCCCGACGAACAGACCGCCGACGGCGCCTTTAAACGCCAAGACGACGCATTTCGCGACTGGGTCAGGGCCGACGCAAGCTCGCAATACCCCGTTCAAGCGGGCCGTTATCACCTCTACGTTTCGCTCGCTTGCCCGTGGGCTTCTCGCACCGTCATCGTGCGCAAGCTCAAAGGCTTGGAGGACGCGATCACAATGACCGTCGTCGATCCGATTCGCGACGAGCGAGGCTGGCGATTCACGCCGCGTGAGCCCGATCCGGTGAACGGCTGGGCATTTCTCAGCGAGGCCTACTTCGCGACCGAGCCCGGCTATCGCGGGCGCGTCACGGTGCCGATTCTTTGGGACAAGCACCACCGGCGCATCGTCAGCAACTCCGACGACGACATCATGCGCATGTTCGAAACGGAGTTCGATAGCGTTGCCGCCAATCCGGCGCTCGATCTCTACCCGCGCGAGTTGCGCTCCCAGATCGACGAGCTCAACGAGTTTCTCTACGAAGACTTCAACAACGGCGTCTATCGGGCAGGCTTCGCCACATCGCAAGCCACTTACAAAAAGGCGGCCTACGCCGTCTTTACCGCCATCGACGCAATGGAGGAACGGCTAGCATATCGGCGTTACCTCTTCGGCGCGCAACCGCTGGAGACCGACTGGCGATTCTTCGTGACGCTCGTGCGCTTCGATCCGGTTTACTACGGGCACTTTAAGTGCAATCTTCGCCGCATCGTCGATTATCCGAATCTCTATGGTTATCTTCGCGATCTCTATCAGATCGACGGCGTCGCCGACACGGTCGACTTCGATCAGATCAAGCGCCACTATTACATAACGCACGACGATATCAATCCGACACGAATCGTGCCGATCGGCCCGATCATGGACCTCGCCGCGCCCCACGACCGCGAAGGCTTGTAAGGAGGCAAGGCTCCGGCGGGATTCGCTGCGAACCGTATCGGCGGAGGAGCAGACGATGTTCGACGTCGAGCAATTCGTAGCCGACTGCCGCGCCGCGCTGGCAGAAGACCGATCTGCTGCAGCAGTTCGCGATGTCGTCGCGCGGGCCGTGAGCGAACCCTCTGCAGTACTCGGCACCCTCGGCGAACCGGCTCGCGGCCAGATTCAACCGATCTATCGTTCGTCCGAGCTGACGATTCTCAACGTGATATGGGCCCCCAAGATGACGATCTTTCCCCACAATCACGACATGTGGGCGGTGATCGGCATTTACTCGGGACGCGAAGATAACGTCTTCTGGCGCCGGTTGCCGGGCGACTCGCATCGAGTTGAAGCCGCGGGCGCGAAGTCGCTCTGCGACAGGGACGCCGTTCCGCTTGGACGCGACATCATTCACTCGGTCACGAATCCGATCGGCCGCCTCAGCGGCGCCATTCACGTCTACGGCGGCGATTTTTTCAACGCAAACCGCAGCGAATGGGACCCGGAGTCGTTGCTCGAGCGGCCCTGCGATCCTCAACGAATCGTCCAAATTTTCGAGGAAGAAAACCGGCGGTCCACCACGGCCTAGGGGCCCTTGACATCGAACATATGTTCGATTAGCATAAATCTCCCATGGCGGCGCCGGCGGCGGTTAAGTCCTGTCATCCCGAGCGCGAGGATGCGGGCGCGGAATCGAAGGGGGAGCGATTCGAGCTCCTCAAGGCCCGCCTGAGCGCAAAGGTTCCGGCCATCCCGCCTGATGGGCTCATCGCCACCGCCATTCCGGAGCTCGATCGCTTGCTCGAGGGTGGTTTCCCGGCCGGCGCCGTGGCGACGCTCGAAGGGCTGACCGGAGGCTGGAGCCTAGCGGCCAGAATCGCCGCCCGCATCACGCGCCGCGGCTTGGTCGCGATCCTCGACGACGGCGCCTTCTATCCGCCGGCGTTTGCCGAAGCGGGCGCCTCGCTCGACCGAGTCTTGGTGGTTCCGGTCCGCAAGGCACTGGCGACGGCACGGGCCGCCGACATTCTTCTGCGCGCGCGCATCTGCCGGTTGATTCTCATGCCGGTCGTTGCGTTGCGCGATGCCGTCTGGGAACGGCTCGCGAAACTCGCGCACCGCAGCGGCGCGCTCTTGCTCGTGGTGACGGCACGCGCCGGCGCCGCACTGAGCGCTGCGGCCGGCGTTCGTCTGCACTGTACCCTCGAGCGGATTCTCATGCACGGCCAGACCGGGCTCTGGGGGAGCATCGACGGCTTCGAGCTCTCCGTCGACGTGCGCAAACATCGCTACATGGCCGCCGGCCGCACCGCCCGCGTACGGGTGGAGCGAGTGGAGCGAGAGGAGCGCTGCGATGCTGCTCTGCGTTAAGGTTGCCGGCGAGATAATGCCCGAGCTCTGGGAAGAGATGCTCGATGCCCTCGACGCCGTCTCGCCACTCGTCGAAAGCCTTCGCCCGGGGCTGGTCTTCCTCGATCTACACGGCATCGCCGGAGAAATCGAGGCGCACGTCGTGCAGACGCGTGCCGTGCTGGCTCCCTTCGAGCACTCGATGCGAATCGGTGCGGGCTCGAATAAAATCGCCGCACAGGCGGCGGCGTATCTTGCCGACGGGAGCGTTTGCGAACCGGGTATGGAGCGCGCGCTGCTCGCGCCGCTGCCGCTGGCGCTGCTCGAAATCGATCCCGTAATCGTCGAGCGCCTCCGGCTGCTCGGCATCGAGCAGCTTCGCGATCTCGCCCGTCTGCCGCACGGACCCTTCGTGCGCCGTTTCGGTGCGGTTGCGGCGAGTTGGCACGAGCTCGCCCTCGGCGTCGATCGCCGTCCTTTCGTGCCGCGTGCCCACGCCGTTGCAATCGAAGCCTCGATCTTCGGCGAAGGACGCGCTTCCGACGAAGCGCAGGTATATTTTGCCTTACGCATGTTGCTCGCGCGAATCTGCTCTGATCTCGAGCAGTGCGGCAAACGCGCCGGTGCGCTTCGTTTGGCGGTCGAGCTGGAAGACGCCGATGCGTGTAATTTCGAAGTACCGCTTGCATTGCCAACCGCGCACGAACGAACGCTTTTCGACATGCTGCGCGCTAAACTCGAGGGTGCGACGTTTGCAGCGGCGATCGTCGGGCTGCGCCTGCAAGCACTGCGGCTCGAAGAAGGAGGAGAGGCTCAGACGTTTTTTTCTGCCGACGATCTCGATCCGCAGCGCGTCGCGGTAACGATCGCTCGCCTCGAAGCGGCGCTCGGCACGGGCGTCGCGCGGGCGCGAACGCGCGACGCGCATCTGCTCGAGGAGCGGTTCAGCTACGAACCCTTCAAACTCTCTCCACGCACCTCCAGAGACGGTTCCGTCATCCTGAGCGACGGCGCGGAACGCCAAGGTCGAAGGGTAGTTCCGCAGCTGCGATTACTGGAAGTGCGTGAGGTAACGGTACAGCTTCGCGGCGGCGAACCGGCGATCGTCGACCGGCAGGTAGTTCGGAAATGCACGGGCCCGTGGCGAGTCGCGCAGCGGGCTCACGCGCCTGTCCTAAGCGGAACCGAAGGGCCCTCACCGGTGACGCGCGACGAATACGACGTGGTGCTCGAGAACGGAACCTTCGCGCGCATTTACCACCAAGGCTCGCATTGGTATATCCGCGGCGTGTATGAATGAATATGCCGAGCTGCACGTGTGGTCGAACTTCAGCTTTCTCCAAGGAGGCTCGCATCCCGAAGAGCTGGTAGAGCGTGCCGCCGAGCTGGGGTTGAGCGCGGTCGCGCTGACGGACCGCGACGGTTTCTATGGGGCGGTGCGTTTCTCGAGCCGCGCGCGCCAGCGCGGAATCGCAGCGATTCTCGGCAGCGAGCTAACCTTTGAAGACGGAGCGCGCGTCGTGCTCCTGGTTGAAGACGAGAGCGGCTACGGGCATCTCTGCGAGTTGATCTCACGCGCGCAGATGCGCGGCCGAAAGGGCGACGCGCGCTTGCGCTGGGAAGATTTCGAGGGCCGCAGCGGCGGACTGATTGCCTTGGGGGGCGGTCCATTCGGCCGCGTCGATCGCGAGCGCATCGCGGCGTATAAAACGATCTTCGGGGATCGTTTCTATCTCGAGCTTCAGCAGCACCTCACGCCCCAAGAGACGCAACGCAACGTGCGCCTCGTTGCGCTCGCACAACAATGCGGCGTGCCGTACGTCGCGACCAACGGAATCGTCTACGCCGCGAGGGATGACGCCCTCGTCGCCGACGTGCTCGCCTGCGTGCGCGACGGCACCACGCTCGAAGCGGCGCGAGCCGCCAACGCGCTGCGACCCAACGCCGAATACCATCTCAAATCTCCGGACGCGATGCGCCGGCTCTTTGCGCAATATCCCGAAGCAGTCGCCGCGACCCTCACGATCGCGCGGCGGTGCCGCTTCAGGCTCGAACGCCTGGCCGGGCAGTTTCCGCTCTTTCCCGTGCCCGAAGGCAGCTCTCCGCAGCGTTATCTGCGCGGGCTCGTTTATGAAGGCGCCGCGAAGCGCTATGCGATGCCACTCGAAACGAAGGTCGAGCGGCAGCTTGAATACGAGCTCGGCCTCATCGCAAAGATGGATCTGGCCGGATATTTCTTGATCGTGTGGGATATCGTGCGTGAAGCCGGCCGGCTCGGCGTGCTCTGTCAGGGGCGCGGTTCGGCGGCGAACTCCGCGGTCTGCTACGCGCTCGGCATCACGGCGGTCGATCCCATCGCGATGGACCTGCTCTTCGAGCGATTCATGTCGGAAGAGCGGCGCGAAATCCCCGATATCGACGTCGATTTCGCCCATCAAGATCGCGAGCGCGTCATTCAGTACGTTTACGAGCGGTACGGCCGCACGAATGCGGCGATGGTCGCGGAGGTAATCACCTATCGGACGCGATCGGCAATTCGCGACGTCGGTAAAGCGCTGGGACTGACGCTCGAAGAAGTCGGCGCGATTGCCCGAGAGTTCGATGCGCGTGAAGCGCTTCCTGAGGGTACCGGGCCGGCGATGCTCTTCACGCTCTGCCGCCGGATCGCGAACTTTCCGCGCCACCTGGGGATTCATTCCGGAGGTATGCTGATCACGCGCGATCCGCTCGTGCAGGTCGCGCCCGTCGAATGGGCGACGATGCGGGATCGCACCGTCGTGCAATGGGATAAAGACGACCTTCAAGATCTCGGATTGATCAAAATCGATTTGCTGGGTTTGGGGATGCTCTCGCTCTTGCGGGAAGCATTTACGATCTATCGGCGATCCGTCGAGCGCGAGGATCCGTGGCTGCCGCCGGTGGTAGCTCGCGATCTCGAGCTGCATACGATCCCCGCCGGCGATCCGGCAACGTATGCGATGATACGGCGCGCCGACACGATCGGCGTCTTTCAGATTGAATCCCGCGCGCAGCAATCGATGCTTCCGCGATTGAAGCCGGCCTGTTTCTACGACATCGTGATGCAGGTCGCCATCATTCGGCCTGGACCGATTCAGGGGCAGATGATCCATCCGTTTCTACGCCGGCGTTCGGGCGCCGAACCGGTTACCTATCCGCATCCAAAACTCAAGCCCGTGCTGGAACGTACGCTCGGCGTGCCGCTCTTTCAAGAGCAAGGAATGCGAATGGCAATCGAGGCGGCCGGATTCTCGCCGGGAGAAGCCGATCAGCTTCGCCGCGCGATGGGGCACAAACGTTCGCGCGAGCGAATGGAGGCAATGCACGCCAAACTCGTCGACGGCATGGTGGCCAACGGCATCGACCGTCCCGCCGCCGAGCAGCTCTTCCATATGCTCGAAGGCTTCGCCGATTACGGTTTTCCGGAGTCGCACGCCGCCAGCTTCGCACTCCTGGCGTATGCGTCGGCCTATCTGAAGTGTCACCTCCCTGCCGCCTTTGCCGCGGCGATTCTCAACGTGCAGCCGATGGGCTTCTACTCAACCGAAGTGCTCGTCAACGACGCGCGCCGCCATGGCGTGCAGATCGAACCGATCGCAGTGAACGCGAGCGAATATTGGTCGCACGTCGAGCGCGGCGGAGCCTTGCGGCTTGGTTTCCATCTCGTGCGCGGCCTCGGCGAAGCTCAACAAAAGCGCTTGGAAGCCGCGATCGCGCGCGGCCCGTTCGCCGGCGTGCTCGCCTTTGCGCAACGCACGCGGCTCGAACGCGAGACGCTCGAGAACCTTGCGATCGCCGGTGCCTTTGCGCCATGGTATGCGTCGCGCCGCGAAGCGATGTGGGCGCTGCGCGGCCTCGACGAACGTCAAGCGCGCGGCGAACTCGGCGCGCTCATGGACGTCGACGAACCCACGGTCGAGTTCGAGCCGCCGGCGCCGAAAAGACTCGTCGCTTTCGATCTCTGGTCGACGGGCGTCACCCCATCGGGGCAAGTGATGGAACACTTTCGAACGTACCTCGCCGCGCAGAACGTCGTTCCGGCCGCGCAGTTGGCGAACGTCGCTCGCAATACGCTTTGCCGCGCCGGCGGTCTCGTGATCACTCGCCAGCGCCCGGGAACCGCTAAGGGCTTCGTCTTCTTGACGCTCGAAGACGAGACCGGAATCGTCAACGTCATCGTCCGTCCCGACGTCTACGAAACCTATCGCCGTCCGATTCGCTCCTCGTCGACGCTCGTCGTCGAAGGAACGCTGCAGAAAGAGGCCGGTTGCATCGATCTCCTCGCCAGAAGAATCTGGAGCTTCGACGACGAGGGCATCACCCGCACCCTCGCCATCCACAGCTTTCAGTAATTCTTCGACGTCCTCCGACAGGCTCAGGACGACACGCTACAGGCTCACGATGACGGCTCCGTCGAAGCGCCCTATCGATGCGCAAGGTCAACGAAGTGAGCGTTCGCAAGTTCGGCGGGCCTCGCTCGTGCTACACGCAGGGCGGCGCGCCAAAGACGGCGTTCGTAACGAAGAAGGCGGCCGAGCGTGCGATTCCGCCAAGGGCGACTCGCCTCCGGCCCTATCGCTGCCCCCAGCACGGATGGCACCTTGGGCACTGAGGTTCGCGCTCGGGCGCACTTGCGCCGTCACGCGCCGATCGCGCTCACGCTCGCCTTTATGGTGCTCGTCGTCGCTCTGCTGGTCGAGGCCGGAATCTTCGTACGGGGTACCGTTCGAGCGTCGTTCCGCGACGCCGAAGGCATTCGTGCCGCACGAATGCACGTAGCGGATCTGCTCGGCGATCAGCTTGACGAAGAGACGGGCGTGCGCGGGTATGCGGCCGCGCGCGAGCCGATCTTGCTTTCGCCGTACTATGCGGGACGCAGCAGGATGTCCGTCTCCGTCGCGCGCGTTCGTTCGGACTTGGAGCGTTCGAACGTGCCGGCGGCGATGCCGGCGCTTACCGACGCCGTCGACGCCAATCGCCGCTGGCTGCGCGAGATTGCGTTCCCGCTCATTCTCGCGCACGGACCGGACGCGCGGCTCCAACTCCAGGGGAAGGCGCTCGTCGATCGTTTTCGTGCCGACGGCATCGCTATCGACGCGGCCCTCGCGCGCCGCGGGGCGTTTATCGACGGGCGTGCCCAAGGCGCCGTCTTCGCGGTGGGCGCACTCGCGCTTTCGTCGATCCTCGCCGTCGCGATCGCCGCGTTGATATTTAGCGTGCAGCAATACCGGCTCGGAGAGCGCCTCGAACGCGAACGTGCCAAGTCCGAAGTCGAGCGCCGGCGCTTGGCCGAGGCGCGCGCCGCCTACGTCGCAGAGAAGCGCATTGCCGATACGCTTCAGCAAGCCTTCTCGGAGCGTCTCTTTCCCGATCTCCCGACGATGAGCATTAGCGCGACCTATCTTCCCGCTACCGAAGAGTCGAAGGTCGGAGGCGATTGGTACGACGCGCTGCAGCTTCCTGGCGACCGCGTCATGCTCGTCATCGGCGATGTCACCGGGCACGGCATCGACGCCGTCGTTGCGATGAACAAGGCACGGCAACTTTTGATCGGCTCGGCACTCCTGGACGCGAATCCGTCCGCGGTGCTCGGGCGTGCGAACCTCGAACTCGCACGTGGAAAATCGGCGCTCATAACGGCGATCTGCGCGGTCGTCGATACGCGCACGCACGAGTTCAGCTACGCAACCGCCGGCCATCCGCCGCCGGTCCTCCTCGAGCCCGGCGGTCGCGCTAAGCTGCTTGAGTTCGGATCGCTGCCGCTCGGGGTCGCGGCGGAGACCGAGTACGTGACCCGTAGCGTTCAGACCGGTCCGGGTGCGATGATCGTGCTCTACACCGACGGTGTGATCGAACATTCGCGAGATTTGGCCAGTGGCGAAGCGGTTTTGCTGGAGGCGATTGAATCGGCCGCCACCGTACCGCGTGGCCAGGCCGCGAAGGCAATTCGCGACGGCATCTTCAGCCGCCGGAAGATAACCGACGATATAGCCATCCTGACGGTGCGTCTCTGGGAGGCGTCCGCACCGGCGACTGCATCGCCACGGAGGATCGCGTGAAGAAGAGACGAGCAATCAAAGTCATCCGGCTTGGCGGCGAGCTGGAGATCGGCCGGAAGAACGAGATCCGCGAGTCGCTCGCCTCGTCGGGCGACGCCGCCGCCGTTCTGCTCGATCTCGGCACCGTTACGTATGCCGATTCGATAGCCTTGACGGAGCTGCTGCGCTTCTGCGCGGAGGCGGCGCGCAACGATCGTCCGGTCGCGCTGGTCGTCCAAACGCCGCAGTTCGCGCGTCTGGTGCAGTATGCCGGCCTCGCGAACGCCTTTAAGATCTTCAGCGAGAGCGCCGCCGCGATGGAGTATCTCGGCGAATGCGCGCGAGAATCGTGACGCCGTCGCGGCTCTGCATTCGCTGTCCGGCGAAATCGCGCTATGTGGCGCCCGTCCGTCATGCCCTTGCGGCGTTTCTGCAAGCGCTCGAGTTCGAGCGGCAGCCGCTCGAGGATATTACGACGGCAGCCGGCGAGGCGCTGGCCAACATCGTGGAACATGCCTACAATCGCTGTCAAAAGACAACCGAGCGCTATCTCGAGCTTCGTGCAAACCTCGATCGACGAGGCAGGCTCTGCGTGGTCGTTTCGGACGGGGGTTCGTTCCTAGAACGCCGGCGGCTCCCCGGGCGAGGTTTCGGCTTACGAATTATCCGAGCGATCGCGGCTCAGCTCACGATCGACACGTCGGACGGGACGCAAGTACGTATGATCTTCGATCGCGGAAGTTGATTTACGTCATCAGTTTGCCATGGGACTTCTCCGTGATACGTCGTAACGGAGCGTAGGCCACCCTGCTATCAAGGAGACGCGCATGCGTTGTCATCCACCGCTGAGCCGGCCGTTAGGAATCGCGGCTTTCGCGCTCGTACTCTCCGCTTGCAACGGCAACAGTATCCCCGCCGGCACCGCGCCGAGTCTGCCGCTTTCCTTCGAATCCCCCGCGCAGGCAAAGCTTCCGGCGCAACCCGAGCATCGCCACACCGCAAGCGGCAAGATCCAACACGTCGTCATCATCGTTCAAGAGAATCGTTCTTTTAATAATCTTCTGTACGGTTTTCCCGGAGCAACGACCGCAAAATACGGATATAACACGAGCGGTCAGCAGATCGCCGTCGAGCCGGTCGGTCTGGAGACGACCTGGGACCTCGACCATAGCTCGAACTCGTTCTTCCAGGCTTGCAACGGCACGGGGAGCATCCCGGGCACCGACTGCCAGATGAACGGCTTCAACCAGGAATGGGTCGGCTGCGGTCACAGCGGCGGCCCCCCCTGTCCGAATCAGCATCCGCAGTATAGTTACGTCCCGCACGCCGAGACGAAGCCGTACTTCGATATGGGCAAACAGTACGTCGTCGCCGACCAAATGTACGCATCGAACTTCGACGCGAGCAGCTTCATCTCGCATCAGTACATCATTGCCGCCCAGGCCGAATCGTCGGTGAACTATCCATGGGGGGCGTGGGGCTGCGACGGCGGCTCCGGTGACATGATCTCAACGGTCGGCCCCGATCGGCAGGTTCCCTACAGCTATCAGCAGGCGTGTTATAACGATACGTCGCTCGGCCAGGAGGCCGACAATGCGGGCGTTACCTGGGCATTCTATACGGCCGCCCTCAACGGCGACGGCAACATCTGGAGCGCGTATCAGGCCAACCGGTACGTCTACTACGGCTCCGATTGGAAGAACGACGTCATCACGCCCCAGACCCAGTTCTTCAATGACGTTAGCAACGGGAAGCTGCGGCAGATCAGCTGGGTCACGCCGACGTGCGAGAACTCCGATCACGCCGGCTGCGGTTCGAACACCGGTCCGGCATGGGTCGCTTCGCTCGTCAATGCGATCGGCCAGTCGCAGTATTGGGATTCGACCGCGATCGTCATCTTTTGGGACGACTACGGCGGCTGGTTCGATCCGGAGCCGCCGGCGTACGTCGATTACGACGGCCTCGGGATGCGAATTCCCATGATCGTCGTTTCGGCGTATGCGAAGAAGCGCTACGTTTCGCACGTCCATTACGAGCACGGCAGTATCCTGAGATTCGTCGAGGATCAGTTCGGGCTCGGGCGTCTTGCCGCCAGCGACGCGCGGGCGACGTCGATCGAGAAGGACTGCTTCAACTTCAAGAAGGCGCCACGAGCGTTCCAAACTATTCCGTCGGTGCTTGGCAAGGATTACTTCATGCACCAGCCCCCGGATCGTCGCTGGCCCGATACTCAGTAAGAACACCCGCACAGCAAGGAGACCTACATGCGTTGGAATCCGCGTGTGAGCCGGGCGCTGCCCCTCGTCACTGCCGCTGCCGTGATGCTATCGGCATGCAACGGCGGTGCGTCGAGCACTTCCGCCCCGGTCCCACCGCTCAATAACCCGCAGCTATCCGCGCCGGCGCAGAGTCCGATCTCGCCGGCGCACCACCGCCATTCGTCGAAAGGCAAGATTCAGCACGTCGTCATCATCGTTCAGGAGAACCGCTCGTTCAACAATCTCTTCTACGGTTTCCCCGGCGCGACGACGGCGACGTACGGCTACAATACGTCCGGTCAGAAGATCACGCTCCAACCGGTCACGCTCGGCACGAACTGGGACATCGAGCACGATTCGGGCGGTTTCTTCGCGGCATGCAACGGCACCGGGAGCATTCCCGGCACGAACTGCCAGATGAACGGATTCGATAACGAGGGCGTCGGTTGCGGCGGACGAAGCAACCCCTGCCCGAACCAAAACCCTCCGTATAGTTACGTGCCGCACTCCGAGACGAAGCCGTACTTCGACATGGGCAAGCAGTACGTGCTTGCCGACCAGATGTACGCGTCGAACTTCGACGCCAGCAGCTTCATCTCGCATCAGTACATCATCTCGGCACAGGCCGTATCGGCGGTGAATTTTCCATACGGCGCCTGGGGATGTCCGGGCGGATCGGGCGATCGTATCAGCACGGTCGGCCAGCAGCGGCAGATCCCCAGCGGACACGAAGTCGTCTGCTGGGATCCCAAGACGCTCGGCGACGAGCTCGACACCGCGGGACTCCCGTGGGCCTTCTACGCGGTCTCGTATTCCGGCTACCCGTGGATCTGGAGCGCGTATCAGGCCATCAAGCACATCTACTACGGAAACGATTGGAAGACGGACATCATCAGCCCGCCCTCGCAGTTCCTCACCGACGTCACGAACGGCAAGTTGCGGACGGTGAGCTGGGTGACGCCGACGTGGACGAACTCCGACCACGCCGGCTCGGGCTCGACGTCGGGTCCGCAATGGGTCGCGTCGGTCGTCAATACCATCGGCCAGTCGCAGTACTGGAACTCCACCGCGATCTTCATCTTCTGGGACGACTATGGCGGCTGGTACGATCCGGAGGCGCCGGCATACGTCGATTACGATGGCCTTGGCATGCGGATCCCGATGCTCATCGTCTCCCCGTATGCGAAGAAAGGCCACGTTTCGCACGTTCCTTACGAGCATGGAAGCATCTTGAGATTCATCGAGGATCAGTTCGGCTTGGGGCAGCTCTCCGCGAGCGATACTCGCGCCAACTCACCCGAAAAGGACGCCTTCGATTTCAAGAAGCCGCCGCGTGCGTTCAAAGTGATCCCGACCGTGCTCGGTAAGGAGTACTTCCTGCACCGGCAGCCTCCCGATCATCACGTGCCCGACGATCAGTAGCGCGACGTAAGGAGTACGTCCATGCGTTCTCGTCCGCGTGTGCAACGGCCGCAGCTCGCCGCTGTGGCCGTTGCGGCTCTGCTCTGCGCGTGCAATGGTGGCACGTCGGGCGGCTCCAACCCGGTTCTGCCGCTCGACACGGCCGAGAGAGAGCCCGTGCAGATGCCGGCCGAGCGGCCGAATCGCGACCCCGCGAAAGGCAAGATTCAACACGTCGTCATCATCGTTCAAGAGAATCGCTCGTTCAACAATCTCTTTTACGGCTTTCCCGGTGCGATGACGAAAAAGTATGGCTACAACACCTCGGGTCAGAAGATCGCGCTCCAACCGGTGACGCTCGCGACGAACTGGGATATCGAACACGATTCCACTGGCTTCTTTACGGCATGCAACGGCACCGGGAGCATTCCGGGAACGAGTTGCCAAATGAACGGCTTCGATGGGGAGTTCTACAGTTGCGGACAGCGCGGGTTCCGTTGTCCGAACGCCAATCCTCCGTATAGTTACGTGCCGCACTCCGAGACGAAGCCGTACTTCGACATGGGCAAGCAGTACGTGCTCGCCGACCAGATGTACGCGTCGAACTTCGACGCGAGCAGTTTCATCTCGCATCAATACATCATCGCCGCGCAGGCCGAGTCGGCGGTCGACTTTCCCGGCGGCGCTTGGGGCTGTCCGGGCGGCTCCGGCGATTTGATTGCGGAGGTGAGTCAAAAGCGCCGGATCCCCAATGGCTACGAAGTTGCCTGTTGGGATCCCAAGACGCTGGGCGACGAGCTCGACACGGCCGGCATTTCGTGGGGATTCTACACTGCGACGATTAACGGTGATTTCGGCCTCTGGAGCGCTTACCAGGCGATCAAGCATATCTACTATGGCTCCGACTGGGGCAAAGACGTCATCACGCCGCAGACGCAGTTCTTCAACGACGTATCGAAGGGGAAGCTGCGCGCGGTGAGTTGGATCACGCCAACCTGGGAGAACTCCGACCATGCGGGATCGAGCAGCAGCACCGGGCCGGCCTGGGTCGCATCGCTCGTCAATGCGATCGGCGAGTCGAAGTACTGGGATTCCACCGCGATCTTCATTTTTTGGGACGATTACGGCGGATGGTACGATCCCGAACCGCCCGCCTACGCCGACTACGACGGTCTGGGAATGCGAATTCCGATGCTCGTCGTTTCGGCCTACGCAAAGCAGGGCCACGTCTCGCACGTGCATTACGAGCACGGCAGCATTCTGCGCTTCGTCGAAGACGCGTTCGGCTTGGGGCGCCTCTCGGCGAGCGACGCGCGCGCGAACTCGCCCGAAAAGGACGCCTTCGATTTCAAGAACGCGCCGCGCGCGTTTAAAGTGATCCCAGCCGAATACGGCAAGGATTACTTCATCCACCAGCCCACGAGCCACTACCCGCCCGACACGGAGTAGGCTCGGGGCGCTTATCGCCCGCGGGCGCGGTTACTTGGCGGGCGTCGCCAAGAAGCCGTTCGTGTTACCGACGCCGTCGACGTAGTACCCGACCATGTAGTCGTGGTTCTCGAGATTCGTCAGCACCGTTGGCCCGGCGGCCTTCGGTTCGTCGATTTGCGTCCAAACCGGATGGCTCAGCGGATCGGTCAACAAGAATCCGTGCGTGTTGCCGGAGGCGTCGACGAACGAGCCTACGACCTGATCCTGCCAGTTGACCCCAAAGGCCTGGGTATTGTTGGATTTTGGATAGCTAAGGAGCGTGAAGCTGCCGCCCTTTAAGAGGTAGCTCTTGGTATCTCCGTTTGCGGTCGTCATGAATCCGACGATGTCGCCCTTGCCGTTGATCCCGGTTGCCTCCACGCTGACGCCGCCGGGCGGCGTGATTTCGTGGTACTTCGCCACGGTCGAGTTGAGCTCGAAGCCGTGATTGTTCTTCGCATCGTCGGTGTAGAAGCCCACGGCCAAGCCGGCATCGCTCAGGCCTAGGATCTCCGTGATGTTCGTGTGCCCTTTGCGGAGTTTCAGATCCTTGTAGCTGGTCCAGACGCCGTTTTGCATGATGAATCCGAAGATCGGACCGAAGTTACTCAAATACCATCCGGCGATCGCCTTGGTGTTGTTCAGCGACGTAACGTAGGTGTCAAGTGCGCCCGGATAATTGTGTTGCCGGAAATGCGCGTTCCCTTGTTCGGCGAGGCAGAAGCCGGTGGCCGGATTGCTGGGCGTTCCTTTGCCCGCGTAGCCGCAGATTTTCTTTTCGTTATTGATCCCGAGCAGTTCGCTGTACGAGGGGCTATTCGGATCGTCGAGCGTCGCGAACGTCCACGACGTCGAGCCGAAATGACGTATGCCATCCGAGCTCGCCAAACCGGATAGCGTTTGCGCCGAGGGCGCAAAGGCCGAGGTACCACCGCACGCAGCGAGCGCCGGCGCCACGATCGCTAAGACCGCCGCCGTTAACAGCTGCTTGCGAGTGCGAAGAAGAGAGTAGGTCATAAGAGTTGGTTCCTTCTTCTTACGTGGGATAGGTGCCGGAGAGGGCCTATGGAGCGCCGCAAACGGGAAAAAGACCCCTTTTAGGGCCTTGCCGGGCGCCGTTGTGTCGATCCATCGTATCCATCCCGCTAGGTTTATCTAAATTACCTGCAAAGTTTGCCAAGCGGCCCTATCCCTGGAGGCTTTTTGGTACTAGTATATTCGTACTACCTTTTATGCTTCCTGGCGCCTCCCGGCGCTGAAAGGTTTAACAATGCGCAAGATGATCGCTGTGGCCGTCCTCGTGCTTGCTCCGGCAGTACTGGGCGGATGTGCGGGCGGCGGCTTCGCCGGCGGTTCCCCCCTTCCTAGCGCTAACCAAAATTCCATCCATCACCTGGACTCCGTGGGTGGCGGCCCGGTAGTGAAACCGAAGACGGAGCGGCGTGGGCATCACCTCGACTCGGTCGGCGGTGGTCCTGTTAAGCCCGATGGGCGCGCCCACCATCTCGACTCGGTCGGGGGCGGGCCGGTGAAGCCGGACGACTCCGTCGGGGGCGGCCCGGTGAAGCCGGACGACTCGGTCGGCGGCGGGCCGGTAGTGAAACCGAAAACCTAGTCCTGGGAAGGAACCAGGCAGACGAATGTACTAAGAAACTACCGGCATTGTCCGGTGGTATAGACCGCGGGGCCCTTCAACCATGCTTATAGCTGCTTAACCGGGGACGACCATGTTGACAAGCGCTGCACTGAACCACCGTGGCTTCGACGCGGTGGCGTTCGAAAAGGCCTACACGGCCGCGGACTTTGACCGTTGCCGTGAGCTCGTTGAGATCGGCGACAGTTATGACGCGGTCCTCGCTCGCGCGCGTCTCGCGTTGCGTGAACGCCGCTACGTCGAGATCATCGGCGCGCTTTCGGAGGTTCCGAAGTCCTCCGCCGAGGATCGCATTGCGCGCGACGTGCTGCTCGGTGCGGCCCTGGGGCTGACGCGGGATTTCGTCGCTGGAACCCGGTTGATCGAGCGCGCCCTCAACGAACTTTCGCCGCAGAGCACTTGGTACTACGACGCGCTTCATTATAAGGCGCTCATTGCGTGGATGCGGCAAGACCATCGCGAGGCGGAACAAGCCGCGGCCGCCGAGCTGCGCTCGGCCGATCCAAACAACCGCGCCCGCGCGCATATCCTGCTTTCGTGGATCGCGCTGCGTCGCGGCGAGATCCTTCGGCAAGTCGACGAGCTGCAGAAGGCGCTCGACGAGCTCGACGCCGCGGACGCGGCCGACCAATACTTTAGGGCGAACGCGCTCTTTACGCTGGCGCTGCTATGCCGCGAGCTTCCTCTGCGCGAGGTCGCCGATCGCGTCCGCAGCATTTTTGAAGGGCTGCCGTGGACGAAGGGTTTGCAGCTCGAGCAGTTTCAGGTTACGCGATTCCTCGCGGCGATCGACGAGCTCGACGGAAACGAACTGGCGGCATTCGCCGGCTTCCGAAAGGCGGCGCGCCTAGCGCCGTCCGATCACTGGAGCGTTCTCTGCTTCCTCGATCGCGCGTTGCTCGCACGAAACACCGGCGAGTATGCGTTCGCGACCGAACAGGTCCAGGAGGCACACGAGATCGCACAGCGAGTTTCGTGGAACGAGGTCACCGGTGAGGAACGCTCGGCGCTGCTCGTGCTCGCGGAGCTCTTCGCACACGACGATCCGGCGGTTGCCGAACAATATCTTGCGCGGTTCCGCACGCTGACGACCTCCGTGATTCCGATTCTCTCGTATGGAACCGACCCGCGCGTCAAGGGATTTGAAGCATACTCCCAAGGCGTTGCGTGGCTGCGGCTCGGCGACGTCGACGAAGGCAAGGCCGCGCTGACCGAGGCGTGGTCGATATTCGAGGACTTCAACTATGCGTGGCGTGCCGCACTCTGTGCGCTGGCGCTCTACGACATCACCCACGACCGCAAGCGGGTACAGCGCGCCGGTCGCAAGACCGACCCATGGCCGCATAGTTGGATCGCGCGGCGCGTGGCCGAGGCGACGAACACCTCGGTGCTGCGGCTCGATCGCATTCCGCCGGCGAAACGGCAGGTGCTCGAGCTCGTTCGTGCCGGGAGGCGAAACGCCGAAATCGCGAACGTGCTCGGCCGCAGTCCGAACACGGTGCGCAACCAACTCTCCCAGCTCTTCCAAACCTTCAACGTCAAGAGCCGTGCCGAGTTGGTCGCCGCGTTGTCGAAGCCGGTCGCTCCGGTGACGATGCTGCGCGACAAACGCCGTTATACGTAGAAAAGCGTTCGCTGCGCCTCTAGTACGACTCCACGCGTAGCGGCAGCGCGCCGATCGCGCGGAACGTCCGTTCCTCTTGCCATTGCGGCCACCACCCTTGGACGAGCGTGTCGAGCGGTTGCCAAATGACTACCCAGCCCGCGACGATCAGGCTCTCGCTCGCGAGCGTGCGCAAACCCTCGGGAATGAAGAGCGCACGGCCAACCGCCGTCGATGCCGCGAGGCTCAATCCGAAGAAGACGATCCCGATCGCGAGGGTTCTTAACCCCACCCATCGCATCGCGGCAAGCTTGCGGCGAGCCTCGGCGATCATGTGCGCGCAATAGCGCGCGAAAGCGCGCTGAACCAGGCTCTCGGTTTGCGGAGTCACCGCCGCAGCCGGCAGCAGCACTCGCAATCGAACGTCCTTGAGCTGCGCAACCAGGTGCGGGAGCTGCGCGATTGAGGCGATGCTTTTGACGCTCTCAACGTCGTCGTTGAACGGATCGAACTCGCGCACGGAAAAGAGCGCGTGGACGTCGTCCACCTTGACGGTAACTTCGGTCGACCTGCTGAGCGCCATAGTAAACGTGCCCTCCTCTGAATCCGGGTTTCATCCAACGACGCGCGAGTCATGCTTCGGTGGCGCGCTACCGACGAAGATGGCTCGGGCGCCGATGGGGTGAAGAAGCATCCGTGCTGGACGCCCGAGGTGCGCTGCCGACCGGTAGAGTCGCGTTCTTGTTTTCCGACGTCGAAGCGAGCACGAGACGCTGGGAGCGGTACGGCGAGCTCATGCGCGATGCGCTGCGCCGTCACGATATAATCCTGCGCACCGCCATCGAATCGCGAGGCGGCTACGTGTTTAAAACGATCGGCGACGCTTTCTGCGCCGCGTTTTCAACGGCGATCGAGGCCCTCGACGCGGCGACCGAAGCGCAGCGGCGCCTCGGAACCGAGGACTTTAGTGCAGTCGACGGCCTTCGCGTTCGCATGGCGATCCATGCAGGCGAGACCGACGAGCGTTCGGGCGATTATTTCGGAAGCGCGGTCAATCGTACCGCGCGTCTGCTCTCCGCCGCCAACGGCGGACAGCTCGTGCTCTCGGCATTCGCCGCGGAGCTCGCCCTGCCACGCCTTCCCGCAGGGATCACGCTGCGCAATCTCGGCACCGTGCCGCTGCGCGACATCAAGGAACCGGAGCGCGTGTATCAAGCGGTCGGCGCGGGACTCTCCACGGAGTCGAAGCCGCTGCGCGCGCTCGAGACGCCACCGAATAATCTTCCGCGGCAGAGCACGAGCTTCGTTGGACGTCACGATGACCTCGCACGAGTCGAAGCACTCTTGGACAAGGGCGCCGTCGTCACTATCGTCGGCGCGGGCGGCATCGGGAAGACGCGGCTCGCGCTCGAGATCGCGGCGAACCGGCTCAACGACGAGCGCGACGGTGCGTGGTTCGCCGACTTATCCGCCGTTGGAGATCCCGCACTGATTGCCGGTACTATCCTATCGGCGGTGGGCGGAGAGGCGTCACCCGGAGGGGAGCCGCTCGAGGACCTGTTGGCGTATCTCGAGCGCCGCGAGCTCCTGCTGATTTTGGATAACAGCGAGCATCTCGTCTCCGCCGCCGCCGCCGTTGTCGCGAGGATCGTCGCGCGGTGCCGGCACGTTACGATACTTGCGACGAGCCGCCAGCCGCTCGATATAACGAGCGAACGGCTCTACCGCCTGGACTCGCTCGACCTGCAATCGGCGACGGAACTTTTTGTGGACCGCGCGCGAGCGGCCAATCCTGCATTCGTCGCGGGCTCCAAAGCCGCCGCGATCGAAGACATCTGTACCCGATTGGACGGTATCGCTTTGGCGATCGAGCTTGCGGCCGCGCGCACGCGCACGATGTCCGTCGAAAACGTCGCGTCGCATCTGGAGCTGCGCCTGCTGGCCGGTGGCCGCGACCGCCGTCCGCGCCAGCAAACGATGCGCGCGCTCATCGATTGGAGTTACGATCTTCTCTCCGAAGAAGAGCAGGAGACGCTTCGCCGCGCCGGCGTCTTTCTACGTGGTTTTACGCCTGGTGCGGCGGCTGCCGTCTGCGGATCCGGTACCGCCGACGAGTGGCGCGTCCTCGATCTCCTCGGTTCGCTGGTCGACAAGTCCCTCGTCCTCGTCGACGACGTAGAGGGCGGTCAGCGTTATCGAGTGCTCGAACCGATTCGAGAGTACGCGTGGGATAAGTTGACGGAATCGGGCGAAGTGGAGGCCACTCGGCGCAAGCACGCCGCCGCCATTGCATCGCTCGCACGCGGGTGGTACGAAGAATGGGATAGAGGCCCCGCGGCGGATTGGCTCGCGCGGCTCGAGCGCGATCTCGCCAATTTGCGAGCGGCTCTGCGCTGGAGCGTTGCTGAATCGACCGACCTGCACCTCGGCACGCAACTCGCCGCTTATGCCACGATCGTATTCTTGCGCCTGGCACTTCTCGCCGAAGGAATCGCGTGGTCTACCGCGGTTCTTCAAGCTGAATCGCCGTTCTCCGACGATCTCGAAGCGCAATTGCGTTATGGCATGTCGATGCTCTACAGCAGTTTGGGAGAGAGCGCGAAGTGTCTCGCAGAAGCCGAAAAAGCCGTCGAGCTATTCCGCCGCGCGGGAGACATCCGTGGGCTGGCGCGGGCGCTCTCGCAAGTCGCCTCGCGCTACGGTTGGCAATCCCGAAACGCCGAGGCGAAGGTGGCTGCAGAAGAAGCTCTCGGCTTGGCGCGCGACACGCGGGATCCCCGTTTGCTGGCCGACGTGTTGCGGCGATGCGCGGTTGCACTGGCAAACGACGGTCCGGATCGAGTCCGCGCAACGTTCGCCGAGAGCATTGCGCTTTCTAAAGGGCTAGGGCGCGACGACGATACGACCCGTACGCTGAGTTGGTGGGGGCAGTGGGAGGCAGGCGTGGGCAACTATCCACAGGCCATCGATCGCTTACTCGAAGCCGCGCGGCTCGATATCGAGGACTCGGCGACAATGTTCTATAGCGTGGACGTCGCGGGCTGTTATCTGGCGATCGGCGATCGGGAGCGCGCTGAGCCGTTTGCTCGCAAGGGTCTCGTCGCCGCGGCGAAGGCAGGTTACGCGATTAGCGTCTCTCTCGCAATCTCGCATTTGGCGATTATCGTAAGTGAAACCGACCTGCAGAGAGCTGCCCGTTTAATCGGTTATGCGGAGCGACGATTCGCGGATGTGGGCTGGGAACTCTCGGCGCCGGAAGACGCGCTAGTTCGCGACCTTCGCGAGCGCCTTAGAGAGCGGTTCCGCGAAACTGAGCTCGGCCCACTCTTCTCGGAGGGTGCGGCGTGGAGCGACGACCAAGCCGTCGCCCACGCGCTCTCATTTTAGCAGGGGTGAGGGCCGACGTCCGGACGGATGTCTTCGCTGCCCTGTCCCTTGAAGTAGCACTTTTGATGGAGCTTAAAAGTTCCGTGTTCGCCGGTGCATCCGTATACCGCCGTAAACGTTCCCTTCAAGTCGTGCTTCGCGGCATCGTATGTGGCGCTCGTCGAGAAGCTACAATACAGGCTGCCGGCGCCGCCGACCGTCGTACCGCTCACGCTGCTTCCGCTGGCGACTTGCGATACCGATGCCGACAGAGTCATCGATGGGTAGGCGATCGTAAGGACGCCTCCCGTGCTCGCGCCTTGCTCGGCATAGAACGCCGAGCCTTTCCCCTTACCGTACACGTTGTCGTGGAACGGCCCGGCGTACTCGCCGCTGAAGTTTGGCGACGCTGCGCGGTGCTGCAATGGCGCCTCGGCGCCCGCGGCCCCGGTTGCGCCGCTTGGCACCCCGCCTCCGCAGCCCGCCAAGAAGAGCAGTCCGACCGCTACGCCGGCCGCCTTGCGTATAAAAAGACTTTTCATCATTCCTCCGGGTAACAAACGCAATGAAGGAGGATACAGTTCCAAACTGCTAAGTGCCTTCCCAGCAGTTGCTGCTGCGGAGGAGTTCATGAGGGGTTGCTCATCGTTTGGAGCGCGATGCGTACTGCTCGTATTGGCATCGTCGTTCTGCCTGGTAAGGGTTGCAAGCGCCGGGACGACCGGCACGATCACCGGCACGGTCTTCGACGCGTCGACGAGAGCGCCGATAGCCGGTGCCGAGGTGAGCGCGACGAGTCCGTCACAGGTCGCACGGGTCACGACCGATGGCGCGGGCCGTTTCACCTTTCTCTCGCTCGCACCCGAAACGTATACGATCACGATCGAACACGCCGGTTTCGATACCGTCGCGATCACAGGCGTCTCCGTCTTCGCCGATCAGAGTCAATCGATTCCGATCGCGCTCCAGAAAAGCCTCAAACAGATCGCTCGCGTAACCTCGCGCTCCTCGCTTAGCCCGGTTCGGCCCGGGACGGGTACGGACGTTTACTCGGTCAATCCGGGCTTGACCAGTGCCGCGTCGACGCTTGGCGGCGGGGGCGGATTGAACAGCGCCTACTCCGCGATTGCGGCAATGCCGGGCTCGTACGTTCCGCCGAATCAAGTCGGCGTCAATCAGACGGTCTACATTCGTGGGGGATACCCCGACCAGATCGGATACGAATACGACGGCGTCCCGATCAACCGGTCCTTCGATAACTATCCCGGCAACGCCGAAACGACGCTCGGCCAGCAGGAGCTTCAGATTTATGCGGGCGGCGGCGAGGCCGACGCCAATGCGACGGGCCTTGCCGGCTTCATCAACCAAGTGATCAAGACGGGAACGTATCCGGGCTTTGCGGTCGGCGGCCTCGCGCTAGGGACGCCTACCTTCTACCACGATGCGCGGATCGAAGCCGGCGGCTCAACCCCGGATCGCCTGTTTTCGTACTACGTCGGCGTCAGCGGCACGAACCAAGCCTTTCGTTATTTCGATCAGTATAACGGCGCGAGTCTGACCGATACGATTCCGTACGGCTATTGGCCCTCGTACGTCACCACGCTCCTGCCCTTTTGGCCGGCCGTTTATCCGGGCTGCCAGAACAACACGACCTACAACAATCCGGCTTACAACAAAGGGCTCCTCGCGAACGATCCGGGCTGTTTCGGCTCCTACCCTTCCAATTTTGGCCAACCGTCCGCCTTCAATAGCCGCGACATCGTCGCTAACCTTCACGTCGGCATCCCGCATCGTCACGATGCCGGGCGCGACGACGTTCAGCTGCTCTACATGTCGTCGGCGAACTATACCCAATACTATTCCAGCCTCGACGATGCGGGGCCGTTAGGTCAAGGCATCGAGAATGACGGCCTGCTCTACCCGCCGCACGATTTCTATGGCGGCAACATCAACCAGTGGCCTGACTTCTATACGTTTCCAGCCAACACACCCTGGCTCGCTCCCGCTTCGACGCCGAAGATCGCCTACTATTATCCCGGCTCGCCGACGGGCCGCTGCGCGAACGTGACCGACGTTCCAAACGCCTGCCCGTTGGACGGGCACGGCAATCAGATCGCCCAGCTAGTTCCCTCCAACTTCCGCGACGCGCGCTGGGACACCGCCAGCATCGCGAAGCTGCAGTATCAAAAGAATCTCGGCTCGACGGCCTACGTGCGTCTCTTCGGATACACGTTCTACTCGAATACCAACCGTGCAAGCCCGAACGGCTGGGGAAACAACGTCACGCTCGGCGTGACGAACTACCAGTACGAAGTCGACTCACATACCGGCGGGCTCGAGCTGCAGTTCGCCGATCAGCTTTCCGGCGAGCACCTGCTCGAAGGCATGGCCTCGTACATCACGTCGAGCACGCTGCGCTATTACAATCAGAACTACTACAACACCCCAGGGCAGCAGGTCAGCAATTTTACGAATGGGTCGCAGTGTTTCGCGACGTATACCAGCGCCAAATATCACGTCGGCGACCCGGCGCCGTGCAACAAATTCGTTTCGCAGGGACAATTTGAGGCTCCGTACGGTGGGTTCAACGGCCAGAACCCGTGCAGCGACGGCGAGCTCTCCTCGAATGCGCCGGCCTGCGCCGCCGGCGCAACGATGCTGCTGACCTACTTCGGTAATCAAGGATTCGCCAACGCCGTTGCGCCCAAGATCACGACCGCCTCGCTAAGCGACCAATGGCGGCCTTCCGATGCGTGGAACGTGAATATGGCCGTACGCTTTGAAAACGACGCCTACGACTTGGCCGATACGAATAATCCCGCGACGAACTTCTGGTTCGCGGCCGCCCAGCGTGAGTTCTGCGTCAACCCAGTCACGCGCCAGCCGATCTTTGTTCCCCAGCCGCCGCAGAGCATCTTCGTCTACACGCCGTACGTCGCATTCAACTGCCCGATCGACCGGTCGACGGGAACGCCGGTGCGGACCGTTCATCCCAACGGCACCGACGGCATTCTGCTCACGAACGTCTATCCGTCGTCGTACGCCGTCTCTTACGTCCTTCCGCGCGTCTCCGCGACCTACACCGTCAATCCCGACACCGTGCTGCGGGCTTCGGCGGGACGGTATGCGCAGCAGCCGCAGAACTATGAGATCCAGTACAACACCTTGCAGCCGAACCTCGCGTCGACGCTGCTGGGGTTCATCCCGTTCGGGTTCAGTTCGCCGCTGCACGAATCGCAACCGCAGTACTCGGACAACTACGATTTCTCGTTCGAGCACCACCTCAAAGGAACGGACGTCGCGATGAAGGTGACGCCATTCTATCGCTATGCGACCGACCAGCTCTACGAGACGCCGAACCTTCCGAGCCTAAACGTTTCGCCCTCGTTCAACGCCGGCACGCTACGCGTCGACGGCATCGAACTGCTGCTCACGAAGGGTGATTTTAGCCGCAACGGCCTCTCAGGGACGTTCTCCTACACGTACACGAACTCGGCAGAGAAGTGGAATAACTACTCCAACAGCACGGTCGGACCGGTCGATCAATATAGTCAGGACATCGAGGAGTTCAACGCGCTCACGCAAACCGGCGGCGGCGCTCCCTGCTACAAACCCAACGGCAAGGGAACGCCGGACCCAAAGTGCCGGTCGAACTCGATTCTCAACCCCTATTACCACATGTCGCCCGAGGCGACGCTCGATTCGCACGGCTGGTACGCGCCGGGCCTCGACTTTCCGTACGTCTCGCCGAACACGTTCGCGTTCGTTTTAAACTACCGTCACGGCAAGTTCGCCGTAACGCCGGCGATGGAGCTCTTCGAAGGAACGACTTACGGCACCCCCGCCGACGTTCAAGGCCTCGATCCGCGGAGTTGTTTCGCCAATCAAGGTTCGATGGGAGTCCCGACCAGTACGCCGCTGATGCCGGACTACACGTCTTGCGGAAAGGCGCTGACCAGCGACGGCACCTCGCCAGGATACCTCTACATTCCCAACCCGCAGACCGGCTCGTTCGATACGTTCGGGCAGTTTCGCCAGCCCTGGCAGTTCAATCTCGGCTTTCAAATGTCGTACGATTTCACGCCGCGCGTCTCGGGGCGGGTGATGGTAACGAATCTCCTCAATCAATGCTTCGGTGGGTCGAGCGAACCATGGTCGCGGGCCTATCCGCCCAACAGCGCGGTCTGCGGTTATACGTCGAACACGTTCTACAACGGCGGATATTTCTATAACGGAGCGAGTCCCTCCGACGTCAAAGCGAACGGCGTTGCCGAGAACCGATACTTCGCCCAGTCTTTCGCGGCGTCATACGGCGATACGAACTCGGCCAATTATCCGCTCGCGCTCAACCTCTATTTCTCGCTGCAAGTCAAACTCTAAGGAGGGGTATCGAATCATGCACCTTTCGGCTCGGGGTCTGCACTCGATCGTGCTGGGGGCGGTAGCGCTCGCCGCGGGATGCAGCGGCGCGGCCGTCGCGCCCACGGCGCCGGACGCACAGCAGCGTGCGCTCTCGAACTCGCGCACGCCGCATGGGTGGATGGCACCCGACGTAAAGCACCGCGATCTCCTCTACGTCTCGGATTTGGGGACCGAGTTGGTCGACGTCTACTCCTATCCGGAGGGCAAGCTCAAAGGATCCCTCTCCGGGTTCCAAGCCGTCCACAGCGGGTGCGTCGACCCCCACGGCAACGTCTTCATCACCAGCAGCGAGCGCATCTACGAGTTCGCTCATGGCGGCACGAAGCCGATTCGAACGCTCGTCGACGCCGGTTACGGACCGACCGGGTGTTCCGTAGATCCCGTCACCGGAACGCTCGCGGTAGCGAACATCGGCCAGGTCTCCGGGAGCGCCGGCGGCAACATTGCGTTCTACAAGCACGCGAAGGGAACGCCGAAAATGTACGCGGATCCCGCGATCTTCTTTGACTACGACTGCGCGTACGACGACAAGGGAAACCTATACGTCGTGGGAGGCGACATCCACGGCTTCTTCAAGTTCGCAGAGATCGCCGCCGGCGCAACGTCGTTTTTGAATATCACGCTCGACCAGTCGATCAACGTGCCTGGCGGCGTGCAGTGGGACGGAAAATACGTCGCGGTCGAAGATCAAGGCGCCGGGTACCACGGTTCGACGGTCTATCAGTTTTCGATCGCCGGCAGCTCGGGCACGAAGGTCGGGACGACTACGCTTGGGGGATCCTCGGACGCCATTGCGTTCTGGCTCGAGGGCGACCGGATCATCGCGCCCAACATCGGGAGCTCTCCCAATGTAATGATCTGGCAGTATCCCACAGGCGGGTCCGCGCGCAAGACGATCACCGGCTTCACGGAACCAGTCGGCGTAACCGTCAGCCGCGGACGGTAGATGCCGGCACCGCACTCGACGATCGCGCGCGCCGCGCAAGACGACCTGACGGCGCTCGCGCCCCTCTTCGATGCCTATCGCGGGTTCTTCGCGGGCCATCCCGATATCGCGCGATCGCAACAGTTCTTGGCGGAGCGCTTCGCCGCCGATGACTCCGTGATATTCATCGCCTGGGCGGATCGCGAAGCCGAAGGCTTCATTCAACTCTATCCGCTGTGGTCGTCGTGGCACTGTCGGCGAATCTGGTTTTTGAGCGACCTTTACGTCAAAGAGTCGAGCCGCAAGCGCGGCGTCGGCGCGCGACTCGTCGAACGGATCGTACGGCACGCGCGCGAAACGGAAGCATCGAGCATCATGGTGGAGCTTCCGCGGCGCGAGCCGCATTTAAAGGCATTCTACGCGAGGCTTGGCTTTGATCCCGACGAGCTCTTCGAATTGGCGCGGTATACGCTGACTTGAGCGTGCATTTGGATGGTGAGCGCGAATGCGAAAGGAGAGGCGAGCGATGGTTTCCATCGACCGGCGTAAGTTTCTGGTAACGACGACCGCCGCCACGGCTGCGACGCTTGCGGCGGGAACTCCCTCGCCCGCGCCGGCGCAGAGTGGCGGACCGGTCTTTCTTGCGACGTGGGAATGGGGCACCGCGGCGAACGCGCGCGCGGCGCAGGTACTCGCCGCGGGAGGGTCGCTGATCGATGCGGTCGAGAAAGGCATCAACACCGCCGAGGACGATCCCACGGTCGATTCGGTTGGCTACGGCGGCCTTCCTAACGCGCAGGGTGAAGTCGAGCTCGACGCCGGTATCATGAACGGAACGAGCCACCGGGCCGGATCGGTCTGCAACCTGCACAAGATCAAAAACCCAATCTCGGTCGCCCGGCTGGTAATGGAGAAGACGCGGCACACGACGATGGCCGGCGAGGGTGCGTTGCAGTTTGCGATCGAGATGGGATTCCAGCCGATGCAGTTACTGACACCGCACAGTCTTGCGGAGTGGTTGAAGTGGAAGAACGATCCGAACCATCAAACGTTCTGGATCGACCGCGATCACCACGACACGATCGGTATGATCGGCGTCGACGGAGCCGGGCACGTCGTCGCCGGCTGCTCGACGAGCGGCTTAGCCTGGAAGATCCCGGGGCGCGTCGCCGATTCGCCGTTGGTCGGCTGCGGCTACTATGCCGACGATGCTGCGGGTGCCGCCTCCGCAACCGGCAACGGCGACGTGATGGCGAATTATTGCACGTCGATCTTCATCGTGCAGCGCATGGCCCAAGGCGCGCATCCACAGGAGGCTTGCAACGAGGCCATGCGCTTCATGGCGAAGACCGCACCGAATCTTCACGACGACATGTACTGCGTGATCGCCATCAACCCGAGCGGTGAGACCGGCGCAGCTTCAATGAACTCCAAGCAGTCATTGCAATGCGCCCTCTGGCAAAACGGCAGCGGCGGCGCACTTCACACGGCCCCGGCGTTTCTAGGTTAGCCGTGACGTTCCGAAGCCTACCGGCCGTGCTTCTGTTCGTCCTATGCTGCGCCCCGACGGCCGGCGCCACCAGCTTGCGCTTCTGTATGGAGTGCAATTTCGGCGGAGCGCAACTGGCGAACTCGGATTTCTCCGGCGGCGTGCTCATCGGCGCGAACTTCGCGGGCGCGTCGCTGGCGTGGAGCTCCTTTCGCGGCTCGAAACTCGTCGCGGCGAACTTCGAAGGGGCCGACTTGCGCGACGTCGCGTTTGACGGCGTCGAATGCACGGCGTGTAACTTCCAGGGAGCGAAGCTCGACGAAGCGACCTTCTCGGGAGCACGCATGACGGCGGCAAACTTTAGCGGTTTTCGGGCGGCGATTGCCGGGGACCAACTCCGTGCGCTCTTGGCACGCTGCGCCGCGTGCAACTTCCAGTCGGCCGCACTCTCCGGTTTCGATCTCTCCGGCGGCTCGCTGGCCGGTGTAGACTTTGCGAAGGCAGATCTTCGTCGCACGCGATTTGACGGAGCCGTGCTCTGCTGGTACGTACTCGACGGCGCGAAGCGGTCGATCAAGTGCGACAACCTGCAGGGGGCGCGCGTCGAAGGCGCAAGTTTTAAGGGCGTGAGGATCTGTACCGATCCGGAGGATGCGCACACCTGCACGACGGTCTCGGCCGACGCGCTGCGTCAATTCTCCGGCGCGGCGCTCGAGGGCGCCGCGCTTCGGTGAACGGATTGCGACGCCGCCTCGTGCCGGCAGCAGTGGCCGCGGTCGCCGCTCTCGGCCTCTCGATTCCCGGAGCGGCACAGACCCTTAACGTACCGGTCGCTTCAGGAATCCGGCCGATCCAAACCGAGACGCTCTTTCACGAGCTTTTCGCGGATTTCTTCAAAGAGTCCGACGGAACGACCTACGTTCAAACCGGCGATATACCCGCGATGTGGCTGCGCGATTCGGCCGCGCAGACGATTCCGTACGTCCGCTTCGTTCGCAGATATTCATCGCTGCACGCCGCTTTCTTCGGCGTGATCCAGCGCGACGCGAAGAATATCCTGACCGACCCATACGCCGAAGCCTTCAGCGCCGATTATCACGTCTGGGAACGCAAATGGGAGATCGACTCGCTGGCGTGGCCGGTTCTGCTCGTTTTCGTCTACTATGCAGACACCCACGACCGCACGATTTTTACGCCAACGCTTCACCGTGCGATGCAGACGATCGTTACGACGCTGGAGTGCGAGCAGCATCACTCCACATGCAGCCACTACGTTTGGCCGTCGGCGGTGCCGACCCACCAGTCGTATAACCCGAACGCGGGGATGATCTGGAGCGCCTTCCGTCCCTCCGACGATCCGGTGACGTACCGGTACAACGTTCCGCAGAACGCGATGGCGGTCGTCGCCATGAAGCTGCTCGCGCGATTCGCTCGAGAGGCCTTCAACGACGAGCCGCTTGCACAGCGCGCGACGGCACTCGGTGCCGCGGTCGAGACCGGCGTGCTGCGTTATGGCAAGACCTATAACCCGAAGTACGGATGGATGTACGTCTACGAAACCGACGGCGACGGCCACGAAAATTTGATGGACGACGCAAATATCCCGAATCTGACCACTCTGCCGTGGTATGGGTGGTGCGCGACGCTCGATCCCGTCTATCGCAACACGCGCCGCTTCACGCTGAGCTTCGACGATCCATACTATTACACCGGAAAGTATGCGACCGGGCTGGGCAGCCCGCATACGCCCAAGGGGTGGGTATGGCCCCTGGGTATCATCGACGCTGCGCTAACCGCGACGAAATCGCAAGAGATCGTGAAGGCGATCGACATGCTCGATCGCAGCGACACGCTCAATGGTCTGATGCACGAATCGGTGAATCCCAACGATCCACAAGAGTTCACGCGCCCGGAGTTCGGGTGGGCGAATGCGTTCTGGGCGGACTTACTCTTTCGAACCGTCGCCGGTTATTCGGCGGCCCCCATCGGCGTGCTGAGCGCGATGGTTCCGTACGAGCGGCAGAGCGAGATCCCGACGGTTACATCGCCTGCGACGCAGCTAACCGATCGCGCCGAGCTGACGCGCACGCTCGGGCAGCTTCTCGAACACGCGCCGCGCACGTGGTGAGTCAGTCGCGCGTCCACCACGTGCCGCCCGGATAGTAGATCGCGGAACCCTCGCCCCAAATGACGTAGTCGACTCCCTTCGTATCGGCGGCGAGGCCGAGGTAGTCGCCGAAGGGGAAGTAGTAGCCCGCGGCGCTTTTATACGGCGCGCCCGAACCGCGATCCGAAAGGCGGACTGCCCGGCTCCAGCTCTCGCCGCCATCGCGCGTGCGTGCGTACCAGGTGTTCCAAGCGTGAACGCCGTTTCGGTTATCTTGCCAGACGAGGCGGAAATCGCCATCGGCAGTCCCTGCAACGATCGCGGGGCTCGTGCTGTTGCCCCGCCCGTTGAAGAGTGCGGGTGTGCTCCACCCGACGCCGTCGTTCGACCGGCTCACGTAGAGGGCGTTCGGTCCCTGTTTCGATTCGTTCTTTGCAAAGACGAAGACGTAGTGACCGCGACGATCGACCGCAACGGCATCTTGTGCGGTGAAGAAGTCCGGGTAGCAGTTGTGAAGACGGCACGGCGCGCCCTCGTGCGCGACGGCGAAGAGAATCGTTCGCCACGTCACGCCTCCGTCGGCCGACGTAACGAGCTCCACGTGGTCGTTTCCGGTTTGGTCGTGCCCGCTCTCGCCGCCGACGGCAAACCAAACCGAGCCGTCTGGAGCCATCGCCGCGCTATACGGGTAGTACCATCGGTTTTCGCGCGTCGCTTTGACCGGCGCGTGCCACGTCGCACCGCCGTCGTGTGATGCGGCGACGAAGAGCGCGTTGTAGGAATTGAATGCGACGTAGACGTTACGGCCGGAGGACGAAACTGAGAGTATCGGCTTGTCGCTATAGCGCAGCGGGCGATCGAGACGGATCGACCGGCTCCACGTGCGACCGTGGTCGCGCGACTGCGCGAAGGCAACACCCGGCAGGAAACCGTTTAGACAGACCGCGTCGACGATGCCGCCGTCGACGGCGGCGATCTGCGGATCGTACTGGAAAGGCACGCGCGTACCGCGGCGGCAAACCAGACGCGTCGGCTCCCACGTTCGGCCGCCATTGCTCGAGGCCCGGACGAGCAAATAATCCTTGTGCTGATTGGTCGTCATCTGGTAGACCCAGCTCGAGTTGGGCTCCGCAGCAACGACCGGCTCCCAACGCGTATCGGCGGACGTCCCCCAGCGGCGCTCGCTCTCGAAACGGACGACCTCGGCGTTCGCGGCCGTACGCGCTTGCGTTGAGGTCGGAGGAGCGTACGTATCCTTGGCGATCACGCACGACGAAACGGCGAGGGTGAGGCAACATGCGGTCAACAATCGCTTCAACGTGCGAACCTCCCGTCGCTCGTGAGATTGGCCCCACGGCAGGCTTCCCCTCCGCGCACTCGAAGCTGGTTGCCGTGAATCGATTCCTGGGCGCGGCTTTCATTGCTTTGGCGTTTGCCGCTTGCTCTGCCGGTCGCGATACAGCGATTCCGGCGGGCGTCGCGGACGCGACTCGCGGCGGGGGATCCGTCCTCCCATCGGCAGCCGGTGACGTCTTCGTCGCCAACTGGTACGACAGCACGGTCTCCGTCTATTCGGCCGGCGGCAAATCGAAGCTTCGCACGATTACCAACGGTATCGAATACCCAAACGCGCTGGCATTTAACGGCACCGGCAGCCTCTACGTTGGCAATTACGGCAGTCCGAGCGGAAGTATTACGAGCGACGTTACGGTCTACGGTGGAGGCGCAGGTCAGCCGACGCGCACTATCACGCAGGGCGTCCGCGGGCCGTACGCCTTTGCCTTCGGCGCCTCGGGCAAACTCTACGTTGCGAATTACGGTGCGAGCAACGTCACCATCTATGCCAAGGGGTCGGATTCGGTCTCTCAAACTATTTCGAACGCCGTACGCTCACCCGAGGTACTCGCGTTCGACAAAGCCGGCAACCTCTACGTCGCGAATTGGTCGAGCAATACCGTGACCGTCTACGCTCCGGGAAAGCTCAAACCGATGGTGACGATTAAGACGGGCGTTCTGCATCCCGATGGGCTGGCGATCGATGCGGCGCAGAATCTCTACGTCGCCAACCGCGGCAACAACTCGGTGACGGTCTATCACCCCGGCCACAAAGACACGCCTCACACGATCACCAAAGGCGTGAGCCAGCCGCTAACGCTGATTTCGACTTCCTCAAACGAGCTTTACGCGCTGAACTACGGAAACAACACGGTCTCCGTTTACTCGGAGTCTACGCTGACGTTGGAGCGCGTGATCTCCGCCGGCATCGCTTGTCCCACGACGATGGCACGCAGCTCCTCCGGCCTGCTCTACGTCGCCAATACCTGCCCAAGCTCGCTCTCGGTCTACTCGGCGTCGGGAAGCAAGCCGGTTCGCACGATCGGCAAGGGACTCGACGGTCCGGTGGCAATCGGCATCGCGCCGTAGCGCTCGGGCGCTGATGAGCGGCTCGCGTTGCGCGACCATAGCGTTCCTGGCCGCAATGGCGGGATGCGTCTCGGGCAACTCCGCCGGTTCGGTGCCTTCCACGTCAAACTTCGAGGCGCGACCCATCTCGAAGATCAAGCACCTCGTGATCGTCTTTCAAGAGAACCGGACGACCGACGATCTTTTCAACGGATTTCCAGGTGCCGATACCGTGCGCAGCGGCCTGAACTCAAGGGGCGCTCGCGTCCGCCTGCAGGCGATCGCGCTAACCGCCCCCTTCGATCTCGACCACTCCCACGCCGGTTTCCAGACCGAGTACGCAAGCGGGAAGTTGAACGGATTCGATCAGGAGAACTCGGATTGCCTCGGCGCAACGCTGTGCGTTCCGAAGGATCGCCGCGCATACGGATACGTCCCGCACGATGAAGTAAAGCCGTACTTCGCGATGGCGACCCAGTATACGTTCGGCGATCGCATGTTTCAAACGAACCAAGGACCGAGTTTCCCGGCGCACCAGTATATCGTTAGTGGCACCTCGGCCGTCACCGACGGATCCTCGCTGCTTGCCGCCGAGAATCCGTTCCACGCGAACGCAAACTCGGCGGGCGGTTGCGACTCGCCCGCAGGCTCGCTCGTCGCGCTGATTAATTCCGCGGGGAGCGAGAACCGGAAATCGTTTCCGTGTTACGATCGGATCTCGCTGATGGAGCTCCTCGATCGGAAGGGATTGACGTGGCGTTACTATCAGGCGACCTCCGGTGCGGGCCTCTGGAACGGTCCCGACGCCGTCTTGCGGATTCGAACGAGCGGCAACTTTTCCAACGAGGTCGTGAACCCGCCGTCGCAAGTGCTCACCGATATTACGAAGGGACGGCTCGCCTCCGTCGTGTGGGTAACGCCGACCGCGCTCGCTTCGGATCACGCACAATCGACCAACGGTACGGGACCGTCTTGGGTCGCCGCCGTCGTCAATGCGGTGGGCGAAAGCCAGTACTGGGACTCGACGGCGATCGTCGTGACGTGGGACGACTGGGGAGGCTGGTACGATCACGTCCGCCCCTCGCTCTATAACTCATACGAGCTTGGTTTCCGCGTTCCGTTGATCGTCATTTCGCCGTACGCAAAGAATCATTACGTCTCCCACGTGCAGCACGAGTTCGGAAGCATCCTCAAGCTGACCGAGAAAGTTTTTGGCCTGCCCTCGCTGCACACGACCGACCAGCGCGCCGACGATCTCCTCGACTGTTTCGATTTTTCGAAGCCGCCAACGAAGTTCAAGCACATTCCGGCGCCGTATCCTCCGAGCTACTTTGCGAGCCAACTCTCGACGGAGCCGAACGATTAGCGCAGACCGCCTCGCCAGCATCTCGCTCGCGCTGGTTCTCGGTTTCGCGGCAGCCGCGTGTTCGCCAACCGGCGGCGCGCCGCCGCTCCCGGCGCAGACGCGGCCGTTCGTCGCGGTAAGCGGCTACAGATCGATCTACAGTTTCGGTCAGAACGGCAAGTTTGGCGACGGATACCGCCCGGTCGCAAGTCTCGCCGAGTCGGATGGGCTCCTCTTCGGCACCACCCAACACGGCGGGAAGAGTAACGCGTTTTGCAATCTCGGATGTGGAAGCGTCTTTTCCGTGACCGCAACCGGGACCGAACGAGTTCTCTATCGCTTCAGGGGCGGCAGCGACGGCGCCGCGCCGCTCGGAGAGCTCGCGATCGTCAACGGAACGCTTATCGGAACGACCAGCGGCGGCGGCGCCAGCGGGTGCGGCGGCGGCTGCGGCACCGTATTCTCGGTCGGTACCGACGGCAAATCGTACCGCGTTCTCTATCGTTTCGCCGGCGGCAGTGACGGTGCTTCGCCCGCTGCGGGCTTGGTCTCGATCGGCGCGACGCTCTACGGCACAACCCAACTCGGCGGCACGGCGACGCGGCTCTGTGCGGCTGGCTGTGGAACCGTCTTCGCAGTGACGGCGAGCGGGACGGAGCGAATCGTCTATCGCTTCAAAGGCGGAAAAGACGGAGCGTATCCGATTGCGCGCCTGATCGCTACGAACGGGGCGCTCTACGGAACGACGCAATACGGCGGTCTCGAAACGGCGCTCTGTGCGACCGGATGCGGCACGCTCTTTGCGATGAGTACGGACGGAACGAAAAAGACGCTCCATTCCTTTACCTACGGGCCGAAATCTACCGACGGCGCCTATCCGGCCGCCGGCGCGGCGGCGCTTGGCGGAAAGCTCTACGGCACGACGCCGGCCGGCGGCCGGTTCGGCGACGGAACGGTCTTTGTAACGGATCCGGTATCGGGCGCAGAGCGCGTGCTGCATGCCTTCAGTTGTTGCGGGACGCGTACCGACGGATCGTATCCGCTCGCGCGCCTTACGCACGTAGGGGACGTACTTTACGGAACGACGCGCTACGGCGGAACCTCGAACGCCGGCACGATTTTCAGCATCAGACCCGCGGGCTCGGAGCTGGTGATTCACAACTTTGGCGGCAAACCCGACGGGGCGGCGCCCGAGGCCGGTCTCATCGTGCGAGGGAAAACGCTTTACGGCACGGCTTCGGCGGGTGGATCGCGTTCCGAAGGCGCGGTCTTCCAGTTGGTCGAATAGCGATCAAGCAAGTGAAGCGGCATTCGGCTATGCCCGATGCGGATTCCACCTGCAAAGCACGAAAAGGAAAGATAGATGAAACACCCAGCATTGCTGGCGTTCAGCGCCGGCGCGCTGTTTTTGGGACTCCTAGCCTCTCCGGTGGTATCGTCGGCACAACCGGCGCCGGCACCCACGATGGTACCGATGACCAAGCCCGATTTTTCGTCGTTGATGTTTCTGATGGGACCGTGGAACTGCACGCAGATGCTGCGTGGCAAGAGCCGCCCGGACACGAGCACCACGACGATGGGGATGGGCGGTGCGTGGATGGTGACCCAAGATACGGCGCCAGCCTTCGATCAGTACCGCACGGCGGCGATCAATAGCACCATCTACACCGGGTACGATCCAACCGTGAAGCAGTGGATTCAGATCGTCGTCGATGACAGCGGCGGCTACGGGACCTCGACGTCGCCAGGTTGGCAAGGAAACGCGATAACGTGGACGACCAAGAATCTCGACGGCAGCAGCGGCACCGACGTCATAACGAAAGTTAGCGACACCGAGACGAGCGATGCGTCGAGCACTACCGATGCACAGGGCAAGAAGACGAGCACGACGATTCATTGCACCAAGTCGAGCTAAGCACTTCCTGCTGATTCCCGTTCGCGCGCCGCGTCACTCCGAGTTTCTCGGCAGAGGCGCGGCGCTTCGTATTCTCTTGTCGGGTCGGGCAATCGCTTCGTAGATCGCCCCAACTCCCACGATGAGTGCCATCACCAGTAGCGTCACCCAACCATAGTTGAAGACCGCACGGCCGCTCGACAACGGGCTCGGCCAAACGATGTCGGCGAGCATGAGCGTTAGATAAAGCGCGCCGCCCACGGTGACGGGTACTCCCCATTTGCCCAACCTGAAAACGCCGCTCGGCATCCAACCGCGAAGTCGCGCCACCAGCGCGCCGATTACGGTAAGCAGAAAGGCGAGATAGATTCCGGACGTTGCAAAAGAGACCAGCGCGTAGAGCGCGTTGACGTGCGCCGGGTAGTCGAACCAGAGCAGATGAACCGGCTTGCTCGGATTGATCAGCACGAGGAGCAAGAAGAGAAAGGGAACGACCGTTCCAACGAGGATGGCGTTCGCCGGAGTGTGATGACGGCGAGAAATCGCCTCGATCTTTTTGCTGAACGGAAGGGCGCCGTCGCGAGCGAGCGCGAACGCGACCCGGGCTCCCGCGCCCTGCACGGCCGTGCCGCAACTGAAGAACGCGACGATGACCATAACGAGAAAGAAGAGCTGTAGCCAGCGTGGCAAAGCGTCGAGGACGGTATTGATCCCGCCGTTAACCACGGGTCCGATGCCGGCTGCCGGCGTAGCGAGCAGTAAACCGAGCACCAGGACGAACGAAGCGATGCCTCCATACAGGAGCGCGTTGCGCATAGCTTTGGGGACCTGACGCTGCGCGTCGAGCGTCTCTTCCGAAATGTCGCCGGCCGATTCGAATCCGTAGAAGATGTAAACGTTGGCGAGGATTGCGACGAGCGCCGCCCCAAGCCACCAGTTCCCGCCAAAGTCCAGGCCGAGCGGATTGCTCTTGAAGTGTTCGACGCTTTGCGTTGAAAAGACGAAGCCGAAGCGTTGGTGGAAGCCGTAGATTGCGAGTGCGGCAAAGACGCCGAACGTTCCGATCGTTTCGACGTAAACGCCGAAGCGCGCGACACGCCCAAGAATCTTCGCGCCGACCCAGTTCAAAATCGCCGAGAGTACGATGATCCCGCCGGCGATTGCGAAGATCGTTAGATGATTCGCGGGATCCCACTTGCTCCCGAACGACGCGTTCGCCAGCGAGGTCACGTAGCCGACGGCGCCCGAGTCGACCGAAGCCACCGTCGCGAGCAGAGCGAAACCGTAGATCCAACCGATGAACCATCCGTAGCGCGGCCCCACGCTGAACTTCCCGTATTGATACAGCGCTCCGGAGAGCGGATACTCGCTGGCAAGTTCTCCGAAGACGAGCGCGACGAGCATCATGAGTCCCACGACGACCGGAATCGTCCAGATATACCGCGGACCGCCCGTGCCCAGGCCGAGCGTGTAGAGCGAGTAGATGCCCACCATCGGGCTAAGGTAACTGAAAGCTACCGAGAAATTGTCGAAGAGGGAGAGAACCCGTGAAAGCTCTTGCCGGTAGCCGAACGCGGCGAGGCTGTCGTCTTCCTTTAGTGTTTTGACCACGCCCAACCGGTTATGCGCCAACCCATCGACGACTTTCGCAGCGCTACGGTGAACACCGCGTTGCGCTCCGTCACCGGTTTGCCGTGGTCTTTCCAGCGGAACGTCGCGGGGAGGACGACGTAGGCCCGATCACCGGTGACGGCAAGATACCATGGTTCTCCCAGCGTGACGGTCCCCTCGGTCGCGCCGCCTTTCTTTGCGTCGGCGGCATACGCGGCCGCCCAATCGGCGCACGCGGTCGGTCCCTGCCATTCGTGCGGCGGAAAGTCGTCGATGATCGAGGCCTCTGCGGCACACGTCGCGAGCTCCGCCTTCGTATCGCCCCGGTTGAAGCCATCGATGAACTGGTTGACGGTCGCCATCACCGCGGACTGTTGAGTCGCAGCCGGAAGCGCTGAACTCGTGAGGGCGGTCGCGAGGCTCGTAAGAGCGATGATACGCGTGAGATTCATACGCGTTCTGTTGGCGCGTCGAGGAGTTGGCGCCTCTCAGATGTAATTTCTGCCTTCCCAGACCAACTCCGGAAAAAGGAGATCTCCGTGAACGGATCCGTTAAACTCTTAGCGCCGCTGGTCGCAGCGCTGGCAGTCGCGGCATGCAATGCCGGCGGCTCTTCCAACGTGCCGGGAACGGCCGGTGAGGCGTCTTCCCCGTCATCATCACGTTCGACGATGCCGGAATGGCAGGCGAAGGGCCTGGCAAAGGCCGCCTGTCCGCAGGCCGCCGGGAAAGCGACGTGCCTGGCGCTCATCCAGTCGAAGAGTGGGATCAGTCCCGCCGTTTCCGGCTGGGCGCCGAGCGATTTTCAGACGCGGTATAACCTGCCGTCGTCGACGAACGGAAAGGGACAGATCGTCGCGATCGTCGACGCCTACGATAACCCGAACGTGGCCTCGGACGTTGCAGCCTACCGTTCGCAGTTCGGCCTCGGAACGGCGAACTTCACGAAATACAACCAGCAGGGGCAGAAAAAGAACTATCCTCGCGGGAGCACCGGCTGGGGCGTCGAGATCGACCTCGACGTGCAGATGGTTTCCGCGGCCTGTCCGCTCTGCACGATATACCTCGTCGAGGCGAACAGCTCCGACTTCGGCGATCTCCAGACGGCCGAAGCCGAAGCCGTCACGCTGGGTGCGCATATCGTGAGCAACAGTTGGATCTGTTACGGTTCGTATGATTGCGTCGATCAGTCGATCTTCGATCAGCCCGGTGTCCTCTATACGGCCGGCTCGGGCGACGCGGGCTACGGCGCGATCGGGGCGCCCTCGGCGCTATCGAGCGTGGTCGCGGTCGGCGGCACCGTGCTTTCGAAGAACGGCTCCACTTATAGCGAGAGCGTTTGGAACGGCGCCGGCGCGGGCTGTGCCACGGGCGTCACCAAACCATCGTGGCAGCACGACCCGGATTGCACCTCCCGCACGGACTCCGACGTTTCGGCGATCTCGTGGCAGGTCGCAGAGTACGACACGTATGGGTACAGTGGTTGGTTTACCGTCGGCGGCACGAGCGTGGCGACCCCGATGGTCGCCGCCATCTTCGCGCTCGCCGGAAACGCGAGCAGTCAAGATGCCGCTAAGAAGATCTGGTCGTTGAAGAAACGTAAACGCGGCAAAGACCTGCACGCCATTACCACCGGCAGCGACGGCTCGTGCAATGGAGAGTACCTTTGCCAAGCGGGTACGAAACAGTTCCATAGCTACTCCGGGCCGGCCGGGTGGGGAACCCCGAACGGGATCAAGACCTTTTAAGCAGACCTCGTAATCAAAACGCGGAGGAGGCGGGCGCTATAGCGCCCGCCTCTACGCGCTACAAACTCGAACGTCTAAGAAAGTTGGATTTCATGCGAATGATGCTCAAGGTGCAATTTCCGGTCGATTTCTCGAACGCCGCAATCAAAGATGGCAGGTTGTTAAAGGTCATGGCGTCGACGATGGAGCGTCTCAAGCCCGAAGCCGCGTATTTCACGACGGTAGAGGGCGACCGCGGCGGATACATCGTCTTCGATCTTGCGGAGCCGAGCGATATTCCGTCGATCTGCGAGCCATTCTTCACAGAGCTCGGCGCGAAGTGTCAACTGATGCCGGTGATGACGCCGCAGGACGTACAGGCCGGCATTGCCAAAGCCTTCCCCTAGGAGCCTGTAGCGCTCCTAGAAGTCGGTATCGGGCGGCGAGAACGACGGTCTTCGCGTAATAAAGTACGCCTTGGAGTATTGCGACGGAATCGGCGTGAATTGAAGCGGGGGTTGGGAGTAATCGAAACAATCGATGATGCTCTTGGCCCGCTGATCGCTCGTTCCCAGCGATCCGAGGTTCCAGTTCTCCTCGATGTACTTGAGGATGCTCCCGAACTCGTAGTTCGTCGTTGAAATGAATCCCGGCTTGGCATACGCCGAGACGACGAGGGCGGGAACGCGAAAGCCAAGGCCGCCGTAGCCAACCTGGCGCGGGTTCAGATTATCGTAGAGGCCTCCCCAGTCGTCCCAGACGATGACGATTGCGGTGGAGTCCCAGTATTGGCTCGTGCCGATCGCATTGACGACGCTCGCTACCCAGGACGGCCCGGTATCGATCTTCTCGCCGGGATGGTCGGAATCGGGCTCGTCGGGAATTAGCCACGAGACCGCCGGCAGCTTGCCGTAGGTAATGTCGCTGAAGATCTTCGTCTGCGGGCTCGACATGTTCGTCTTCCACTCCGAGCCGTAGCGGACCGCGGCGATCACGTCGAATGCGGTGAAGAGCCGGCCGTCGGTCTTGCAGCAAATCGGCGGCGCGTAGTATTTCCAGGAGACGCCTTTGGCGTCGAGCAGGTCGCGGAGCGTCGGATAGTTTGACGCGAACTCGTTCGTGCACGGGAAGGGACCCTTGCCCGGAGCAAACGAGTCGGTCGAGCTGATCAACGATGTATGCGTGCCGGGCGGTGCATCACATCCCCAGCGGCACGTGTGGCCCGAACAGGACGGCAGGTTGACCATCGCTTCGTTCGGCGCGACGATCGTGCCGCCCGCGATTAGATCTTGGTGTCCCGTGAAGCTGCTGCTCCCTTGCGTCGTAAACATGTGCTCGGCCAGTACGTACGCTTTGGCGATATCCCAGTAGGGGCGAATTTGCGACGGATCGACGTATTGATACGGATAGGTACACTCCGGCCGGCCGTCGGAAGCAAGGATTCCGTCGAAGCCGTCCATTTTTCCGCCGTTACGCGCCGCGCGATAACTCTGATAGCTATGGTTGAAATCGCGGTAGTCGACGAGACCCGTCTGGGTCAACGCAATCGTTGCGTTCTTGCCGATATGGCACTTCCGATCGCGTCGCGCGGCGCCGTTGGTGGTTCCGTCGGCTCCGGGGTACGTCGCAAAGAAATTATTGAAGGTGCGGTTCTCCTGAATGACCAGCACGACGTGCTGGATCGGCGTGGCCGAGCTCGATGCGCGGCGATCAGGCGCCATCTGCTGTCGTGCCGGGACTGAGGAGCCACCGCAGGCAACCAACGCGGCCGCGGCAAGCGCCGTAACGCCGAGGGCGCGCCATCGCACGCACGAACCTTGCCCGGGCGCGCCAATTGGTCCTCTCGGGCAAGAGCGGGCCGCGCCCCGGGCGAACGGGGGACTCGATGTGTCGTAACATCCGAACCCTCCACAATTTTTCTCCGCCCGCGACCGAGGAAGAAATTCGAGCGTCGGCTACGCAGTTCGTGCGAAAGCTGAGCGGATTCACGCGGCCGTCGAAGGCCAACGAGGCCGCGTTCGAGCGCGCGGTCGAGCGCGTTATGGCGGCTGCGGACGAGCTGCTTGCGGCGCTCGTCACGCACGCTCCGCCTCGCGATCGCGACGAGGAAGCCGCGAAGGCTCGGGAACGTTCGCGGTTGCGCTTCGCACGCAACTGACGCAAGCGCCTCAAGCGATGGTCTATCTGGACGAGGAAGCGGTCCGGCAACGCTTGGATTGGGACGCGCTCATCGCTGCGATGGAGAAGGCGCTCGTCAGTTTTTCCAGGGGGGACTCGATGCATCCGGTGCGCACCATTCTCACGCTCGAGGAGCGACGGCGCTACGTCGGTTTGATGCCGGCGGTGGTGGGCGACGTGATGGGCCTAAAGTACGTCACCTTTTATCCGGTCAATGCGCAAGCCGGTCTCCCGACCCACAACGCCACCATCTTGCTCTATCGCACCGACAACGGTCTGCCGCTCGCGGCGATGGATGGCCGGCTGATCACCGAGATGCGGACGGCCGCGGTATCGGCCGCCGTTACGAAGTATCTCTCCGCGCCGGAATCGAGCGTGCTCGCGCTGCTCGGCAGCGGCGTGCAGGCGCACGCGCACCTCAGCGCGCTCTCCCGCGTCCGAACCTTTTCGGAGGTACGCGTTTGGAGCCGAACTGCCGCGCATGCTCAGCGCTTTGCGCGCGAGCACGGCGCGACGGCCTTGGATTCGGCCGAAGAGGCCGTACGTGGAGCCGACATCGTCGTGACGGCGACTGGAGCTCACGAACCAATTCTCGAAGGCGCGTGGCTGAAGCCCGGCGCGCACGTCAACGCCGTCGGCTCGTCGCGGCCCGATTGGCGCGAGCTCGACGATGCCGCGATGGGCAACCTCGTGGTCGTCGATTCGCGCGAGGCGGCGGCCGTAGAGGCCGGCGACGTGCTTATCGCGGGCGCACCGATCTACGCGGAGGCCGGTGAAATCTTCGCTGGTACGGTCGCGTGCCCGCCACGTTCTGCGACCACAGTCTTCAAATCCGTCGGACTCGCGATCGAAGACGTCGCCGCCGCACGCCTCGTTTTTGAAACCACAGCCCCGGCGACGGCGTAGAGCAATCGATGCGCGCACTAATCTTCGGACCCAACGGCGTACGAGCCGGCTGGCGATTTCTGGCCTACGCCGCGATCTTCATCGGCGTGAACCTGTCGGCTCAGGCCTTCCTCTTGCCGTCGCTGATGAAGGCGCTGCACGTCCCGGAGAGCCTGAACTCGTTCGCGTTTCTGATAGCCGAGATCGTCGAGGGAATCACCGTGCTCGTCGCGACGGGCGTAATGGCCGCTTGCGAGCGACGCCGCATCGATGCCTACGGACTGCCGGTGCGACTCGCCTTTCGCGGAGAGTATTGGGAGGGCTTTACGATCGGCGTGGCCGGCGCCGGCGCGGTCGGCGTCGCGATGATCGCATCGGGTGCGATGGTCGTTCACGGGCTCGCCCTGCAAGGGACGGCGATCGCCGCGCAGGCCGGCATTTGGCTGGCCGTGATGGTGCTCGTGGGATTAAACGAAGAGTATATGTTCCGGGGTTATCCCCTGCAGGCACTCGCGCGCGGCATGGGGTTTTGGCCGGCAGCGATTGCGCTGTCGCTGCTCTTCGGCGTGGCGCATCTCACGAAATCCGACGAGAATGCAATCGACATTGCGAATATCATTCTCTTGGGCCTACTGCTCTGCCTGACGCTGCAGCGCACGGGTTCTCTGTGGCTCGCCGCCGGCTTTCACTGCAGCTTCGATTACATGCAATTCTTCGTGATCGGAACGCGCAATGGGGGCGCGACGCCGGTCGGGCATCTGCTCGACGCAACCTTTCCCGGTCCCGCGTGGGCAAACGGCGGCCCGCTCGGGACGGAGGCCAGCTATTTTATGCTTCCGGTAATCGCGCTGCTCTTTCTCTATATCTTACTGCGCTATCCGAAACCGGCCTCGCTGCAGACCTAGCTTAGCGTGGAGTTTAATATGCGCAAAGCCGTTCTTCTCGCGATCGCGTTCGCGCTTGTGGCCTGTTCCGGCGGATCGGGTGGTCACGGATCCTATGGCTCCGGCGATCCTAACCTTGCAGCCGCAAATCCGGGTGGCGGCGTGATCGATCCGTTTTTGACCGACGGCCAAGCCGTACTTTCGGCCTTTGACGCCATTGCGGCAGATTCGGGGCGGCCGCTGCGCGTCACGTCGATATCCGCGGATCGGATCAACGGTTTGATGGTTGACGTACAGGAGCCGGCTCACCACATCAACGTCGACCACTATGTCGTAGCGCCCGACGGCACCCTTACCGGGCCAACACCGGTCAAGCTGGTCTCGCTCGATGGCGGCCCCATCACCGTTGCGACCGTCGATCAGCGAGCCTTCAATCCAAAGGCGATTGACTTTGCGCGCTTAGCGCATACCGCGCGTGAAGCCATTGCGAAGTCGAATTACTCCGACGCGCGCGTTACCGAGTGGGAGCTCGACGGCGGCCTCGGCCCCGATGACCGCCGGTATATCTATTTGGAGTCGGCTCGTGCGCGGCCCGTAGCCGTCGTCAACCCGGATTTAAAGATTCTGCGGATGCAGTTTTGAGGGCGCTCTTCGCCGGCGCCTTGGCGGTCGCGTGCGTGCTCTCGCTTCCGGCGCCGGCGGCGGCCGACGCGGGACGCATCGATGCATACGTGACGCCGTATTACAATTCGACCGGGCCGGTCATTCGGATCGGGAAGTACAGCTCCGGACTTGCATCGGCAAGTGACGCTACGTTCGTTGCCACCATTTCGCAAATGAAGAAGGAGTGGAACCGGCTCAGTTTCATCGAGCTCTACGTCGCGGCGATTCGTCTCTACGATCTGGGGTATCGCCGGGAAGCGACGTACTGGTTCTACGCGGCGCAATACAGCGGTCGCCAGTTCGCGCTGTTGGTCAATGAGAAGGCGATCGGTAGCATCGGCGACCCCGGTTTCGAACTCTACCACGCACAGGATGCATTCTTTCAGTTGGCCGGACCCGACATCAACGGCTGCGCGTTCGGCGACATCGACTCGCTCGTGAAGACGATCCAAAGAGTCCGAAGCGAAAATCGCAGTGTGCCCGACGTGCAATCGATCTATCCGCACGTTGCTTTCATAAGTAAGGCGGATTGGCAGAGTAAGAACGCGCAGTTGAATGCCGGTCTGGGGACGCTCGCAAGGTCACTTGAGAGCCAAAAAACACAAATCGCACGAGAGCGAGCGCGCAATGGCACGGCAGCGCGATTCTCGCATCTGACAAGCAAACAGTTCCCGGGCGGCTACTAGGGGAGCGGGTGTCGCTTTCGAGCTGACGCGAAATGCGGTTTGATTTATGGCGCCGCTGCATGCGATGTGTTAGAATTACGTTCTCGGAGGTACCTTGAAATGGCGAGCATTTGGCGAATCTTGACGATCTTTACGATTGCAGCGCTGCCGGCGTGCTCGTCGCTCGGTTCGGCGCCACTCGCCGGTGCGCAATCGGCCCGAACTCAGGCCCGCGCCGATACCGCGCAGTGCCCCGCCGCCGTGGTGTACGTCGTCAAAGGCGGCGGCACGATCGCAATTTACAGCCGCGATCATCTTCGCCACGCCCCGTGCGGGAGTATCTCCGGCGTCGGTTCCGCGCAAGGACTCTTCGTCGATTCGAAGGGCGATCTTTGGGTCGCCGATGCGGCGGATGCCCGCGTCTACGAATTCGTGCCGGGTGCGAAGAGCCCGAGACTCACCTTGAGCGATCCCGACGGAGTTCCGTCAGACGTGACGATCGACGAAACGAGCGGGACCGCGTACGTAACGGAGTATCAGAACAATCTCAACGCGCAGACGCTTGTCGAGGTCTATGCGAAGGGTAGCACCCTCCCGACCGCAACGCTCGGCGATTCCAGCGCGCGAAACGGCGGCTTCGCTGCCGTCGACAATCAAGGAAATCTCTACGTTACGTTCATGACTCAGAGCAACAAAGCACAGGTCGACGAGTGGATCGGCGGAACCGGAACGCCGCGCAATCTCGCTCTCCAGCTAATCTCGGCGGGAGCGATCGTCACGACGAAGAGCGGCGGGCTCGCGATTTGCGACCCATTTGCGTTCCGCTGCGGAATCTTTGCGCCGGGTTCGACCAAAATGTCGAACGTTTTTGGGCACATGGGGAGGCGTGGCGGGATCGGGCCCGACAAGCCGCCGTTTCTGCATCCCAACGGGCTAGCGCTGGAGCGCGACGAACGCCGGGCGTTCGTATCTGCCGACTCGCTGACGGAGTGGGAGTATCCCGGCCCTGCGCATCGCCCGAACCATCTCCCGCGGGTCGAGATTCAAGTTCCAGGCGGCGCGGGCAGCGGCATAGCGGTACGGCCGGCCTCGCTCGCGGGCGCGCCCTACTGACGCGACGTCCCCATTACTGCGGATGATATCCGTTCGATGCGGTAAAGCCTAGAAAAAGCGCCGCAGCAAAAACGGCGACCATTCCGAGCATGAGCGGGAAGTTGCGGCGGCCGGAGCGCACCATCAGCCAGCCGTTTGCACACCCAAGCAATCCTGCAATCACGACCAATGCAAAAACGACGTTGAGCCGACCGAGGAATTGGGCTGCCGCGGCGTCGCGTTGCGGGGCGCCGCTCGCCGTAAAGAGTCTATCGACCCAAATCCCAATCGCGGCGATGAAGATCGCCAAGAATGCTCCCGCGCCGAATGCAAGCCAGCCGCGGCGCTGCTGACTCGCCAGCGTCTTTAGCGCAGTGCCGCAGGTCGAGCATCGATCGCGCTCGTCGCTCGCCTTGTTGCAGCGCGCGCAGATCATAGTAGGGGCGGCCGCGGGAGTCATACGTCTGATCAGATTGGCCTAAAGAATCTCCTACCCTTGCTTCCCCGAGCCCAGCCCACCATAGGCGTTCGTCTACGGCTTAACAAGCTCGAATGAAATCGTCGTACCGACGGGGAGCGTCGGCAAGAGCGGCAGCGGCGAGTACGGCGCAGGGAAATACAATATGCCGCCTACCGGTGATCCAAGGACGATTGGAAAGCCGCCTTGCAAGACGGCGCCGTTGTACGCGTAGAGCTGATAGGTGCCGGGAGGAACACCGGTGATCCTCGATTTGTTTGCGCCCGGCGGCACCACGGGCGCGGTGAACGTTGCGGGCCCGGGGTCCTGAGGCAATACTTGCATTTGGGTGAATAGGACGGGCGTTTCGCCCGGTGGCACGGGAACGCCACCCGGGTTGGTGGTGCTGGATTGTGTCGAAATCTTCAGGCCGCCGCTGGTTCCGGGCCCGTACGTCATATGCCCGATATATCCGCCGCACGTCTTCCACTTTATAAAGCCGCCGGCCGATGACGTTCCATAGCTGCCGTAGTTGCAGTTGTCCGGCTGAACGTGAGCGAGCCTCACGGCCGACTGCATCGACGGCTGCGCGCCGCCTGAGGGGAGCGAACTCTGATTTAGTGATTGGCCGCAGCCGGCAAGGGCCGGGAGTGCCAGTGCAAGTCCAATAGAGAGAACCTTCATGCTTGGTGAAATCCTCCGAAAGAAGCATGTGACTGCGAAAACGCAGCCCCGTCTTTAGTATACCTTTTCCGCAATCGGCAAAGTAAGTAATTGCGCATCTTGTCTATTTCTTGACTATTGCGCCGTACCGTTTAAGGAGGCGCATTGTAACGGCGGCAGTTTTTGGGCGAGCGCGCATCTAGATCGGAAATCCTGGGAGAAGTGCTTCATGCAGTCTCGCGTGACATTTTTGAGTGCGACCATCGCGGCCGTCTTTCTCGCTGGTTGCTCGAGCCAGCAACTGCAGACGGGAAACTCGGCGTTGCCCTTGGGCATCATGCGGGCACCACAACCGGGACCGACGCCGGTACCGATACAGCTGACGCCCTGGCAGCAGAGCTTGTTCGTGAACGACGAAAATCTTAATTCAGTCAAGCTCTTCACGAACGCGACGTGGGTCGCCAACGGATCTTTCAATAATGGCGTCAGCCATCCGTGGGGCAACTGGAGCGATCAGAAATACCTATACGTCGCCAATAATACCAGCAATGCCGGCAACGTAGCGGAGTACCGACCCAACTACTCTACGCCGATTTTTACTTATACGAACGGCTTGACGCAAGTCGCGGACGTTTCGACCCAGGTGCTGAGTAACGTGCACTACGTTTTCGTTACGGGCTTCTCTGCCGGCTTCGTTAAGGAGTTCAAGCGCGACACAAACACCGTCATAGCTACGTGCTATCCAGGCGGTACCCAGGTCTTTGGCGTCGCCGTTGCCCCAAATGGGAGCGTGTTCGTTGCCTATGATGACAATATGGGTTTGGGGCACATCGTTGAGTACGTAGGAGGCCTTGGTGGATGCAATGGAACGCTCTTACCTATAACATTCGGCTACGTGCTGGGAATGGTGCTCGACAACGCCGGAAGGCTTGTAATTTGCCAAGACAATCCCCCAGCCGTGGACGTGATCGACCCGCCGTACAGCAGCATATCCGGAACGCTTGGCTCCGGCTATTCGTCTCCGGAAGACCTCTCGATCAACGCGAACAACGCCCTGGCCTTCGTGAGCGACGGTCACGTACAAATCCGGGTGCTCCAATATCCCAGCGGTACGCTCATACACACCCTCGGTAGCGCGGATGGCCTGAGCGCGCCGGGCGGCGCCGTCGAGTGGACGAATTACGGCTTTTAGACGATTGACATTTTGCCTCTACAGAAAGGGAAACCCACATGGATTGCAAGTTCCGAGGCGTAGCGGTTGCCGGCCTGACGCTTTTAATGCTCGGCCTTAGCGCATGTAATGCCGGAACGGCGGGGCCGCCGGCTCAACTGAATCAGCCGGCGGCTTCCAATGCCCAGACTCACGCGACTCGGCGGGCATATACTCCCGCCTGCCCTTGCGAGTACGTCGCCGACATCAAGGGAAACCCGACCTTTCCCGGCACGGTCATCATTTATCCGATATCGGCGAACGGCAACTACAACCCCGGGACCAACATCATCGTGGGTTCCAACACGGGACTCCTGAACCCAGCTGGCATCGCGCTCGACTCCTCCAGCAATATCTACGTCACCAACCAAGGCAACTCGAGCGTGACGGTATACTCAGCCGGTTCATCCGGAAACGTCACGCCGATAGCCACGATCAGCGGCACCAATACCGGGCTGTTGAACCCGTTTGGTGTCGCGCTGGATAGCAGCAATCGCATATACGTTGCCAACGGACTCAACACGACGACCCCGAGCGTCACCGTGTACGCTGCGGGCTCGAATGGCAACGTCGCGCCCATCGCAACAATTGCCGGTCCGAATACGGGCCTCGCGGATCCGTCCGGCATCGCCGTGGATCCGACGGGACGTATTTACGTCGGGAATGAGAATTCCCCATCGTTCAACGGCATCGTTACCGTCTACAACGCGGGCGCCAACGGTAACGTCGCACCGATCCGAACCATAACGGGCGCAAATACCGGATTTGCCAATGGAGTATACGGCGTCGCCTGGCACAATGGTAGGATTTACGTGACCTCGGGCAACTCACCCATCAACAGCGAGCTTGGTATCTTTCCGCAAAACGCGAATGGCAACGTTGCTCCCACAAGAAGTATCTCGGGATCGAGTACGCAACTAAGCAGTCCAGTCGGCGTCGCCGTCGGTCCGACGAACAACAGAATCTACGTAGCAAACGTGCGAGGCCCAAGCGTAAGCACGTTCGTGGCGTACAGCAGTCTCGTGACCGGCAACAACAACATCGCCCCGGCCAAACTCATCGTTGGCGGCAATACGCAGCTTGAGGCTCCGTATGGCATAACGGTCCGCTAGCGGATCCTGCCGGTGACGGCGGCCGAGGCTAGGGAAGGCGCGACCTGAAGTCGTAAGGCGGCGGCGATGCTCGAAATTACTAGCGGCGCCGTGCGAGCGTACTATCTATTCGACGTGGCCGACACGATCGATTTGGCTAAGATGAGTGCGCTCGCCGGGGATACGCGCGCGCCGGCCGCTCTTTCGTTGCGCCCGCACGCTCCCCCCTACCTACAGTTTCCGGTTCCACCTCTGGTAGCGAGTCTGCCGGATGTCGATTTTGACGGCCTGAGCTGTTCGGCGCGGCTGAAACTCTACGATTACGGCGTCGTTTCGCTTCGATTTACCTTCTTTGTGGCCGGCACGTGGAACGACCTGACGACGCTAACCGAACGCGTGCGCAGCGACGAGCGCATCATACGCTCCGCCGAATCAATCGTCGCGCGAATCTGCGACGAATACGCGCATGCTTTGGACGAACGTCACCCGGCTTTGATTGAGGATTATCTGATTGTCGAGATCGAACGCTTCGGGGGTGCCGTCGATGCCGAGACGCTCTTGGACGATCATTCTGCGGCGCTCGCGAGCCTGTTGCTAGGCGAGCGCAAGTCGTTATCGGCGACGGAAACCGAAGAGGCCCTGCGAATGCGCTTTTCCTACCACGAGGACGATCTGACCATCGTGCAGTGGGATACGGCCTTTGTCTACGATCGTCGAGAGAGCACGCGCGCGATTGAGGACATCTTAGAATTTGCCAACTCCCAGCTGCTCGAGCTGCGAACCTACGACGCACTGCTCGACCGGGAGCTCGATGTGATCTATAAGATGCAGCCCGCGGGCCCACCGCGCTCGTTGCGCGGACGGCGGGAGGCCGAGCAGGCCGCAACGCTGCGCTACCTCATCGTCGACGTGCTCGAGTTGACCGACCGTTCGAGCAATGCATTGAAGGTGGTAGGCGACGCCTTTTACGCGCGGATCTACCGATCCGCAGCGACGCGCCTCGGTCTCGCCGATTGGCAGCGCCAAATCGATACCAAGCTGGCCAGCGTCGGCGAGATGTACCGTTTCTTTAGCGACCAGGCCGGCAGCCGCCGGGACGAGTTTCTCGAAGTGATCATCATCGTGCTCGTAGCCGTCGAAGTTGTGATCGGGATTCTCACGCTTCTGCATTTTTAGCGCGGGTAGCGATTTGCCAATCGTTGCCACACGGATCCCTGACCATTCCGCGCCGGTCTCCGTACGGCATATCGGCCGGTTCCTCGATGCACGTCGCGCCCGCTTCTAATGCACGCTGGTACGTTGCATCTGCGTCGTCGACGTATAGGTAAAGAAAACCCGGCATTGCATCGCGAGGACCGGCACCGCTTACCATGACGATCGAGTTGCCGATTCTCATAACGGACGGTACGTCCGCCGCGAACTCCCCACTCGCTCCGAACGCATGCTTAAGGAAATCGACAAGCTTGGCCGGGTTGCGTACTACCAGCCGAGGTGTAACGGTGTGCCATCCTTCCGGAATCGAGTCTGCCATCGTTGTAGTGTAGAACGGAGCAGGTCAAAAGGCCTCGCGCAAGGTCTCGGCCGGGAACGGCTCGGGCACGGCGAACGTTGGCGCAATGATTAGATTCCACGTTGGTCGGCGCACTTTGGACATTGGCGCAGCCGTCATCATGTTGGCGGGCTGCGGTGGTTCGCAGGCCACGATGAGCGGCACGCCGGCCGCGCCGGCGACGATCGGTGGGGCTACGACCGGACCGCCCGCCTGCAAAGGCCAACGGACGACGAAGAACTACGGCAGTATCACGGTGAACCTCAAGACCAAGGGCGGCTCGCTCTGCGTCCCGGCGTTTGGGGGCTTCGGCGGCTCGATGGAGTACCCGGGCGTCGATCGCTCCGTAAAGCTAACCGCCCGTACCAGCACGCAGAACATCTATGATGAGCCGCAACTGGGCAGCGGAACGTCAATTGTGTACTTGAACCTTCATTTCCATGCGGGAACGCATTTTGGTTCGCATATAAAATCTAAGGGCGGACTGACTTCCCAAGCCATCCACCCCGGAGACACGTACACGGCCTACGGTATTGTGGCAGTCGGCCATCTCGAGCTCATGTTCCCGCCCTGCTACTCCATCGCAACACAAGGCCCGGACGGTGGCGTCCTTCCAAACCTAGGGGATCTATTCAGCGGTGCCACCATCACAGGCGCTGGATACGGAGTCATCGAGGTCTATTCAGGCGAACAAGTCAGCCAAGAGTGTTGACCTCACCGAGCCTGAGGGTCGACCGCGATGCTGTCGTAGAATTCGGACTCGATACCAGTCGTAGCACGTCCGATGGTTCCGAGCGGGTAGCTGTTGGCCTGCACGCTCCCGAAGCCGTGCGAAGGGACCGGCAAAGTAAAGCTGCCTGCCCAAAGCGTGTTTTGCGATTTATTCAGTGAAATGCCGGTATAATAGCCATTTTCAGCCCCGGAACCGTATACGAAAGTCGACGTGGGCGGCCCGCTCCAGGGTTTCTCGAATACGGCAAGCGTGTTGTCGTTGCCTACGGTATTCAGGATGAGGTTCTGTTGGCGATCGAACACGATGCCTTCGGGCAACTGACCGGACTCGATTTGCTGAAGAATCGTGTCGGCGCCCGTATGCGTGTTTACGGAGACCAGGAGCGGTTGGCCGTAGCTGTTGTAGCCGTCAGCCACCAGGCTGTGCGCATCGGCGGCTAAAAACTCCGCCTCGTTCAAGTGCGACGTAACGAGCGTGCGGGTGGGGCCTCCGCCACCCGCTTCGATCTCGCTTGACTCGAAGAAGTCGATGACGTTGTCGCCGGCATTAGCCGCGTACAAGTCTCCCTTCTTGTCGAAGGCAACGCCTATTGCATACGGACCTTGTGACAGATTCAGCGTGGCAAACAGCGTGATCGCCTTATTCTCCACGTGCCAAACGGTGACCGTCGACGATCTCGTCCCAACTGCTAGGTCGCCGGACTGCGGGTCGACGGCAAGGCCGACGCCGGTACAAGAACATTGCGAAATCATCTTGAGCGTTTTCGCACTATAGACGTCGACATTCCCCACCTCCCCGTTAGAGGCGAAGATCCAGGTTGCCGACGGCGGCCCTTTTCCATCGCTCGCATTGGGTTTCGAGAAGTAGGCGCGCACCGTAATCTGCTCGCCGGTAAAAGGTTGCTGGGCTCGGAGAACCGGATTTGTCCCCTGGCACGCCGCTAGCAATAGTGGTATAGCGGTGATCGTGATAACGCGGCGCATGGTCACCTCTTTCTATCGGCTTTATACTATTGACGATATTCATGAAAGAAGTCTGAGCTCTGCGGGCCGGTTCGAGCCGGTGGCCTCGTTATTCGTGCTTCGGTTCACACAAGTTGACGGCCGCGTTCTTGTCGGAGGTTGGCAGGATTGGGGGAGAGTCATCGGTCGCGTGAATGTCATCAAAACTGATGCTCGCGGTCGAAAAGGCTCTGTCGTGATGGAATATTAGCGGCTCGAGCGCAACCTCGTCCTTGATGTAACTGCCACCATCGACGTTTTGGAACGTCACGAGCCAGGGAATGCTGGACATGGGTGCGATCGTGAAATTACCCTGCGTTTGGAGCTGCACAACCTGGTAGGTGTACGCATCAACCCAGAGTGCTCTGATTCTGTAGCGATCGGGATGACTCGTCGGTTGTAGTTTCAAATGATAGGCGTACGATCCACCGATGGTCTCCGTCCCAATTAAGGAGACGTCGTACACGTGGTCGATCGCCGTAACCGTAGCGATTGTGGGTAAAGTAGACGCGTTGCCCGGACTTGGCGCTGGGTTCCCGGTGTGCTCCCAGGTCAAGCCAAATGAATAACTCGGGCTAATGAGTGGTACGCCTAGGTAGTCGGGAGAGGCTTCCTTGCGGTGAGCGTCCGCGGTGGCAGTCCCGGTCTGGCCACCAGCGCCGGTGTTCCAGCCAATTGAAAAAGAGAGCTTGAAGTTCGCACCGCTGCTTTTGTGGGGCACAGCCTGCTCTTCGTCGCTGATTCCCTCAACTCGAACGTCCCCACTGGAAAATGCTTCGGCGTGAAAGTGTTCGAGTTCGTCCTTGCCGCCCTCACGCACGTGAACGGTGGTACGGTAATAAATTGGATCTGGGTACGACTGCGCCTGAAGAACCCGTTTAGCATGCTCGAAGATTTGATAGGCACTGGGGTCTGCAGATGCACTCGACTCCAGCATAAGGCAAAACGCTAACGGCAGTGCGGCTGCTGCGATCCTTCTCACGGCTCCGCGTCCACGAATGCGGCGGTCTTACGGGATCTTCGTGATGTAGCCGTTGGTTAGGCCGGCTCCGACGTAGACGCCGATGACGGTGCGGCGGTATACGGAGTTGGCGCTGACGGGGCCGATGACGGTGGCGGTGCCGGCGGTCCACTTGCGAATCGGCAGGAAGAAACCATACTCGAGGGTTTTGTTTTTGAGGTCAAAGTAGTCGCCGATCACATTATAGTTGCCGGCTCCGCCCGCTCCGGTGATCCCTTCGAAGTGGGTGAGGATCGACTTCGGCCAGTCGTAGACGAGCATTTTGGTCCCGGCGAGATTGCGCACGTACGCGTGCGTACCTTTCTTGTCGGTGTAGCCGCCGGCGATGGCGACGGTCTTTCCATCCATCCAAATGCCGTAGGCCGTCGAGCTGACCGAGCCGGAAAATTCGAGTGTCGCGAAGGTCGCGGTGGTCGAATCGTAGATGAATGCATGCCCCGAAGCCGGGTACGCATCTGCAGGGGGGGTCAGGGTGGCGCCCGACTTCACCGCATCGTAGTTCCCTACGGCTTTGTAGGTTGCATTGCCGTAGTTGCTGTGAACGATCGTGTAGTTGCACGACTTGGGTGCGCATAGGTTTGGCGGAGCGTTGAGCGTGAGATACTTCTTGGTCGTCGAGTCGTAGACGAAGCCGTTGGCGTTCGTCTGGCCCTCTTTTGCGTAGCTGCCGACGAGGCGATAGCCCGTCTGCGTGATGGCTGGGCCGTACACGCTGGTCTTCGCCGAGCGTGGATACTTAATCGGGGTCCAGACGCCCGTTTTCCGATCGTATACGACTCCCAGATTCGACCCGTTGCGGTTGTCGATGAAGCCTGTGATGAGATTACCGCGAATTCCGGTGAGCAGGGTCCCGACCGCGTTGGGAAACTGCCAGAGCGGAACGTCGAGCGTTTGGAGCACCGGTGCGCTCGAGCCGAAGCGCAAGAGCCTCGTCTGCGACGACATTAAAGGCACCGCGCCGAAGCTGCCCGAGCGGCTTCCACCCCCGGCGCATCCAGCGAACATCGCTATCGAGATTGCTACAATCGAGGCCCGCGCGGACGGGGAGGCAAACGGAAAACTCATCGCTGTCAACCCTTGGTTACTTGATCGCCATGACCTCTTGCACGCTTACTGGACCGGCACTATTGCCCCAGGAGGAGCGTACGAAGGTCGCCACCGCCGCAACGTCAGTGGCCGAGAGTTGTCCGCGCCATGAGGGCATCAGATTTCGACCTTGCAAGATCGTGGTCAGCATCGCGGTGGGGTCAGCGACGTTGACGTGCGGGTTTTCCGCGAGCGCAGGGCCAATTCCGCCGGTTCCGTTAGCCTGGTGACAAGCGGCACAATTCTTGGCAAAGATCGAAGCTCCGACCTGCACCGAGACGGGCGAACCGGCGGCGGCGACTTGCTCCTCCGTCACAGGTGAGGCATTGTTGCCCCAGGCAGAGCGCACGTACGTTGCCACCGCCGCAATGCTCGCGTTCGAGAGCTGTCCTTTCCAGGTCGGCATTTGGTTATCGAACGTCTTGCCGTTGACCGTAAGCGGACCCGTTCGCCCATTGACGATTACTGCGATCATGGTGTTGGGATCTGCGGCGGTAACGACGAGGTTGCCCGCAAGCGGCGGATACACACTGGTTCCTTGACCCGCGGCTTGATGGCATGTCGCGCACTTCGCGGCGAAGAGTTCGGCGCCGCTCAGGGCTACCGGCGAACGCGCGACCGCGACCTGATCTTCGGAGACGGCCGGCGCGCTATTGCTCCAGGCTGTCCGCACATAGGTGAGCACTGCCGCGATTTGGGCATCCGAGAGCTGGTCGCGCCAAGACGGCATGTTACCGCCATATTGCGCGCCGTTCACCGTGATCGGCCCCGCGCGCCCGTTGAGAACCGTCTGAATGAGGCCGGCACTGTCCACGCGATTGACGTCGGGATTCCCCGCTAGCGGCGGATACGGGCCGCCGCCATGACCGGTCGCCTGATGGCAGGCCGCGCAGTTGACGAGGAAGATTGCTTTGCCGTCGATCGCCGGCGCGCCCATAACCCGACTGTGCTGGAAATCTGCAAAGATGAGTGCCGTGAGGATGATTCCGGCGACAAAGACGAGCTTCACGTTGATCTTCAAGCGCGGCCTCCGTCCAGCGGCGCGCAGGCCGCTTAGAGTGCTACCGTTCGACGACCCCAATTGGCATCCTGTTCCCCGATTATTCCTACGATTTTCTTACGACCGACGTAGTTAGTAGAATAAAGGGGGCCACGAAGGTCGCGGCGGTATGCCGCGGAAGCTCGCCCTTAACGGAGGTACTACCATGCGAATCGATGGCAAAACCGGCTTTCTTTCATGCGGTGCCGTTGTCGTCTTCGCTACGATAGTGCTCGCCATGAGTAGCTCCGCGCAGGCGATGCCGAACTTCGCGCAAGCGTACGGCATTAAATGCTCCGAATGCCACATTCAAATTCCGGCGCTCAACGCCTACGGGCGCTACGTTCAGCGGACGGGCTACGCGGGCTTGAATCCGCACGTGCTAGAGCGTGAGTCTCCAATATGGGTCGACTATCCCGTAAGCTACTCGCAGCAGTCGCCAAGTGCGGCTTCGTGGGACATCGGCAGTCTCGGAGTCCATGCCGATGGCGCTTTCGGAACCGAAAACAGCGAGTGGACGTACCACGTGCAGCAGTGGATTTGGCAGGCGAGCCAAGCCGGAGGCCTCGACACCGCGTGGTTTGCCTACAATAACTTCTTCGATGGCTCGGGTCATATCTTCGTGGGGAAGCTCGAAGTGCCGGGGCCATCGGAGTTTAGTCAGTGGCTTGACGTTAGCGGCCTTACCGTCAACTCTCAGGCGGAGATTACCGTCGGCGAACACACCTACGAGCTGGACGCCAATAGGTGGGGAGAGAAGTTTGCGTATACTCGCGGCTCCCTTGATGCCGAGATTGCATACGTCACCTCAGGCGCCGACCTCAACGGATTCAACGATTACGACTGGACGCAGGACAAGACGCTGCAATACAAGCTGGCCTTTGCAAACCGCAGCAATCCGCTCGAGTTTGGTTATTACGGTGCGCGTGGTTCCTGGCCGCTGGCCGAAGGCGGATTCGATCAATACTACAGCAATGGGTTTTATGCTCAGCGCGACCCGGTCAACGGCGTGCCCGGTTTCCTCGCGACCTATCAGATGAATCACGATGGCAATCCCGGTATGGGCGCTCCCCCAGCGGGCAGCAACGGCATTTCATATGAAGTCTACGACAACATCGGCCAGCGCGGGCTAGTCTCTATCGGCGAACAGTTGACCAACGATGGGTTGGGCAATCACACGCAGATCGGCAACATCGATGCCTCCTACCACGTTACGCGTTTCATCATCCTTTACGGCGAAGAGGCGCTTAGCGTCGGGCAGAAGCCGACCTGGAACGGACTGATCTGGTTCGCGCTGCCAACGGGTCCGCTGTGGCCCGCATTGTCACAGTGACGATGCGCTGATTCGGAACGATTATGTCGGGAAGGACCGCGTTCCTGAGCAAGCTCGTCTTAAGGTCGCGGAGATTTGTTGCCGGCGAGCGCCCAAGGGCCGTGATTGGCGCGTACCCGTGGGTCGCCCCATAAAAGGCGGTCGGCCTCCCTTCTCATGCACCCCGGCCACCAGCGCGTCCACTTGCCGATGCCGATCAGGGCGCTCGCGAGCTTCAACGTCGCATCCGGGCCGAGCGCGTACATGATGCCGGTGAGGATATTTTGTGTCCGCTGCGTCGCAGCGATGGCGGGGCGCCGTTGCTTTTCGATCGCGCGGGCGGCTTCATCGAGCGATGCCCCGGTGGCAAAGGCCGAGACGAGGCGCTGCGCCGCGACGACCGAGTCATAGATTGCCACGTTAATGCCCTGCCCCATCGACGGCGACATCGGGTGCGCGGCGTCGCCAAGCAGCAACAGGCCCGGTTGTGACCACGCCTCCGCAACCTGACTGACCGCGGGCAGGAGCGACAAATCGTGCCAGCCCTTCAGGGCCTGCCGAACCGTGCGATCCAGCTCAACCGGCACGTGTCCCGCAATGTGATTCACGGTTTCCGCAAATGGCCGCGCGCGTAGCCGAGCGTATTTACCTTTGTGAACGAACCAGCCGATTTGCAGTTGATCGCTGCGGCTAGCGAATGCGACGAACATTTGATCTCGGGCGATCCTGAGGTGTATCCGATCCGGCAGAGTGCCTGGATTGGGCGCGGAGAACCACACCAGATCGAATCGCACGGCACTCTCTCGTACGCCAATTCCCGCTGCGCGCCGAATCGCCGAAAAGCGACCGTCGCATGCTACGACGAGGGGGGCGCGCACGATTATTTCTTGGCCGCTGCGCAGCTGCGCTCGAACGCCGCCGACGCAATCCTCACCGCGCAACAGCTCGCGGGCGAAACAGCCCATGACGAGGCTGAAATTCGAATGCTTCGACGCTTCGGCCGCAAGCAGTTCGAGAAGCTTTTGCTGCGGAACGATCATCATACCGTCGCCCCGTCTCGAGTCGAAGACCGGCGGCAGTTCGAAGCAGGTGCTCTTATGGCCGTCCCGGATGTCGATCCCCGAGGGGAAAACGTAGCCCAGCGCGAGGATCCGCTCGCGCAGGTCCAGATCGCCGAGTATCCTGTTTGCGCCCGGTTGAAGCAGTTCGCCGCGGAACTCGCGCGCGAACGTCGCGGCCTGCTCCAGAACCGTCACGCGTATTCCGCTTCGGCTCAACAGCAATGCAAGCATCAGACCTGCCGGGCCGCCCCCGACGACAATCACCTGAGGATCGCTCACGTTCCGCCGGATCCCCCCGGGTTCTTCAGGGCTCGATTCGGCCGATCGCTATGAGGAGCCGACCGTATTGGCGGACCTGAGGGTCTCGAACGAGGATTCGCCGGTGGCATTCGGAGGGGCTTCGATCTTCGCAGCATTCGCAAGCGGCCCCCGATTCGTCGTTAAGCATCCGGCCGCGCGGAAAACTTCCTCAACCGTAGTCGTGGCGTCGGCGTCGTCGCCGCAACATAGAATGTTGGCGCCCGTCTGTGGGGCCATAATCACGGCGCGAACGACCCGTCGCGTATCGAGTTTGCGAGCCAGCAGTTCGGAACCGCTTTCGCTGCCAGGCAGCGTGCCCTCCATCGCATCGACGACGATCGTTTCGGGTGAGATACCGCCTGCCTGCGCGAGCAGGTCGTCTACGCGCTCCCGGGGGCCCGCAAAAATCAGCATGTCACATTGGGTGCCCGGTGTGAGGCCCTCGGCGTCGCCGAAGCAGATGTGGTATCCCGAGTCGGCCAGCAGGCGCCCGATGGCTTCCGCGCGAGGGTTAGAGCCAAGAATTGCAATCTTCACGGAAGTATCGTACCCAATTAACGCGATAGGGTGATGCCTTTCACTTCTTTGTGACGGCGATCGGAGGGTCGACCCCGTTGTCGAAGACCGCGTGGGTGTCGTCGGTCTTCTTGGCGATCGCCTTCGCGGGGAGCCCGTCCGCGGTCACGGTGATCGTGTTTCCAGCAACGGTGTAGCTCGTAACCTTCAACGGGCCGACCTTACCTTCGGGTCCCACGATCGTCAGCGCGTCGGTGGTAAAGATGTAAGTCAAGCCCGTGGCGCTCGTCCACGTGCCGATTAGCCAGTTGTCGGACGCCGTTGCGCGAAGCGCAAATCCGACGACGATCGCGAACGTCAAGGCGATCGTGAGAACTGATGGGCGAAGGATCTGCATCGTCGATTCGCTTTCGAAAAGAGCGCCCGCCAAACCTGGCCACCGTCGTAAGTCGGCGTGGCGCGTGGGGGGATGAATGCAACCTCCCAATAACCAGACCGCATGACGCGGAGCAGGCGCGATCCGGCATACCACCTGGGCAATACCGACGCGGAGCACGAGCGCCTTATCCGCCAAGCCGCTCGGCTTGCCCCCGTCACCGAACGATTTCTTCGCGAAGCGGGGATTGAAACTGGACAACGCGTCTTGGATATCGGTTCCGGCGTGGGCGACGTCGCGATGCTCGCAGCTAAGCTCGTAGGTTCATCAGGAGCGGTGGTGGGGATTGAGCGCGACGCTCGTACGATCGATCGCGCTCGGATTCGCGCCGCAAAAGAAGGTTTTGAAAACATCGAGTTCGTGCACGCGGATATTGCGGAGTATTCGACGGACTCGTCGTTTGACGCGGTGATCGGCCGATATGTTCTGCAGTTTCTTCCCGATCCCGTCGCCACGTTGCGCTCAGTCCTCGCGTACGTACGATCCGGCGGAACCGTCGCCTTTCAAGAAGGCTCTTGGGCTCCGTTCCTGGCGCTCTCGTCGCGGCCGCCGCTTTGGTCCGCAGGCGTTTCGTTGCTCCACGCTGCCGGTGCCGGTTCCGGCGTCAATTTAGAAATGGGGCCGGCGCTGCACGCAGCCTTTCAAGAGGCCGGACTACCCGCGCCGGAGATGCGTTTGGAGATGGAACTCGGGCATGAACCAGACTTTACCCGCTGGCTCGTGGATACGATCCGAAGCGTTCTGCCCAGCGTCCAAAGACTCGATCTGCCCTACGCGCATCTCGGCGATCTCGATACGCTCCAGGAGCGCCTGCAAAACGAAATTGCGACATCAAAGACGGTCGTTCCGTGGATTGGCCTCGTGGCTGCCTGGTGTCGCAAGCCCGGCTAAGCCGGAATGTTTCGGGAATGGCCTCCTCCTAAGCTGAGACCACCGAGGTTTTATTTTGAGGAGGTTCGTCATGCGTTTTTTACTTCAGTGGTTTCCGCCTGCGGCGAGCATCTCGGGTAGCAAGACGCACTTGACGAATACGCTGACGGCGGGCGTCGATTCGGCGGGCAAGATCTATGTCACGACCTTTGCGTTTAATGGGAAGGGTGTTGAGGCGATGCTTGCCTTCAAGGCAACCGCCAACGGCAACGTCAAGCCCGTAGAGAACATCACCGGTTCGAAGGTCGAGATGATCGAGGCGTTCTACCCTACGATACGCTAAAGCCAGTGCCTAAACAAACAGAGAAGCCCACGAAGCGCGGTCGCGGGCTTCTCACCCCGTAGAAAGGGGATCGGCTGGGTCATTCACTGTCGGGAATAAGATAATCGTCGGGGAACTGATGCATGAAGAATTTCGGCGGATACGGCGCCTTGATGGGAACGAACTTTGCGGGGCTCTGGGAAAAGTCGAAATCGGCGGCAGGTGAGTTCGCACGTTTGTCAGCCTTGGCAAGCTGACCGAGGCCGAAAAGATCTTCGGCGAAGCGCAGCACACTGGCGGTTTCGTAGTGAATGTGCGAGACGTGGTCGTGAATGACGTACGGAGATAGCATGAGCAGCGGAACGCGGAAGCCTAAGCTGTCGCGGTCCTTATACTCCGGGGCCACCGGATCGTAGAGGCCGCCCCAATCGTCCCACTGGATGAAGATCGCGGTCGAGTTCCAAAACTTGCTCTTGCCGACCGTGTTTACCAGCGCGGTGACCCACGACGGTCCGTAGTCATCCGGGCAGTTCGTATGGTCCGAGTCGTCACAGACGGGCGTGATCCACGTAAAGTTTGAGAGTTGGCCGTTTCGTACGTCGGTGATAAACCTCCAGTTTGGCGAGATGACGTCTTTCTTCCAGTCGGGTCCGTTGTAGATGTGTTTGATGGCCTGATAACTGGACCACGTTCCACCGGTGCCGCTCGACTTACTACCGTACTGGCTCGCGTAAAAACGCCACGAAAGTTTCGCCTTGTCGAGCTCGTCGCCTAGGGTTTGATAATCGTAGCAAGCCTTCTGATAGCCGGTGACGACCCGCTGTGAGGTGATCATTGCTACCACAGAGGCTTCGTTGTCCTGGCAGCCCCAGTAGCCATCCGGCAAATCGGCGCTCCAAGCGGCCTGCGCGGCGATGACGTACTGATGCGCGACGAAGCTCTCGTCGAGCTGCGATTGAAACATTCTGTCGGCGAGCGCGCCTTCGTGCGCCATGTCGAAGTACGGCTTCGACTGATCGTGCGGCACGTACACGTATTGCGAGTTGCTAAAATTGCCGTCGCTCCACTCTTTGTCGAATCCGTTCATCCGGCAGTGCGTGCCGGGAAGCTTGCCGGTACCATTGCACGCCTCGATCATCGCTGCGACGGAGTGATCGATGTCGTAATAGGCGCCGAGCCTCGACGGCTGCAGCGTGATCGTCTGGCCCTGCGAGTTCATGCCTTTCGTTACGGTATACGCACCTGGGTAGCCGTAGAACATGTTATTGAAACTGCGGTTCTCTTGGATAATGTAGACGATGTGCGTGATCTTGCCGGCGCCGGTTGCGTTGAGCGCGCGAAATGCGTTGCCGCTTTGCATGTATGGCAGGGAACCTTGCGAGCCAAGCGAGCAGCCTCCCAGCACGGCCGCACCCGCGCAGATGCCGAGCGCAAAGGGCGCGAAAACTGAAGTCCTCATCTACATAATCCTCCACCTAAAGGAGCGCGGATCGACGAGCGGTTGAGTTTCGACCAACGACGCTCCGTTCCATCGTCGCCGCGGACCACAGGCTGGCGGGCATAAAATGCCCTTCCCGAGCGCCTTCGTGGGGAGCCGGTTCCCCTCATATAAATCTGCGAAGCTTTGGCCAATAGGCGCTCAGCGGCATGCTGATTCCGCGGCATAACGAGATCGGAAAACCGTTTTCAAACGGTCGCCCCCACGGATTGGAGAAGCGGGCGACGACGCGATGAACTCGGAAGAGATGCGCTTGATTTTCACAATCTCCATGAACGTCGATGAGGACGTTCCCGCTGTAGCCGCGCGGGCCCCAGACCCAATACTGATTGTGGCCTGAAAGCGCCGGCGGCAGGCCGTAGGGCGGCCCAAAAAAATCCAGCGCAGCGGCCTCACCGTAGTTGCTCGCGAGGATTGCGGCTTGAGCGCGCTCGGCCGGGGGCAGCGAGTCGTAGACGCGTGCGACGGTTTGCGCCAGTTCCGGCCAGCCGTGCATGTCGGCCCAATCGGGAGGCAAGTTGCCGATCTGCGTGTGCTCGGTGACGGCCAGATTCACTTCTTGCGCGAGCAAAGTTTGCAGCGTGCGGTCGTACTCGGACATCGTGCGCTCCGGCAAAATCGGCATCAGCAACGGAACGAGCGCAATGCCGGCGATCAGCGCGTAGAGCGCGAGCACGGGGCGCCAGAGGGTTGCGCGTGCCGTCCAAGCTTCGATGGCGATCGCCCCCGCGGCAATTGGTATCGGGTAGACGTCGCCGGCATAGTAATGCTTTGCATGCAGAACGATCATCTGGACGATTAATGCGAGATACGCGATGCCCAGAAAGCGGACGTCCGCGCGGCGCAGCAGCGTCGCCAAGCCGATCAGCCAAACCGGCGCGAGCAACGGATAGGTGATCAACAGCTGAGTAACGAGGAACTGCGGCGGTGTGAGCGAGACGTCTTTATACTGCGCGGCGGCGCGCAACAGCGTCCACATAGGAAAGCCGTGCGCGGCTTGCCACACGAAGTTTGGCAGCGCGATGAGTGTCGCAACCAGAACGCCTCCCGCGAACCAGGCCGTAAAGAGAACGCGGCGCTGCGGAAGCACGAGCAGCCCAAAGACCATGCCGATGGCGAAGAAGATAACGGTGTATTTACTCTCCAGGCAAATCCCCACGATCGTGCCGACGACCAGCCACCAGCGCGGGTCGGCTCCCTTGACGATGCGCAGCACGTAGAGCGCCGCCAGCGGCCACAGCCACAATCCGACGATGTCGGCCGACAGCTTCATTCCAAAATCCATGAGGACCGGAGTGAGTGCCGCAATCAGCGCCGCGAAGAACTGCGCAAATGCACCACCGCCGAGTTCGGCAACCAACAAGCACGTGGTATAGACCGATGCTGCGGCAAACACCGCGCAAACCAGACGCAGGAGAAAGAGCGAGTGGCCGAAGAGCTGCGTGGCCGCCCCCAGAAGCGGCGCAACCGGCGGTTGGTCGACGTATCCCCACGCCGGATGAAAGCCGCAGATGATAAAGTAGAGTTCGTCGCGGAAGAAGCCGTAATGCGGATTGCCGGCAAGATGGACTGCCAGGGTAACGAGCGCCGCCGCAAGGGGCAGACGCCGGAGGCGGGGCGGATGCATGCTTCGAGCAGGGATAGGGTGCGGACGCGAGGGAGTCCTTTGCGCCCGACTCGAGCACATTTTATTGTAACCGTTGCGACTTTGAGCCGCAGAAGGAAGTTGTAGTTGAAGACCCTGTTCCTGAGCCCGCCCTCTTTCGACGGCTTCGACGGCGGTGCGGGCGCGCGATACCAGGCAAAGCGAGAGGTGACCTCGTTCTGGTATCCGACGTGGCTGGCCCAGCCCGCCGCCCTCGTGCCGGGCAGCACGCTAATAGATGCGGCCCCTCATGGGCAGACGATCGATGACGTGCTGGCGATCGCCAAGGACCACGAGCTGGTGATCATGCACACGAGTACGCCGTCGCTCCCCAACGACGTCGAGTGTGCTCGCCGGCTCAAGGCACAAGACCCCTCGATAAAAGTCGGCTTCATCGGTGCGCACGTTGCCGTGCTTCCAGAGCAGACGTTGCGCGAGCACGATATCATCGATTTCGTCTGCCGGAACGAGTTCGACTATACGTGCAAGGAGCTCGCCGAAGGGCGGCCCTGGAATGAGATTCTAGGACTCTCATATCGGGACGCCGACGGTGAGTTGCAGCGCACGGAAGAACGCCCCCAGATCCACGATTGGGACGCGATGCCGAGCGTACTGCCGGTCTATGCCAAACATCTCGATGTCACGAAGTACTACAACGGCTACCTTCTGCACCCATACGTCTCGTGGTATACCGGCCGCGGCTGCACGGCAAAGTGTACGTTCTGTCTTTGGCCGCAAACGATCGGCGGCCACGTCTTCCGCCACAAGAGCCCCGAGGCGGTCGGTCGCGACCTCGACGAAGCGAAGGCGATCTTTGGTTCGAAAGTGCGCGAATACATGTTCGATGACGACACGTTGACGAACGAAAAAAGTTACGCGATTGCGCTGAGCAAGCACATGAAACGCTTGAACCTCAGTTGGGCTTGCAACGCCCGCGCGCACGTCGACTACGACACGCTCAAGACTTTGCGCGACAACGGCTTACGCGTTTTGCTCGTCGGCTTCGAGTCCGGAAACCAAGAGATCCTTTACCGCATCAAAAAAGGTCTGAAGCTAGAGATGGCGCGCAAGTTCATGAAGGACTGCCACAAACTCGGGATCAAAGTTCACGGCACGTTCATCATCGGCTTGCCGGTCGACACTCCCGAGACCGTTCGCGAGACAATCGAGTTCGCGAAGGAACTCGATCCCCACACCATTCAGGTTTCGATTGCATCGCCGTACCCGGGAACGGAGCTTTACGCTCAAGCGTTGGCGAACGGCTGGTTCGCGCGCGACGACTTGGTATCCGGAACGGGTATCCAGACGTCAACGTTGCGCTACGAGACGCTCTCGACCGCCGAGATCGAAGATTCGGTCGAACGGATGTATCGCGAGTTCTACTTCCGGCCGAAAAAGATCGCCAAGATCGTCGCCGAGATGGTCACGAGCCGCCAGATGATGGTCCGCCGCTTGCGCGAAGGCGGCGAGTTTTTCGGCTACTTGCGGTCGCGGCGAGTACAGGCCGGCGAACGCCGAGTCGAAGCGGCGGCGTCCTGAGAATCCGCGTCAGCCTCGCCCAAGCCGCCGGGCCGACGCCAGCGTCTCGTCGAGCATGTTGCGCTGGAATTCGATCATGTCGGCGACGTGCGGGAACCTTAGATCGCTACGGTACGCGGTAACGCGGTAGCGTTCGTTCTCGACGGCTAGCGTACCGCGTCTTCGTAGCGTCTCTAGGGCGTCGACGACCGCACCCTCCGGGGCGTGCCGCAACTCGGGATCGACGAAGACGTTCCCGGGCAGCGAATCGAGCCGTTCGCGTACAGCCCGCACCGCTTCTTGGGCCGCAAACGTCTCCGGGCCTCCGAGAAGAAACGCTGCCAGAAGCGCCGAGGTCGTAATCGGCCGCGCGCCGGCGAGCGACGTCCCGATATCGCCTGCACCGCCATATCGAAGAACCCGGTAGAGCATCGAGAGCCGTCTGCCCCGGAAAGGGTCGTATGCGATTGCGCAGAGCCAGAGGTCGGCAAAGGGCGCGAGCGCCTCGACGATTCCCCCACGCATCGGATGCATGCGGCCATCGCGACTGAAGTCGCCTTCGGGGGTGATGTAAAACGTCGCGCCCGTCCGCACGCGTTCCACGATCGCGGCGATGTCGCGTTCGGTCACGGCGCGAAGGTTCTCGAGCACTTCCCGCCGGTAAGGCTGTTTGAGCGCGGCTACCTTCACCCAAGCGCGGGCCCGCATGAAGTTGGCCGCGCTCCATAGGTCGCTCAGCACGCGTCCTTCGAGGCCCAAGGGCTCGAGTGTCTCGGGCGGCAAGATCGCTTCGAAGGGAAGATCGCCATGCGCGGCGCGCAACTCTTCGGCCAGGCTAATGAGCGGCCGCGAGAAGAGATGGTTCTCGATCGGCAGTATGCTGTAGGCGCCCCATAGTCCGCTCAGATTCACGCCGCGCGTAAACCATGCGGTCCAGGGCAATGCCGTCGCGATGAATCCCGTCTCGAACGTACGTCGGGAATTGCACATGACCAATGGCTTCCACGGGTGCAACAGAAACGTGCGCGCCGTGACCATTTCCCCTTCGTCTATGTGCTGGTGATTGGTGATGAGCACCGTCGCTCCACGTTCGGCTGGCAGATGACCCCACTGGCGGACGCGAACGTTGAGGGAAAGGTAGGCTTGGCGTACGACGTAGGTGATCGCCGTTACCGTCCAGTTCGGCTTCATCGAGCCACTGCAGCCGGCTTGCGGGCCGCAAGCACGGTCAGGGAGCCAAGCAGAAAGCACGCGCCGGCGCTGGCGAACAGCCAGCGATAGCCGTCACTCACGGTAGCCCCGCCCGTGATGATTGCGGCGCCGATTGCCGGCGCGATGACCGTGGGGAGATTGGAGAGCGTTCCCCAAATGCCGAGATCGCGCGCGACGTCGCCCAGTTCGGGGACCGAGTCCATGGCAAGCGCCCAACCGACCGCGAACACGCCGCCGTAACCGACGCCGAAGAGCGCGGCATAGACGAAGATCACGCGCAAATCCGGAGCGAGGGCGAAGCCGAGCGCGGCCAGCGTCATCGGCAGGCCCGACAAACAGACGACCAGCCGGCGGTCGAACTTATCGGATAACATTCCGGCCGCTATACTCGACACGACCGCCCCAACCATCGCAGCCCCGGCAACGAGTCCCGTGTTCAACGACGCGTTGCGGATGCCGAGCACGTCGTGGAAGAAGTACAGCACGTAGGTATTGAGTAACGTCATTCCCATGATGATCCAGGCGCGGGCGATCAGCGTGACGATGAGATCGTGACGATCGCGGACGCGCGCGCCCTCGTGGCGCTCCGTCGCTACGAACGCCGGGGAAGCCGGGACGAACAGCAGCGTTAGCGCGCTGGCGACGACGCCGCCTGCCGCGGCCAAGAGTGCCTCACGCGGCGGCAATAGCGCGCCCAGCATGAGGCCAATGATGGTTCCGACCAGCGTCATTGCGCCGCGATGGCCTGCAGCGGTTCCCCAAAATTTGCGCGGAACGATTTCCGGCACGAGCACCTGATAGACGACCGAGCCGCTCATCAACGCGACGGTCGCCACGACGGTAGCGGCGCCCAGATCAACGACTGACGAGGCGTAGGCCATCGCGAGGAGCGCGAGGGCGTCGATCGCAAGCACAATTGCCGTCTGAAGGCGCCGGTCGCCGCCGCGCCGGCGTAGGCGGTCCGAGAGCGCACCCGCGAACGGAGGCACGATTGCGGTCCCAATTGCGGCAACCGTCGAGAGCACCGCCAGGACGTAGGTGTGTTTGGCCGGGGCCAACTGCAGCAACAGCGCCGGCACGATGATCGACATCAACGCCGCGTCTTGGAAGTGCACGCCTACCCACAGCGCGTTGATCGCCACGTGGTCGCGCGTCGAAATCGTTCCATCCCCGTTCATCTCGGTAAAGATCTCTTCCCATACAGAAGCAAGGGCCGCCTTCTCGGTTAGCGAACCGCGTCGCGTGAAGTTTGCGCGTATCCTCGCCGCCGCCTTTGATGTCGCGACGTTCGCGGCGATTGGTTATGCGGTCGTCGCAATCGCGTCCATCGGGCGCTTTGGGCGGCGCGAACCTGATCCGGATCCGGTCGACCACCTGCCCGACGTCAGTTTGCTCGTGCCTTTGCATGGCGCCGAACCCGGCCTCGAGGAGAACCTGCGGGCGTTCGCATTGCAGGACTATCCTGGTTACCAGCTCGTCCTCGGCGTTGCGCGCGCCGACGATAGCGCGCTGGCAATTGCGCAGCGGGTGGCGGCGGACCTTCCCGATCGGAATATCGAAATCGACGTCGGTGAATTTCCCGGCGCGCGTAACCCCAAGATCGCGAACGTGCTTTCCATGATGCGGCTCGTGCGCCACAAGATGTTGATCCTGGCCGACAGCGACACTCGGGTCAATCCGAGGTACATCCGCTCCGTTACGGCGCCTTTACACGAGGCGGACGTCGGCGTGGTCACTTGTCTTTTCGCCGGCGTTCCGGACGGTTCGTTTTCATCCAGACTCGGGGCGATGTTCATGAACGAGCAGTTTATCCCATCGGTGCTCGTCAATCGACTCTTCGGCCCCCAGCGACACTGCCTGGGTCCGACGAACGCGGTACGCTCGCCGGTGCTCTCTTCGGTCGGTGGCTTCGAGGCGCTCGCACCGCATCTCGCTGACGACTTCATGCTCGGGAATTTTATTGCTGCCCGAGGCCTCCGTGTCGTAATCCCACGTTACGTCGTGCGAACCATGGTATCGGACTCGAGTCTCGAGACCCTTTGGAACCACGAGCTGCGCTGGCATCGGACGATTCGCGGAGTGCAGCCGGCTGGTTACGCCGGCATGTTTCTCACCTACCCCGTGCCGCTTGCGCTGCTAGCCTTCGTGCTCGCGCCAGGACCGCGGCGCTTCGCGGCGCTTTGCGTTGCGGTGCTCGCACGTATCGTCTTGCAGCGCGTCTCCGCGCGCGCGCTCGGCGTCGTACCCGCCTCGACGTGGCTCGTGCTGCCGCGCGATCTCTTCGGCATAGCCGTATGGGCCTGCGGGCTGGGCGGAAAGGCGGTCCGCTGGCGCGACGCCGACCTGCACATGGAAACGGGCGATATGCTCGCGGAACGGCACTAAGTCAACGGTCGGAGCGCATCACCGGTACGCTCGACAAGAGTTGGGTAAGAACCACCGCACAACACTCGAGCTTTCCGCAGGGGGACAAATGTCCACACCAGGACCGACACCGACTCCGGACGATCCCAACGAACCGATCGAGGAATGGCGCCCCGGCACCGATCGCGACGGAAACGAGCCCGAGGACGATGACTCCGGTAGCGATGGTACGCGCGAGGGCCCTACTTATTTATCCATGCGGTGATGGCAAACTTCGAAGCGATTGCCCAGAGGGTCTTCAAAAAACACCGCATAGAACGTGGGGTGGTGCTGCTCGAAATATTGGGGGCCCTCAATATTTTGACCACCATGCGTCCGAACTACGGCCGCCACTTCGTCAACGAAGGCGGTGCTTGGGGCGGCGAAGGCAATACGCGTAGCCGTCGGGCGAGCGTTGGAATCGGCGAAGATATTGAAGAAGTCCGCCCGGATGCTGCCATAGCGGCGGGTATAGCCGTAACGAACCACTCGTGGCGTCGTTGGCTCGGTACCGAAGAGCGCCATGAGCGCGTCGTAAAATGGACGCACGGCATCCGCGTCGCTAACGCGCAGATCGATGTGGCTAAACAGCGGAAACGCATACGTTTCGAAATAGCGCAAGCGCGCCTCACGTAAATCCTCATTTTGCTCGATTTGATCCACCGATATATCTCCTTTGCGTTGAAGGGCGCATCGTAACAAACGTCGTTACGGTTAAGGCGACGTGTGCCGATTATCGGACCGCCGCCTTCTGCGCACACCTAATGTGACGTGGACGTCGCCGTATATGGCGAAATGTCTAGAACGGAAAGTCGCTTTGCGTTAAGCCCACGTTCATCTTTAGGTCGCGGATTGATTCATCGAGCACGATCTGTGACCCTGAATACATGATCTGCCTGATCGGCCAATGTGTCGCCTTCGAAAGATAGACTATCTGTTCGGTGATGTTGTGGTTCGACGGCGGATCGGCCACCTTTAAGTCCAGACGGTCAGTATCAACACTTCCGATTTTCCCGCCGTCGGTCTGCGTGAGCGTCCCAGGAATAGTCCGATAGTCGTCGATGATGCCCGGCAGTAAACCATCCGGAATCGTTACGCCATGAAGCGAAATGGCGCGTGGGTCGTCCACGTTGATCTTCACGTGGATGCCGGAAAAGATACCGCCTTGATGGGCACTCACTTGATCGCCCCCGACCCATACCGCACCAGAACCTTTGCCATTGCCATCGAGGATCAGCGTTTTGAGGTAGTGGGGCTTCATGAACGAATATTGATAAATGCGGTCCTGCGTTTTCGCTCCGTTCACTTCGTAAGAATGCAAAACGCACGTGTAATTGTTTACACCCGCAAACGTCCGGTCGAACGCCGCGATCGCGGGCGACTCTATGGTAGCGCTTGCTGCGATGCAACTCATTCCGACGAACGCGGCAGTCTGCGACAACGCACACATCAACTGAACAGGTCTCCGTTGCGGTTTCATTACTATATATGCTTACCCTTAAAACGAATGAAAATCCCTTAACAGAGATGAGAATCTCGCTTTTTTTCGGCGGGGATGATCGGCGAGCGTTATCTACGATCCAATGACACGAGCGGACAACCCCCGAGGAGTGCTGGCGTTCCACATGCACCCGGTGGCATTTGGCGGTTACCCGTCAGTCGCGCTGCGGGAGTTTCTTGGCGGTGCCGTAGAATGATTGCCGCGAGGCGCGCTGGAGTGCCGGCACTTCGGTGGAGCGACTGCCATGAAACTGAAGGAGGAAAGGAATGTCAAACTTCCGCTCATCGATACTAACGCTCGCCGGTGTACTTCTTGTCATAGTATTGGCGGGGTGTGACGGGCAACAAATGCCACAGACGGGGAACCCTTCAAACGGAGAGGCGATATTTTCGCAAGCGAAACCGGGAGCCGAGGACTGCGGTGGGACCGGCAAAGTTAGGGTTAGGCCGTGCCCCGTAACCATAACGAAGAAACACTCGATGCCCGTGGTCACGGTTAGCGGTCCAAACGTTACCGATTCGGCCTTCGTGGAGACGGCGTGCACGAAGAAGGGCATTTGCAGCCTCGGGCAGTTTTTGTCCAATCCGTTAGCTTACTACGTCTATCCCCTTGCAAAGTGCGGCAAAGCAGCGATTTACGCATATGGCTACGATTCGGGCGGAGGCACCGTCGGCACCGGAAGGCTAGAGGTCATCAACAAAGACTGCTGACCCCTACGATGCCGCGAGCGGGCCGCGGTCGAGGGATGGCTAGTATCGGAAGCACCACTCTCGAATCTGGCGTGCAGTGCATAGAGACTATTTCGGGATCGCGGTTAGCCTCGTCATGTCCGCGATCGGCTTATGGCTCGGATTCTGGCTCGTCCGCTCTCCGCGGTCTTATCTTGCAGCTTGCGTCAAATACCCGCCGCCGAAATGGCTGGAGCCGTTCACTCCCAAGCTTGACCCGGAGTCGCGAACTACTCAATGGGTGTTTCGAATCCTGGGCGTCGGCGTGATCGCGTTCGTGACGGTGTACCTCTACGCCATGACTTACGACTTAGGGTTGGTAAAGGTCCGGATTCCGTAATAGGGTCTCGCCGAGCCCCGCCTCTTCTCCTGACTTCCCATTGTCGAATTTGCAGGTTCCCATCCGACGTATCAACAGAAGACCCCAATCCACTATGAGGAGAGACCAATGAGATTCGCGGTCCTGGTTAAGGCCAATAAAGAGAGCGAGGCAGGCGTGCTGCCATCGAGCGAGATGCTTGAGAAGATGGGCAGGTTCAACGAGCAACTCGCCAAAGACGGCGTGATGCTGGCGGGCGAAGGCCTGCAGGCCTCGTCGAAGGGAGCGCGACTGCGCTTCGACGGCGGCCGCACGACGATCACGGACGGCCCGTTCACTGAAACAAAAGAGTTGATCGCCGGCTTCTGGATCGTTCAGGGGAAATCGAAGGAAGAGGTAGTCGAGCGATTCACGCACGCGCCGTTCGACGGCGGCCAAGTCGTCGAGATTCGCCAGATCTTCGAAGCCGAAGACTTCGGCGAAAACCTCACACCGCAAGTCCGGGCTTCTGAAGCGCGCCTTCGGGAGCAACTCAAATGAGATTTATTTCAATCCTGATGCTCGACCGCGACGCGCATCCGCAGGAAAGCCCCGAAATGACGGAACGGATGAGCAGGCTCGTCGAGGAAATGCGCGCCGACGGTACGCTGGTCGATACGGGCGGCCGCAGCAACGAGCTGCTGGAACTCCGCCTCACCCGCAAGAACGGCCGCACGACCGTCACCGACGGGCCGTTTTCCGAATCGAAGGAAGTCGTCGGCGGATACGCCGTGCTCGAGCTGAAGGATCGCAAGGCCGGAATAGCCGCAGCAACGCGCTTTCTCGAGACCCTCGGCCACGACGCCACCTGCTACCTCCACGAGGTCTACCCACCACCGGAGTGACGTCCAACCTTCACGCTGCAATCGCGGCCATCTGGCGCATCGAATCGCCCAAGCTGATCGCAGGCCTGTCGCGTATGGTGCGCGACGTCGGACGCGCCGAGGATCTTGCGCAAGATGCCTTCGTTTCGGCCCTCTCGCAGTGGCCGGAAGGGGGCATCCCGCGCAACCCCGGCGCGTGGCTCATGACGACTGCCAAACGGCGCTCGATCGATCAGATCCGCCGAGACGAGACGCTGCAGCGCAAGTCAGAAGAACTCATTCGCGACCTCTCGGTTAAGGAATCGGAAACCGACGTTGCCGCAACTTACGAAGAAATCGACGACGACTTGCTCCGCCTGATGTTCGTGGCGTGTCATCCGGTCGTTTCGAAGGAAGGCCACGTAGCCCTGACGCTCAAGCTGCTCGGCGGCCTCACCACTGCAGAAATCGCGCGGGCCTTTCTTACCTCGGAAACGACGATCGCGCAACGCATCGTCCGCGCGAAGCGCACGCTCATGGAAGCGCGAGTTCCGTTCGAAGTGCCCTCCGGCCCAGAGCGCCGGCAACGCCTCGCCTCGATCCTCGAGACCATCTACCTGATCTTCAACGAAGGCTATGCGGCAACGGCCGGCGACGACGTACTGCGCCCCGACCTCGTCGAAGACGCGTTGCGCCTGGGGCGCATGCTTGCGGCCCTCATGCCGAACGAGAGTGAGGTTTACGGACTCGTCGCGCTGATGGAAATTCAAGCATCTCGAATGCGAGCGCGCATCGGGCGCTCGGGCGAACCGATCCTCCTGCCCGACCAAGATCGCGGCAAGTGGAACCGTCTACTCATCCACCGTGGCCTGACAGAACTGGCGAAGGCCGAACAACTCCCGGGCGCAGTGGGCCCATATGGATTACAAGCCGCAATCGCCGCCTGCCACGCCCGCGCCGCGAGTGCGGAAGAAACCGACTGGAAACGCATCGCCACGCTGTATGATGCGCTCGCGCAAATCGAGCCGACACCGGTTGTGGAATTGAACAGAGCCGTGGCGGTCGCAATGGCATACGGCCCGCAAGCCGGACTCGACATCGCTGACAGACTTCTCGACGAGCCCGCGCTCCGTATCTACCACCTACTGCCGAGCGTCCGCGCCGATCTGCTCTTCAAACTCGGGCGCACAACGGAGGCCCGAGCAGAATTCGAACACGCCGCCGCTCTCGCGCGAAACAGCCGCGACCGCACGTTTCTGCTCTCGCGCGCCGCCCAATGTCCCGCGTCAACGGCCGCTGCGAAGGTGTAATCCGGGTAAGTTTTTCAAACGAGCCACCACGCACAAACGGGAAGCCTCGCCAATTAGTGGGCTTCCCGGATCGCTTAACCCACCGCTACTTCTTATAGCAGTTAGCCGCGAAGTAGACCGGTATCTTCGGAGGTAGCTCGAAGCCCTGGGGCGCGGCGTACTGAGTGATCGTCACCGTCTTTCCCTTCACTCTGCCGCTAGTGGGGAACGCCGTCCACGCGGGCTTGCGGTCTTTTCTGAAGGTCAGCAGGGCAGCGCCGCACCTGTTAGCATCGCCGAACCCGTTCGCATCTGTTACCGTGTACTGCAGTACCGGCTCGCCTTTAACCATAATCGGTTTGACCAATTGCGTGCTCTGATTGGTCGCGGAAGCGTAGAAGTACGTTATACCGTTTGCCTTGAACGATGGGAAGTCGTTGCCCTTATACGTTTTGATGTCGCCGTTCTTATCGATTGCGTCGGCGAGCGCGATCTGCACCGTCCCCTTCGCGGTGTTTCTCCCGATCGAGCCCTTCACCGTAATGCTCTGATAATCGCCGAGGCTGAAGTGGCCGCCGGTCGAAGTCACAGAGAATATCCGGCAAGCGCCCTTGAAGATCCATTCATACTGCGGTGGCGTGGTCGCGCAGGTCTTTAGCGTCAGCGGCGACGTGCCGGTGTCGTCAAACGGGGGCAGAGGTAACTGCAGACTCTCCCCCGGCGCGGCAATCGGCGACTGCGATCCCCCGCACCCCGGAAGTAACGCAACGCTGATGGTAAGCGCTAAACAAGCTAAAGCCCTCATGTGCGATGCCTCCGGTAGCTGAACGGTAGCGGCTGACGAAGTTCGCCGCCGCGTCGCTCGGCCCCGGCGAAAACGGAAGTTCGGGTAACACGGCGGCGGGCATGACTGCGGGGCCGGGCTTGCCCTGGGACCCGCGAGCGCCCTGATCCCCGGACGAGTTTCGGCGCATTTATTTTCGCGTGGCGAAAATCGGCTTGCCGCGTAGCAGCTTCAAGAATTGTTGTCGTGCAACGTATGCAACCATTATGGCAGACGCGGGAGTTACGCAGCGACTGCTCGGCCACTCGTCGCATACGAGCGTGACGATGCGCCACATCGCCACGCGACGAGAGCAAAGCGCAGGCGGCGGCAGCGTTCGGTCAAAGCGTTGATCGTGCGCGCCTGAAGCACAACCCCGATTAAAGACCCAGTAGCAATGAAGCTAAGGATGCCGACAAAGAGGGTTAGATAGTAGGCGCCTTCGAGATCAGCGTCCTTGGCTCTCGGCAGAATGGCAACGTCGAAAGCCCAAGCAGCTATTGATACCGCCAAAAGGAGGAACAAGAAAAGCGCGACAGCTCGAGCCTCTTGACGGAGGCGTTATCTCGTGGCGCACCACTCAGGCCGGGCACGGTGAGCAAGACTTCGGCGTTCCTGGCCCTGTGAACTCTAATCTATGATGACCGAACTTGAATCACGACTCAGACAATCCAGCGACAACTTCAACGAACGCTAAACCTACCGACTTGTAGCGCAAGGGGCGCGGCTCGCGGTTATTGCGCCGGAAGGCTCACCGTGACGGCAAAGGGATGCAGCGCCGCGTAGAGCCTTTTCGTTGGGCTGCCGCCCTTGGGATACCGATAGACGCCGACGCCAGCGGAGCTACTGCTCCAGAATGGAGTGTAGACGCTGCGGACGCTATCGACCGTTTGAATCCAGAAGCCGCCTGGCCACTGCCCACCGTTTAATCTCGTAGTCCCGACTTTTGTCCCTTTTGTGCCGCCTATTACAAACCGATAGATCGCCCCCGCGCTCTGACTTCCAACAGCGAGGTAGTCGCCGTCCCAGAAGATCCCGGAGATATTCTGCCCACCCAAACTTTGGTTCAGTGTGATGTTTTGGAACTTGTGCTTGCCGGCCACCAACTCCGCGACCGCCGATTCATAGCTGTTGATGCCGTCCACAAAAAGGTTACCGTGGCCATCGTACGTGCAAAAACCAAGTTGATCAAAGTCGGTAACTATATAGCCGCTGGCGCTGCCCTTGGCGTGCTTATAAATGGCGACGGTCGGCTGCGTCGCCGTCGAAGCCGAGCAGCAGTTTGCGACGGCTAAATCGCCCGTCACAGGATTGACCGCGCAGCCGACAGGCAGGAAGTCAGGATCGTTCAAGACTTCGTAAGCCTCTTTAGCCGCGTGATGGTACGCCACAATCTCCTTAGCCTGCGTGTCGGTCACGAATACATCGCCCTTGGCATCCGCACAGTCTCCCTGGGGCTGATCGAAACCAGTGAGCTTACCGACGAGCTTGCCGCCCGGGAGCGAGATGATGTAGACAATATTATTGCCCGCATCGGTGGCATAAAGGAGCGGACCTTTAGCGACTTTGGCGCTCACAGCCAAACTCGATTGCGCATCCGAAGGGAGCAACGAACGTCCCGCGGTCGAGCCATTGCAGGCTGCGAGCAAGAGCGTGGCCACGATGACCAGAGCGCATAGTCCTGAGCGAGCGAAAGTCCAATCGATCATAGCAGCCCCCTTCCCCGACTTGCCCGTAACCCGCGAGTCGTAGGTTCCCTTCCTATATGTTTTCGCGTTGGCTGCCGCAACTCCCGGCGCAGGAGCCGCCAGAGGAGTAGCGGTGGCGCTAAGCGTGAAAGCTGCAGTGTTCAGGGCAAGATCGACGGTGATGTGCTTTTCCACGTCGTTGTGTAAAGAGTGGTCTTCCCATCGAAAACGACAACGCCACTGATATTGGCAGATGACATCTCCTTTGGGGTATCGTCAACGTAACGCTGTGCTGCCGCCCAAGACCTCGAAACTAAGCAGAAAGCAGTTAATTTCGGTCAGCGGGTTGCGGCATTGTCTCGCGGCGCTCTCGCTGTTGCTGGGGCCGACCTAAAGCTTATCAGTTTGTTGGGCTGTAGCGCGATCGGTACGATTGCGAACATCTACTTGCACCTCGCGCATCGCTGCAAGAAACGCACGCGGCGAAGCCTGATTCCCTGGTCGGCGGCTCGGTCACAGAGGCACTCGCAGCGGGTTCGGGCCCACAACGAGCCCACAAGCGTAGCTCGACAATGAAGGCGGCTTATGCTATAAGGCCGGAAAGTTTAGCCCCAGCGGGATTCGAACCACTTCTTGGAAGTTCCGGAGAGACCCGTCCGCGACCGATCTGTGTTATTCTGCAAGGCTTTTTCGTCGCTCAGTTCCCGACTGATCCCGTCCAGTCCCGACCCTTCCCGACCGCTCCGTTAGAAAATGTTAGAAAATCAGGTCCGGCGGCCTAGGTTCTCGAAGGCTGCGCCCCCACGCGGGGCTGACGGGTACTGATGGGTATCCCAAAGTTATGCCGTTTTCTAACCCAGCCCGAGAGGGACCGTCGGTGAGTTGGACTTGCCCCGAACGCTCCAACCTTGGTTCTTCAACCAATACGACGAGGAGATGCGTTAGACGAACCGGTGCGGCGGCGGTCTGCGCAGATTATTTCCTACAGCCGCCATTGCGCGACCGAGTTGTACTCGAAGCGGTGCGGGCGCGAAGGGATAACGTCAATCTCGGGGGATCGCCACAAGAAATCGTACGGCGCCTTCCGCCGAGGTGACTGAAGGCGCGCTGAAGCGGCAGCCGGCACCGAAGGCGCGCTGAAGCGGCAGCCGGCACCGAAGGAAGCCCCGCTCGGTCGCGAAAGGCGGCGTTATGTGGCTACTCAAGAAAAGTAAGGCTTTGGGCGCGACTGGTTTTGTAAAATCCGTCGGTGCTCTGGCTGCGCTCGCGACAATCTCGGCGTGCGGCGGCGGCTCGGCGGTCGCGCCGTCAACCACTACGCCCGATGTCACGTACATCGGTAAGACGCTGTCCGTGAACGGAAGACTGGTGACAGCAGCGCGTCTGAGCCCGATACCCCGTTACGCGTCGATTCTTGCGGAGCCGCAGACGATTCTTCGTGAGCGGCGTTCGAAGAAGTTTGAGTACATTATCAACAACTACGGTAGCTACGCGAGCATTTTTGACTATCCAACGAGCGATCAACAGATTGGGCAGATCACGAACGTCGGTGGCCAAGGGTGCACGAACGTGCTATACGGCTACGGGAAGAGCACCTTCTGGATCGTCGCATCTCATAACAGAATCACGGAATACGAGGTTCCGAAGAAGCCGATTAGGAAGCTCTCGGACTCTTTCGGTAAGCCCTCCAGCTGCGCGATGAGCACCAGCGGCGACCTTGCGGTGGGGATCTTAGCTGGATCACGCACCCACGGCGACGTCGTGATCTACAAACACGCGAGCGGCTCCGGCACCCTGCTGACCACTCCTTTGACTGCAGAGTACTTCGATGGCTACGACAACCAGGGAAACCTCTTTGCAGACGGCTGGAGCGACGGCGGTTTCAAGCTCGTCGAGCTGCCGAAGGGCAAAAGTACGTTCGAACCGATCACAACGAGCAACACAGTGAAGTTCCCTGGCTCCGTGCAGTGGGACGGCACGTACCTCACTGTGTTCGATCAGGATGCAAATTCGACGTATCGCTACACGGTCAGTGGAACGACGGCGACCTTGAAGCACACCATACAGTTCACCGGTTCCAGCGACTGTGCGCAGACGTGGATCGTCAAGGACGTGATCTATTGCGCGGACGCGGGGAACGACGACGGCGAGGTTTTCAAGTACCCAGCCGGCGGTTCGCCGCTTGCGGTTTTTACAGGCAACTTCGATCTGCCGCTCGGCACGGTGGCAGCAAAGAGATAATCTGCACCCGCCGGGATATGCGCGCTAAGATCCCCGATTGCGGTCCGCATTCCGTAAACCGGTGGTCGAGGCGCGGAATCAGCGGATGGCGGGAGGATAGACGGTAATCCACCTGTCACTGGCATTCGCTCCGTTCGCGACGTACGTGTTGCCACTGCCATCGCAGCTCCGTTAGAAAATGTTAGAAAATCTGCCGCGGGCTCGTTCCCGCTTGCGCTATCGCGATCGGGTTCATCGCGTTATCGAAACGAATCGCCGACCGAGCCCATCGATCGCCGAACGCCGGCTTCCTCGTAACGCCTGCCAACGCGGCCGACGTGTATGGGAGAAAACGTCCGGATCCCGAGCTCACGAGGGAGGTGGTTCATATAACCGGTAGCCGCTAACCGAGCTCTCTAGCGAGTGGGTCGGGCGCCTGTGGGACCCTGCTTAAGTGTGTTGTGGAACGAAGCAATGCGCCAACCAGAAGGTTCACGCCAGAGCACGGCCGTCGCAATCGCTTCGTTATCTCCCGCCATAGGTCCCTGCGGGCAATGCAAATGAGCCTCCATCAGAGCAACGACAACTTCACCGGTAGCTTCCCGGATCTTCGATATCGCAAAAACGTTCCGACTGTCGCGATAGATGCTGTCAAAGATCCTCTGGTGTCCTTCTGCGATCGTATCGCGACCGACAAAGTGATCGCCACGGATATTGACAAAGTCCGCGTCCTCGGTGAACATTTTTCCGAAGGCCACGCCGTCTGCAGCATTCCACGCTGCAGTTAGCGCCTCAGCGAGACGATCGATCTCTACGCGATCCTTTTGATTCATGTTTGCTCTCCGTCACACGGGCGTCTAGTCCAGCGCGTCTGGCCCGTTCGGCGCGCGCCTCTGGGGTGTTCGAGTCTGGAACTCCTAATCCTCAAAGGTAGGAGTCCAATTATTAAGTGAGTGGCAAGTCGGCGTCACCGGCGAGCGCTATCTGCACGTCTACGAAGGGGGGACACCGAGGCGGCTGACGCCTTCGGTCGCCTGGTCGGCTAGTCTAAAATGGAAAAGGCTCTGGCGGTGTTTGATGACGTTTGATGCACAGAGCCCTCGAAGTGTCGTGAAAACCCTTATGGTATAAGGACGAAGTAAATAGCCCCAGCGGGATTCAAACCACTTCTCGGGGGTTCCGAAGTGTCCCGTCCGCTACCGACGCGTGTTATTCTGCAAGGCTTTTTCGTCGTTCAGGCTCCCGACTGATCCCGTCGATTCGCGACCGTTCCGTTAGAAAAGGTTAGAAAACCGTGGCCGAGCGGTGTGATTCCTCGCACGGCCGGCTTCGATGCGGCCGTTCCTAGCCGGTACTGCCGGAGTCTGTCCTTTTCGGAAGATACGTGTGCGCGTCAGGTGGCTACCACTCGAGATTGGAAGGTTTGGTTCGCGCCTCTGGGTTGGTGCGTCTTAAGTAGGAGTGGCGCATCACTGATACTGCGACGGAGGTCCACGCAAAAACCAGCTGCGGCTCAATCGGTCCAGGCGAGAAAGCGGGCGTTCCATGGGATCGCTGCGTACGCGGCGCGAGCTTCATCATCCGCCAACGTAGCACTTACCTTCGCGAAGCAGGCAGTCGCGCTACGAAAATGCGCCTGAGCGATCGCGCGATCGCCGGTGATGTGAGCGACTGCGGCGTGCGCCCAGAATACAACGTGGGGGAAGTCGTCGACTGTTTGCCACTCTTGCGTGGGTTCTTTTGCCAATTCCGATTTTAAGGCGCGTGCACGGTCGTCGTCCCCCGCGTCGTACGCGGCGAGCGTCGCGAAAGCGAGGATATGCTGGAAAAGCGCCGGCGTAGGACTGACGCGAAGTGCCTCATCGAAAAACGCTGGCGCTTTATCGTCGCCTACCTCTGCGAAGGCGAGCGCTCTCAAATAGTGTCCTAGCGAAGTCGTCACCGGATCATGCGGCATCTCCCGAGTTTCATCCAGGATGCGAAGCGTTGACTGAGGGTCGCCGCGCCACAGAGCCAAGCGGGCAAGCCACTGCGTAGACGGCAAGAGGTACGGAGCGTGTGCAATCTCGCGACAGAGTTTCGCCGCTGCGGCAAACAGGTTATCGGCGAGCGCAAAGCGCCCGCGCATCACCGCAACGTTGCCCAAGTGGATGCGCATGGCACATTCGGCCCGGGCGTTGCCGATGCGCGCGCTAAGCTCGGCGCTTCGCTTCAGATGCGGTTCAGCTTTCTCGTAGTCCCCAGCGCCGTAGAAAACGGATCCGAGGCGACCTTCGGCTTCGGCTTCGGCATCCAAGTCGCCGACGCGCCGCGCAGCTTCGAGAAACTCAACGGCAAGCCGAGTCGCCTCAACGCTGCGAAAAAGTTTGGCTTCATGGAGGCTGCGCAGCCGCAACAAACCGACGGAGGACGGATGATCGGGCGGCAAGCGTAGTTCGGCGACCGCGCTGAATGCTACCTCGGCGGCATCGTACCAACCGGCCCACACCGCGATCACTGCTGCCTGCAGTAGCGCCTGGGCCTGGCGAGCGACGTCGCGCTCCTCGCGAGCGAGGCGAATTGCTTTTTCGGCGGCTTTTCGGGCCGCTTCGAACTCGCCGAGTTCCATCAGGCGGCCGGCGCGCACGATCTCGAGGTCAGCGCTCTCGAGCGTGGTCTTGGGGAGATCCTCGAGCGCATCCAACTCCTCGCGCTCCACATCGTCGCGAATGAGACGGTGCGCGACCTTCGCACGCAGCACGCGCATCTCGACGACCAAGGACGGCGCGCACGAGAGGGCGAGCGCCCGAGCAGCGTATGCGAGCGTTTCCTCACCGGCGAACAACCGCTCGGCGCGCCGTGCCGCCGCCGCGTAGCCCTGCGCCGCGCGTTCGCGCTCTCCGGCGCCCTCATAGTGGGCCGCGATCTCTGCCGCACGCTCGTCATCGCCGGTCGCGAACTCGCTTAGAATCTGGGCGAGCACCGCATGCCGCTGTCGCCGGCGCTCGGGATCGACGTTTCCGTAGATTTCAGCGTGGACGAGGTGATGGACGAAGACGAAGTCGTTTCGCGTAAGGCGCTGCGGCACACGCACGAAGCGAGCCGCTACCAACGCGTCAAGTGCACGCAGTACGGCGGCTTCGCTCCAACCAGATGCCTCGCGCACGACCTCCACGTCGAAGCCGACACCGGCTACTGCGGCGATTTCCGCGAGGGTCCGTGCGGCATCCTCGAGGCGCTCGAGACGCGAGGGAATCGCGAGCCGAGCCATGCTTGGTGCCTGTTCGGGATCTCGGATCACCTCTTCCAGAAATAGTGGAAGCCCCTCGCTACGTGCGTACAAAGCGCCCGTCGTCGCCTCTACGTCGACGCCTTCCTCGACGACGTCGCGCGCGATCCTCGCGACCGCTTCCGGCGTGAGGCGCTCGAGCGCAATATGCGTCATGGCACCTTCTAACTCCAGACGCCGCCGAGCCGCGCGAAGCGGGTGTGCTCTGCCGACGTCCTCGTCGCGGTAGGTTGCGACGACGAGGACCGACGACCCGATGAGCCGCCTGACGATAAATTCGATGAGCGCGATTGTCGTTGAGCCGGCCCAGTGCACGTCTTCGAGGATGATCAGGAGGGGGCGCCCACGCGCGAGCGCCGTTAAGGCCGAGACGATTGCCTCGAACAACCGCGTGCGATTGCCGTCGGGACTCAATTGCTTGGGTTCGACGATTTCTGGGCGCGCGGTGAGCTCGGGAAGCAGCGCGGAGAGCGCGCCGAGGACCTGCGGATCAGGCGCGATCTTCAGCAAGAGCGGGAGCGCGGCGCGCAAAACATCGACGATGGTTTCATAGGGTTGGGGCTCTCCTGAGGAGGTCGTCCCTACGAAAACGCGCCCGCCTTGCCCCTCAGCGTGCAGCGCGAGCTCTGCGACGAGACGTGACTTTCCGACGCCAGCCTCGCCGCCGACGAGCGCCATCCGGCCACGCCCGCGCGCCGCTTCGTCCCACGCGGCGGTGAGCTGCTCGAAGGGATGCTCTCGACCGTGAAACGGCAGCGACCGACCCTGCGCCATGCGCTCCCGCACCTGGGGATGCGTACTGTGCCACTCGTCCTTCGCGACGTCACCGTCATGCAAGAGACGCTCGTAAACGGCGCGCGTCTCGGGCATCGGCTCCGTATCCAACTCCGCGCGCAGCCGCTCACTGAAGGTCCGAAAGGCGACGAGAGCTCCACTTCGGTCGCCGAGTTCGCCGCGCACGAGCATCTCGGCCCGAACGGCATCCTCCTGCCATGGATCGATCGCGAGCGAGTGAGCAATATCGGCGAGGGCGCCCGGAAAGTCGCGCTCGCCGCGCTCGCGGCGAATCACGCCGCGCAAGAGCTCGAGCTGACGCGCGCGAAAGCGCTCGCGCTCGATGAGGACCCAGTCCTCGTAGAACGACTCCAAGAAGTCGCCGGTGTAGGAATCGATCGCTTCGCGGTGGCTTGTCGCCTGCGCACTTGCCCTCTCAAAGACAAGAACGTCCACCCAAGCCGATTTCGCGTTCCACTGCGTCGTCGTCGATGTGTTGAGCAAATACGGCCTTCCGTCTGAGACGGGCGGCAGGGCGCGCGCTAGTAAGTGCAAGTGCCGGCGTAGATTCCCGCCGGCGCTCTCGTCGTCCAGGTCCGGCCACAGCACCGTGCGCACCTTCTCGCGTGAGACTGGTGCGGCCGCATGGACGATCAGGTACGCGAGGAGTTCGACCACTTTCGGTGGCGCGCGAAAAACAAACGCTGCGGCGCCTTGGTCGACGCGCGGCCGCCCGAAGAGCCGTATTGTGACGGATGCCTCCACATGTGCTTACTGCCTGGCCGCATCTGCGGCCCCCTTTCGTGCTCGCGAGTACTCGACGCGGAAGAGCAAAGATCGGGCTCCGCAAAGCGGGCCCGACCTTTACTCGGCTAGCCGATCAGAGAGGCGCTACACCGTGCGCACGCTAGAATACGAGTTCGACGGAATCCAGTCCGTTGTAGTTGTCGTTAACTGGATCCCCGTTGTTGAAGGAAATCGTCGTGGCCCCGCCGGGCACCGAGAACGTCGTCTTGAACTGCTTCCAAACGACTACTCCCGAGCCGGCGGTGCCGCGGGCGTTTTTCGCCTCGAGAATCTGTTGGCCGTTTACCATCACGATAACGGTGCTCCTTCTGCCGAATATGGTTTTAGGATCGTGGATGTTGCCGACCCAGAAGCAGAGGTTATAGGCATGGTTGGCTTCGAGGTACACGGTTTGCTGCACACCGGCGGGGCCATTCGGCGGAACGGTCAGGTCGAGCGATTGGACGCCGCTCTGTGCATTGTACGTGTAGCCGTCCTCCGAGAGGGACGAGCTCAGCAGAGCGACTCCATCGCCATATGGGCCGATCACCGTCCAGGGACCGAGCGCACTGCCAGAGTCGAACCCAGTATACCCACCCATCGGAACAACAGGCGTTTCGAAGTCACCGTCTTGGATAAGGTTCTGGCCGGTGCAGCTCCCTTTGTTTGCAGGCGCGCCGACTTGACTTGAGAGGGCCAGAGGCTGACGTGATATCCCCTGGGCGGAGGACACGACGGTCGGCGACGTAGGCGAGACGCCTGAGACGCCGGCGCAGCCGCTTAGTACAGCGACAGCCGCCATCATGCCGAATGCGCTCACACGCCGGACGGGCTGCGGCACGCGCAATTCATAGGCCAGACTGAGATTCATGGTGAGTTCTCCTTATGAAGTCGCCCCCGGGGCTATGCGCCCGAGCGCCATTTCAATCTAAGCCGTGAGCGTCCGAAAAGCGTCCGAACTAAAAACCCCATTAAGCATCGGGTGGACCGACGGTCTCCCGGCGCCGCGCGGGAAGGCGGCGTTGCTCTACGATGAATTCACACATCGTTCCAATATTGGTAAAGTAGAGCCGCCGCTTGCGGGATACGTCGTCGATCGAACCCCGCCAACCCGATTCACCGCTCGCAGCCGGCTCCGACCACATGCGGACGATGAACATCGATGTCGCGCCAAGGGATTCCATGTTTTGAGGGTAGGGCAGCAGCGTCCGAAAAGCGTCCGAGCTGAAAGCATATCAGGACGATTCAAGTAGCCCCAGCGGGATTCGAACCACTCTCGGGGGTTCCGGAGAGTCCCGTCCGCTACCGATCCGCGTTATTCTGTAAGGCTTTTTCGTCGCTCGGCTCCCGACTGATCCCGTCCATTCCCAGCCGTTCCCGACCGCTCCGTTAGAAAATGTTAGAAAATAAGGGCCCGTTCGTCCTTGGGCTGTCGCGATCGGGATGAAGACCAATTGCCGGAGAAGCGTAGCGTCGAGCGTTATGCATGCGAGGCGCAGCCCCGTGGCGCTACTGGATCGGGTGAAGGTCGGGACGTCGAAGCCGTGCTAGGCTGCCGACACTCGACCGCATTCGGCACGATGCACGAGGCGCGGCGGCCGGCCTTTTTGACCGTAGCGTCAAGACGGAGGAATGCCGAACCTCTTCCGGCTATTGCACTTCGTGCCGATTAGGATGGCGTTCTGATGTCGCGCCGGCTCGCTGCGATCCTTATTCTGATTGGCGTTTCCGTCTTCATCAACTACATCGATCGCGGCAACCTTTCCACGGCGGCATCGATAGTCAAGAAAGAGCTACATCTCTCCGCAACTCAACTCGGTTTCCTGCTGACCGCGTTCTTCATTACGTATATGCCCATGCAACCGGCGATCGGCTGGCTCGTCGATCGCTTCACTGCAAGCCGCGTACTAGTCGCAGGTTTCTTTATCTGGTCGCTGGCCACGATTTTGAGCGGATTTACGGCGGGGTTCGCCGCGCTCTTTGCGTGCCGTCTGCTTCTCGGAGTCGGCGAGTCAGTGTCGTTTCCCGCCCTGGGAAAGATCCTGGCCGAAAACGTTTCCGAAGCGCAGCGCGGTTTGGCAAATGGGATCATGCAAGCGGGGCTCGCCTTAGGTCCCGCGTTCGGCGTCTTCTTTGGCGGGATGCTGATCGCCGCCTACGGGTGGCGGCCGTTTTTCATCGGGTTCGGGCTCTTGAGCCTGCTCTGGATCGCCGCGTGGATGGCCGTCGCGCAGCGGCACGTGGTTCACAGCGACGCGGCGCGCGCCTCGGACGCTCCACCGACGGCACTCGTCCTGAGAGAGCCGTCGCTCTGGGGTGCCTCCGTCGCGCATTTTTGCTCGAACTTTCTGCTCTACTTTTTGCTAACGTGGATTCCGTATTATCTTGTCACCGAGCGGCACTGGTCGGTACCGCAGATGGCCACCATCGCCGGAACTCAGTATTTGTTGACGGGTTTGTTCATGATCGCCGGCGGCGCCATTGCAGACCGCTTCATTCGCGCGGGCGCGTCGCCGACGTTCGTTCGCAAATCGAGTTGCGGCATCGGCGCGGTCGGAGCGGCGATCGGGCTGATCGGCTGCGGTTACTCGAACGGTGCCGCTGCAACCGCGTGGCTGATGGTTACCGGCATCAGCGGCCTCTTGTACGTCAACACTTTCGTCGTCGCTCAAACGATGGCCGGTCCGGCGGCGACCGGCCGATGGGTCGGCATCCAGAATACGCTCGCCAACATCGCCGGTCTGATCGCGCCGTCGTTGACGGGAATCCTCGTCGACCGAACCGGGAGCTTCACGCTGCCGTTTACGATCGCCGCCGCGCTGACTTTATCGAGCGGAGCGGCGTGGATATTCTTAGTGGGTACGATCGAGCGGATCGATTGGAGCAGCCGGATGTCGTTAGCCGGCCGCTACCGCGCCATGGAAGGCAAAAACGCGACCTAGGAGCGGGGTCTGGAAGATGTACCCTTGACTAATGATCGTGCCTGTTCAGACCTGAGAGCGACGAAAGACCGCGAACAGCGCTTGCGCGGCATACGAGAATCCCGGCAACGCCGAATGTCCGATCGCATCCGCCTCGCTGAGAAGCGTCGTCTTGTGGCTGCCATGTAAGTGGAAGCCCGATCCGTTCTCGTCGGAGTTCGCAGCGCGCGTGAAATCGTCAGACTTGCCCAACGTGACGTTTTACGATTTCACTCGTACGCTTCGATCTCGCTGCGCGCCGGTACCCCGATCAAGGTCGTCTCCGAAATGCTCGGGCATACGACGTCACCAATACTGCGGATCTCTATACGCACGCTCTGGGCCATCTCAAAGCGGAGGCGGCTGATCGCCTCGATGCGAACTATGAATTGGAGATGCGTCGCGCGCTAGGCGCCGACTAGGGCGCGACGGCCAACTGTGCGCCAATTCGGGAAGTGGAAAAGAAAAACGCTTATGCGATAAAGCGCGTTGAAATAGCCCCAGCGGGATTCGAAAGCGATACAGCAGCGCAACCCGAGACAACTGACGACGACAAAAACTAGGCGCTTCTAAGGATGAGATCGCCGGAGGTGTTGTCGCGGGTTGTCGTTAGTTGCCAAGAGTATGTGGGCCAATAGTGGGCCAGGCAGCCGGTTACGGCTACCAGAGCCGGGCGATCGGCCAGAAGGCCGAGGACGTCCTTTCCATGATGCCGCACACGCCCTCGGGTACGACCGTGAAATGAAAGTCTGGAGCCGATGGAGGAGCGATTCCGTTCGTGACTAGCTGAGCATCCAGTAAATGTGGATTGTTAGTCAGCAGTGCTTCTCTCTCTCGCAAGCTGGAGAGGATGAAATTGGCGCGTCGCGTCGCGAAAACGGGGGTCACCGCTGATGTGACACCTCCGTATCCAACGGCCCAGACTTTACCCTTATACTCGAGCATCAAGGAACTGATGCCCGACTTTCTGCGCTGACCACGCTCTTGCTCCGTAACCCCGTGGGTGAGACGGATTCCTTTGATTTCGCGGACGAACGGCGCTGTGGGCCACTCGTCAATAAGCGTGTGTACGACCGACTCCTTCGTCCAGGATCGGTGGTCGTAGACGTCGATCAGGTATGCGTCGCGACCCGTGAATACCGCGAAAAGCAACGGCTCGTCGCGCGTCACAAAGCCGTCAGTTTCAATCAAGCCAGAGAGATGCAGGTGATGGACCTGCCAGTCGTTTAGCATCAAGTCGAGGTCGCGCTGGCGCTTGCCTTTTCGGGCTGTTTGAAAGCCGCAGCGCACGTCCTTACTCAGGTGTGGTCGGAGATCGCCGCCAGCTTCGATCTTTGCGATCAACGCAGAGAGCTCCCCGGCGCGCTTCGTCACGATCGGATTGCTCGCAATCGCCTTCGACTGGTGGGCGGTCCGAGGGAGCGCAGGTATAAGGCGATTCAACCAGTTCAGATAGATGACAAGGAGTTCGGCAGCCGACTTTGCTTTGAGAGTTGGCTCCTCAATGGGGTCGTACGGAAGCGCGGAGAGCACATACGCGTGGACGTCGGCTGAAAAGTCCATACGCGGCTACGATCGGTAGCCCATCGGCTCGAAGGTTACTGTCGTCGCTGGTGCGAGCCTAATCGGCTGGTCGTTGCCAGCGGATACGTCGTCGAAGTCGAACATTACAGGGAGCCCTGTCATGTTGCGAACTTGGACGTAGCGGGGCTCGTTCGGGGCCAGCGCCTCAAACGAAATGACCTGTCCCGGAAAGTCGCGATCGTCGGTACCTTCCTCGAAATCCCGTGCGAATGGAGCCGTTAGGGTGCACACCAGCTGCACGTTGGTCGCGGCCCACCGCCCGACGTTACGGATCTCGAGCAGCGCGTAATGCGTGTTGCGGCCGCCTGGGCCATCTTGCACTGCTAGATCTGCAGCGGTCGCGGTTCGCAGCACGAGTACGACGTCTTTGTCGGACTGCCTCGTGAGAACACCGGCGTGACCGCTCGATTCCATTGCGATCACGAGCCGCTTCTCAGGCTTGGCCGGCTGAGGGTTGTGGCGGATAAATTGCGTCTGCCTACCGCGCACGCCGGGAATGATCATGTCATCAAGGCCCGGCGTTCCGGACCAGACGTTGCGGATAGCGACGATCGCCTCGCGTTCGCGCTTCTCGGCTGCAGCTGTGCGTCGTAGAGCGAGCCCGGCGATCGCGGCGCTCCCGGCGGCGACTACGAGGCTGAGCCCAGCGATCCCGTTTGAGATAGCTTCGGCATCCGTCATTGCTAGTGCGCTTTTGCGAAGGCGGGCGCGGACCTCCCGATATTGCAAGACTTCAGGCGGTCACCCATGAAACCAAGAGACAGCTCTACACCCGCTCAGAGGCCGTTTTACAGCGGCCGTATTTAGAATTGAGTACGAACATGCAATTGAGTTTTGCAACGCCCTCTGCCAGCACTGTGGCACTCGGAGGGCACCCATGATCGCGATAGTCGTCGTCGGGGTCGCCTTGATCTGGCTCCTTTTCTACGTTGGCGTATCTGGAAGGCGCCGAACCTTTGCGTCGTTGAGGGCTGCTTGGGTGCCTCATAAAGCCGAAAGGCTGCCACAGGGGTTTCTCCCTCGCGGCGGCGAGGCGGTGCTCTTCTCGGGCCGCGCTCGTATTTCGCTTCCCGCCGTCCAAACTTCGAGCTATGGCTTCGTCGCGGGCTTTGCGGCTGGGACGAGCGATTCCAAGATCGTGCTTGGCGATGCGAAGAGCGGCTGGCTCGTTATCACGACGCGCCGAATCCTGATTTTCGCAGGCGCGAATGTGCGGGAATGGCCCTTAGCGCAGGTGGCGGCGGCAACCGGCCAGGTAACGTTGTCAGCTACCCGACTAAAGCTTTCCATCTCCAACGTCGGAGTCGTCGTCGCGGACTTAGATCTGCGAGCGTGTGCACATGCCGACGCTGCCCTGGCCGCGGCTACGGCCGAGACATTGCCGGCGTGGCCAATTCCGAGCCTATCATGACGGACGAGCTTGCCGCGCGCCGCGCCGCCAAGGGGCGCCCAACGGTCACGATCGGCGCCGGCGATCACAAAGTGGTTTGGCAGCTCGAGCTCGACCCCTCGTTTATGAAAGACGAGCTGGCGACCCGAAAAGCTCGAAGGAGGCGACGACGCGCTAGACCGATCTGAACATGCGCCGCCGGCGGCGGCACGCCCGCCGTGGGGCTTGCCTTCCAGCATCACTTGGAGTATTACTTTTAGGCATGACCGACAAGGTTCGCGAGAACCGGTTACGCCGAATGGCCGAGCGCCAGGGGTTCGCCCTGCGCCGGTCGCGCCGGCGGGATCCGCTAGCTCGCGACTTCGGCGTCTATTGGATCGTCGACCCGGCCAAAGACAGACCGCTGGCCACCGGCAGCTATCCCGACGGCGGGATGGATCTCGAGGAAGTCGAGCGGTGGCTGCAACGCCCCTGGGACGACGAGAAAAAACGCGCGCGTCGGTCTTAAATCACTCTAAGCGGCCGGGCGCCGCGCAAACGACGCCCAGCCTGCCCATCCGGAATATGAGGTTCCGAATGAACGATCATAGTCTACACCAAGACGAACCAGACGATTCAAAGGTGATCGATCTCGCCGGTTATCGCCTTTCGCGCAGCGGGTCGGGCGACGAGAAGCCGCCCGCGTCGCCGGCCGGCGCGCAACGGCCTCCGTTGAACGAGAAGGCCCTCCTGAGCGCATTGGCACAGCCCTTTAACGAGCAGAGCCTTCTGAAGCGTCTTCAGCGGCGCCGGTCAACAAAACGTCGGCGGCGCGCGAGATCGCAAGCGCCATTGGCGCGCGCCGCCGAGCTTTCGGCTCAGGTGTGGGAGCGCCTAGCCGAAGTCGCAGGGAGCGAGTTCGAGCGCGGGCGTTGTCTTGCGCGTGCGCGCCGATCACGTGACGAAGCTCGTCGGACGCGCCGCGAAGCAGCCTAACCGCGAGCCAAGCAGTGAAACATCAGCGACAGCTCGTCACCTGCCTTGATGACGTCTCCGATCGCTACGTACTCAACATGCGCGACGTTGGTGCGATCTTAGACGTGTCGTCGACGAAAGCCGGCGAGCTGTGCGCGACCGGTCAGATCGTCGGAGCATTCCGCGCGGGTTCCCAGCTGCGGATCTTTGCTGGGGACCTGCGCAAGCATTTTGAAAGCGTTCGGCTTCCTCACGACAGTCCGATATCTCGACTACAGGAGTCCGCGCGGCGCAAGCGTTCTTAGGTCGCTGCGTGTCTCCGAAAGCTCTAGCTGGTGTAGTCGTTCAGAAAACGCTCGATCGCCGGCGACGCCTTCCATTTCATCGGCCCCAGCGGTTTTATCAAGGATGAGAGTGCTCCTCGCGCGTGCAGTTTCTCAACGATCAGCTCGAGCAACGCCACGGAAGGTTCGTCGACTATACCCGCAAGCGTTGGCATGTCCGAGGCGCGGTCGTTAGCGATCGCCGCTACCGTCTGCCTCCACGCGCTCGCGTAGCGTTCAGGCTCGTAGACTCTCACGTAGAGCTCAAGCGCATAGGATCTGAGCTGAATAGAGGACGGCAGCAGGCCGCCACGCGCTGCTGGCTGATCGATGAAGTGTTTAGCGATAAGCATCGCTATCGCCGTGCGTACGTCGTCTTCAGTCATCCCTTCCGTTTCGGCAAACGCTAGGATTTCGTACACATCAACGCGGGGAAACGTGCTCTCGAGTCGGCGGCGACAAGCAAACGCTAAAAGTAGCTCGTCGCGTCGGTCGAGTCCAAGTTTCCCGTTTACAGCGCGACGTGTCCAGGCGGGTGGCGGCGCGACGGTCGGGTTGAGGCCCGCGTCCGAGAACATCGCGCCAGCAATTTTCTTTGCGACGGACCTCATCGAGTCACCATCGGTTACTCGAATCCAATACGTGGCCGCTAGAGGTTCTGGAACGCGCTCATCAGGCAGCCCCTTTATGAGGAGTGGAATGAGCCGTGTGCGCCGCTGCAGCTCCTGCACGGTGCCAACGCTAATCTCTTTTCGAACCCAAGGGCGATCAACGCTTTCGGGTGACAGCACGAAAATGACAGCGTCGGATATGCCGATTCCCTTGTCAAAGATGCGACGAACGAGATCATCGCCGGGCTGGAAATCGCGCTTATCCATGATGGGACGAACGCCCTCGTCACACAATGCCTCATAAAGATCATGACAAAACGCATCGTCGCACTCGGAGTGCGAAATAAACGCGATCGGCCGGCGCGGTTCGTCTATGGGAAGCACAGCGGGCCAGGTTAGGCACCGGAAAGGCCGCTCCTGTGGGCCAAATGTGGGCCACTTACGCGGCGTTACTGCAGAGAAGGCAGCTCGCATATAGCTTTTAGGCCCTCCCGCCAGCGGGACATTATCCCGTTTGAGGTCAGCCGAATGCGGGCGCGCAGAGCTTTCGCATAGCCTGAGCCGACGTCTGATACGTCTTTCCGTCGCAGAACGCGCCAGGATAGGAAGGGCGGCCTCGTTCCGGCCACTCCGTCAGCCGCACCGTAACAGGCGTTCGGCAGCGCGTCGGCGCCCAGCGTCGAAGAGATCGGAATGCGTGAAGTGTTCACCGAGGTCGCAGGCAACACCGAGCTCGAGGTGGTCCTGGAAGAAGACGTGATCAAGCCGCCAGTGCAAGTGCGCAAGGCTCCCGATGACGGACCCGAACCGTGACCTTCAAGCCGATCTGCCGGAAGATCTACTTGCCCGAGTACAGTCAAGTTCGGGTGCGGCCGGACGCGCGCTGCAGCGTTGGAGTGCTATCGCGTTTTAGCTACGACACCGGAATAGGGCGGCCGGCGGAGTCTTACGGATACGGGCCCGAGAACGACGTTCACGTGATCGAAGCCGATAACCCATCAGGGGACTACTGCCTAGTCTTGGATCGCGCGATTGGTTGTCACTATCAAATCGTGCACGATGGCAAAGTCATCGAGGAAGGCTACTTCCGTCCGGACGGATCAAAGCGGAACGCAGCGAAAGAGTAGGAGCGATTTATTGTTCCTCTTCCGGCTTGCCGATCGCGTATCCCCATGCGATCGGCCAAAGTGCCGCGCTCAGGAGAGCGTCTAGGCCGGTTCGCTCGCCGAGAGAGCTCGTTTGCATGCGAACATACACGCCGAATGCGACCATCGCGTAGAAGCATCCCCCAAGGAAAACTGAGACGGCGATCTGCACCATACTACGACCTCGAGGCCGTGCCGCCGGAGCGCACGAAGTTGTTCTGCGTGTTCACCGGCAGCTCCGAGACGACGTTCTGGCGCACCTTATTCATGCCGAGCTTATACAGCGCGAGATCCAAATAGGGGGTCGGGGCGGTCGGATAGAGCGTCTGCTTGATCCGCGTGCGCCCGACTTCCCATCGCACCGAAGCGATGCGCATCTGCTTGATCGAGGACGCGTTCTCCCACACTTGCACCCACTGTCCCGATCGGATCGTCGGGTCCGGCGCGTGCAGTTCGATCTCGCCGTTGGCTTGCGGGTTGCCGTGAATGTCGAGCCAGGCTTGCGCGTAGCTAGTGCAAGCATCGGACGAGATAAGTGACCAGACCGAGAGGATCTGCTCCCACGGTCCCCACTCCGCTACGGAGTCCACGTCTTTGTAGCTGCCGACGACGGGCAGGCCGGTGATGTAATCCTGACCGCCTTGCACCGTGGCGATGTTCCACAGGTCGGAGTACTTCGTGCGGATGAGATACTTCGCGCACATTTCGTTGACGAAGACGTGATGGAACTTCGCCGTGACGACGGTGTTCGGGTTCTGATCAGGTTCAATGAGCAGCGTGCGCTGCAGATTCAGCGCCCGATTCATGCGCCAGATTATCAGGTTGCCGAGATCGTCGCGACCGGTCTTTAGCACCGTGTCGATCACGTCGCCGAGCTGCATCATTTCGTACTGCCCGGGCAGCAGCGGAAAGAGCGTCGGCGGACAGGAGAGCGCGCAATACCCGGGCGGCGCGTAGACGGTGTAAAGGTGCCGCATGTAGTCGGCCGCGTCGAGCGGAGGGTTGCCGTCGACGAGCGGATTCACGTCTTCGTAGACGGCAGCTCGATCGAGCTGCTTCGCGTCGCCCTCGAGGTGCACGGTGATCTTGCCGAGCGTGCGCGTCTTCTCTTGGTCGATATCGACGTAATAGCCGTTCCAGGTCGGATCGATCGGCTTAGCGATCCGGCCATTCCAGATCCAAACGAGCACGGAGTACAGGTACTCGATCGCACCGATATTGTTGAAGTCGCGGATAAAGCTCATGGTCGACGTCGTCGAGCCGCCGTTCAGCTGATCAAGCAGCGAGAGCGAGTCGATATCGGCCTTCGGAACGTCGACGAGCTGCCCGCGCTTGTCGTAGATCCGCACGTCGAAGTAGTGCTGGTCGTCGTTCGCGACCGCCGCGGGGATCGGAGCAGGCAGCGGTCCAAGCCCGGCCTCGTAGTGCGTGTAGACTTGTCCGGGCGTGAGCGGGTAGTTATAGATCGCGGGCTCGTCGAGCGTCGCGAGCAGCTGCCCAGCGTCGGCGTTGTAGTTCACCGGGAAGACGCCCCAGGTCAGATTCGAGTTCCACGCCGCGCCGGCGAACGCCGCGGCCGTCGACGCGACCGGTGCGCCATTAACGTACAGGATGATCGCGGTCAGATCGAACGTCATCACGACGTAGTTCCATTGGCCCGAGGGTAGCGCGCTCGGCGTAGTCACGCTGGACGTCGCCGACGGCGACGCATAGACCGAGCCGGTGACCTTGCCGCTCGTGCCGATCGTCAGCGAGAACCCAGGACCGTCGTGCGTTGGCGTCTGCCCCATCGTTGCGCAGATCACGCCGACGTCGGGCAAGGTCGTGACGAAGACCCACGCTTCGACCGAGAACTGCGTCGATCCGGAAGCCGAGGTGATCGGCGTCGAGAGGTTCGCCGACGTCGCGTCCCAATAGCCCGGCGGCGTCTCTTGCAGCGCGATCGACGGGTCGCCGTCGTAGATCGCGCCGGGTTCGTTGAGCGTATGCGAGCCGGCACCATAGCTGCCGTGATGGCCATTGCCCGATCGGTCGACCGCCAGCGCACCGGCGGTCTCGTCGCAGCGATAGTACGCGATCGGGTTGTCACCGATGATGGTCGGATAGTAGTCGCCGGTGAACGATCCAGCGCTCGGATACGCCGGCGTGCCGGCGCGCGCCGCGTAGTGCGCGATGACGCGCTCGATCGTCAGCGGGAACGCATAGA